>ERZ827194.227-NODE-227-length-55732-cov-15.4139_pt1 | contig 55732 bp, 48 predicted proteins | sample MGYA00519777_ERZ827194 | MGnify/ENA primary metagenome ERZ827194 (study PRJEB31778, sample SAMEA3449277) | human gut metagenome | biome: human gut; feature: human-associated habitat; material: faeces | place: United Kingdom | collected 2010/2012 ...
TGAAATTCATGCATTACTGGGAGAGAACGGTGCAGGAAAATCAACATTGATGAGCGTACTGTTTGGTATGTATCAGCCAGAAGCCGGTGAGATACGCAAGAATGGACAGGTTGTACATATAAAGAATCCCAACGACGCAAATAAGCTGGGAATTGGTATGGTTCATCAGCATTTTAAGCTGGTTCATAACTTTACGGTTCTGGAGAATGTAATTCTGGGTGTGGAAACCACCCAGAAGGGGCTTCTGAAAATGGATGAGGCCCGCAAAAAGGTAGTAAGCCTGTCGGAAAAATATGGGCTGAAGATTGATCCAGACGCATTGATTTCTGATATTACAGTAGGTATGCAGCAGAGAGTAGAGATTTTAAAGATGCTGTATCGTGATAATGAAATATTGATTTTTGATGAACCAACCGCTGTTCTGACTCCTCAGGAGATTGATGAGCTGATCAAGGTTATGAAGAATCTGGCAGCAGAAGGCAAGTCGATCCTGTTTATTACCCATAAACTCAATGAGATAAAAGAGGCCGCTAACCGCTGTACAGTACTGCGAAAAGGAAGATATGTAGGTACGATTGACGTTGCTTCCACCACCAAAGAAGAAATGTCTGAAATGATGGTGGGAAGAAAAGTAAATTTACAGATTGATAAAGGAGGCTATAATCCGGGTGAATGTGTGCTGGCTGTAGAAGACTTAAGCGTAAAGAATCATTTTACAGGAAAGCTGTCTGTCAATCATGTATCGTTTGATGTAAAGGCAGGAGAAATTGTCTGTATTGCAGGAATTGACGGAAACGGACAAAGTGAACTTGTATATGCTCTTACAGGACTGACACCGACTGAGAGCGGATCGATTCACTTGAAAGGTCAGGATTTTACTCACATGAGTATCAGAGAGCGCAATACTCATGGACTTGGACATATCCCGGAAGATCGTCATAAACACGGATTGGTTCTGGACTATGATCTGGCATATAATACGGTACTCCAGAGTTATTTTGAAAAAAAGTTCCAAAATCATGGTTTCTTAAAAGAGCGGGAGATTTACAGCTATGCAGACGGACTGATTCAGTCGTTTGATATCCGCTGCGGACAGGGAGGTAAGACCATCTCCAGAAGTATGTCCGGAGGCAATCAGCAGAAGATCATTATTGCAAGAGAGATTGACCGTAATCCGGATCTTTTAATCGCTGTGCAGCCTACAAGAGGTCTGGATGTAGGTGCGATCGAATACATCCATAAGCAGTTAGTCGCGCAGAAGAAGGCGGGAAAAGGGGTTCTTCTGGTATCCCTGGAACTGGATGAGGTTATGAGTATCAGTGACCGTATTCTGGTAATGTATGAAGGTGAGATCGTTGCCGATTTAAAACCGGAGGATGTAACGGTACAGGAACTGGGACTCTATATGGCAGGGTCCAAAAGGAGGGCATAGAACGTGAAAAGAAAATCTCTTCCATCCGGCGTTTCCAGTTTTCTGGCGTCTGTTATGGCAATTCTTCTGGGAATGCTTGTCGGATTGATTATTTTAGTAGCAAGTAATCCGGCACAGGCAGGTCAGGGCTTTACAGCAATTCTTCTGGGCGGTCTGTCAAACTTAAAGAACATGGGGCAGGTACTGTACTATGCAACACCTTTGATCATGACAGGTTTATCTGTGGGATTTGCCAGTAAGACCGGACTTTTCAATATCGGAGCATCCGGTCAGTTTATCGTCGGGGCATTCGCAGCAGTGTTTGTAGGTGTACGTTTTACATTTTTACCGGGTGCTCTTCACTGGATCGTAGCTCTTTTAGCAGCGATTCTGGCTGGTGCTTTATGGGGAATGGTTCCTGGTATTTTAAAAGCAACAAGAAACGTAAATGTGGTAATTGGATGTATCATGATGAATTATATTGGAATGTATTCTGTGAATGCTCTGGTGAGTGCGTTCATTTATGATCCGCTGCAGAGTCAGTCTCTTCCGGTAGACGCAGATGCAATTCTTCCAAAGATGGGAATGGATATGATCTTCCGCTATAATAACCGTCCATCCAGTGCTAATGCGGGAATTCTGATTGCAATTCTGTCAGGTGTTGCAATTTGGGTCATCCTCCAAAAGACTGTGTTTGGTTATGAATTGAAAGCCTGCGGCTATAACAGTGAAGCAGGCCGTTATGCAGGTATGAATGAAAAGAAAAATGTGATTTCTTCTATGGCAATTGCAGGTGCTCTGGCTGGTCTGGGCGGCGGTTTGCTTTACCTTGCAGGTTCCGGAAACGGAATTCAGGTAGTAGATACGCTGGCAGCAGAAGGCTTTAACGGTATTCCGGTAGCGCTGCTTGCTATGAATAATCCAATCGGTATTATCTTCTCCGGTATTTTTATCGCATACTTAAAGGTGGGCGGAGATCAGATGCAGCTGTATAATTTCGTTCCTGAGGTTATCGATATTATTATTTCTGTAATTATCTATTTCAGTGCATTTGCGTTGGTATTCAGGGGTGTAGTCAGCAAGGTATTCTCGGGGAAAAAGACGGATACGGCAGATAAGACGGCGTGAAAGGAGAAGTGACATGAGTTTATTATATTTTTTGGTTCAACAAATGATGCTTTTTTCCATCCCGCTGCTGATCGTTGCACTGGGAGGAATGTTCTGTGAGCGAAGCGGTGTTATCAACATTGCTCTGGAGGGCATCATGGTGCTGGGCGGATTTGCCGGGATTCTGTTTATCAATCTGTTTCAAGGTGTACTTCCCGGACAGCCGATTTTGCTGATTGCACTGCTGATTTCTATGGTGACCGGAATGGTGGTATCTCTGGTTCATGCATATGCCTCTGTAAATATGAAGGCAAATCAGAGTATCAGCGGTACAGCAATCAATATGTTCGCTCCGGCATTTGCTATTTTTGTTGCCAGAGTAATCCGCAATGTGCAGCAGATTCCGTTTGAGAATCAGTTCCGAATTGAAAAAGTACCGGTTTTGGGAGATATTCCGGTGATAGGAGGAATGTTTTTCCAGAATGCCTATATTACTACTTATCTGGGAATTCTGATTCTGGTGGTTTCCTGTGTAGTTCTGTATAAAACAAGATTTGGACTTCGTCTGCGTTCCTGTGGTGAACATCCGCAGGCAGCAGCATCTGTGGGAATCAGCGTTTATAAAATGCGTTATATGGGTGTACTGATTTCAGGCGCGTTAGCTGGTATTGGCGGACTGGTATACATCATTCCTACTTCTACCAGTTTCAATGCATCTGTATCAGGATATGGATTCCTGGCCCTGGCTGTTTTGATCTTCGGTCAGTGGAAACCTGGAAAGATCCTTTTAGCAGCTCTGTTTTTTGGTATCATGAAGACCATATCTTCTGCATACTCAGGAATTCCGATTCTTGCAGATTTTGGCATTCCAAGCAGTATTTATAAAATGATTCCATATTTGGCAACCCTGATTGTTCTGGCACTCAATACGAAGGGATCCCAGGCGCCAAAGGCATCCGGTGTTCCTTATGATAAAGGTGCGAGATAACACAGACTGTATTTATATGAACAGGAGGATAATAATATGCCGTTTTTAAATGAGGAAGGAAAACAGTATCATATAAATTGTAAGGAAGGGGATGTGGGTCGTTATGTGCTGCTTCCTGGAGATCCATTCCGTACAGATGTGATCGCATCTATGTTTGATGATGCAAAACTGGTGGCTCACAACAGGGAGTGTAAAACCTGGACTGGAACATTGAACGGAGAAAAGGTATCTGTTACTTCTACTGGTATGGGCAGCCCGTCTACAGCAATCGTAGTAGAAGAACTGATTCGTTGCGGTGCAGATACGTTTATTCGTGTGGGAACTTCCGGGCGTGTGTGTCCGGCCTCCCAGGATATGTCTTTAAATGGTGTGATCAACACTGCAGCAGTACGGGATGAAGGGACAACGATTTCTTACGTTCCTCTGGCTTATCCGGCAGTGGCTGACCGTCATGTAGTAGATGCACTGGCCAGAGCAGCTAAAAAGCTGGGTTATAATTTTGCAGAGGGTATTACCCATTCGAAAGATGCATTTTATGCGGAGATTGAGCCGGATAATATGCCCAACAGCGACTATGTAAAATCCCGCTGGCAGGCGTGGGAACGCTCGAATGTAATGTGTTCTGAGATGGAGGCTGCTGCGATTTTCATCGTTTCTTCCATCAGAAACTGCCGTGCATCTGCCGTTATGGCGTACAAGAAAGTAAACCTCCAGGCTGCGATGGAAACAGCAATTGAGGGTCTGCGGATTTTAATTGAAGAAGACAAGAAGCTGGGGAGGTAACGATGGAACGGTTGCTGATTAAAAATATTCGGTACCTTTATTGTATGGATGAAGAGGATACATTTCTGGAGAATGCAGACATTTATATAGAAGGAAATGTGATCAAAAAAATCGGGACGAAGCTGGATGTGCCTGCTGATGGGGTAAAAGTGATAGACGGAACTGGGAAGCTGGCACTTCCTGGATTTATCAATACCCATCATCATTTTTATCAGAATATTACCAGAAATATTCCGATCATGCAGAAGGGAAATCTTTTGGGCTGGCTTCTTTACTCATACGGCGCATGGGAAAATATGGAAGAAGAGGACGTAAAGGCGGCAGCACGTCTGGCTACAGCAGAGCTCCTGATGACAGGATGTACCACATCTATGGACTTTATGTATTTCTTCCCCCATGGAAAACATGATTTAATGGATGCAGAATTTGAGGCCGTAAAAGAGCTGGGACTGCGGTTTCACGGATTCCGTGGCTGTATGCCTGTAATGGAGGGAAACCTGCCTGCAGAAATGAAGGAACGGCTGGGGATTGATGCCGGGAGTCTGGTGGAGTCCTATGATGATATTCTGGATTCATGTGACAGAACATTTCAAAAATACCATGATGACAGCCGTTTTTCCATGAGCCGCGTAGGCGTAGGCCCTACTACTGTGGTATTTGAGAATCCGGAATTTATGAAAGAATTGAAGAAGATGGCAGATAATCGCGGCGGTTTGTGTCATACTCATCTTCATCCAAGACCAGATGAGATCAAAAAGTGTGGAGAGCTGTATAATTGCAGACCTCATCAGTGGTTGGAGGAAATCGGCTGGATCGATAAAAATGTATCTTTTGCCCATATCAGCCGTCATAATGCAGAAGAACTGGATATTGTAGCGAGAAACGGCGCGTCTGTGACCCAGTCGCCGTCCTGTCATATGAGACTGGGATACCCGATTGCTCCGGCACTGGAAGCGAGAGACCGGGGGATTCCCGTAAGTATCGGTGTAGACGGCGGAGCCAGCAACGACAGCGGAGATATGCTGGGAGAGCTGAGAACCATGCTTTATGTTCACCGGATTGACGGCGGACATCCAGGCTATGGACCGGAGCGGTGGATCAATGCAAAAGAAGTATTTGAGATGGCAACGGTAAACGGTGCAAAATGTCTGAACAGGGATGACATTGGTATGCTGAAAGAGGGAATGGCAGCCGATCTTGTACTGTTTTCCATGATACAGCCGGGGTATGCCGGAGCATTGACAGATCCAAGGGGAGCACTGCTGTACTGTGGAAATAATCATCTGGCAGACACAACCATCGTGAATGGAAATGTGTTAATCGAGAATGGCATATTCCTGGCAGGAGATTTAAATCAGATTGTAGAGGATGCCAATCGTTCAACAGCAAGGATATTAAAGCTTGTGGAGGATAAGACAGGCATTGACTATCGTATGGAGGCGTAGGCATCATGGAGACAGGCAGAAACAGAACAGAGACAGTGCGGTTTCCTAAGCGGATTGGTATGATCGTTCCTTCCTCTAATACTGTAGTAGAACCAATATGCAGCCGTATTTTTTTCGGTATGGAGGATGTAGTTACCGTTCATTATTCCAGACTGGAGGTCGTAAATGTTTCTCTGGATGATAACTCTACCAGACAATTTGCTGTGGATACGATGCTTCGGGCAGCCGATCAGCTTGCTCAGGCCAAGGTAGATGCGATTATCTGGAACGGAACGGCAGGAAGCTGGCTGGGAATTGAGCGTGACAGAGAGATGTGCCAGAAGATTGAAGAAAAAACCAAGATTCCCATGAGCACAGCGTCTTTGGGGCTGGTAGGAAGTTATCAGGATTTTGATATAAAGCGTCTGCATCTTGTGACACCTTATATTAAAGAAATGAATGACGCAATTATTCGGGAGTATGAGAAGCTGGGGCTTACAGCAGCAGGAGTGACCGGCCTTGGAATCACGGAAAATACAGAGATAGGCAGTGTCACGAAGGAACAGCTGGAGACCCTGTGCTGCAGCACAGGCGCAGGCCATGGCGAGGGGATTGCAGTTGTCTGTACGAACCTGGCTGCTGCCTGGAGAGCGGACTTGATCGAAAAACGGTCAGGAGCGGTTGTGTTTGATTCCGTAACCGCAGCTGTTCGGGAGGCATTGAAGTTGTGTGGGTTAGAAAAATTGTCCTTCCAGGGATGGGGAAAGCTGCTGGACGTATAAGCTAAGATGGAGGAAACAACTATGGCATTAAATATGGAAACAAATTATTGTGGATTCCGCTGTGAAAATCCATTCATTCTGGCTTCTTCTCCCGTTAGTGCGACAGGAGAGATGATCTGCAGAGCATTTGAAGAAGGATGGGCTGGAGCAGTTACAAAAAGCATCTCTTTTCTTCAGGATGAGTTGAATTTAAGCTTGTCTCCCAGAATGCTTCCTATTTCTGCTTCCGGAGCAAAAGGCGTTACCGGCATGGGGAATATCGACTTTGTTATGGACAAGTGTGTAGACGCAGCATTTGCAGACTTTGCGAAAGTGAAGGAACGGTATCCGGAAAAGATGCTGATTATCAGTGTAAAGGCTCAATATGTAGAAGCGGATTGGAAAACGCTGGCCAGAAAGGCCCAGAATGCCGGAGCAGATGCGTTGGAGCTTTGTCTGTCCTGTATTGACAGCGAAGCAGGCGTGATGATCTGCCAGGAGAAAGAGCTGATGCAGCAGGTAATTCGCTGGGTAAAAGAAGAAGTTCAGATCCCGGTGATAGCCAAACTGTCAATTCATGTCAATGATATTGGAAAAATGGCTCTGTATGCGGCTGAAGCCGGAGCAGATGCAGTGACCGGAATCAATTCTATTCATGGAATCGGTCCTCTGAATCCGGAACGTATGGTACATATTCCAGATATAATGGGACAAAGTGCGCCCATGGGATTGTCTGGAGCGTTCATTAAACCTATGGCTCAGCATTGTATTTATAAAATGGCTCTTGCTGCAAAAGAAAAGCCGTTTGGTATTTCAGCAGTTGGAGGAATCACAGATGGAAAGGATGCATTAGAGTATCTGTGTCTGGGCGCTGACACACTGCAGAGCGCAACAGCAGTTATGTATAAAGGCTATGGCATAATCAGGCAGATGATTTCTTATCTGGAAAAATTTATGATGGAAAAAGGATATCAGTCTCTGGATGAGTTCCGTGGATATTCTTTGAATCACATGGCTTCTGCGGCAAGAAATCTGTCTTTAAAGCAGCAGCTGGCAGCTTTAGTGGATCCAGATAAATGTATTGGGTGCGGGAAATGTGCTGTCTCCTGCAGTGACGGCGGAAAGCAGGCAATTCAGCTGGAGACCAGTCCAAGAAAAGCTTTGGTCTGCACGGAGAAATGTACGGGATGCGGACTTTGCCAAATCGTGTGTCCTACAGGTGCGATTCAGATGGTACCCACAGAGCGATAAGTGAAGGAAAAAGGAGAAAAATGGAATGAGGAAATTCAAGCGAATATTCTTGATCGTTATGGATTCTTTTGGTGCGGGAAATGCTCATGACGCAAAAGCATATGGAGATGAAGGCGCCGATACGATGGGACATATTGCAGAATATGTGGGCCAGTGGAACATTCCAAACCTTCAGAAGCTGGGACTTGCTAATCTCCATCCGCTGAAAGGAGTAGAGCCGGCTGTAAAACCGTTAGGCTACTACGCCTTGCTGAATGAAAAAAGCCGTGGAAAGGACACCATGACCGGACATTGGGAGATGATGGGAATTCAGACTGCAAAACCGTTTGTCACATTTTCAGAGACAGGGTTTCCAGAGGAACTGGTTAAAGAATTAGAACAGCGTACCGGTCATAAAGTGATTGGAAATAAGAATTCCAGTGGAACAGAGATTCTGGATGAACTGGCAGAAGAAGAGATTGCTACCGGTCATATGATCGTATATACTTCAGCTGATTCTGTGCTTCAGATTTGCGGAAATGAAGAAACATTTGATCTGGAAGAACTTTACCGCTGCTGTGAAATTGCCAGAGAAATTACACTTAAAGATGAGTGGAAGGTGGGCCGTGTGATAGCCAGGCCTTATGTGGGAAAGAAACGCGGAGAATTTAAGCGTACCAGTAATCGAAAGGATTATGCTTTAAAGCCTTCCGGAAAAACAGCTTTGGACGCATTGAAGGAGAATGGTCTGTCAGTGATTGCTGTGGGAAAGATCCATGATATTTTTGATGGAGAAGGAATCACACAAACGTATCATTCAGACAGCTCTGTTCATGGAATGCAGCAGACAGCGGATATTATGGAACATAGTGAATTTGAAGGATTATGTTTTGTGAATCTGGTAGATTTTGATGCAGTATGGGGGCATCGCAGAAACCCGGAAGGATATGCAAAAGAAGTGGAGCAGTTTGATGAAAAGCTGGGAGAATTGCTGGAACTGATGGGAGATGAGGATCTGCTGATGATTACGGCAGATCATGGAAATGACCCGACTTATCAGGGAACTGATCATACCAGAGAACAGGTACCGCTGCTTCTTTATGCAAAAGATCTGAAGGGTGCAGGAACATTAAATGAGGCAGATTCTTTTGCGGCAATAGGGGCTACGATTGCAGAAAATTTCAATGTAAGGATGCCGGATGGAACCATTGGAGAATCAATGCTGGATCAGATTCAATAGATCTATTTTGAAAGGTTTAGGAGTGAGTATATAAATGGATATGCTCACTCCTTTTTGTTATGATTTTTCATACATTTGGGACTAGCCGTTACATCAGTGTACTGATACAATACATTTAAGACAAAGACAGTAAAAAGAATGAAACGATCAGGAGTTTTGAAAGATGCAGTCAAACCACGAAATTGTAGTGCCAAATGAAGATTTACCCTTTAAGATGTTTTTATTTGAAGGGGAGAAGGGAAATTATTTCCGGGATAAACACTGGCATCGCTCCATTGAAATTTTTATGGTGTTTGAGGGTCATTTAAAATTCTATTTGAATGATTTGGAACAGGAGCTGAATCCAGGTGAGTTTGTTCTGGTGAATTCAAATGAGATACATGCCATTGATTCACCGGAGCCAAACAAAACAGTAGTGATACAGATTCCATTAAAAACATTTTCTGATTACTTTACCGGGGAGCAGTACATTCGATTTACACATGAAGCAAAAAAGCAGGATGTCCAGGTCGTGGATCTGATCCGGGAAATGTTTGCTGCATACGGGAAAAAAGAGACGGGATATGATATGCGGGTAAAAAGCGGATATTATATGCTGTTATATATGCTTGTTTCTGTTTACCGTGAATTGGACGTAAAAGATGAATTGCTGAAACAAAACAGAAAATTAAATAAACTTACTCCCATTACGAATTATATGAAAGAACATTATCAGGAGGAGCTGTCATTGGAAGCGCTGGCTGAGGTGTTTGGATATACTCCTGCATATATTTCAAGAATGTTTCAAAAATATGCAGGCATCAATTATAAGGATTATCTGCAGGGAGTACGTGTAGAATATGCGTTTACGGAACTGAGCCGGACGGAGCATACGGTCAGTGAAGTGGCCTTTCACCATGGATTTCCAAGCAGCAGGGCTTTTGCAAAGGCATTTCAAAAGAAATACGGGATGCTTCCAAGCGAGTATCTGCGGAGAAAAACAGAATCGTCCCATTCATCGGAACAGATATAAAAAAGACAAAAAAGTGCAGTTGTATGGATAAATAAAAGGTCGATAAGATAAAAGGAAGCTGTTATCATGGTCTTAACAGAAAACATTCTAATAAGAAAGGAGACAATGATGCAGATTCAGAATATAAATGAGAAATCATTTAAAAAGTACGGTAAAATTCTGACGGGATATCATGTGGACGGAATCCTGGCAGAAATGGAGCATACGCCTCTGACAAGAGAAGTCATATATGTTCCGTCTGTGGAAGAAATGGAGGCTCTGCCTGATGCAGAGGAGATGAAAAACCGCGGATTTGGCGGCCTTCCAATTCAAATCGGATATTGCAATGGTGATAACAGAAAGCTGAACGGGCTGGAATATCATCGTTCTTCTGAAATTAATATTGCAGTAAACAACCTTGTTCTGCTCCTTGGACGGGAGCAGGATATTGAAGCAGACGATACATATGACACTTCTCGCGTGGAGGCTTTTTTTGTACCTGCAGGTACGGTGATTGAGGTCTATGCAACAACACTTCACTATGCGCCATGTACGGCAGAGGGTGAAAATGGTTTCCGATGTGTGGTTGTGCTGCCGAAAGGAACGAATACGGAGCTGGATTTTGCAGCAGGGGCAGAGGGAGAGGACAGACTGCTTGCTGCCAAAAACAAATGGCTGATCGCACATGAGGAAGCTGGGATTGTAGGTGCATTCTGCGGCTTAAAGGGTGAAAATGTAACAGTTTAAAATAATAAGAAGGTGGGTACATACAATGAAAAATATGCCAGAATTGAAAATCGGAGTAGTAGCAGTAAGCAGAGATTGTTTTCCGGAGAGTCTGTCTGTCAGCAGAAGAGAGGCTTTGATAAAAGCATACAGGGAAAAATATGGGGATAGGGATATTTATGAATGTCCCATTTGTATTGTGGAAAGTGAGATTCATATGGTGCAGGCGCTGGAAGATATCAAGGCTGCCGGCTGCAATGCGCTGGTTGTATATCTTGGAAACTTTGGGCCTGAAATTTCTGAAACACTGCTTGCAAAGCATTTCGACGGACCGAAGATGTTTGTGGCTGCGGCAGAGGAGCGTGGGGACAACTTGATTCAGGGCCGCGGCGATGCTTACTGCGGAATGCTCAATGCAAGCTATAACCTGAAGCTGAGAAATATCAAAGCCTATATTCCGGAGTATCCCATTGGAACCGCCGAAGAATGTGCGGATATGATAGCAGAGTTCCGTCCGGTTGCAAGAGCAGTGATCGCATTGAATGATTTGAAAATTATCAGCTTCGGGCCGCGCCCGTTAAATTTCCTTGCATGCAATGCGCCCATTCAGCAGCTTTACAATTTAGGAGTTGAAATTGAAGAAAATTCAGAGCTGGATCTGTTTGAGGCATTTAACAAGCATGCTGGAGATGAGCGGATCCCGGCGGTTGTGAAGGAAATGGAAGAGGAGCTTGGCGCCGGAAATAAGAAGCCGGAGATCCTTGAAAAGCTGGCACAGTATGAGCTTACCTTAAAGGACTGGATTGAGGAGCACAGAGGGTACCGCAAATATGTGGCAATTGCAGGAAAGTGCTGGCCGGCGTTCCAGACACAGTTTGGATTTGTACCCTGCTATGTAAACAGCCGTCTGACCGCTCAGGGGATCCCGGTATCATGTGAGGTAGATATCTACGGTGCTTTGAGTGAATTGATCGGAACCGTTGTCAGCGAAGATGCGGTAACCCTCCTTGATATCAATAATAATGTGCCGGCAGATATGTATAAAGAAGAAATAGAAGGCAAATTCCCATATACTCATCAAGACACCTTTATGGGATTCCACTGTGGAAATACGCCGTCTGAAAAACTGTCCTTCTGTGAAATGAAATATCAGCTGATCATGGCACGTTCTCTTCCGGAAGAGGTGACACAGGGAACCTTAGAGGGAGATATCGCACCGGGAAATATTACATTCTTCCGTCTGCAGAGCACGGCTGACTGTAAGCTCAGAGCCTATATTGCACAGGGAGAGGTTCTTCCTGTTGCAACACGTTCCTTCGGCTCCATTGGTGTATTTGCAATTCCTGAAATGGGAAGATTTTACCGCCATGTGCTGATTGAAAAGAATTTCCCACATCATGGTGCAGTTGCATTTGGAAACCATGGAAAGGCTTTGTTTGAGGTATTTAAGTATATTGGGGTTCCTGTTGAGGAAATCGGTTATAACCAGCCTGCGGGAGTAAGATATCCTACAGAGAATCCGTGGAAATAAAGGGAGAGAAACATGTTATATATAGGCATTGACCTTGGTACATCAGCAGTGAAACTGCTGCTGATGGATCAGGGCGGAACCATTCATAAAATTGTATCAAAGGAATATCCCCTGTATTTTCCTCATCCCGGCTGGTCCGAGCAGAATCCTCAGGACTGGTTTGAAAAAACTATGGAGGGAATGAAAGAGCTGACAGCAGAGTGTGACAGAACACAGATTGCAGGAATCGGATTTGGCGGCCAGATGCACGGACTGGTGGTTCTGGACGAGATGGATCAGGTGATCCGCCCTGCGATTCTCTGGAATGACGGAAGAACAGCGAAGGAAACAGAGCATCTCAATGAAGTAATCGGAAAAGAAGCATTATCTAAATATACAGCAAATATCGCATTTGCAGGCTTTACCGCACCGAAGCTTCTCTGGATGAAAGCAAATGAGCCGGAAAATTTTTCCCGTATCAGCAAAATTATGCTGCCCAAGGATTATCTGGCATATATGCTTACGGGAATCCATTGTACGGATTATTCTGACGCTTCAGGGATGCTGCTTTTGGATGTGGAGCATAAATGCTGGTCCAGAGAAATGATGGATATTTGCGGAGTGAAAGAAGAACAGCTTCCGCAATTGTTTGAAAGCTATGAAGTGGTTGGTTTATTGAAGAAAGAAATTGCAGACAGGCTGGGGCTTACGGAAGCGGTGAGGGTCGTAGCAGGAGCCGGAGACAATGCAGCGGCTGCTGTGGGGACTGGAACCGTCGGAGAGGGAAAATGCAATATTTCACTTGGAACTTCCGGAACTATTTTCATTTCCAGTAAAAAATTCGGAGTGGATGAACACAATGCACTGCATTCCTTTGCTCATGCAGATGGAAGCTTCCATCTGATGGGATGTATGCTCAGCGCTGCTTCCTGCAATAAGTGGTGGATGGATGAAATTTTAAAGACAACAGAGTATGAAAGAGAGCAGGACAGTATTACAAAACTGGGTGAAAATCATGTTTACTATCTGCCCTATTTGATGGGAGAACGTTCGCCTCACAATGATCCCAAAGCAAGAGCCGCTTTTATCGGAATGACCATGGATACAGCAAGAGAGGACATGACGCAGGCTGTTTTGGAAGGTGTGGCATTTGGACTCAGAGATTCTCTGGAAGTGGCCAGAAGTCTGGGGATTCAGATTGAGCGTACCAAAATCTGCGGCGGCGGGGCAAAGAGTCTGCTGTGGAAGAAAATTATCGCGAATGTAATGAATCTGAAGGTCGATGTGATTGAAAGCGAAGAAGGCCCCGGATATGGGGGCGCTATGCTGGCAGCAGTCGGCTGCGGGGAATTTGAAACGGTGGAAGAAGCGGCAGAGAAGCTGGTGAAGATTGTTGATACCGTTGAGCCGGAGACTGGGTTGGTGGAAAAATACGAAAAGCGGTATCAGGTATTTAAGCAGATTTATCCTGCAATGAAGGGATTGTTTCAGTTGGGGATGTAAAAAGGCCCGCGTTCCGTAAAGAGGGCGTGGAATATCAGGGAGTGAGCATAGGAAGGGGGATGCTCACTCCTTTTTATACTAAGAAGCTATATGAATTCAGGTTAGAAAAACTGCAGTTTTAAATTGGTATTCGGAAAGATATGCAAGTCCCCATTCCTTTTTTACTGTTGATTTTTAAATGTGCTTCCGGGCCGTATTTCATAACCAGACGGCTGTTTACATTAGTAAGACCAATGTTGTCGCTGTCGGGATTGTCTATTCTTTTATAGAGTGCTGTGATTGCCTGGCGGTCCATTCCCACACCTGTGTCAATGACGGAAACGATCAGATGATTTTTTCGTCTTACAATACGAAGCTTGATAAAACCTGAATCATCTAAGGGCTTGATGCCGTGGTACAGGCTGTTTTCAATCAGGGGCTGTAAAATCAGCCGCATTATGGGAAGATTTTCAAGGGTTTCTTCGTATTCATAGTACAAAATATATTTGTCTTCATAGCGGCAGCGTTGAATACTGTCATATTTTTTCAGATAGTCAATCTCATCTTTTAAAGTCACCATAGAATGTGGATTCTGGAGGGAATATTTGAGAATATCTGACAGGGCTTGGATCATCTGATTCATGGCTGTGGGTTGCCCGGTATATTCTAACGCCTTGAAATCCAGAGTTTGCAGGGTGTTAAAGAGAAAATGGGGATTGATCTGCAGCTGAAGTGCCTTCATCTCCGCCAATTTCTGTTTCTGATCCTTTAGGGCCAGCTGATTTTTTAGGAAGGTCTGGTTTAAGAACAGCTGGACAATGTTGTTGAGTACCAGATCATACTCATCTCTGAGAAAGTCAGGTTTTTCCTGGCGGAATACACCGCGCTCTGCATCAGAGAATAGATTTACAAAGTAGTCGATTTGCTGAAAATTTTTTCGTGTGATGGTAAAGGCAATCCATAGGGATACAAAAACCATTGCAGCCAGCACCATGAGCAACTGCAGCAGGAGCGGATAAAAATCGCGATAATAATTGGAGTAGCTGATACAGGCGGCAATATAGGTATCACAGTCTGCTGGTATCATTCGAGTATAGCAGGAACCATTGCTGAAAGGAAACCAGCCTTCAAAGGGGGACAGAGAAACAGAGGAGAGCTTATTTGCAAGAAGGCCGCGATCTTCATGGGTAAACTGTTTTGTTTTCCCTGCTTCTAGGAGAAAATTTCCATTCTGATCCAGGATAAAGAAAGAATCTAACTGGGAACTGGTGGTTATCAGTTGTTTGAGCTGTTCCTCATAAATATTGACCATTACTACGCCGCGAAACATATTTAATTTCTTGAAGTAGGTAAGTACAGGAATCGGTTCTGCATAGGAGTATTGGTGCATCTGTCTGCGTTCCAGCCATTGGTCTTTATCCGAAGAGTCATAGGAATCCTTCCAGCTTAAGTCGGAAAACCGGGATAATTTTACAATTCCTCCTGTGTCTGAGGTAAGAATAGAATCATAATCGTCCAGATAATAATATACGGAGGCAATATAAGGGGCATTGTTGGTGAGCGAGGTAAAATTGGAAAGGATGCTGTTGGTAAGAACTACATCCAGATAATTCGCTTTCTCATGAGAAAGGAAATTTCTCAGGGAAATAGAGAGCCTTGGATTGCGCGCCAGAATATCATACTGGGTAGCGGCAGTATCCATAACCAGAGAATAATTGTCCTTGGCCGCCTGAGCGGAGCGCTTTGCATTGGATTGAATCTCCTGTTTCTTTTCCTGAATGACAAAAAATAAAAAGAAAAGAAAAACCATTAAAAGAGGGAGCGTAATAATGGCAAAATAGTAAAAAAAACAGTTAATAAAATTGCGTTTTCTCATGGGAATCAATGTCCTTTATTTTTCGTTGCGTTTTTCTGTAACTCCGCTGCAGTTACGATATTGTGTAGGAGTCATTTTGAAATACTGGTGGAAGGCTCTGGAGAAATTCTTTGGATTATCATATCCTACTCTGTAAGCAATTTCATACTGCTTGAAATGGATGTCCTTTAACATATTGGCAGCATGTTCCATACGGCTTTTGAGAAGATAATCGGAGAAGCTAAGAGCCGAGTGATCTTTCATCAGCCGAGAAAGATAATTGGGGCTTAGAGATACCAGACGGGCCGCCTGCTCTAAGCTGGCAGTTTGGTATTCCTGATCCAGATAGCTGGTAACAGTGTTGATAATTTTTTCGTAGTAACTTAAATTTTCCTCTTCAGGTTGTGCCAGTCCTTTTTCCATGTCCAGAGTTTCCCGGATTCTGGTGAGGCAGTCAGAGAGATCCTCATATTTCACAGGCTTTAAAAGATAATCGGAAACCCCGTTTTTCATGGCTTGACGGGCATAGTTAAAATCCTGATAACCGCTGAAAAATACCATTTTTACGGGCTTTTTTGGCAGAAGCAACCGGGACAGCTCCAGACCATCCATAATGGACATCCGTATATCGGAGAGAACCAGATCTACTGGATTTTCCATGGCGAAATCCAAGGCCTCTTTTCCATTAGAACAAACTGCAGCGATTTCAAATCCCAGCTGATTCCATGGGAAGAGATTGGCCAGTCCGCTTCGTATTTTCGCTTCGTCGTCTGCAATGATTACTTGGTACATAGATCGTGTCCTTTCTTAAACAAAATGTGTGTTTTGAAAACAAGCTTTTGAAGGAGCTGTATAGCCGAGGTATTGTGTAATTATATTATATAAAATCTTCACAGAAAAATCATCTGTAAAACATTTTTTGAACCATAGATCGTGGTTCAGGAAGAAAAATCATAGAAAATGATACCGATTAGGATGTTTGGTTAAACAGAGATACCTTTTGTTAAGCTTAGTTTCTTAACAGAAGTGTTTTTTTTATGTACAATAAAGGCAGTCAAATGAGGAAGAGACAAAATGTAAACAAAGCGTGAAAGCAAATATGGGAGGTATGGCAACATGAAACATGGAAAAAAGCTTACAGGTCTTGTGATGGCGGGGATAATGACGGCTGGTGTTCTTACAGGTTGTACCAATGAACCGTCGGCAAACACTGCTTCTGATACCAAAACGGAAGATCAGAGTGCGAAGAGTGAGACTGCTTCTCAAGAGCAGATTACACTGCGTTTTATGTGGTGGGGCGGCGATGAGAGAAATGAGGCAACGCTGGCAGTAATTGACCAGTACCAGAAGCTTCATCCCGAGATCAAAATTGAGGCTGAGATGAACTCAGATCAGGGTTACATTGATAAGGTTTCTACCATGCTGGCAAACGGTACTGCACCGGATATTATGCAGCAGAATGTGGATTCTTTGCCGGATTTTGTGTCAAGAGGTGATTTCTTTGTGGATTTTTATGAGTACAAGGATATTTTTGATACATCCGGTTTTGATAAAAACTTTATTGATCAGTTTGGTACATTTGATGGAAAGCTGTTAGCACTTCCAACCGGTATGTCCTGTCTGGCAACTGTGGCTAACACAGAGGCTGCGGATGTCTGTGGTGTGGATCTGTCAAAACAGATCACATGGGAGAGTATGTTAGAGGACGGCAAGAAGCTTCATGCAGAAAATCCAGAGTACTACTATATGAACGTAGATACCCATATTTTATGTGAGTATGTACTGCGGCCTTATCTTCGTCAGAAAACTGGAAATTCCTTTATTATCGACAGTGAAAAGAAGCTTGGATTTACAAGGGATGAACTCGTAGAGGCTCTTACATACATTAAGGATTGCTATGATTGGGGTGTATTTGAGCCTGCTGAGGACAGTGCTACATTTAAAGGACAGATTCATACGAATCCAAAATGGATGAATGGAAAGTTTGTATTCGGTTATGGTGCATCCTCTAACATTAATTTGCTGATGGATGCTATTTCTGAAGCGGAGTGTACGGTTGTGCAGATGCCAATGGCAGATGACCGCATTAATGATGGTTTCTTTGCAGATACGCCACAGTATATGACCGTAAATAAGAATTCGCCCCATGCAAAAGAGGCCGTGGAATTCTTAAACTACTTCTATAATAATGAAACTGCCCAGGAGACATTAAAGGATGTAAGAAGTATTCCGCCAACTACAACTGGCAGAAGCTTATGTGCAGATAAGGGGCTGTTAGATGAGACTGTGGTAAAGGCTGTTGATTTGTCTGCAGGATTAAATGGAAAGAGTGACAAGGGGTATACCACAAGTGCCGAGGTTTACGCGATTCAGGAGGAAATAGTAGAAAGCATTGCTTACGGACAGAGCACTCCTGAAGAGGCAGCTGATAATGCCATTGAACTCTTAAATGATTATCTGAGTGCTTTGGATTAACAGTAAAAAGCAGCAACGGAAATATGAGATAAAAAGGATCTGCAGGCGGCTCGGGTATCATTCCCGGGCCGTTTCAGGGATAAGGAGGACAAGATGGCAAAAAAAGGCGCAAAGTCAGGATCCATGCACGGAGGCTGGACCAAACGGAATAAGATTGGATTCATGTATGTGAGTATCTGGATATTCGGATTTCTGTTATTCCAGCTGTATCCATTTATTTGCTCCCTGGTGTATTCATTTACAGATTATGATATTTTCAGCAAGCCGGAATTTGTGGGATTTGCTAATTATATAAAGCTTTTTACGAAAGATAAGGAATTTTGGAATTCACTAATTGTTACTTTGAAATATACGTTCATTACAGTACCTGGAAAGGTTGTACTTGCTCTGATCATTGCAGTAATCTTAAATAAAAATTTAAAGGGGATTAATTTTATTCGTACAGTATATTATATTCCGTCTCTGCTCAGCGGTTCCGTAGCTGTGGCAATTTTGTGGAAGGTGCTGTTTATGAACGATGGTTTTGTAAATAGTCTTCTGGGCTGTTTTAATATTGAACCAGTGAAATGGCTGGGGACACCAGATATGGCGTTAGTTACCATATGTATGCTGGAGATCTGGCAGTTCGGTTCCTCCATGGTATTGTTTCTTTCAGCCTTAAAACAGGTTCCGCAGTCACTTTACGAGGCTGCCAGAATTGATGGGGCATCCAAACCGAGAATGTTTTTCAAGATCACCCTCCCTATGATTACCTCCATCGCATTTTTCAATATTATTATGCAGCTGATTACTGCCCTGCAGAATTTCACCTCTGCTTTTGTAGTTACGAACGGAGGACCAAACAAAGGTACCTACGTTCTGGGTATGAAGTTGTATACAGATGCTTTTAAATATTTCAAGATGGGGTATGCATGTGCCACTTCCTGGATTCTGTTCATTGTGATCCTGATCATGACTGCAGTGCTGTTTGCTACTTCAAAGAAGTGGGTTTATTATGATAATTAGGAGGAAGCCATGAGAGAGAAAAGAATAAAAAATGGGTTTACCTACACCTTTCTGGCTATCGGCGGTGTAGCTATGCTCTTTCCGGTTATATGGATGTTTTTTGCCTGTTTTAAGACAAACAATGAAATTTTTGGAAGTCTGCGCCTTCTGCCAGAGAGCTGGGTGATTGAAGCATTTGTGAAAGGATGGAAGACAACGGGAACTTATACCTATGCTCAGTATTTTATCAATACGTTTGCTTTGGTGGTTCCTACAACCTTTTTGACTTTGGTATCCTGTTCTATTGTGGCTTATGGTTTTGCACGTTTCGATTTTCCAGGAAACAAGGCGCTGTTTATGGTGCTGATAGCAACTCTGATGCTGCCAAATGCTGTTATTATCATTCCGCGCTATGCCTTGTTTAACAAGCTGGGCTGGCTGGATTCCTATATGACCTTTTATGCTCCCGCAGCAGTAGCATGCTATCCGTTTTTTGTGTTTATGATGGTGCAGTTTTTAAGAGGACTTCCCAGAGATCTGGATGAATCTGCTTATATTGACGGCTGTGGTCCTTTCCAGTGTTTTATGAAGATTCTTCTTCCATTGTTAAAGCCGGCCCTGTTTTCAGCAGGACTGTTCCAGTTCCTTTGGACATGGAATGATTTCTTCAATACCAATATTTATATTAATACTGTATCCAAGTTTCCACTGTCTCTGGCTCTTAGAGTCAGCATTGACGTAACATCCAATATTCAGTGGAACCAGGTTATGGCCATGGCGCTGGTATCTGTAATTCCGTTGATCATTCTGTTTTTTGCAGCCCAGAAGTATTTTGTAGAGGGAATTGCTACTTCTGGTCTGAAAGGGTAAAGGAGGAAATTGAATATGCAGCAATATCAGAATCCAATTTTATATGCTGATTATTCTGATCCGGATGTAATTCGGGTCGGAGAAGACTATTATATGGTGTCATCTTCATTTACCTACCTTCCAGGAGTGCCTTTGCTGCATTCAAAGGATCTGGTACATTGGGAGCTGATTAACCATTGTGTTTCCTCACTTCCTTTTGAAAAATATGATTTTCCTTCTCATGGATCAGGTACATGGGCATCTTCGATCCGGTACCATGAGGGAACTTTCTTCGTATTCATTCCTTTAGTAGATGAGGGCATTCTGGTAGCCCGTTCCAGAGATCCCTATGGGGAATTTGAACTGAATCTTCTGTGTAAGTCTAAGGGATGGATCGATCCATGTCCGTTCTGGGATGAAGATGGGAAGGCATATATGGTTTTTGCCTATGCTAAAAGCCGTTGTGGAATGAAACACCGCCTCTCTATGGTGGAAATAGATCCCAACTGCCGTGGTTTGCTTTCTGAACCAAAACTGATTTTCGACGGAGAACAGATAGCTCCTACCACAGAGGGGCCGAAGATGTATAAAAAAAATGGATATTATTATATTCTTATGCCTTCCGGCGGAGTGGAAGATGGATGGCAGTCTTGCCTTCGTTCTCGTTCCGTTTATGGACCGTATGAGTACAAAATTGTAATGCATCAGGGAAATTCAGCAGTTAATGGCCCTCATCAGGGCGGATGGGTTACTTCCTCAGATGGACGAGACTGGTTTATTCATTTTCAGGATGTGATCGAACTGGGACGCATCGTTCATCTTCAGCCTATGTGTTTTGCAGATGGATGGCCGTTCATTGGTCAGGATCAAAATGGGGATGGAATTGGGGAACCAGTGGAAAGCTGGTATATGCCAGAAGAGGATATGCCGTCATATGCCATTGCCCAGTCGGATGATTTTGAGGAAAAACATCTGGGACTTCAATGGCAGTGGCAGGCTAATCCAAACAGTGCTTACTATTCACTGACGGACCGACCAGGTTATTTAAGGCTTTTTTGCTGGAAAAATCCGGAGCGGGAGAATTATTTGTGGTACGCGCCCAATGTGTTGACTCAGATCCCACAGAAAAAAGAGCTGACCATGACAGTTAAGATGGAGCTTACAGGGAAAGAAGCGGGAGACTTCGGTGGGATAGGAGTGGAAGGACATATCTATGGATATGCCGGACTCTACAGCACAGGAGAGAAGATGGAGATTCGCTGTTATAGGGGAATTGTTACAGAAAAAATGTTCCATGGAGAGGCAGAAGAGAGGCTTGTGTTCTCCAGTAAACTGGAAGGAAATGTATTATGGCTTTCCATGAGTTTATCAGACGATAAAACCTACAAATTTTCGTATTCCACGGATGGTGTGCATTTTACACAGATTCAAGAGAAATTTCCGCTGAGCCGGGCTACCTGGACGGGGGCAAAGCTTTGCCTGTGGTCCTGTTCCAAAGAAAATAAGAACTCAGAGGGATATTGTGATTATGAGTATGTGACGATTGTCTGATATATGAATTTCAAAAACTGGAAACTGAAAGTTTGCTGTGTTTTGCGGCGGTTTTCATTGATTGGTTTTATTTGAGCAGCTTCGGTTATAATGTTACCTTATCAGGAACAACGTTATAACCGAAGCTGCAGTTTTTTAGTATTTTGTAGTACTCATGTTTTTTTGCAGCATTTTTTTTGATGCAGAGTCTGGCTGAGAAATGGTAAGCGTTGTATTTATGAAAACAGGGATTTAAACCAATATGAAAAACCAGAATATTGAAATATTGCAATCTTTTATAGGGAATGGTAAGATATATTTAAAATAGATGCAGGCAAATGAAAATTAGCGAAAGGGTAATCAAAAAAATAAGAGCTTTCGATGACAAAAATCATCGAAAACCCTTGATTTTAAAGAAAAAATCGGAGTAACAGGATTTGAACCTGCGACCTCTCGGCCCCCAGCCGAGCGCGCTACCAAGCTACGCCATACTCCGTGTCGAACGAACTATTGTAGTATAGCATATATTTTTCATTTTGAAAAGTATTTTTACGAAAAAATATGTTTTTTATGAAATACATTGCTGGATAAAACTGGCTTAGGACAGGAAAGGACAGGAAAGGACAGAGAAAATGGACAGAATAAGAAAACGGATCGTCAGTTTTGATCTGGATATGACCCTTTTGGATCATAAGACATGGAAAATTACAGAAAGCGCTCTTAAGGCGCTGGAAATTTTGAGAAAAGATAATGTGATCGTGATTGCCAGCGGACGAAATATGGATCTGCCCCTGAGTGTTGGGTACAGGGATCAGCTCCAGCCGGATGCGGTAATCCATATGAACGGCACCCGTGTAGTTGCGGAAGGGAAGACATTGTATGAGCATACTATGGACAAGAAGCTTTTGAAACGTCTGCTGGCATTTGGGAAGGAGCGAGGGATTGCTCTTGGCGCAACGATGGAGAATGGGGATTATTATACTGCGCCCGAGGAGGTAGAGCGGATTGATGTGCTGCGCTGGGGAGAAACCAGCCGCCATTTTGAGAATCCTATGAAGCTTTTGGAGCTTCCGGTGCGGACATTGGCCTATATAGGAGGCCCGGATCGCGTGAGAGAGCTTGAGGAGCATTTTCCGGAATGTAAGTTTTTCATGTTTGCAGGAAAAACCGGGGCAGATGTAGTGGAAAATGAGGCGTCCAAGGCAGAGGGGTTAAAGCGCCTCTGTGAGTATTACGGAATGGATCTGTCACAAACAGTGGCTTTTGGGGATAGTATGAATGATTTTGAGATTGTTTCCAGGGCGGGAATCGGGATTGCCATGGGTAATTCCGTGGAGGAGCTGAAGGCGGCTGCCGATTATGTGACAGATCCCATTGACCGGGACGGGGTATGGAATGCCTGCCGGCATTTTGGATGGATATGAGGAGGAATGAGATGGCAAAACAGTTTGACGTAATAGTAATCGGCGCCGGGCCGGGAGGCTATACAGCCGCCCTTAAGGCAGCGGAGTTTGGACTTAAGGTGGCTGTGATTGAGACGAAGAAAATAGGCGGTATCTGTGTAAACAGGGGATGTATTCCAACCAAAGCGCTTTTGTATGCTTCCGGTATGTTCCGGATGATGCAGAACTGTGATGAATTTGGCGTGTCTACCGATTTTATTTCCTTTGATTTTCAAAAAATGCAGTCTTACAAAAAGAAGGCAGTGGACCGGTACAGAGGAAGTGTAGAGGGACTGTTTGAGAAGAATCATGTGGAGGTAATATACGGAAAAGGCACACTGCGCCGGGGACGTACGGTGGAGGTAGAGCTGGCAGAGGGAGGCCGGGAATTTTTTGAGGGTAAGACGGTGATCCTGGCAGCGGGAGCGGTTCCGATGATGAATGAGATTCCCGGAGCAGATCTTCCTGGAGTGTGGAACAGCGACCGGCTTCTGGCGGCTAAAAGCTGGAATTTCGATCGGCTGACCATCATGGGAGGCGGAGTGATCGCTGTGGAATTTGCCACCCTGTTTAACAATCTCTGTTCCAATGTAACCATTGTGGAGAAGAAAAAGCATCTCATGGCCCCTATGGATGATGTGATGTCAACGGCTCTTGAGCGTGTGTTGCGCAGGAAAGGAATCCAGGTTTACTGCGATTCTACTGTTACGGAGCTGTCACAGGGGGAAAATGGCTTAAACTGCGTCATTACCCCCAACAAAGGAGGTGAACCCATCCGGACCAGAGCAGGTCAGGTTTTGATGGCCATTGGCCGTAAACCGAATGTACAGGGGCTTTGCGGACCGGATGTGAGCCTTGAGATGAAAAATGGGAAAATTGCGGTTTCACCGGGGTTTGAGACAAGTGAACCCGGTGTTTATGCCATCGGAGATGTGTGTGCAGATATTCAGCTGGCCCATGTAGCGGCAGCCCAGGGTACATATGTGGTGGAAAAAATTGCCGGCCGTCCTCATACTATACGGCTTCAGTCAGTACCCAGCGGTATGTATGTTTCCCTTCCCATTGTGCCTAACTGTATTTATACGGATCCGGAGATTGCTACCGTTGGCCTTACGGAGGAGGAAGCGGGCCTGCGGGGGCTTAAGGTGCGATGTGGTCATTTTTCCATGGAGGAAAATGGACGTTCCATTATCTCAGGGGAACAGGACGGCTTTATCCGTCTGGTGTTTGAAGCCTACAGCAATACCATTGTAGGAGCACAGATGATGTGCCCCAGGGCAACGGATATGATCGGGGAAATTGCCACTGCAATCGCAAATGGACTGACAGCAGAGCAGATGTCATTTGCAATGCGGGCCCAACCGACGTATAATGAAGGCATAGGTGCAGCCATTGAGGATGCGCTGAGAAAGGCTTAAGGAAAGAGACAGGAGGAAAAAGGATGCATATAACAGATGAAAGAATCCAGAGCTTAAGAGAGAAAATGAAGGAATACCGGATGGATGCCTATCTGGTGCCTACGGCTGATTTCCATGAATCCGAGTATGTGGGAGAATATTTCAAATGCAGAAAATATCTTACCGGATTTACCGGATCAGCAGGTACAGCGGTAATTACCATGAACGAGGCATGTCTGTGGGTGGACGGAAGATACTTTGTTCAGGCTGCCGCAGAATTAAAAGGCAGCTGTGTAAAAATGATGAAAATGGGGCAGGAGGGCGTTCCGTCTGTACAGGAATATCTGGAGGAAAATGTACCGGAGGGCGGCTGTCTGGGCTTTGACGGAAGGGTAGTAAATTCACTTACCGGTTTAAGCCTGGAGAAAAATTTAAGGGAAAAGAGTGCCCGTATTGCCTGCACAGAGGATTTGGTGGGAATGATCTGGCAGGAGCGCCCGGAGCTTTCAAGTGAACCGGCCTGGATTCTGGAGAAAAAGTATGCTGGAAAGCCTGCGGCAGATAAGATTGCAGATGTAAGAGCCGCTATGAAAAAGGTTCATGCCACGGTTCATGTGCTTACAACGCTGGATGATATTGCATGGCTGTTAAATATCAGGGGAAATGATATTTCTTACAACCCTGTGGTACTTTCCTATGTGATGATTACTATGGAGGACGTTCGTCTGTTCATCAATGAAGCTGTTCTTAATGATGAGATTTGTGGATACTTGGAGTCTATGGGTGTTGTGATTCTTCCATATAATGATATCTATAAGGAAGCAGGAGCGCTTCAGGGAGAAAAGGTGCTGTTTGAGCGGGAGAAGGGAAATTATGCCCTGTATCAGGCTATGGCAGCGCAGAATGAGATCATTGACCGGATGAACCCTACGTCAGAGGCAAAGGCTAAAAAGAATCCGGTGGAAGTGGAGAATGAGAAGAAGGCCCATATTAAGGACGGCATTGCAGTAACCAGGTTTATGTACTGGTTAAAGCATCAGATTGGAAAAGAAACCATTACAGAGATGAGTGCGTCTGAAAAGCTGGAGGGCTTCAGAAAGGAGCAGGAGGGATATATTGAGCCCAGCTTCAATACCATTTCTGCCTACGGCCCCAATGCGGCCATGTGCCATTATTCCGCTACAGAGGAAAGCAATGCAGTTTTAGATGCAAAAAGCTTTTATCTGGTGGATTCCGGCGGCCAGTACTATGAGGGAACCACAGACATCACAAGAACCATTGCACTGGGAGAACTGACAGCAGAAGAAAAGGAGCATTTTACCCTGGTTCTCATCAGTATGCTCCGCCTTCAGGCAGTACGGTTTTTATACGGCTGCAGAGGCTTAAGCCTGGATTATGTGGCAAGAGAGCCATTCTGGAGCAGGGGACTGAATTTTGACCACGGAACCGGACATGGTGTGGGATATCTTTCAAGTGTCCATGAGCGCCCCAACGGAATCCGTTTCAAAATGGTTCCGGAGCGCTGTGACAACGGAATATTGGAGGAGGGAATGATTACCTCGGACGAGCCGGGACTGTATATCGAAGGAAAGCATGGAATCCGTACGGAAAATCTGATTCTCTGCAAAAAGGATGAGAAGAATGAATACGGTCAGTTTATGAAATTTGAATTCCTGACCTTTGTCCCTATTGATGTGGACGCAGTGGACAAGAACCTGATGACAGAGCGGGATGTGGAGCTGTTTAATGCATATCATAAAGAGGTTTATGAGAAGATCAGTCCGTATCTGGAAGGGGACGAGAAGGAGTGGCTTAAGAAGGTAACGGCTGCGATTTAATACAGGAGGAATAGAGATTTGGAAGCATCTTCCATATTTTCGGAGCATTTTGTAATGTAACTGTGTAAATAGAAAGAGACGTCGTTTCACGCTGTTTAGGCGAGGAATGCGTCTCTTTTTTATGGATAACAGACTTATTTTACATCCGGAAGGTCTACCAGAGTATAGTCGTGATGGATGGCAGGCAGAATTTTTGTAATCAGATCTTGTGTTTTTAATTTAAGGCTGGAGGTGTTAATACAGGGGTGACAGCCGATAAAAGCATGATTTTCTATTACGTCCCGGTCAATGAGAAGGCGGATCTTATTTTCGGCATCATTCATAAGCCCCAGAACCGTAACCGAACCGGGAGTCAGATCCATCAGCTGTTCCATAAATTCCGGTTCTCCAAAGGACAGGCGGGCGCTTCCAATCTGCTTGGACAGGGCGGCTGTCTTAAACTTTTTCTCACCGGGAAGGAGAAGAAGATAAAAGGCAGTTTTCTGGGCATTGCGCAGAAACAGGTTTTTGCACATGGGGGTTCCCAGAATTTCATCCACCTGTCTGCAGGCTTCAATGGTGGGAAGGGCGTCGTGATCTACACGCTCGTAGGAAATATGCAGGGAATCCAGAAGGTCATAGGTTCTCAGTTCCTTGGGAAGGCGTCCGGAGGAATCGGTGGGGCGTCCGGCATAGATGGTGGGATCAATATGGTAAGATAACGGTGGTTGTAATTGGTTTGTCATAGGAATACCTCGTATTTTTGCAGTGTCTGTGCGGCAGAATTAAATGCAGTGAAGGAATAACCGTGCGGTTGGGGCAGCTGCCGGATATACAGCGGTTTTGTTACACATTATAAGGAATCTGTGATAAAATGTCGATAGCAGATAAGAAAGAATATAATAGATTTATGAAAAAGGAGAGTTTGTAAATATATGGAAAAGAGAGAGGCGAATGGACGAATTAAGAGAACAGATGCAGGAAAGAATAAAAAAGATGTAAGGCCAGATGGAAAAAAGAAGGATGCAGGAAGAGCCGGCGTACCGGAAAGAAAACAGAAAAGTCTCTGTCCTGTAAGCAAAAAATGTGGTGGCTGTCAGCTGCTTGATATGCCCTACAGCCAGCAGCTGACATTAAAGAAAAAGCAGCTGGAAGAGACATTAAAGGGAATCTGCAAGGTTCAGACTGTGATTGGAATGGAACAGCCATTTCATTACAGAAATAAGGTTCATGCGGTGTTTGACCGCGACCGCAGAGGAAATATTATTTCCGGGATTTATCAGGAAAATACCCATATCGTAGTGCCTGTGGAGAAATGCCTGATCGAGGATGAAAAGGCGGATGAAATTATCGGGACTATCCGGGGAATGCTTAAATCCTTTAAGATCCGGACCTATGATGAGGATACGGGATACGGCCTTCTGCGCCATGTGCTGATCCGGAAGGGATTTCAGTCAGGGGAGATCATGGTGGTACTGGTTACTGCATCACCGGTATTTCCTTCAAAGAACAATTTTGTAAAGGCACTTCGGGAAAAGCATCCAGAGATTACAACCATTGTTCAGAATATCAATGGCAGGGGAACCAGTATGGTATTGGGAGACCGGGAGCAGGTTCTTTATGGAAAGGGATATATCACGGACCAGCTCTGTGGCTGTACCTTCCGTATTTCTTCAAAATCCTTTTATCAGGTGAATCCGGTACAGACAGAGAAGCTCTATAATCTGGCCATTGAGTTGGCTGGGCTTACAGGAAAGGAAACAGTGCTGGATGCCTACTGCGGGATCGGAACCATTGGCATCATAGCCAGCCGCAAAGCCGGTCAGGTGATCGGAGTGGAGTTAAATCAGGATGCAGTCCGGGATGCTGTAAATAACGCAAAGCTTAACCAGATTTCCAATATCCGTTTTTACTGCAATGATGCCGGCCGGTTTATGGTAAATATGGCGGAGCGGGGAGACCGGGCCGATGTAGTCATCATGGATCCGCCCAGAAGCGGAAGCACAGAGGAATTTATGGACTCCATTAAGAAAATGGGGGCGGATAAGCTGGTGTATATTTCATGTAATCCTGAGACATTGGCAAGGGATTTGAGGTATATGAAGAAGCTTGGGTATCGCGTGGATGGAAATGCGGTTGGGGTGGATATGTTTGCGGAGACTTATCATGTGGAGACGGTAGTTCTTTTGTCCCAACAAAAGCCGGATGACACCATAGAGATCGACCTGGACCTGGATGAGCTGGACGCTACTGCCGCTGAGACCAAGGCAACCTACGAGGAAATCAAAGCTTATGTTTGGGAGAAGTGCCATTTGAAGGTGTCTAACCTGTATGTCTCTCAGATTAAGCGCAAATGTGGATTAGAGGTTGGTCAGAATTATAACCTGTCCAAATCCGAAAACCCGAAAGTGCCAAAGTGTCCGCCAGAAAAGGAAGCGGCGATTATGGACGCACTGAAACATTTTCAAATGATCTGATGACAAAAACACGGATGACTTGCCACTGGGCGATCATCCGTGTTTTTGCATTATCCGATCTCTTATACATCCGTAAGCAGATATGCGTTCAAGCTATTTGTTTCATCAATGTAGGATTGATAGATATTTTTGACTCCAGCTTCTTTGGCCATGGAAATAATCAGATTTTTATCTACTTGGGATGTTCTCAACCCAATAATGGCGCCTTTCGGAACCCACTCTATCATTGCTGGAAGCTTCATCTTAGCATTTGCGATCATCCGCCATTCTTCATCATATTTGTGGCATTCCTTTTTAATCAAACTATTCCGCTCGACTTCCCAAGGAATAGGCTTCAATTCTGCTTGCATGAAATCCGGCAAAGGTACCTGTAACTGCTGTATCATATCCTGTCCCATAACAAACTTTGCAAAATTGGTTGCATCATGCGGAGTATTAGAATAATATACTGGGTAAATCCGTGTGCCACCTTTATAAACGCCACAATTCTCACATTTTTTCAGCTTACCACAATGAAAGCTATTTTCATCGTATGGGTCATACATGAGGCAAAAGCCTTTATGCATATCAGCGTATTTTAACCATAAAGTTTCATTAAACCCATTTTCGGAAAGACAAATGGACAGAATCTCGTCTTGTATTTTTGATCGCAAAGTTAGTACATAGGACAAAAATTGGTTTGTGATTCCATTTGCAAATAACTTTTTTAACCCTTCGACATTCGTAACTTGTTGAATAAATTCTTGTGGGATGCCGGGTTGATTTTGAAAGGTTTCTTTCATCCCGTTGACTAACGCTGCTAATGCCTCAGGGGATCGATAGTTGCTATCAAATTCTTGACGGATCTTCTCCACATCAATATGTAAAAAGGTGTCAAACGGATCATCATAACTGCTGGCTTTAGAGAAGAATAGTTTATTAGAGCGTAAAGCATCAAGATTATTGTTATTCACCGCACGATACTTATACAAAAATCTTGGATAGCGAATTTTCGCCATTAGCTGATTAACTTCATTTGGTATATCTTCGCCTGTAAATGAGCACAGCGTTTTCCAATAATCCTGCATTTCATCGTGGCTCATAGCTGTTTTTCGTTCTTCTGCTTCCAAAAAATCACCTCCTATTATTTGTAGCATTAGATGAATCTTTAGATCTCACTTTTAAGCTCTTTATAGTACTTGCTTAGAGCGATATGAAGCTCCTTTTTGCTTGCATAATTTTCGCTGGATTCCAACTGTTTGATATTAAATTTCCGACACCAGTTTAGTTCAAAACGAGACAACGAATATTTTTTTGTAATCTCCTCTTGAACTTGCTGCGTCGGATCTAAATAGGCTCGAATATCCGGATCGTAAAAATCCGGATCGTTCAAAGTTGAGGAGTACAGCTGCAAAACATCATTTTTGATTAGTGCAAAAACTCTGTCGATACAATGATTAAAGTTCCGGATTTTTTCAAGAAAAAATTCTTCTGATGTCAGGAGCAGCCGGCCATTTGCATGGGCGTAGTCATTTCGTTCTTTGACTAACTTCTTTAGCTCGCCTTCTAAATTGGTATCCATTCCAACAATATGTAGGAGCTTAAAAACGTCACTTTCTCCAATAGCCGCAAAACTTCCAAAATACAACTGTCCGTCCTTGGTGTTTTCTTTTCCAAAGAACTCATTATATCGATCTTTTAAAAGATAATATAGTGCTTGCTCCATCTCATCGTGATGTAGGACGTATAATTTCAGAAGGACAAAATAAATCGCAGTCATAAAGAGCATATGATACTGCATGTACGCAAATTGATACAGGCCATTTTCGTAGCTGGTCTGCATAGCCAATGAAAGAGCTTCAATGTATCGCTCTTCATCTCCATCTTGGAACAGTTCTGGCAGATACACAAAAATTTCAAACAATTCATCTGGTATTTCAGGATGTGGAATATCGGTGGAAACTGTTTGTGCGATTTTCTCTATAGCTTCTTTGATTATATTTCTGTTAAAAATAATGTTGGAAGATTGAGGACTCATTTTGTTATCCCCCAAACATTATTGATTATATCGGTTATTTTCTGAACAAATATTTCAGCCAACTTTTTGTTTTGCTGTATAATGCTTTTTTCGTATCTAATTTGACTTGCAATTGAATTTTGTACATCTATGTTGGGCAAAGGGATAGGTACATTGTATACTGTACTTTGTGAGATGGATGGTTGTCCACCTACTTTTGCGTATTGATTAAGATCAATCTGATTTATAATTGCTTCAAGATATTCAGGGTTTACTTCTGTAAGATACTCTGTAACCATCAGTGCATTATCTGTAATCCAACATTTTGAAGATGTAATATGAGCTGCTCCGCAGTATTCTCCCACTCTACCAATAGTCAGAGTAGGAGAATCCACAAAATATTCGGAGTGTTTTCCAGTGATTCCGTTGCCACCGTAAACATTATACGGGCCGTCAAATCTATTTTTTGTAGGTAGCCCTTTTCCGCTTGCCAGTTTGAAAACCATCCCTAGTTTAACGACTGGCCATGATGCAGAAGTACTGACAGCAGGTAAATAATTATCAGTTATTTGTTTAGTGCCATTAATAATTTTTTGATATCTGTCAATCTCAGTAACAACCTTTTCTTGTACTGATAATGGCGGCAAAGGAATCTGAATTTGTGATACATCCTTTTGATTTACACTGGGGTAAGCACCCTTACCCATCATAGATGCAAGTTGGGCTTGTACCGGTTCGCTATAGAGCATATAGTAAACATATTTAGACAAAACCATGTTTTTTGCAGAGATGACCGCAAAACCGGTAGATGCTACACAACAATCAAAGTCTTCACGTTCAACATATCCATACGCTTTTAGGTTAGGGCGAACAGTTGAAAAAAGGATATCCCCCTTTTTTACTGCTCGTTTTGCTCTGCTGGGGGCATTGCTTCCCTTAATTTTATTAGAAAAATCGATTTTACCAGTACCGTTTTCAACAGATGAGATATCGATATAGATAAACTCATCATCACCAAATGCAAGTGCCGGATTTTTGTTCTCAGCATTGATTTCACAAATATCAGATAGTGGTACAACTGGATAGGTGGTATCTAATGACTTATCTACTTTATAGCGTTCCCCTACCAGAATATAATCTTGTTCTGCGACTCTCTCTTTATTAGCGATGGTGACCAGCGGGTGACGGAGGATGTCGTCATCCGCTGTTTGCGGTTCAAGATCAGCATGGTATTTTTGGACAATGCGAATGATTTCCGGAATTTCGCTACCCTCTATTTCACGGCGCTGTGCTCCCAGATCAAATCCGTCATTATTCAGTTTCACAAAAAGAATTTCATCCTTCAATCTGGCGAAAGACTTGTCAATAAGTAAAATACTAGTCTTAACACCACTGTACGGGTTAAAGACACCGGCAGGCAGTGAAATTACTGCATACAGCAAACCATCGTCTACCAAATATTTCCGAAGTTCCTTGTAAGCATTGGCAGACTGAAAGACAATTCCTTCCGGGACAATGATCGCTGCCCGGCCTGTTGGATTTAGGTGCTCAGCAATATAGTCTACAAACAGTACTTCGGAGCGTTTGGCCTTTACCCGATAGCGGCTGTGGGGCATAATTCCACCTTTTGGCGTCATAAAAGGCGGATTCGCAAGGATGACATCATAACAATCATCCCATTTTTCTTCACTGGTTAGGGTGTCATATTCGCTGATTTTGGGCTTTGTAAAATGGTGAAGGTACATATTTACCCGAGACAGACGCACCATATCGGGAGAAATATCGTACCCGGCAAAGTTTTCTGTCAAACGCTTTCGGTCATCAGCGGTCAGTGTACTTTTACCCTCCTCATCCTTGTTTTGTGCAAGAATGTGACGATAGGCGCTAATCAAAAAGCCCGCTGTACCACAGGCAGGGTCCAGGATGGTCTCGTTTTTCTTTGGGTCTACGATTTCTACCATCATGTCGATGATGTGTCGGGGTGTACGGAACTGACCGGCATCCCCCTGGCTGCCCATGATGGACAGCAGATATTCAAAGGCATTGCCCAAATCCTCGCTGTTGTCATACGAGAAGTCGCTGACTTCTTTGAGGAACATATTCAAGGTATCCGGGTCCCGATAAGGGATATATGCTCCACGGAAAATATCCCGGAACAGCTGGGGAAGGTTGGGGTTCGTAGTCATTTTCTCAATGCCTTCCGCATAGAGTAAAGCCCTTTGCTGGCCGCTGTTTTCCGGCTTCATGATTTCTGTCCAGGCATACTTCTCATATTCACCTGTAAAAAACTGCCGGGTACCGCCAAATTCCAAACCTTCTATATCCATGTCATCCATGAATTTATAAATGAGCGCAATGGTGATCTGTTCAACCTGCGCCTTTGGATCGGGCACCTTGCCCACCAAAATGTCACGCAGCGTATTGATCTTGCGCTTTACGTCAAATGTCAACATTTCATTTCCTCCTACATAAAACGGGATACATTGACGTTATCGGCAACGTAATCTACCACGCTTTGCATACTATCCAGCCCCAAATGCTTCAGATCAGCCATGGTGTATGTGCTGATGTCCGTTCCAAGTAACTGGAATTTTCGGTCTTCGATGGCTCTGCGCACATCTTTGTCCGTTACATAAGTGGCAAAAAATTCTTTTACATCGGCATACTTTTCTGACGGAATACTGTGTGTCAGGGCATATCCCTCAAATTCATCCTCGACCAATTCCTTTTTGCTCTTAAAGAAGGGCAGGACACCAAAGATTTTGTCCAGAATTTCCCGGGCCGTGATGCGGCGGTCACTACCGATAGAGCGCCGCAGCTTGTCCCATGTGTAATACTCGTTAGGTTGATTCATGATGTGGTCGTCAATATAACGGATGACAGCGGGATAGTTGCCCTGCTCATATTGTTCTCTCGCAACCGGATCTTCTTTGACAGTCTCCTCGAATTTATCAAAGTACATCCGGTCAATCTTCATGCCCTCAGCACCGATTTTGGTCTCCACCAGTGTTTTCAGCGGGTCAGGAGCAAAGTTTTCGTACCCATCCGGGTCAACAGGCGGAGTACCTGGCAACACACTGCTGCCTTGGAAGCGGGGCAGCTTTAAGACCTCATCATAATCAAACTTTTCTTCAAAATATTCGCAGTTTCCAAAGAAGTCGAACAGTTTGAATGTTTCCTTGGGGTGCTTATGGACGATTTCCTGACCGCTGTTTCGCTCTTTGAAGATGAAATCATGTTTTCGTGTACCACGGCCCTTAATCTGAATAAAGTCTGTGGGAGAGAAGATAGGGCGCAGTAACCCGATGTTCAGCAAATCTTCGCAGTCATACCCGGTTGTCATCATGCCCACTGTGACACAGATTCTGGTCTTGGATGATTTATACCCTTCCAGGAAACTGGTTGTTCCGCTCAGATTATTGTTCTGGAAGTTGATTGTATAGGTCTGTGCGTTCATAACGTCTGATGTGATCTGCATAGCAAAATCCGAACAGTATTTGCCGGGGAACATCATATCCGCATACACGTTCAGCAGCTGTGTGATTTTTGCTGCATGTTTGCGGCTTACGCAGAAGATGATGCCTTTGCCAATTTCTCCGGTAATCGGGTCACGGAGTGCATTGTCCATAAAAGTTTTGACAAACATCTTGTTGGTTTCTTCGGAGAAAAACTTCTTTTCAAAGTCACGGGCAAAGTAGGTTTCTTCCTGTTCTTCGTCCGCTTCATCCCCTTGCGAAATCACGGCATAACCTTCATCTGCCAATAATTTTGTTGTAATATCAGTTCTGGCGTCCACTACTGTGGGATTGATCAAATAGCCGTCACGAACTCCATCCAGCAGTGAATAGCGGTATGTTGGGTCGCCGCTTTCACAGCCAAAGGTTTTATAGCTGTCCAGCAGTTGCCGTTTTTCCCATGCCCGTGGATCAGTAGCTTTCAGCCTTTCTACATCAATATTTTTGATATAGTCTTTGGGCGTAGCCGTCAATCCCAGCTTATAGCCGAGAAAATATTCGAATACGGCACGGCTGTTTCCATTGATGGAACGATGACTCTCATCGGCAATGATAAGTGAAAAATCAGTAGGCTTAAAGAAACGCTTGTATTTATTATTGAACATAAGCGTTTGTACGGTGGAAACAACAACCTCCGCTTTCCGCCAATCATCTACGTTCTCCTTGAAGATAACTGTGTGATAGTCAGGAGCAAGATAATTCTGGAAGTTTTTCTTAGCCTGATTTTCAAGCTCGATTCTATCCACCAGGAAAAGCACCCGATTCGCATTTCCACTCCGCAAGAAAAGACGAATTACGGCAGCAGATGTGAGCGTCTTACCTGTGCCGGTTGCCATCTCAAACAGGAATCTCTGATTTCCATGTCGCACAGATTCCTGCAAAGCTTTCAGCGCATTGATCTGATACTGACGGAGAAAGCGCAGCCCATTATCATATAGGAATTGCTGACGAGTTTCTGGATTTATGTATTCGGGTGCCTCCATATATCGAGGATTTTTGATTACGGCAATATAATCCGCACCAATTTCCTCCGAATATAGTTTTGCTGGGTCAGCGTTCATGGCTTTACTTTCCCGAATGCTTTCATAGCTGGGGAAAGCCGTGATAAGCTGCGGGTTTCCCTTGTAAATATTCCAGAAATAATGCTGATTTCCGTTGGAGAGAATCACATACTTGAGATAAAGAGATTTGGCATATTCTCTGGCCTGCTCCTTGCCGACCAGGGGATCTTTATCCTCTGCTTTTGCTTCCAGCACAATAAAAGGCTTACCTTTATCATCGAGGAGCAGAAAATCCACAAAGCCATTCTTCACCTTATCAAAATTTTCGCCCAGGCCTGCCAAATCAGCTTTGGACATTTTGACATTGGGTTCCAGCTGTATGTTTGCCGGTCCGTTTTCATCATCAAAGAAGCGCCAGCCAGCTTCTTCTAACAGATGATTAATTTTAATTCTTGCACTTGCTTCTTTCTTTTTCAAAACAGCAGCCCTCCCTCTGTTTGCGACTGCGATTGTAATTTATAAACTATGTTGTGATTGATATTTATAGGTGTTCGTGGGTTTACTGACATTGGCAGGTATCAGCCATATTCTATTGATCTGTACAGCGCCTTCTATACGATTATTCTTACAAAGGATTTGGACTTGTCGGGCGCTTATGTTCCATTTCTGCGCAGCTTCCTGCGTTGTAATATAGCCATTCAGCATTGAATCCACCTCCAGTAAAAGCAAACAATTACCATTTCTATTATATTCGTTTAAACGAATTTGTTCAATGCAAAATTCGTGATTTTTCTTACAAAGAGAATGAAATTACGATCTCTTTTAAGTTGACTAATAAGGGATGAGTTTGTATGTAACAAATTGCTTTTTTAGAGAATACTTTACTTATCATTCGATCCCATTCTGCAAGTTTTCGGATTTCCGTTGTTCTGTTCACAAAGTCAAAATATATTTCACCCCATTCGCCATCGTAGTCTACCTGATACAGATAGATTGCGGTGGCGATTTCTTTTTTCTTTCTGGTAATGTTTTTGCGTTTTAGACGCACAGCGTGCAGAATACCCTCTTCTACCAAAATAGTGGTGAGTTTGTCCAGCGCCTTGCGATATGCACGTTCCGCACCGCTGGTTCCGCTTCCTTCAAACAGAGTAGCAAGCTCCTCAAAGGAAGAACGGCTGCTCATGGGACTTACTCTGCCGCAGCGCATACAGATAGCGTTGCGTTTTTCTAATAATGTTTGTTCTCGATAGTCAAGAGCATCGAAGGCTTTTTGAATGGCTTTGGCTTTGATACCATTCCAAAGGATTTCGCCATAGTCCCAGTAATCGTCTCGACTGACATCTTCGCCGGTTTCCTCGCTGTCTTCATCTTGTCGGGAAACATAGAATGACTGGCGGCTGCGAATCCCTTTTGCAGCATTCAGATATTCAGCAGCCGTTTCCTGCTTGCAGTTCTTTTCAGCCGCATATTCGGAGATGGTTTTCTTTGTGTTTTCTCCCGATGTGCGGTATTTCCATGCAATTCCTCGGATTTTCTTGTATTGGTCCAGAGAATCCACAGACCAGCTTTCTTCCAGCATACGACAAGAAAGAAGAGCATCTGTGATAAAAGGATACAAATAGGTTGTAAAGTCAGCTCCTGTGCTGGGATCATAATCTGAAAAACGTTCAATCACAGCCACAACACAGGTCATTTTATAGTCAAGGAAGCGCTCCGGATCATATCGCTCGTTGCCGTCGCTGCGCCAAAAGTTATAAATCCGTCCATTGAGCATCTTTTCATAGTGATGCAGAAAGAAAGACAGGTACCTCAAATTATTCTGTTGCTGTGCCTGGATGATATAGTCATTCAAATTAGATACTTTAGGCGGCTCCGGTTCTAACTGTAAGGTGCGCTCTGCTTCCATGCGAGACAAGTTTTCACCGGTATAAAATCCATATTTTGAGGAATATCCCTTCATGTCCCATGTGTATTCCGGCATCGGCGCACCTCCTTTCAATCATGCACTTTCAGTTTCTAACTTATTTTAAGTGCAATAAAATACACCGGGAAATCAAAGCCGTCTCTGGTAAGAATCATTGACGCTATCCGTGTCGCAGCATTAGGATGAACTAACGGAGAAAAATTTTCCTTTATCTGAAGTGGAAAATCATAGTGCAGAATATGCTCAGAATACCTTTCCCAAAATGCTTCAAAATTTGTTGAATTAACATAGGCTACAATAAAAGTAGCGGTACCTAAGGCATTATAATTCGTTATTGATTTACTGATATGTCTGTCTATATAATCGGCATTTACGCTATTTAATTTCATACCTTCAAATATGCCGATTTCTTTCCCGTCCTTAGTTAACAGGATATCAACCTCAGCAGCATCTTTGCCGCTCGCAGACACACCGTGTCGAGATTGATCTTTTACTTCGAGATACCCCTTAGCAAAAAACATATCCCTAAAATAATCGTTGATACTATTTTCTGAACTTTCAGCGTTGAATAAAGCATTCCAACATACACGTTCTCCTATTTGGACTAAATCATTGAGAACATTTTTGGCTGTTTGAATATCACAATTTAATCTTTCCTCATTAGACGAAGGACTTTCTACATCTTCCAATGAAACATCCGCATCAAAATAAACAACGTTTCTAATGAGGAATCCAGACTCGCTTGGTTTAAGAGCTTTTCCAATAGCGTCTTTTAATTTTTTATCTGCACGTTTTAATACGGAAATATCCTTGTCTGTACCCTCAAATGTAAAGTCAAGAGCTCTTTTGTTCCAGTTATCCCCTCTTAGACCAGCATAATATGCTAAACCAACATCTTCATACTCATATTTGCAGTGCTGAAATGCTTCTGCCAATTGTCTATTGGCTAATTGCAAAAGGTACTGAACAACACGCTTTTCAAAATTTTCTGGAAGAATATATGTAAAATCAAATTCACCCATATTAGATACCTCATACATTAAGTTGTTACTTTTGTTTTACTTCTCGTAATAAGGATTCCTGTTCCATTTCCGACTCATAACACCCTTTGGCATAAGACACGTTGCTCAATGCCCGCAGCATTTTATCTTTGGCCAGTTTTTTCATACGTTTGGCAATGTCAGCATCGAGAGTCCCACGCTTGACATACCGGTTAATGGTGTTACAGCGGCGTTCATAAATCTGCTTGATAGGATGGTCAGCAGCAAGTTCACGCTGTGACCTTCCTTGCAGGTTTCCAATTTGGCGGCAAGTTCGATGGAGCTTATCCCCTGGAGCAAGATTACCACAGTATTTGGTATGCCGGGCATTGGTGGTCAAAAACCAACGTCCGCAGATGGGGCATTTCTTCGGCGCATGGCCTACACAAAGCCCTTCAAAGAGGTCGGAGCGGAACATCCCCACAAAGGACACATAGTGCATCCGCTTGACCAGTTGCGGCGTGTTGCTGCCGGGCTGTATCGCAGGTACATACTGCACGGAAGCGTTAGTCAGGGACATCCAGCTTCCATCCTCTTCCGACAAGCTGGGATTACTGGAGAAAAAGTCCCCAAAGGAAGCAGCATATCCGCTGGGCGACCGTTCCTGTTCTGCGGTATTGAGCGACTCCGCAAACTGGAGCATAGTATCCTGGAACTGTTCCAGAGAATAGCCCAAATGTGCCAGCACAGGGACAACTCGCAGAAGTGTCAGTGCCTTTTGATATTGAGGGTCTAGAGCATTCATCAAATTTCCGGAAGCAAGAGATTGGGCATACGCCATGGCATTTTCCAGATATTCATTCGAAAACACCTTCTGGATATGTGCTGTTATCCGCTTTTCCTCCAGATAGGAAAAGGGAGGAATATCTTTTAGTTTATGGACAATTTGCAAAGCACTTTCTCTGGCTGACGTAAACAATTCTGCATTGGCCATACCAAGCTGCATAGCTCCCATAAATAGATTCAAACTCCCACATAATTCCGTAATCTGTTTAATCAGAGCAGCGGGAATATTGAGAGCATCACATCCTATGGTACCGGACGGAAAGTTTTTTCCCTCATAGCTCACAGTGTCCTGCCAGAAATCTAGCGACAGCATCTGATGTTGTACCACGTCCATCCTTATGCCCTCCTCACTTTGTTGTTCTAAAGTCTATTATAGCACGTTGTCCTGTTTTTTGAAATCGGTCTGTCCTGCCATTAGCCTGTTTTTTTGAAAATCCAACATAACCATGTCAGAGGGTAAAGAAAATCCCTCTCTAAATTATAGGTATAGGAGGATATGCCACTACCGCAGGAACACCAAAAACACAGATGGAAATGAACACAAAAAGGAGGACGGATGTCATGAAAAAAATCGAAACTGGCTGTCAGGACAAGCCGGACTGGTTTGACGGCAAGCACATCAACGAAATTTTATTTTGCCAGGAATTTTTGAAAACCCATCCCATGAGGTGTATTGGAGGAACTTTATTTACGGTGGATGGCCCGGTGGAAAGTGAGGAGCTGGTCAAACGTCAAATCATCGATATGGTGCAAAGCTGCGTAACCACTAATCTTTCTAAACGGGCTTCTTCTTTGCTGGAGAGCTTGAAAATTCAAGCCTATTCTGAGCCGTTGCCAGTGGAGTTGGATCGCATCCACTGTGCCAACGGTATTTATTTTCTGGATGGCCATTTTGAACCGAAAAAGGTTTTCTGTAACAATCGGTTGTCGGTTAGCTACAATCCAGCTGCTCCAAAGCCTCTGCGTTGGCTGCAATTTCTTTCAGAACTGCTGGAGGAGGACGATATCCTCACTTTACAGGAGTATCTGGGTTACTGCCTGATTCCATCCACCAAAGGTCAGAAGATGCTTATGCTGATCGGCAGAGGCGGCGAGGGAAAATCCCGTATTGGTTTGATTCTCAACGCCATGTTTCACAGCGCCATGAATGTGGGAAATATTCAGAAAGTAGAGACAAACCGGTTTGCTCGTGCCGATCTGGAACATCGCCTTCTGATGGTGGATGACGACATGGATATGAGCGCTTTGCCTAAAACCAACTATATCAAATCTATTGTTACTGCCGAGGTAAAAATGGATTTGGAGCGCAAGGGAATCCAAAGTTACCAAGGCCAGCTGTATGTGCGATTTCTCTGCTTTGGAAATGGTTCACTTACTTCTCTGTATGATCATTCGGATGGTTTTTATCGTCGGCAGCTGATCCTCACCACAAAAGAGCGTCCTGCTGGCCGGAAGGACGATCCGTTTCTGGTTGAAAAAATGCTGGATGAGCTGGAGGGGATTTTCCTCTGGTGTCTGGAAGGATTGCACCGGCTGATTGCCAATGGTTACAGCTTCACAGTGAGCAATCGAAGCGCAGAAAATGTAGAGCTGATCCGCAGAAGCAATAACAACATTTTGGACTTCTTGCAATCTGAGGGATACATCTGCTTTAAGGCTGATGGAGAATCCAGCTCCAAAGCAATCTATGAAGCATACAAAATGTGGTGCGAGGACAATGCTCTGCACGCACTTGCTGCAAATCGTCTTAGCTCCGAATTAGCTCAAAACGAGAAAAAGTACAATGTGGAGGCAACCAACAATATTTATCTTGCCGGAGGTAAAAGGGTGCGTGGATTTGTTGGAATCGAGGTACTGGTAAGACCATCATTCTGAAAAATCCGCACTTTGAACATGGGGATGGTGTACGTACTGTACGGTGTACGGCGTACGGTACGTACAGCACTTCGAGGCTCTATGGTTAAAAACGAAAGGGGCTGGTTAGAACACAGCCAAATCCCTTAGGGGAACTAAGGGCGCACTTCTATACCGCTCCTAAATGGCGGTATTGTGCGCTCTGCGAGGCTAACTTCCGTACTACTAAGCCCGGAAGTTTTGCGGAATTTCATTCCGTACAAGAGGGGTTCCCTCTTGCGCCGCTTGATGCGGCTATCTTCCCTGTAAACCGTTTGCACCAGCAAGCGGTATTTTTTATGCCTGTTTGAAGAAAGGAACGAGTAATTATGCCAAACAAGAAAACCAAAGACGATCTGCTGGCCGAAAAAGTCAGTGCAGAGAAAAAGTTGGAGCAGTACACCCATCAGCTTCAGCGAGCGGTCAATCGTGAAAAATATCTGGTCAAGGGCGAGGCCAAAAAGCGAACCCATATCCTTTGCAATATTGGCGGTGCTGTCCTCAGCTTTTGGCCGGAGATACAGTATTTGACCAAGGTGGAACAGTATCAGATTTTTGAAGAATTGGCCCAACAAGCGAATGTAAATACCACAGTGCAGGAAGCCGTTGATCGGTATCGTGCCCAGCAGAACGGAGGGAAATAAGATGGCGCTTTTTCATTTTCATGTTGACCAGATTGGACGTAGTGCAGGGCGATCAGCTGTTGCCTGTGCTGCCTATCGTTCTGGCGAAAAACTGTACAGCGAATATTACGGGGAAACCAGTGATTATACCCGCAAGGGCGGTGTGATGTATTCAGAGATTATGCTGCCGCCCCATGCTCCGATGGCTTATGCAGACCGGCAGACGCTCTGGAATGCGGTGGAAAAAGCAGAGCGTCGTCACGATGCACAGTTGGCTTATTCCTTCGATATTGCCCTGCAAAATGAACTGACCTTTGAGGAAAATCTTGAGGTTGCCAGAGCGTTTCTTCTCCAGTATTTTGTGGGGGATGGGATGACCGTGGATTTTTGTGTTCATGACCCAGAACGTGATGGAATACAAAATCCACATTTTCATGTCATGGTGCCAATCCGGCCTCTGAATCCTGATGGAACCTGGGGAGCCAAACAGCACAGAGTTTATCATCTGGACGAGAATGGAGAGCGCATTAGAGACGAACATGGAAACTATGTGTTTGATGCTATTGCCACCACCGATTGGGGAAAACCGGAAACTTTGGAATTATGGCGGGAACAATGGGCCAATATGGTAAACGCAAAATTTGCGCAGAAGGGCTTGTCTTGCCGTATCGACCACCGTTCTTATGAAGATCAAGCACTGGATATTCTGCCTACTGTTCATGAAGGACCTGTGGTACGCCAGATGGAACAAAAAGGTATCCGTACCGAAAAAGGTGAATTGAACCGCTGGATCAAGGCAACCAATCGTATTTTGAAAAATCTCAAACAGCGGATTGCTGACTTAAAGCTGTGGATTGAGGTCCTTCGGGAGGAATTGGGAAAACAGCAAACCAGTCAGGATTTGGTTCGGTTGATTCAGGACTATTATGGCGAACGCAACCGAGGCACCCTGCATCTTCCCGCTTACGCCAGACAAAAGGCTCGTGTCGGGAATTTGAAACAGTTGAATGAAACCGTGAATTATTTATCCGAACACAAATTGTTTACCGTGGAAGATCTTCGTAAGGAGATGGAGCAAATGGAGGATGCTCGCCACATTTTGCAAGAGGGCACCAGAGAAAAACAGGAGCGGATCAAAGCTCTAAAAGAATTGCTGCGCCATGCAGAAGCATACGAGGAGCTAAAATCCCTCCAGGAAAAACTAAATACTTTCAAATTCAAAAAACGTCGGGAGCAGTTCAAGCAAGAGCATGAAAATGACTTCCGACGTTTTTATTTGGCCAAACGCAAGCTCAAAGAAGCTGTGCCTGACGGCGAACCACCAGTAGATGTTTGGAAGAATGAACTGAGCCAATTGGAACAGGAATACCGCCAGCAATCAGCACAGGCCAGCCTGCTTTGGAAAGAGAGCAAGAAACTACGGGAATTGCAGGTCCTGGTAGATGAAGTGTTGCGCAAACAAGGGCAGCGTGAACGAGAACAGCAGCATTCGGATCGTCATCAGGACAAACAGGAGGAGCGCCTATGGTAAATGCTGATTTTGAGAGGTGCACCGACTTTTTGGCCAGAATGATTGAAAAATATGGCGGAGAGTTGGATCTTCCCAAAACAGAAGAAAATGATATGAATGATACAACAAAACAAGGTACACAGGGGTCATCAGGTATGAATCCCAAAAAGTTTCCAACAAGTTCATTGACTGCGGACAAGACAGCATGATAAAATGAGGTTGGGACAACAAATAACATGTTTTAGTAATTCACAAAACCAAAATATTGTGTCGCTGACAGTGGCACAATTTACATAACGATGCAGGATGGAGGCAACGTAAAATGAAGAAAAAGGAGTGCTATATCTATACGAGAGTTTCTACTTCCATGCAGGTAGATGGATACAGTCTGGATGCCCAGAAAGACAAACTTCGCAAGTATGCAGACTTTCAGGACATGGTAATTGTCGGTGAATACTCTGATGAAGGAAAATCCGGAAAAAGTGTAGAGGGACGTCCTGAATTTTTGCAAATGCTGCGGGACATCGAAGAAGGAAAAGATCATGTTTCTTTCGTGCTGGTATTCAAGTTATCCCGTTTTGGCCGTAATGCCGCTGATGTATTGACCTCACTGCAAAAGATGCAGGATTTCGGTGTGAACCTGATCTGCGTGGAAGATGGAATCGACAGCTCCAAAGACAGCGGAAAGCTGATGATTTCGGTGCTTTCTGCTGTTGCCGAGATTGAACGAGAGAATATTCTGGTGCAGACCATGGAAGGCCGCCGTCAAAAAGCCCGTGAAGGAAAATGGAACGGCGGATTTGCTCCTTACGGCTATAAACTGGTAGACGGAGAACTGGAAATCGCTGAGGATGAAGCAGAGATTATCCGCTTGATTTTCGACAAATACATCAACACGACGATGGGTGTCAACGGAATTGCTGCATGGCTGAACCAGCAGGGATACCAAAAGAAAAAACGTCAGAACAATACGCTAAATGCGTTTGCAGCGTCATTCATCAAGGGCGTTTTAGATAATCCGGTTTATTGCGGAAAACTTGCTTATGGCAGACGGAAAAATGAGAAAATCCCCGGCAAACGCAATGCTTACCATATCGTCAAGCAGGATTCCTATATGCTGTATGATGGTATTCATGAAGCGATTGTGTCAGAAGAAATCTGGAACACTGCACACGACAGGCGATTAAGAACTGGGGTAAAGAGAGAAAAGACCTACAGCCTGGAGCACGAACATCTTCTTTCTGGTATTCTCTGCTGCCCCATTTGTGGTGCCGGTATGTATGGCAATGTCAACCGTAAGAAGAAAAAGGATGGCTCCCGATACAAAGACTATTTCTATTACACTTGCAAGCATCGCCGTTCTGTTGATGGGCATGTCTGTACATATAAAAAGCAATGGGGCGAAGATAAGGTCAATGCAGCGGTGGCAGAAGTAATTAAAAAGCTGGTACAAAATCCGAAATTTGAAGCTGCTATTCGGCAGAAAATCAACACCCGTATTGATACCGGAGAGTTGGAACAGGAAATCGAAAATCTCCGCAAGCAGCTTCGGCAGGTATTAGGGGCCAAAAACAAACTGGCACAGCAGATGGATAGTCTGGATGTGACAGACCGCTACTATGACCGGAAGTATCAGGATATGCAGGATCGTCTGGATCATTTTTATGACCAGATCGACGAGATTGAAGATTCTATCGCTCAGGTGGAAGTGCGGATTCAAAACATTCGCCAGCAAAAGCTGGGTAGTGACAACGTGTATCAATATCTGCTATACTTTGATAAACTGTATGATAAATTTACAGATGCTGAAAAGAAAGAGTTTCTGAGCAGCTTCGTGGAACGTGTTGATATTTATGAGGACGAACTGCCGGATGGACGATTTTTGAGGCATATCAGATTCAAGTTCCCAGTGTTCTATAACGGTCAGGAGATCGACGAAATGAGTTGGGACAAAGAAAGTACAGTCGAAACTGTGTGCCTCTTGAGCAACCGAAAATCAAAGCCTGACACTCATGTGGATCTGACCCTGGATATGGAAGACTATTACAGGATCAAGGATCAGGAGAAAACAGTCAAATAAATAATACACAGAACTTAAATCGGCAGCTGCTGATGCGTAAATGCATTGGCAGCTGTTTCTGCGTTATGGCGGATTTAAGGGAGGTGGTGCCGTTGGGTTGTTGACAGCCAATGGCAGAAAAACAAAGGCATTTCTAAAGTAAATATTCATTTACGGTTTAAGGAGGCACATCTATGGCGATGAAAAAATTCAGAAATATGAAAGTCTATGAGCAGAGCGGATATCAGTATAAATCCACACCGGCCATTATGCTGAAAGGGCAATGGCTCCGTGAAGCTGGATTTGACTGCGGGACATCCATTACTGTTACGTGTGAGGAAGGGCGTCTGGTGATCGTTCCAAGAGAGGCAACAAGCTATGTGGATGTTTTTGAGGAAAGCGGCAGGGAAACGGCGGATAAGGCCGCGGAAAAGAAAGGACGGTATTGATGATGGGAAAGATTTATGTTATCGGATCACAGAAAGGCGGGGTGGGGAAAACCACCTCCACCCTGAACCTTGCATACGCACTGCGGAAACAGGGAAAGAAAGTGCTGGCTGTAGATTTTGACAGCCAGGCGAACCTTACGGCCTGTTATGGGATTGAAAATACGGGGGAACTGGAAAATACCATCGGCCATCTGATGATGGCAGCGATAGAGGATGAAAAACTTCCGGCCATGAAGAAGTGCATCCGGACAGTAGACGGTGTAGATTTTATTCCTTCTTCTATTTATCTGTCTGTGGCGGACGCAAAGCTGCGGCTGGAAATGGGAGCGGAAAAGATCCTGTCGGATATCCTGGATCCGCTCAGGGAGAAATATGATTATATTCTGATTGATACCTGCCCTTCCCTGGGAATGCTGACCATCAATGCTCTTGCGGCGGCTGATGAGGTCATTATCGCAGTCAATCCGCAGCTTTTGGCGATGATGGGGCTGCAGGACTATCTGCGGACGGTGACGAAGATCCGGCGCCGGATCAATCACAAACTCAAGATCGCGGGTATCCTGATGACCATGTGCGAGGCGAGGACGAACCTGTGCAGGACATTGACGGAGCAGGTGACAGAAAGTTTCCAGGGGCAGATCCGGATTTTTGATACGAGGATCCCCCATACCGTGAAGGTGGGGGAAAGCATTTATTACAGCATGCCGGTAGAACGGTACAGCCCGAAGGCAAGCGCAGGCATTGCATACAGAAAATTTGCGGAGGAGTTGATTTCTATTGAAAGCTAATGGGGCAAAGAGAAAGATTTTTAATGACGCGATTGATTTGCTGGATCAAATGGAAGAAGCCGCGGCGGTCCCGGAGAATGCGGTTCGGATGCTGCCGGCAGAGAGTATCCGCCCGTTTTGCGGCCATCCATTTCGGATGTATGAAGGGGAGCGGCTGGAAGACATGGTCCAGAGCATCCGGGAGCATGGAGTTTTGAATCCGGTGATCGTCCGGAAACAGAAAGACGGGTATGAGATGCTCTCCGGCCATAACCGGCAGAGGGCGGCGATGCTGGCGGGGATTGACAAAATCCCTGCCATTGTGAAAGAAAACCTTTCAGATGAAGACGCGATTGTCTATGTGATTGAAACCAATATGATCCAGCGGTCTTTTTCGGAATTGCTTCCGTCAGAAAAAGCGGCTGTTCTGGCGGTGCGGTATGAAAAGATCAGCAGCCAGGGCAAGCGCAATGATATCCTTCAGGAGATTGCGGCTTTAAATGGTCAGGACGGAACTTGTGGACATGATGTCCACAAGTCCAGGAGCCGGGATGAACTGGGAAACGCGTACGGCATGACGGGAAGGAATATCGCAAGATATATGCGGGTGGATAAGCTGATCCCTGAATTTAAAGAGGAACTGGATAATGGCGCGTTGTCCCTGGTGGCGGCTGTGGATCTGTCTTATTTATCGGAAAAAGAACAGAAGGCTGTGGCGGCCGCAGTGTCAGAGGATAAGGTGAAGCTGAATCCGAAAAATGCGGCGGCGATCAGGGCGGAGTCTGGAAATATTACGCGGAAGAGTATCCGGGAAATAGTGGATTCGGCGGCCAGACACAAGAAAAAAGAGATGGTCAATATTAAGCTGTCGGCAGCAGTGTACCAGAAGTATTTTGCGGATCAGAAGACAGCAGAGGCGGCAGATATTGTGGAAAAAGCACTGGAAGCGTGGTTCCGAAAGGAGGCGGCTGATATTGTTCAGTAAAGAAGAATTGAAAAGCCTGGATACGAAGTATTTTGCCGTCATCGTTGCGGATGGATATGATGTAACGGTAATGTCCCGGAACACCGGGCATTACTGGTACATCCACAACCCGGAGTATCCGGGGAAAGGCAGCTGTGTTATCTTTCATAAGCATAAGGCATCACATCCGTATCATCAGCATGGCAGGTCGGATACGCTGCGGCAGGCGGTGCGGAGGATTAAGGAGCATGATAGGTGGCAGATGAATGGAAGAAAATAGGGATACGTAATAAAGGATTATCTGAAGAACTTTAGATTATGCAATTCACGAAATTATAAAATAAGGTTGATTTTAGTCTAAATATAGGATATAATTAGACTAAAATAGAAAGGGGCGGAACAAATGGATTATATATATCTTGATACATATGTTTTGCAGCAGGACATGAGAATTAGAATGCCGAAGTCGATTATATCCAATATGAATGTAGAAAAAGGAAAAACGAGGTTTGATATATATTTAGATTTACTTAATAAAGCTATCGTCATGAAGATTCATGAAGAGGATTTAGAGCCTTCGGATTAACAATGAGCATTTAGAAGGAGAATAAAGATTTTGGCAACTAAAAATGTTTTAAGCTTATTTTCGTCCGCTGGGATAGGGGAGCTCGGTATTCGCGCTTCAGGACTAAGAATCCGAGTTAGCAATGAGTTGTTGGAAGATAGAGCAGCTCTATACCATGAAAATTACCCAGAAGTAAATGAAATATGCGGAGATATTTGGGAAAAACAAGAAGAGATCATAAAAGTATGGAGAAGTATGTGTGAAGATGATCCTTTTATGATCTATGCTACACCGCCTTGTCAAGGGATGTCTTCGAATGGTACAGGCAAATTGTTGCGGGAATATCGTGAAGGAAGGCGGCCTAAAGAAGATCCTAGAAATCGTTTGATTATTCCAACAATGAATATAGTCAAGGCATTGCAACCTCATTGGCTTTTACTGGAAAATGTTCCAACAATGGATCAGACAGTAATCCTTAATGAAGATGGTGTACCTGTAAACATTATTGAATATGTTCGAGATCAATTAGGTAGCGATTATGTTGGGACGGCAGAAGTAGTGAATTGTGCTGATTTTGGGATACCCCAAATGAGAAGAAGGCTAATAACAATTTTTTCGCGTGATAAGGAAGGAAAAGATTTTTTCAGGAAGAATAATGAATCTTTTATCCCTGCGCGTACGCATTGTGAGGGTGGTAATTTATTTTGTAGACCATGGGTTACAGTAAGAGATGCTATTGGCAATTTACCTCCGTTAAGAGCTGAAGCTGGAAAAAATGAAAATATAGAGTTTAATGAATATCACATTGTACCGGTGATCGAAGAAGAAAAATTGCAGTGGATTAAACATACCCCGGAAGGAAATACCGCTTTTAACAATCAATGTTGTAATCCAGAATGTATGTTTACAGGGAATCCGGTTCATGGAAGCAACTATGATTCTGGCATTCATCAATCCAACAAAAGAACACCGATCTATTGTGAGAAATGCGGAGCACTATTGCCTAGACCGACTGTTGTTGATAAAAAGACAGGGGAACGCAGACTGATTAGAGGATTTGACACGGCATATAGAAGAATGGAATGGGATAAACCTGCGCCTACATTAACACAAAAAATGCATGCAGTCGCATCTGATAAAAAGATACATCCGTCACAAGATAGAGCTTTGTCCTTGTATGAAGCAATGATTATTCAAACTATTGATGAATATGAGTATCGGTTTGAGAAAAAAGGAAAAAAGGTGACAAGAAATATGATCTGTCAAGTGATAGGTGAGAGCGTGCCGCCTAAACTGATTGAATTGTTGTGTAGAAATATTCTTGGACTATATGAAGAGGAAGCAAACTAATGATTTGCTTCCTCTAGAGAGGTTAATGCTTATCCAATAGATAGTTTAACTTTTCGGCGTAGACACCTATTCTTTTTAGCTGACTTAAATAGTTGTAATCGGATATGCTAAACATGCAGTGATTCTTCATTTTTGTGAGTCCTTGCTTATTAAGGCTTGTGTTACTGGTTTTCTTATTATTTGGATTTCCATGCGATACGGCATTCCAATCATCACTTGTCAGTTCGGAATAGAATCCGGCTAGTATTTGAGGTGTTCCGTGTAAAGGAGCATAATAATCATAATACAGGCCCAAGAGATTACTTGAACTGCTATGATGTGCCCACCAAGTTATCCCATTTAGGTAACCCACTCTGGACTCATAGAGGGAGAAGGAATGCCCAAAGTCAGAAATGAATTGCTGGGTCTGAAGTTTTCCTGATGAGCCAATGCTACATTTGACTTCTAGTCCACCAAACGCAAATGGTGTGAGCATATCTTTAATAGGAATTCTTCTGCCATTCACTTCAGCAAAACATTCTGAAAAGTGCTTCACGGCCTCCGGTGTATCCAGTGCGAGTATATCAGGTCGCCCATCAGGATGTGGATTGGTAGATAAAACAGAGAATTTGTTGGCGAGAATATTTTTATATATTTCGCCTATAAATCCACTAATATTTCTCTGACCGAGAGAATAGAAAATATCGAATTCAATTTCTTCGAATATTTTTACCAAGTTGCAAATATAAGAGTTGGTATCTTTAGCAACCGAGATGAGATCGGCAGATGTTAGTGTGAAGTCGCGTATTTTTATTTGTTCTTCGTAATTTATAAAGTCCATAGTTAAAAAACCTCCTGATCAAAAAAAGATAAATAGTCAGGATTGTCTAAGCAGATACGGATACCAGATTTCATTTTTATAAAACCGGATTTCTGTAGCGTTGAAAATGATGTCATTGCGCTATCACCCTTAGGTTCAGCTCGAACAGTCCAATCATCCGGAGTGAGAGTGTCGGAGTAAAATGCAGCAATGATTGTGGGATATCCATCAATATAATCCGAATATAGCCCGAGTAAGTGGTTTGTTTTTTGGTGGTGGGCTTTCCATTCGAGTCGTTTATTTATTCTTCCTATGCGTTGTTCTCCATCGAAAAGATCAATTCCAGTTTTCTTATAACCAAAAGTATCTTTTATTTCAATACCACCATATCGAAATGGTTCCTTGGAATCCTGGCTTGCGTATTCATCGAAATAAGATACCATCTCTGGAGTTGAACATTGGACGAGATCAGGATAGCCGTCAATGGAGGGATTCTTCTTAAGCTTAGGGCAGATGATGCTCATTTCACCAACAAACGTTTCTCCGACAGTACCACTCAATGTACGAAGATCTAAGATTTTAAAAATATCAAGGGACATCTCCCTGGTAGAGTCTGCGATGGAACGGAGTTTGTTGTTCGTGGATTCGATGGCAGCAAGTACTTCATCCATAGACACAGACAAGTGGCTTAAGGAGATGTGGGTATCGTTAATTATTTTGTACATAATAAAACCTCCGAGTCGATTTTTCTTGAGATCGGATTGGCAATCATTTATAATTGATCTTGATGTGATTCCACGATACAGTATATCCGATGTGCTAAGAATTCACAATACAAAAATAAGATTCAGGTGATAATATGAAGGAAGCAGTGAGTCTGTTCTCATCGGCAGGCATAGGTGAGTTGGGACTAAAAAGCAACGGAATAAAAATAGTCGTAAGTAGCGAGCTCCTCGCAGATCGGCATAGATTATATCATAATAACTATCCCGGGACAGAATGCATTACAGGAGATATTTGGGAGAGTAAAGATTCTATTATTCAGAAATATAAAGAGCTGACTAGTGAGCAAGAGTTGTTTCTGCTATATGCAACTCCTCCGTGCCAAGGGATGTCCACAAATGGTGCCGGAACATTATTAAAAGGTGTTAGAGAAGGTAATAAACCTATAATTGATGCTAGGAATCGACTGATCATACCAACTATGGATATCGTAACAGCCTTAAGACCAAGATGGTTTTTAATGGAAAATGTTCCCTTGATGAGAAATACTGTAATTAATGACGAAAATGACAACTATGTAAATATCATAGATTACGTTTGCGATAGATTGGGAGAGGAATATAAAGGTGCAGCCCAGGTTATTTCTTGCTCGGATTTTGGAATCCCTCAAGTGAGGAAAAGGCTGATAACTATTTTTACAAGGGATGAATATGGAAAACGTTACTTCGATATGTTTGGTTCGTTCATTACAGATTCTGATCAGAAGCCGACAAAAACATTGCGTGATGCGATTGGTTCTTTCCCCGCACTAGATGCTGTTGAAGGAAAAAATATCGATACAGTATTCAATAAATATCACTTTGTACCGATTATGAATCCTGAAAAGCATTGGTGGATTGAGAATACGCCGGAAGGGAATACGGCATATAACAATCAATGCATTAATCCAAAGTGTGGCTATCAGTTGAACGGGGTACATAAAGATCGGCAGACGGATGGTATTTGGCATTCAAATACAGAAACTCCTATTTATTGTGAAAAATGCGGAGAACTTCTACCGCGGCCATCGATGATTGATAAAAAAACAGGCAAGAGGCGGTTGATTAAAGGATTTCATTCAGCGTATAGGCGGATGAAATGGGACGAACCTGCGCCCACAATAACACAGAACTTTATTTATGAAGCCTCTGATAATAAGGTACATCCTAGTCAAAATAGAGTTCTTTCGATTTACGAAGCTTTAGTTATTCAAACAGTAGCAGAATATGATTACGATTTTTGTGTAGATGGAGAGATCATTACCCCAGCTATGTTTGCACAAATATTAGGAGAAAGTGTACCACCCAAATTGATGGATATAATTGTAAAAAAAATGCTTAGTATTAAAGAGAAAGTTGATAATTTTATGAAGTGCATAGACTGAGGTTTTCATGAGAAAAGAAGAATTTAGAAAATGGTTAACAAGCGTTGATGGAAGAAATGGAGCTCAAACTAGTGATCACATTTCTCGTATTAAGCGAATAGAAAGTGCCATATCTGTATTAGATCAGAAGGATTGCGATGTAGAAGATGAATGTAATAAAGATGGTGGTGTTACACTGCTGGATAGACTTCCGTTATCCAGCAGACGGAGCATGCCTGAAAGTGTTAATCTGCCCTTGATGTCAATGGGTATGGCTCGTATGCGCTCATCACTCAGAAAATATATTGACTTTTTAGAATGGACTAAGCAATCTAAGACTATTTAAACAAGTGAAATTCCTCTTTTTTCAATTCAGAATCTAATGCTCTATATAAGTAATGGGCTGCGATTGAGGAATAAGGTTTCCAGTTTCTGCACTTTTTCATCAATGTCTCTGGACACAGTCCTTTGGCTTATAAGCCCAGCGATAGCTCTGAAGAAAAGTACCGTCCCCCACAGGAAGTATATCCGGACGATTGAGTACAAAAATAAGATACTTTTTGGCCGTCCATGCACCAATCCCGCGGATTTTTGTCATTTCTCGGATGATGTCTATATCTGACATTTCCTTGAGATTATCAAAGGACAAGGCATCAGATTCTAGAGCATTGGTCAAATTCCTTATATATCCTACTTTGGCGTTGGAAGTTCCACTACTCCTTATCTGTTCATTGGTAAGTGCTGTAATAGTATCCGGATTAACATCTCCGGTACATAATTTTTCCAATCGAGAAAAAAATCTTTTGCTCGGCTTTAACAGAAAGCATTTGCTCAATGATCTCATGGATCAGGAAGCAGTAAGGGGTATTTTCATATGGTGAATACGTTATAGGTCCGACCATAGTGATTACTTTTGCAAGGCGTTTATCTTTTTGGTATAGATACTGCACGGAAAGGGTATCCATGCTAAAAGTGATGATTTGTGACATAGATCCTCCATTTTATCAGCAAGTGGTATAGCATTGTCGCCTGACAGATTTCGGAAGTATATCTTCTGAATCTGTCAGGTTTTATTTTTAGGCCTAATTTTACTGTGTAGAACCAGCAATATAATTTCTCAGTATCTCAACATCCGCATCAATATTCCGAGGACGAATCCGCTCGAGAACCTTTTTCTCAACTTCTGGAGTCCAGTATATCTTCAGATCCTTCTGAGCTCTGGTGATGGCGGTGTAAAAAATATTATGCGTGATAAGCTCGTCCACTTCATCCGTGATGACAATCTTCACGGAACTGTATTCCAGTCCCTGAGCTTTATGGATAGAGACGGCATACGCAATCTGGAATGGCACGATGGTTCTGGTAGTGTTTCCGTCATCGTCATCATCGGTGCTTTTGACTCTGTAAACATAAAAACGCACGATGGTGTTTTTACCATCAGGATTTTCAAGCACTTCCAGTGGCATGAATCTGGTGGTGGCTGGATCTATGGTTGTATTTAGCTCGATATCAAACTGGATCCGCTCTGTCGGTTTGCCTACATCCAATTTTTCAATTCCAACAATTTTGCCTCTCATATTGTTATAGATGACAGGGTGGAAGCGGTTGTTTTCCAAGAACAGAACAGGGTCTCCAACCTTGTATTGCTGGACATCCCATTCAATTGCTGGGTTTGGATTGCTTTCCTGCAAAAACCGGTTAATGTTATTGATGCCGTAAAGGCCATCGTAATTGAGACAAAGGACGGCTTCGTCATCTCCGGCAGCAGTTAGTAAGGATTCATCAACCTTCAGGGAGCAGCTTTGTTTATCAATGATTTCCTGTACATTGTCATCCATAGCTCTCACCTTTGACCAAAGGATAAGGAGCCGCTGGTTCTTCGTTCGGTAAGGCGTAGTGAGCTCAAAGACTGAAGCTTCAGGAAGAAAGCTACGAAGTGCCGTGAACCAGTTTCCGAAACGAATGGAGTTGATCTGATAAGTGTCGCCTACAAGCAGGATCTTCTTAAACTTGACCATTTCAAGGAGTTTCTGCATATCGGTGTTGCTAACGGTGCTGCATTCATCTATTACAACCAGATCATATTCAGAATCGCCGTAACCGTATTTAAGGAAGCTTGCGACGGTTGAGAATTTGCAATAATCCTCATTAGCGGTTACTCTTCTCTTAAGGTTATCGATTGCCGGGTTTGTCTGGGCAAGGTATAACTTCTCTTTATTCTCGTAGTAATGAGAGATATGATTTACGAGCGTTGATTTTCCTACTCCTGCGGAGCCGTAGATTGCGGCGACTGCTGATTTGGAAAACATATGTGTAAGAATGTCTATTTTTTCCGGACAGTCAACTTCATAATCATCAAGCATGAGCCAAAGTTCAACATCCCCAGAGTAATCCGGATCCTCAACCTTGCTGAGTTCAATCAGCTTCTTGATGATGCTGCAAGTGTCTAATCTATATTCTCTGATGTAAGCATAATCGTCTTTTATGACAATTTTGCTTCTCTCTTTATGACCGAACCACAGTGTGGCGTTATATGTGTTAGCAAGAGCCTTTATATCACCGTAGTGCGCAAGCTCCTCAACTGGAGTGAAGATTTTACCGGAAATCTCGGTGTTGTTCCTAAGCTGCCGTGCCAGAAGCTCATGCTTTCTGTTATAAGTCGGGATGCATTCAAATAAAGAGTGAAGCCGGGGATTGTGGTTTAACGGCGACTGGTTAAATGGCATTTTGTCAAACGGAATACTTCCATTTTTCAGAAAAAGGTTGGAAAGGTTACTGTTGGCTTCATCCTGCCGTTGATCCTTTATGATTGCATTATGCATTCCATAGAGAAGGTAGCGAAGGATATTCTGACCGGGTCTCCTTCCTCTGATTATGCTGCGGCATCTGTCCAAAGCATCAAAAAAGTAGCCAGTTTTACCTTCGGCACGCCAGGAATTGATGAGCCTTTGATAGGCATATTCCGGAAAGTCTATTATTTCAGTGAGCGTAAAGCGGTTTTCCGTTATGTAGCGGCAAACGGTTTTTTGCTCTCCGTATGGGATATCGCGCTTGCTACCGGTAATTATGGAATTAAAGTTCTTGAATTCGCATCCGCGCATGGACACTTCCCATCCTGTGATTAGAAGTACAGGCATGGTTTTCCCAAGAATTTCTATATTTTCATTTACCAGATAAAACCTTGAGGCGTAGTTACTTATGATCGGAAGCCTGGTGAAGGCAATTATGCGGCCTGCTTTATTCTCTCTGTCTTTTGCGGTCGTGAAAGTGACCTCATAGTATTTGCGACCGTTTACATAGAACGGCTTTAATTTCTGTATATAGTATTTTTCTCCTTCGCCGACAAGCTGTGATTTGTATCGGCTGATCTTATCAGCGATTTTGGAATAATACTCCTGCAGGGCAGTATCCAGATTCAGCGGAAATTTATCCAGGTTATGAAGGATGGCGATGCGGAAATCACTGTACAGGAGATTCCGCGTTTCAAGCATATAGTCGTAGTATTTTAACATTAAGCGTTCGGAACTATCCTCATCAAGGGTGTAGTGCGACGCAACTATATCGAGATAATTCTTGAAGCGGTAGAGTACCTTCAGATGTCCATCTGTCTGGGCGTACTCTGCCGCTTTTTCTATATTTTCTTCTGAATCTTCTATATCTGCGTAAGGGGAGTAGTATTTTAACATCACATGCTCCACCAGATTTTTCAGATGAGCAAGGATATCCTGCGATATTACAGCTCTTGTAGAATTGTTTATATTATCAAGGTACCGACAGATCGCCCCATCGATGACCCTGATCTGATTATCAATTATAGGCATGAGCTATCTGTTGATATTGTCAATATTGGTTTACACTTTTTTCTCAAGAATGTTCGACCTTATGCT
>ERZ827194.237-NODE-237-length-53094-cov-10.5808_pt1 | contig 53094 bp, 48 predicted proteins | sample MGYA00519777_ERZ827194 | MGnify/ENA primary metagenome ERZ827194 (study PRJEB31778, sample SAMEA3449277) | human gut metagenome | biome: human gut; feature: human-associated habitat; material: faeces | place: United Kingdom | collected 2010/2012 ...
TCGCAAAGCAGCTCACTGTCCACAACCGCCGCTCCAATAACTTCCCCATGAGACCGCTCGGTTGGCTTTCTCCTCTGGAGTTCACCGTCCAAGATGTTTGACAAACCTACATTGACCGGGGAAAAGCGGCAGGGGCTTGTCAAAGCTGATCCCGATATGGCGTCTCGACCGGCGTCTGCTTTTGTGGTATAATTCCAATCACAAACCACGAAGAGAGGCGTTTTTATGGGCGAACAGAAGTTCGAAAAAAAGAAGAAACAGATCTGTGCCGGTCTGTTGGCCCATGTGGACGCGGGCAAGACCACTCTGTCGGAGGCGCTGCTCTATGAGAGCGGCCAGCTGCGCCGCCTGGGGCGGGTGGACCACCGGGACGCTTTCCTGGACACTGACGCCCAGGAGCGGGAGCGGGGCATTACCATTTTCTCCAAGCAGGCCCATCTGTCGCTGGACGGCCTGGACCTGACCCTGCTGGACACTCCGGGCCATGTGGACTTCTCCAGCGAAATGGAGCGCACCCTCCAGGTTCTGGATTACGCCATCCTGGTCATCAGCGGCACGGACGGCGTCCAGGGGCACACCGCCACCCTGTGGCGGCTGCTGGCCCGTTACCACATCCCAACCTTCCTGTTCGTCAACAAGATGGATCTGGCGGGTACAGACCGGGCCGCGCTGCTGGAGCAGCTCCACAGCCGGCTCAGCGGCGGCTGTGTGGATTTTTCCGCCCCGGACTGGGAGGAGAGCGCCGCCGTGTGCGACGACGGCATTTTGGAAAAATACCTGGAGGAGGGGACTCTGGATGACGGGGATGTGATCTCCCTCATCCGCCACCGGAAGGTGTTTCCCTGCTGGTTTGGCTCGGCGCTGAAGCTGGATGGAGTGGCGGAGCTGCTCCGGGGGATCGGCCGGTATGCCGTCCCGCCCCTGTATCCCCAGGAATTCGGCGCGAAGGTCTTTAAGATCGCCCGGGACCCCCAGGGGGCCCGGCTCACCTATCTGAAGGTCACCGGGGGCAGCCTCCGGGTGAAGGCCCTCCTCACCAACCGCCGCCCCGGCGGTCCGGAGACGGCTGAACCGCTCTGGGAGGAGAAGGCCGACCAGCTGCGTCTGTACTCCGGCCCCCAGTACCGTCTGGCGGAGACTGTCACGGCGGGAGAGGTGTGCGCCGTCACCGGCCTGAGCCGCACCTATCCCGGCCAGGGCCTGGGAGTAGAGCCGGAATCCTCGCTTCCGCTGCTGGAGCCGGTGCTGTCCTACCAGGTGCTTCTTCCGGAGGGGACCAACATCCACACCGCCCTGCGCCAGCTGGGCCAGCTGGAGGAGGAGGATCCGCAGCTCCACATTGTCTGGGACGAGGCCGCCCGGGAGATCCGCCTCCAGCTCATGGGCCAGGTGCAGCTGGAGGTCCTCAGCCGCCTGATCCGGGAGCGCTTCGGCCTGGAGGCTTCCTTCGGCGCGGGCAGCGTCCTCTATAAGGAGACCATCCTGGAGCCGGTGGAGGGGGTGGGCCACTTTGAGCCCCTGCGCCACTACGCTGAGGTCCACCTGCTGCTGGAGCCGGGGGAGCCGGGCAGCGGCCTGCGCTTTGACGCCGCCTGCTCCGAGGACCAGCTGGACCGGAACTGGCAGCGGCTGATCCTCACCCACCTGGCGGAGAAGGAGCACAGGGGGGTGCTCACCGGCGCGCCCATCACGGATATGAGGATCACGCTGGTGGCCGGGCGGGCCCATGTGAAACACACCGAGGGGGGCGACTTCCGCCAGGCCACCTACCGGGCGGTGCGCCAGGGGCTCAAGTGTGCCCGAAGCGTCCTGTTGGAGCCCTGGTACGAGCTGCGCCTGGAGGTGCCCGCCGACCAGGTGGGCCGGGCCATGGCGGACATCCAGCGGATGGGAGGCTCCTGCCAGCCGCCGGAGACTCTGGGGGAGATGACCCTGCTCACCGGCGCTGTCCCGGTATCGGAGGTGGGGGACTACGCTGTCCAGGTGGCGGCCTATACCCGGGGGCGGGGGCGGATGTCCTGCGTCCCCGCCGGATACTGCCCCTGCCACGATCCGGAGGCCGTCATCGCTGCCGCGGGCTATGACAGCGACCGGGATGTGGACAACCCCGCCGACTCCGTGTTCTGCGGCCACGGAGCGGGCTTTGTGGTCCGCTGGGACCAGGTCCGGGACTATATGCACGTGGACAGCGGCCTGTCCTGGGAGACTGTGGAACAGGAGGCGGCCCCCGCTCCGGCGATCCCACGCCGGGGCTCGGTGTACTCCGGTTCGCTGGAGGCGGACAAGGAACTGAAGGCGATCTTTGAACGGACCTACGGCCCCATCCAGCGCCGGGACCTCCGTCCTCAGACCAAGCCCCGGAAGCGGGATGAGCTCCCGGAGCGGCAGACCATTCTCTCCCCCCCAGGAGCTGGGGCCGGAGTATCTGCTGGTGGACGGCTATAACATCATTTTTGCCTGGGATGAGCTGAAGTCCATCTCACGGGACAATCTGGACGCCGCCCGCCAGCGGCTCATGGATATTTTGAGCAATTACCAGGGCTATCGCCGCTGTGAGATCATTTTGGTCTTTGACGCCTATAAGGTCCCCCGGGGCGTGGGCGAGGTGTCCCGCTATCACAACATCCATGTGGTGTACACCAAGGAGGCCGAGACGGCGGACGCCTATATTGAGAAGGCCACCTATGCCCTCAGCCGGAAGAAGCACCGGGTACGGGTGGCTACCTCGGACAACGCCGAGCAGCTGATCATTTTGGGCCACGGGGCCCTCCGCGTTCCCGCCGCCGCCTTCCACGCAGAGGTGGAACAGGCCGCCGGACAGATCGCCGCCCTGCTGGCCCGGCAGAACCGCTCCGCTCCATCCCGGCCGGTCCAGGCCGCTATGGAGCGGGCCAGACGGCAGGCGGATGAATGACACAGCTCAGTGTGTGGGGATAAAAAGCGCCGGAGCAAAGAAATGTCCGCTCCGGTGCGGCAGATCGCCCAAAGAGCGGCACACGGAAAGGTGTGCCGCTCTTTGGAGCCAATGCGGACGTTGTTTCTCGGACCTCCGAAAGCGGCTGGTCCGAAAAGGTGCATGATGGTCTTCTGGCCGGCGGCGCTGACGTGCCGTACAAGCATTTTCGCCACAGGCGAAAACCTTTCAATCAAAAGGGTGGAGCGACCAATGGGAGCGACACCCAAAAGAAAGACAGCCGCCCATTCAGGCAGCTGTTTTTTAGAGCATTGCAACAGGATCGATGCCAGCTCTCAGTTTTGCACCCAAAACCAAATCGAAGCCCAACGCAGTGGGTTCGATTTGGAAAGGAGGAGCAAGAGAGCGGGCGGATGACGCTTTTTTCTGCGTAAGCATAAAAAAGCGCCGGAGCAAAGCGGACTTTGCTCCGACGTGGTGACCCAGCGGGGACTCGAACCCCGGACCCACGGCTTAAAAGGCAGTTGCTCTACCGACTGAGCTACTGAGTCATTTGGAAGGAAGAGGGGGAAGAAAAATGGCAGGGATGGCTGGACTCGAACCAGCGAGTGAGGGAGTCAAAGTCCCTTGCCTTACCACTTGGCTACACCCCTATATCGCAAGAGACGAAAAAAGCGAGGGGCCGGAGCCGCAGCTCCGGCCCTTCCGCCTATGTTATGGGGTGGGTAAAGGGACTCGAACCCTCGACACCCGGAACCACAATCCGGTGCTCTAACCAACTGAGCTACACCCACCATCTCGGATGACCGTGAAAGGAACCGCTTCAGCGCCCGACTTCTCAGGGGGAAGTGGCACGCCTGAAGGGACTCGAACCCCTGACCCACTGCTTAGAAGGCAGTTGCTCTATCCACCTGAGCTACAGGCGCGTATGGAGCGGGTGATGGGAATCGAACCCACGCGACCAGCTTGGAAGGCTGGGATTCTACCATTGAACTACACCCGCATGGACAGCGTGTTCCTCTCACATCGGCCAGGAAATCATAACATAAAACGAGGAGGTTTGTCAATCCCTTTTTTTGAATTTTTGTCCTGAACGGAAAATTTCCCCGGCGGAGCGTTCCCGCCCCGCCGGGGAGGGAGAGGGCGTGTCACTCCAGAGCGGCGTCACAGAAGCCGCAGCAGTCCACGCCGCCGATCTTTTTGACCAGAGGGGGCAGATAGTGCTCCGTCTGGGTGATGCAGCGGGGGTTGCGGCAGATGGGGCGGGTGCCGATCTCCACCGGGGCGGGGTGCTCGTCCCGGGGCTGAAGGGCCAGGTGCTCCAGAAGGGCCATGCGGGCGAACATCCCATACCGGGCCTGCTGGAAGTAGACGGCGCGGGGGTCGTCGTCCACATCTACCGTGATCTCGTCCACCCGGGGCAGGGGATGCATGACCAGCATATCGGGGCGGGCCCGCTCCAGCTTGCGGCGGGTGAGGACATAGATGCCCTTGTTGCGCTCGTACTCCAGAGGGTCTACGAAGCGCTCCTTCTGGATGCGGGTCATGTACAGCACGTCCAGCTGTGGGATGACTGCCTCCAGGCCGGTGACCTCGGTGAACCACATCTCATGCTCCCGCATAAAGGCGCGCATATAGTCCGGGACAGCCAGCTCCCGGGGGGAGATCAGAAAGAACTTGATGCCGTTGAACTTGGCCATGGCCTTGATGAGGGAGTGGACCGTGCGGCCGTTTTTCAGGTCGCCGCACAGACCGACGCACAGCCCGTCCACACCGCCCCGCAGGCGGGTGATGGTGGTCAGGTCCGCCATGGTCTGGGTGGGGTGCATGTGGCCGCCGTCCCCGGCGTTGACCACAGGAACGTTGGAGTATAGGGAGGCCGCCTTGGCGGAACCCTCCCAGGGGGTGCGCATGACCACCACATCGGCGTAGTTGGAGACCATTTTGACCGTGTCTTTTATGGACTCCCCCTTGGATACCGAGGAGGAGTTGGGATCCGCAAAGCCAAACACAGAGCCCCCCAGACGCATCATGGCCGTCTGAAAGGAAAAGTTGGTGCGGGTGGACGGCTCATAAAACAGGTTGCAGGAGACCCGGCCCCGGCAGGCGTTGATAACCTGCTCTGGGGCGTCAATGATCTCGCTGGTCCTGGCATACAGACGCTCCCACTCCTCACGGGTCAAATCACCAAAATCGATCAAATGTCGCATTGCGGCCCTTCCTTTCCTCACTTCATTCCAATTCGTGTTATTCTATCACAAAGCGAATGACCCTTCAACCACCGGGCGCGATTTTTCCCGCCTGGCGGCGTATGATTTTTTCCGGCAGACGCACCATAAGTCTGTGTGAAATGAACAGGTGCGGAGGTCGATGGCGTTGGAATGGCTCTGGTATTTTATCTGGTACAGCTTTTTGGGCTTTCTGCTGGAGGTGGGATATGCCCGGTGGACCGGTGGACGGCGGGACCGGAAGTGCTTATTGCTGTTGCCTCTGTGTCCGGTATACGGCCTGGGGGCCTGCGCGGTGCTTCTGCTGCCCCCGGTGGTGCTGGAGCGGCCCCTTTTGCTTGCGGCGGCGGGGGGCGCGGTAGCCACCGGAGTAGAGTACGGGATGGCCCTGTTCTATGAGCGGGTGCTTCGGGTCTCATTCTGGAATTATGAGGGGCTGCCGGGCAGCATCCAGGGCCGGGTCTGCATCCCGTTCGCCCTGGCCTGGAGCCTGCTGATGCTTCCGTTGGTGTATCTGCTCCACCCGGCGGCGGCCCGGCTGGCCGCCGCCATCCCTGACCCGGTATCCTGGGCGGTCCTGGCCGCCCTGCTGGGGGATCTGGCCATCTCCGGCGGGATCCTCCGAAGGACCGGGGAACGCGCCTGCCTGCAATGGTACCGCCGCCGGTAGAGCTGCCTCTTTTTGGGCAGGGAGCTGCCCAAAAAAGAGCAGGATTTTTTTGTAAGTACTTTAAAATGTGACTGTTTTGACTTCTGAAAAGGAATCTTCAACATAAAAAAACAGAATACCGAGCTGGCACAGTTCTTGCACTAAAAAAGGGCAGACGCCCGCTTTGCGGGAGAGCCGCAGACAACAAAGGAAAGGACTGTTTCAAATGGACGAAAGGCTTGATTTTCTGTTTTTGACGGAGGAGGAGGCTGTTCAGGCTGGGGCCAAGGATATGCCGCGCTGCATCGAAGTGATGGACGAGATGTTCAGCCTGCTGGGCCAGGGAGATTATCTGATGGGCACGCCGAACCAGAATGCCCACGGCATCAAGATCTATTTTCCGAAGGAGACGCCCTTCCCCAATATGCCGGTCAAGGGTCCGGACCGCCGCTTTATGGCCCTGGTCGCTTATCTGGGAGGCCGCTTCCATGTGTGCGGAGAAAAGTGGTACGGCTCCAACATCGCCAACCGCGAGAGAGGACTTCCCCGCTCCATCCTGACCACTCTGCTGAACGACCCGGATACCGGGGCTCCCATCGCGTTCCTCTCTGCCAACGCCCTGAGCTCTACCCGGACAGGGGCAATCCCCGCTGTGGGCGCCAGGTATTTTGCCAAAAACAACACAAAGGTTTTGAGCGAGATCGGCGCCGGTGTGATTGGCCGGGCCTGCGTGGCCGCGCTGATGGTGGTGCTGAAGCAGGTGGAGGAGATCCGGATCTATGACATCAATCAGGATGCGGCACAGAAGTATTGTCAGGAGCTGAGTGAGACCTATGGCGTCCGGGCTGTGGCTGTGGAGAGCGTGGAAGCGGCGGTCCGTGGGGCCGATGTGATCAATGTTGCCACCGCGGGGGCGGTGTCGCCGGAGATCCAGGATGAGTGGCTGAAGGAGGGGGTGCTCCTGACTCTGCCAGCCAGTGCGGCTCTGAGCCTGAACACCATGAAGAGCTCACGGATCGTGGTGGACAACTGGAAGATGTACGAGGCATATGCCCAGGAGCTCCGCGGCCTTCCCGGAGGTTATGCCGCCAATTTGAGCGGGATCTGCGGCTATCTGATGGATTTGGTGGAGAGCGGAGAGATCCCGCAGAAGGACATCGTCAACCTGGGCGATGTGATTGCCGGGAAGCAGGAGTGCCGCAGAAACGATCGGGAGCGGGTCATCTTTATCATGGACGGGATGCCCATTGAGGATCTGGCCTGGGGCTATACGGTCTATGAAAATGCCAAAAAGATGGGCCTTGGGACCAAGCTGAATCTATGGGAAAAGACCCGCTGATTTGACATCTCAATTATCATAACGAGGAGAAACGGAGGAGACATCCATGTCAGTCAATGACTTTTTACTGGATTTTGCAGTTGCATCTGTATTTATTATGATCGGCCAATTTCTCCGCGCAAAAGTAGGTTTTATACAGCGCTTCTTCATTCCTGCCAGTATGCTGGCCGGCTTTATGGGGCTGGCCTTCCGCTATGTGTTCCCGGGCTTCCTGCCCATGTCTGATTCCATCGGCTCTTATCCCGGTATGCTGATCATGGTCATCTTTGCCGCGGTCGGCATCAATGGCTTTACCATGAACAAGGGCGGCTCCAAGGGAGACATGGCCCGCATGAGTTCCTATCTCTCCTATAAGATGGTGGCGCAGGTGATCCAGTACGGTCTGGTGCCCGCCTTCTCAATTCTGGTGATCTCCAATCTGTGGCCTGAGATCAATTATGGCTTTGGCCTGCTGCTGGCGGCCGGCTTCTCCGGTGGACACGGCACCGCAGCCGCCGTGGGCAGCAGCTTTGCGAATCTTGGCTTTCCGGACGCCCTGGACATCGGTCAGACCTGTGCCACTGTGGGGATCCTCGCTGGTGTATTCGGTGGAATGTTTTTTATCAAGCTGGGCACCAAAAAGGGCTGGACCAAGTACATCAAGGACTTTTCCTATCTCTCCGGCGAGCTGAAGACTGGCCTGATCCCTCCGGAGAACCGCCCCGCGCTGGCCAAGGCAACCATCTCTTCTGTGGTCCTGGATCCTCTGGCCTGGCACTTTGCCATCCTGCTCACTGCCGCCGGCGCCGGCCGCCTGCTCTATCAGTTTTTCTATGACACCTTCAACTTTGACGGCCCATCTTACCTGTACTCCTTCCTGGTGGCGCTGGTCATGTTTGCGGTCTTTAAAAAGACTGGTGTGGAGCAGTACATCGACCCCGACCTTACCAACCGCATTTCCGGCACCTGTACAGACTATCTGGTGTTCTTCGGGATCGCCTCCATCGACCTGGGCATCATCGTAAAGTATGCGATGCCGCTGCTGGTGCTGCTGCTGTTTGGTATTTTCATCGTGGTCATCACCCTGTTGTATTTCGGCCCGGCCATGAACAAGGGCAGCTGGTTTGAGCGTGCGCTCTTTGTGTTCGGGTATTCCACCGGTGTGTTTGCCATCGGCTTCATCCTTCTGAGGATCGTAGACCCGGAGAATAAGTCCCTGACTCTCAATGACACAGCGTTTGCCTGTATCTTTACCACATTCAGTGAGCTGTTTACCTGGTCCTTCGGGCCGATGATGCTGCTCAATGGACAGCACTGGCTCTTCATCGGGATCCAGCTGGCCATCATGGCGGTGTGCATCATCGTCAATCTGGTGATGAAATGGTGGTGGATCAAGCTGCCACTGACCCGTCCCGCCGTGGGAGAGGACGAGGAGTAACAGCCCGTCCAACGCGGACAGGCTCCTGAAAACCTCAGAGCTTTGGAATAGAGGGGGAGTGTCTTCCCCCTCTGTTCCGGTTTTCTGCGCTCTTGCCTTCCAGCCCCTTGTCTGATATGATAAATGCGGCCGGTACCGTGCCTGACAGCGCTGTGTTCAGAAAAGGAGTGAACCCGTTTGGAGTTTTTGGAAGCGTCAATTTTTCAAAAGGGTTATATTGATGGCATCACGATCTTGAATCTGGATGGAGAGATCCTGTTTTCCGCGAAATTCAATAAAAAGCTGTCCAATCTGGATGAATCGCAGCAGCTGATCGGACAGAAGTTCCTGGATGTATACCCAAATCTGACGCCACAGAGCAGTACGCTGTACCGCGCGATGCAGTTTGGAAGGCCGGTCTATGAGGAGAAACAGTATCTGAAAAAACGCGGAAAGGATGGGATCCTGATTACCTCTATCTCCTTCCCCATCAAAAATGGGGACCGGATCGTGGGCGCCATCGATCTGTCGATGCAGGAATCGGAGGAAGAGGAGGACGAGCTTCCGGAAGGCAGGATCGAGCTGAGCCGGGACAGCTTCCACCGGGACCGGACGCAGAAGCTGTCCGCCAGTGCCTCCGCGGCCTTCCACACAGAGGACATTATCGCGGTCGATCAGAAAATGCGCCAGGCCAAGGACTACATTTCCGTGGTGGCTTCCTGTGACCTGCCGGTCATGCTCTGCGGGGAGACAGGGACCGGGAAGGACGTCTTTGCCCAGGCGATCCACAACGCCAGCGTGCGCCGTGATGGGCCGTTTATCGCTCAAAACTGTGCCGCGATCCCGGATACCCTTCTGGAGAGCATCCTGTTTGGCACAGCCAAGGGCGCCTTCACCGGCGCAGTGGAGACCAAGGGACTGCTGGAGCTGGCCGACCATGGCACGCTCTTTCTGGACGAGCTGAATTCCATGCCGATCTATTTACAGTCCAAGCTGCTTCGGGTGCTTCAGGACGGGACCTTCCGAAGCATTGGTTCCACCGAGGTGAAGCGGTCAGACCTGAAGATCATCGCGGCGCTGAACCAGGATCCGATCCACGAGATCGCCTGCGGTCATCTCAGACAGGATATCTATTACCGCTTGAGCATCATGTCCATCTCGATTCCTCCCCTGCGGGAGCGCAAGGAGGATATTCAATCTTTTGTAGAGACCTTTATCAAGCGGCACAATAAGACCTTTCAGAAGCAGATCCGCTACGTTTCCCACGAGCTGATCCAGCGCCTTCAGGACTATGACTGGCCGGGAAATGTCCGGGAACTGGAGCATATCATTGTATATGGCATGAGCGTGGTTTCCGGACAGGCGGATACGCTGACCTTTGCGGATGTGGAAGAGAAGTTTGCCCAGCTGTCCAGGACCTTTTCCTCTGCGGAGAAGATCCTCTCAATGTCACTGAATCAGGCGGTGGACGGCTATGAAAGGGATCTGATCCACCGGGCGCTCTTTCAAAGCAAGGGAAACGTATCCGAGGCGGCCAAGGCGCTGTGCGTCCCACGGCAGACGCTTCAGCGTAAGATCAAGCAGCACGGGCTGGATCCGGCGGCATTTCAGGGGTAGTCCGGCGGCGCGAGGATGGAAGCGCCGTAAAAGGAAACGTGTGTGACAGACAGAGAAAACTTTAAATTAACAAAGAAAAGCTGCTGATAACCGATCAAATTTCGATTATCAGCAGCTTTTTGACGTAAGTTTTAAAACTCAATCGTAAAGGAATACTTTATGGGGGATCTGAATGGCCACATATCAATGGGATTGAAGCTTTCACAGTGGTGCTTACAGGTCGGGGAACAGATTGTCCAGCAGGGCGGTACAGAACATCTCCTCCCACTTGTACATTCCGGAATATTCACCGGCATTTTGAGTATCCTCAGAGCCCTGTCCGGTCATGGCGTAGTAGATCGCGGTCCCGGTCTCGCGGTCCAGGAAGAAACCGGCCAGTAGGCCATACGCCTCGCCGAAATGCCCGGACAGAGAGATCTTGCGGTCCTTCAGAAGACAGTCGCCGCCTTCAAATTCACCGGACATCTCCTGGATGCCAAAGCCATATCGGCACATCAGGCCGCCATAAGTATTGCCGTTGCTCTGGTCAGGCAAGGCGCGGAAGGTGGGAGTGAACATGGCGTCCACAGATTCCTTGGAGATGATCTGTGTTCCGTTGACTTTGCCGTCATTGAGGAACATATCGATCAGCACCTTCATCTCATTGGGGCTGATGCGCAGGCCGCCCTGAGGACTGAAGAGGCAGCCGTTGGTGCCGATCACATAGTCATCCAGCGGTTCCAGCGTGATGGCGGACTGAAGGTCCGGATTGGTGATCAGCACCTTGTTCGGATCCTGAGGGACGCCGCGGTAATCATCGATCTGGGCAACATACGGGCCATCTTCGTTCCAGACGCTGTCCTTCTGTTTCTGATACAGCGTGGCAACATTCTGGATCTCATCGGCGTCAAAATCACCAGGATTATAGCTGGCATTCAATCCCATAGGCTCCAGCACATTTTCCCGCATATAGATGTCGAAGCGCTGACCGGTGATACGTTCGATGATCGTACCGACCAGACCATAGTTCAGATTGCAGTAATGGAACCAGTTCCCGGGACTTCTGTCCACACCGTCGTTGGAGTTTTCAAAGTGTTCTCCATCCAGCCAGTACTTGCCTTCTGGAGTGAAAAATTCCTTAACGGAATACTCAGGCGCGATGGAATATACGCTGCCGTCCTGAATGGAGGAGGTGTGAGAGAGCAGCATCCGGGTGGTGATGGCCTGATCCGGATAGTTGGGATTGCGGAGGGTAAACCCCAGGTAATCGCTGACATCCCGGTCCAGATCCAGCGTTCCCTGCTCCACCAGCCTCATGGCGCCAATGGCGGCAAAGGTCTTGGAGATGGAGGCGGTGCGGTAGCGGCTGTCAAGCTCGAGGGGGAGGTTGTTGGCTGGGTCGGCCGCGTCGATATAGCGGTCACCGCCGGTACGCTGGTAGATCAGTTTTCCATCGCGATAGGCCATGACAGCATATCCGGAGACACCAGGAGATTCCATAATTGCATTGAGATCTTTTGCGGCGGGATCCTCCGCTACCTTGGAGAGGTTACTGAGGACCCGGTCAAGCTCGGAAGCGGTGATAGCCTGGTCCTGATCGATCCCATCCAGAACACCGTTGGCCGTGGCCCAGGAGATGGCGTCATCCGCCCATTTGGGGGTACCGGCTTCGATCGGGGCGCGCTTGGTGAGCGCCAGATTATGCTCTTTTGCATATTCGTATAGCACAGTGGCCAGCTGATCGCGGGTGATGGCCTGATCCGGCGCCATCGTATGGCTGCCATAGCCCACCATATAACCTTCGGAGCTGATCCAGTGGAGCGCGTCATCCGTTTCTGTGAGATCGGAGTACGGTTGTGTCTGTGAGACAGCGGGGCGGTTTGCCAGATCATACAGAGCCTCCGCAAGATCCCTCCGGGTGGCAGTCTCCTCAGCGGCGGCAGCGGGGCACAGCAGGGGGAGAACCAGGGCGGTGGATAGCAGCAGTGGCAGCAGTCTTTTTTTCATAGCAGTCTCTCCTTCTGATCGTTTTGATATTGACCTGGTGCGGGCGCGTAGGGAGGGCACAGGCCGGAAAAATGGGAAGACCGGCCTGCTTGGTGCGGATCCATCCGGAACGCTGCCGGATCGGAGATAAAAAAACCAGCAAAACAGGAAGTGTGCCCGGCACACCCTGGTTTGCTGGATTTTATCTGCGGCGATGGAGCGGAAAGCTACATCAAGCAGCGAAAGCAGCGATGGATTTGTAGCTTCTATTATATGATAATGCACAAAAAAGTCAAGATTAAAATGAAAAATATGTGAAAATAAAAGGACGGATGGAAATACTCATTGGAGCCCGCCGGGCCGCATCGGCTCCCACCGCACCCCCACGGTGAAACTCCCGTCCTCCAGTTCGGCAAAGGCGGCGTGTCCCATCCGCTGGGCCAGGGCCTTGACGATGGCCAGACCCAGGCCCGTGTTCTGGCCGGTGCGCATCTGGTCCGCGGTATAGAAGCGCTCAAAGACCCGGGACAGGTCCTCAGGGGACAGGTCCGGGGCGTCGTTGGAGAAGGCGGTGACCAGCTGCCCTGCGTCGGCGTACAGCCGGATAGTCAGGGCGGCGCTGCTATGCTTCAGGGCATTGCCGATGAGGTTGGTGAGGATGCGGGTGACCGCCCCGGGGTCGGCCAGCACAGGGGGCAGGCAGTCGTCCAGCTCCACCGTGACCTGAAAGCCGGCTTGCTCAAAGTCCTCATAAAAGCTGGCCAGGAGAGGCTCTAAAGCCCGGCGCAGATCCACCGGCTGGAGGTCAAGGGGATACTCACCCCCCTCGATGCGGGAGAGATCATAAAAAGCAGTGATCAGATCCTGAAGCACTTTGGCCCGGTCGGACACAATTTCTAAATAATGTCGCCGCTGCTGAGGGGAAAGCTGCTCCGATTCCAGAAGCTGGAGATAGCCAAGAATGGAGGTAAGTGGGGTGCGCAGGTCGTGAGAGATGTTGGCGATCTGCCGGCGGAGACTCTCCTCCTGCTCCCGCAGTGTGCGTGTCTCCTGCTCTCGGTCCTCCAGCAGGCCGTTGATCTGAGCCAGGAGGTTCTCTACCTGGCGGTCCGGAGAAAGCAGACGGAGGCGCTTGCCGGGCTGGGCACGGGCCTCGCAGAGCTCTTGGGCAGCCCGATTTAGGGCAGATCCACGGCGGAGCCAGAGGAGCAGGATGAGCAGCAGGACCGGGACGGTGAGCAACAGGATCGTCATAGAAAGGACCTCCTGAAGAAATAGTGGTTACCTCAGCTCTCTGCGCTCCAGAGCGGCCAGGGCCAGCAGGGTAGTGACCGCCAGCCAGCCCATCCCCACCAGCCAACACTGGAGCGGTGAGGGTGGAAAGGAGACGAACAGGGTGGGATCCAGAGAGATTCCCAGATCCTGGGACGAGCCCGCCGCCAAAAGCAGGTTCCCATTCCAAAAGGGGGCCATGGGGTGGGTCATATAAAGAAAGCGGAAGAGGGGGGTGAGGTTAGGGCCGGCGATATAGGCGGCGGCACAGAATGGGTAGCCCACAAAATAGTAAAGGAAGACCAGTACCACAGAGACTGCATCTGACCGGGTGATGAACCGGCAGCAGAGGAACAAACCAACGGAGGCCATCCACAGGGGGAGAGCGGTCAGCATCAGGGTGAGGTACTGCGCAAGGGCATGGAGCAGGCCAGGGCCAGGCAGAAAGATCAGAGTGAGCAGGATGGCCCACAGGGACAGTAGAACCACCATAGCCACACCCAGCAGGCAGGCTGCGGCCAGGCGGGAGAGATAGATCTGCCAGCGGGGCACGCCGAACACAGCCTCATGCTTCAGAATGTCCAGCTTGTTGACGCCGGAGCTGGCAGCAGCAGCGCACCAGACGGCAAAAAACATCCCGCTGACGGACAGAGTGCTGATGGAATGAAGGAGGGTGGCCGCATTCCCGGCCTGGGGAGGCAGGGCGCAGGAGGCAGTCATGACGGCCACGCTCAGAAGGAGGATCAGCGCCATCCCCAGAACGGAGTGGGGGCGGCAGCGCAGGCGGTAGAACTCCGCGCGGATGAGATTGCCCATGGGTCAGCCCCCCTTTCCCGGCTGAGGCGGAGAGACGGACAGGGCCCCTTCGGGTGTCGGATGAAACAGTGTCTGCATCAAGGCTGCACCCTCCTTTACGGGAGCTCCCGGCGGGAGAAGCAGAACAGGCCCAGCACAGTGGAGACAGCGGTCCACCCCAACCCCACCAGCCAGCACCGGCCCATGAGGGCCCAGTCCAGGATCTGGACGTTCAGAAGCAGGTCAAGCTGGTAGCTCAGAGTGAGGTGGTGGAGTAGCTGAAAGAATGGGCTGATGTGCTGTCCCAGGGCTCCCAGCAGAGCTGGCAGGGTGAGGATTAGGACAATATAGCAGATAGCTGCTGCGTTGGCGCTGGAGATCAGAAAATAGATGGCTATGACCAGAGCCAGGCCTCCGGCCCAGATGGGGAGGGCGGCCAGGGACAGATAGCCCAGCAGCAGGAAGCTGCCGCCGGGGGTGAGGTCGGAGGGCCCCCGGTCCAGCCCGAGAACAAGCAGGGCGGACAGGGCGTAGACAGTCACCAGGACCGCGTACAGCAGGAGCATGACCAGAAACGCGGCGGCCCAGCGGGACAGGTAGATCCTGGCCCGGGGGATGCCGAATGAGACCTCGTTTTTCAGGGTGTGGTGCTTGTACTGCTCAGAGAAGACCAGATCGCCGCCGATCGCCACCAGCCAGAGCCCCAGAAGCATACCAAAGGGGGACAGGCTCAGGGCGAAGGACAGGCCGATGGGGGCGATCCCAGGGGACTGGGTCTTGAGGAAATACAGGCAGGACACCGCGCCCACAGTGAGCAGGGCGCAGGTCAAAAACAAAATGGGGAAATAGGGGCGGCGGACCGCCTTGTACCACTCCGCCCGGATGGAACGCAGCATCAGGCCCCCTCCTTCCCGGCGGAACGGCCGTCGATGAGGGAGAGAAAGTAGTCCTCCAGATTGCTGTCCCTCTGCTGGACGGAGATCAGCCCCACTCCCTCCTCCATCAGGACCCGGTTGACCGTCTGGGGCTGGTCCAGAAAGGCGTACAGACGCAGACGCGCCTGGGGAAGGACCTCGAAATCCCGGGTGCCCAGCTGCTCCTCCAGGACCCGGGCGGCCCGGGCGGCGTCGTCCACCCTCAGCTCCAGACAGTCCCGGCACCGCTCCCGCAGGTCGGCGGCGGAGACGGTCTCCAGGATCCGGCCCCGGTCAATGAAGGCGTAGTGGGTGGCTAAGGTGGACAGCTCCGACAGGATGTGGCTGGAGATGAGAATGGTGGTCTGCCGCTCCCGGTTCAGCCGGAGCAGCAGCTCCCGGAGCTCCACGATGCCCTCCGGGTCCAGGCCGTTGATGGGCTCATCCAGCAGAAGGAGCTCCGGCTGGTTCATCAGGGCGAGGGCCAGTCCCAGCCGCTGCTTCATGCCCAGGGAAAAGGTCTTGAATTTTTTCTTCCCGGCTCCGGTGAGGCGGACCAGCTCCAGGGCCTCGTCCACACAGCTCCGGCCGGGGATGCCCCGCTGGATGCGGTAGTACTCCAGATTCTGCCGGGCGGTGAGATAGGGGTAGAAGGCGGGGGTCTCCACCATGACGCCGGTGCGGCTCCGGGCCCGGTCCAGGGCGGCGGGGGAGGAGGCGCCGAAGAGGGTCAGCTCCCCGGAGGTGGGCCGGGACTGGCCGGAGATCAGCCGGATCAGGGTGGTCTTGCCCGCGCCGTTCCGGCCCACCAGACCGAGGATCTGACCTTTTTCCACCGACAGGCTGGCCCGGTCCAGGGCCAGGGTCCGGCCATACCGGCGGGTCAGCTCCTGGGTGTGCAGGATCAGTTCAGACATAGCGTTCACCTTTCTTGTTGAGGGTTGCCCATAGGATAGCGGAAAAAGGTTGATTCTCCGCAAAGAAAAAGTGAAGAATTTTTAAAGATTTTGCGGGCTCATTCCCCGGTCCGCTCATAGACATGGACGTCAAAGCCAATCTCCGTGTCCAGCTCCGTCAAAGACTCCAGACGGGCCACCCCGGCGCGGGGCGTTTTCCAGGCGTAGGGCGTCATGCCGAAGAGGGCCATGACGTCCTCGCCCCGGTCCAGGTGGACGGAGTACCGCAGGGGGACGGCCTCCAGCCAGCGGAAGCCGGGGTAGTCCTCCCGCTTCACCCCGTTCTCATAGGGGCGGTCGTACAGCACCTGCTTCATCTCCCACAGGTGGCGGGGAGAGGGCACCACATAGAGGAAGCGCCCGCCGGGGCGGAGGACCCGGGCGAATTCCTCGGGGCACAGGGGGGAGAACACGTTGGTCAGCAGGTCCACGGAGCCCGGGGCCAGGGGGAGCCGGTACACCGAGGCCACAGCGAACTCCCCCTCCTTCAGCCGCCGGGCCGCCCGGCGCAGGGCGAATTTGGAGATGTCCACCCCGGCCGCGGAGGGGGCGCGGCCCTCCCGGGCCAGAGCCTGAAAGAGGGCGGAGGTATAGTAGCCCTCGCCGCAGCCGCTGTCCAGCAGGGCGGGGGCGGGGCGGTCTCCGGCGGAGCGGAGGGCCAGACCGCACAGAGCGTCCCGGAGGGGGGCGTAATAGCCCCGGTCCAGAAAGGCGGAGCGGGCGGCCACCATGGCCTTGTCGTCACCGGGATTCTGGGAGTGCTTCCGGTTGGCGGGGAGCAGATGGACATAGCCAGCGGCGGCCAGATCAAAGCTGTGGCCGCCGGGACAGGCATAGGAGTGGTCCCCCCGCGTCAGGGGCGCGGCGCACAGGGGACAGCAGAATAAACTCATCACAGGTTCACCTCACCGGCTATTATGACAAATATTCGAGAAAATAGCAAGCGGCGCACGGCAAAAGCCGCGCGCCGCTTCTGTGCGGGAGAGCTTAGTTTGCAACCAGGACCCGGACCTTCTTCCCGATGGGGTCGAGATAGGCGGTCAGATCGCTGGAGAAGGCGGTGCAGGCGTTGAAACGCTCCTTGCCGGTCTTTTGGGTGAACCAGGTCTCCGAGGCGTCGTTGTAGCACTCCACATCGGTGGACACGGCATAGGTCTGGCCGCCGGAGGAGAGGTAGTACCGGCCGTCCCGCTCGAAGAAGTCGGCGGGGGAGAGGTTGTCGATCTGATCCAGGGAGACCACGGAGGCGATCTTTCCGCTGCTGTTCAGCACAAGGCCGCCGAAGGAGTTGTTTTTGACGTTGTAGCCGGAATTGGTCTTGGCGATGCCGCCGGAGCCGTTCTCCAACGCGACCTGGCGGGGACCCTTCTCTCCGCTGTCCTCATTGGAGCTGTCGTAGGACACCTTCAGAAGGCCGTAGGTGTAGGCGTCGCCGGTGACGGAGTCCAGCAGAATGAGGTCCACGATGCCGGAGCTGTTCTCGTGGTAGCCGGAGATCTTATCCTGGGGGATGCGCTCCAGATCCAGCTCGGACAGGGGGACCGCTACCTGGGCAGCGGCGCCCTGGACCTGCTCATAGACCCGGACGCCCACGGAGACGGTCTTGTTCCCCAGCGTCATAGAGGACGGGTCAAAGTCGCCGGGGGCGTTCCGCCCGGAGATGCGGGAGGCGTACAGCTCGCCCTTCTCTCCGGCGGAGAGGGTGCAGACCGTGTCCAGATTGCTCAGCTTGGTGCCCTCGCCGCCCTTCAGCTCCAGGATGCCGCCGTTGGGCAGGAACAGGTTGGCGGTGCTCTCGCCGGTGACCACGCCCATGGCGGTGGAGCGGAGGGAGCCGTTGGCGGGCCGGATGCCGGCCACCTTGCCGTCGGCCGTGAGGAGGAGGACCACCTGCTGGTTCACCGCGACGTCGCCGGTGAAGTCCCAGGCGCTCTCCAGCACGGGGAAGGTGTGGCCCAGCAGCTCGATGGTCTGGGGGGCCTTGGCGTTGGGGGCGGGGTTCTGATAGCGGCAGGTCAGGCGCAGGTCGGAGACGATCAGCGTGTTGGAGATGCTGTCGTAGGTGACCACGTCATAGGGCTTGATCTGAGACATATTGATGACCTGCTGGTTTTTCAGGATGGTGTATCCCTCGGCCCCGCCGGTGAGCTTGTGGAAGTCGGCGGCGCTGGCACCGTCCACCACCACGACGGCGTCCTCGCTGGCGGCGGTGGAGGTGGAGCCGGCATAGATGGCCGTCACCTTGCCCCGCTGGGTGAACAGGGTGATCCGGCTGCCGGCGGTGAGGGTGCCGTATCCCTCGGCATAGGATTTGGACTCCTCGGAATTGGCGGTATAGATGGGGGTGTCTCCGGAGATGGTGTACCGCTTGCCGCCTGCGGCGCTGACATAGCTGGGCTCCGCGTTGCCCATGAGAGAGATGGTGACCGCGGTGCTGTCATCGGGGACGAAGGTGACGATCTCGCTCTGGTCGTTGAGGACAAGCGAGCCCCGGCGGCCTACCAGGGCGGTGGGAGCCACATCCTCCGCGTCGGGGAGGTAGGTGCCGTTGGAGGTGCGCACCGCGCCCATGGCGGAGCCGTCATCTGTTTCGGTGTTGACGGCCAGCAGAATGGTGTCCTCCTTGGCGGAGCCCAGGGTGGTGTAGTACTCCTTGCCGTCGCCGGTCTCACAGCTCAGGGCGTTGACGAACAGCTGGGCCGCCTGGGCCCGGTCGATGAGGTCGTTGGGCCCGGCGGAGATGCCGTCGGTCAGGCCGATGGACTGGGCCAGATTCAGATAGCCGTCGGGCCAGACCGCTCCGACCTTGCTGCTGGAGTAGCCCAGCACCCGGATCAGGATGGTGACCGCCTGGGCGTAGGTGAGCTGGGAATCCGGCAGGAAACGGCCGTCCCCGATTCCGGAGATGAGGGGGGTGCCGGCGGGCTTTTGCTCGGAGTCGGAGCCGGAGCCGGAGGCGCCGCCGTCCTCCAGCATGGTGGAGGCGGCCAGGTTCACATATCCCCGGGCCCAGTGGCTGGAGGGGACGTCGGTGAAGATGGTGCGGGTGGAGTGGAGGACCACATCGTCCCCCATCCCCATGAAGTTGACCACCATGGTGCAGAACTGCGCCCGGGTCAGCTTCTGGCCGGGGTTGAAGCGGTTGCCTCCCGTGCCGTCGGCCACGCCCATCAGGCGGAGGATGTCCGCGTTGACAGCGGTGGCGGGGTCGGTCACGTCGCTGAAGGAGGAGGTCCCGGCCGCGGAGGCCGGAAGGACCAGACCGGCGGCCACGGCCGCGGCCAGCAGCGCATGGATCATGCGATTATGTTTCATAGATGTCTCTCCCTAATGTTTAATCCGCCCGGAGGGCCACCACCGGCTGAAGTCCGGAGGCCTTGATGGCGGGGTACATACCGAAGATGATGCCCAGGGCCACCGAGATGGCGGCCGCCCCCAGGGTCACGCCCGGGCTTGGGATCAGGATGGTGTTGAAGGACAGCTTGCCCACGATCAGGGTGCCGATATAGCCCACCCCGATGCCGAACAGGCCGCCGATGCCGCAGATCATGGCGGCTTCGATGAGGAACTGAACGATGATGCTCCGGCGCTCGGCGCCGATGGCCTTGCGGATGCCGATCTCCCGGGTGCGCTCGGTGACGGTGACCAGCATGATGTTCATAATGCCGATGCCGCCCACCAGCAGGGAGATGGCGGCGATGCCGCCCAGGAAATTCTGCTGCATCTTGGCGGCGTCGCCCTGCTGCTCCTTGTAGACGTCGTTGGAGTCCACGCTGTAATAGCCGTTGTTGGAGTCGATCATTTTGCTGAGAAAACCCTTGAGCCCGGTGATCACGGGGCGCAGGTCCTCGGCGGAGCGCACCTTGACCACATAATCACTGATCGGCTCGTTGTTGTTAAAAATACGGTTCATGGTGCTGGGCAGGAGGATCATTTTATCCATCCCGCTGATCATTTCGTTGATCCACTGGTCATCCTCTGTGCCGGAGGAGCTGGAGGATCGGTCTCCCTTGTAATCATAGACGCCCACCACCCGGAAGGGGGTGCCGCTGATGGTGATGATCTGGTCGATGGGGTTGGCGAAGTTGAACAGGTAATCGGCGGTGGCCGCCCCCAGGACACAGACCTTGCTGCTGTTTTTCACGTCCAGGTAGCTCAGGTCCCGGCCCTTGGCGATGGTGTAGTCATTGCACTGGCCGAATTGGTTGTTGCCCAGATAGAGGGTTGGATAATTGTCGCCGCTGTCCCCGCTGATGGTCATGCCGCCGCTCATGATAACGGAGCCGCCGCCGTTCATGTCCCGGGACAGGGTCTTGGAGCCGAACTTGATGGGGGGCGCGCTGCTCACCGTGCCGTTGGGGGAGAAGCCCACCACCTGGTCGGAGAGGTTCAGGCAGTAGTCGTACAGGGACTGGGAGATGTCGGTGCCCCCGGTCCAGTCATAGGCGCTGACGGAGATCTTGTTGGTGCCCATGCTCTCATAGTAGCGCTGCATGGCCATGTTCTGTCCCTGGGCATAGGATACCAGGACGATGACGGCCGCCAGGCCGATGATGATGCCCAGCATGGTCAGGGCGGAGCGGGCCTTGTTGGAAAAGATGGATTTGGCCGACATTTTGATGGCCTGGGTGATGTTCAAAGTCCCACCTCCTCACGGGTGCCGTCCGCCACGATGTGTCCATCGGAGATCCGGACGATGCGGTGGGCGGTGGCGGCGATTCCGTTGTCATGGGTAATCAGGATGATGGTGCTGCCTCCCTCGTGGAGGCTGTGGAGGATCTCCAGAACGTGCTTGCCGGTCTTGGAGTCCAGGGCGCCGGTGGGCTCATCGGCCATGATGATGGGCGGATGGGTGGCGATGGCCCGGGCGATGGCGACTCGCTGCTGCTGGCCTCCGGACATCTCGGAGGGCCGGTGGCCGAAGCGGTCGGCCATGCCCACCCGCTCCAGGGCGGCCATGACCCGCTCCTTCCGCTGGAACACGCTGATCCCCTGATAGATGAGGGGGAGCTCTACATTCTCGTAGGCGGTGAGGGCGGGGATCAGGTTATAGCCCTGGAAAATAAAGCCGATCTCCTTGTTGCGGATGTGGGCCAGCTGCCGGTCGGTGCGGTCGGTGACATCGGTGCCGTTGAGGATGTAGTCCCCGTAGGTGGGCACGTCCAAACAGCCCAGGATGTTCATCAGGGTGGATTTGCCCGAGCCGGAGGCCCCGATGATGGCCACGAACTCTCCCTGGTCGATGGACAGGGTCACGCCGTCCAAAGCCCGGACCTCGCTCTCCTTGCCCTCGTTGTAAATTTTATAGATGTTTTTGATCTCTATGAGCATGGCAGTTCCTCGCCTCAGCCCCAGGCCTGATCCACGATGTAGGCCTGGAACACCGTCTCGCCGCCCTGAAGGCCCTCTTTGACCTCCACATTGTAGTTATCAGACAGGCCGGTGGTCACCGGGATGGGGTAGAAGCCGTCCTTCGGGCTGGGGTACTGGGGCGTCTCCCCCTCCATGACCTCGGGGATGTCGATGTCGATGGCGTTTTCCGGCTTTTCCTCCGCCTGGACGAAGACCACGGTATAGGGGTTGCCCTCGGTATCGCTGACATAGATGACCGCCTGGGAGGGGACGATGATGCAGTTGTCCACCTCGCTGGTGACGAAGGAGTAGTCCAGCCAGGCCCCGTCATACAGGGAGCCGGCGGAGTTGTCCACCTCCAGAGTGACCGGATAGGTGGTCATGCCGTTTTTGGACTCCGCGCCCCCCATATTGATGGAGGTGACCGTGCCCATAAAGACGTTCTGATTATAGTCGGTGAGCTCCACGGTCATGCCCTGGTTGATGAAGGAGATGTTCCGGTCGTCCACCGTGATGTCCACCAGCATGGTGGTGTTGTTGGAGATCATCACGGCGGTGTCGCCGCTTTTCACCTCCTGGCCCACCTGGAGGTTCATGGAGGTGACGGTGCCGTCGATGGGGGAGACGGCGTTGAAGTTGGCCAGGGCCTTCTGAGCGTCGTCCAGCTTGGTCTGGGCGTCGTCCAGCTCCTTCTGCTTGGAGCGGATGTCCAGGTCGATGGTGTCGGAGCCCATGGTGAGCAGGGCCTCGCCGGCGGAGACATTGGCGTAGTCGTGCAGGTTCCCCTTGGACACCAGGGGGCCGGCGGCCTTGGTGACGATCTCACGGGTCTCATAGTATTCTGTTTTTCCGTTCTGATAGGGATAGATGGCAGTGCCGTCAGAAGCAGTGAGGGAGGCGGAGGCCTCCATGCCCGCGGTGAGGGTCCCGGGGTTGTCAAAGACGATGACTGCCTCGAAGTGGACGGCTCCCTCGGGGGAGATGTAGCTGACCTTGTGGATCTTTTCCACCGTTCCGGTGAGGTTGGCCATCACGGAGGGGATGGAGACGTTGACCGACTGGCCGGTGTGGATCTGCCCCTCGTGGGCATAGCTGAAGTATAGGGAGAGCTTCAGCTTTTTGTCGTTGACCAGGGTGGCCACGGTCTCCCCCTTGGTGATGTCCTGGTCGGGGTCAAAGTCCTTCACGTTGAGCAGTTTGCCGGCGAAGGGGGCCCGGACCGTGAGGTTGTTGGCGTCCTCCAGCAGGGCGTTCATATCCTTGTTCAGGCCGTCCAGCTGCTCCTGGGCGGTGGAGACCTCGTCCTGGGCGCTCTGGCTGTAAATGGTATAGAGAGGCTGTCCGGCGGTGACGGTGTCTCCGGCGGCCACAAAGACCTCCCGCACCGTGCCCCCGGCGGACAGGGTGATGGCGGCGTTCTCCTTCGCCTTGGCGTTGCCGCTGCCAGAGGCCTTGCTCTGGATGGAGCCGTAGTCGGCCACCACAGTCTGCATCTCCGCCCCGGCGGAATCGTTCTTGGTCAGGAAGCGGTACAGAAAGTAGCCGCCCACCGCCAGCGCGGCGGCGGTGACGGATGCGATGACAACGGTGCGCACCTGCTTTTTACTGGCGGGCTTCCTGGGCTTGCCCGCGGGGGGCGCGGGAGGCGCGGCGTTGCTGGGCTGGGTGAGAGTGGCGTCTGGCATGAGAATATCCTCCTCTGATGACATAAGTAAGAGATTGCGGCCGTCCGGCAGAGTGCGGGAGAGTGACCACCGTATCGGGACGCATTGGCTCCGATTGATTGTTTCTATTATACGGTGGGGGCACAAGGAAAGGCAATTACAAGCCAGTTACAAAATGCTTTAAGATTTTTTTAAGGAGACGGCCAAAACGGCCGGCCCTCCCGCTGCCGGAACAGCTCCCTGTTCACTTAGACGCAGGAGAGAGGGAAAAAGTTTCCTGTTGTCAAAAATAAAACAGCTCTTCAAATTTTTTGTCCAGCGCAATGCACAGAATCAGGGCCAGCTTTGCCGTTGGGCTGAATTGTCCGGCTTCGATGGAGCTGATCGTATTTCTCGATACCCCGGTCATTTCCGCCAATGCCGCCTGAGACAAGCCCTGCTCCGCACGGACTTCCTTCAAATGATTTTTCAAGATCAGTCTGTCATCCATAAAATAAACCTACACCAAATTGATCTGTCTATGGCACTAGTCAAACACAGCAAAAGAGGCGTATGACCAGCGGCCAGTCTGCTATTGCGCGCCATACATATCGAGAATCGTGATGACCAGGGCGAGCGCTGTGGTTGCTGCGCCGGTCAAAAACAGGAAAAGGTGCGCTTTTATCCCAGACAGCCTCCATCTGGCAAATAAGCCGCCGGTGATGGAAGCGAGAAACATTGCTGTGACGCCTGTGTTGAGTTCTGTGGATGTGATTAGGCTGAAACAAGCAAGGATTATATATGTCACAGTAAAGATCATGTTTCCGAAGAAATATACCTGATCCTTCATGCGCTTGGAGCCTTCATCCACACCCAGCGTTCCTTCCCGTTGGGCAGCCTCTAAAATACTTCTTTTATCCATACCAAAAACCTCCTTAGTATGCCAAGTATACTTGGTAACACAAGAATAGCATAGCCAAGTTTTCTTGTCAACATATCCTTCTAAGCCAGGCGGATCATTTCGGATGCTGGCCTGTGATTTCCAGAGGAGCAAATAAAAGAGGCCGGCAGCGCATAGGCTGCCGGCCGGGAAAATGGGGCGGAGGAATGGCCTGCCGGATGGAAAGGGGACGCTCTATGAGCCGGTTCAGACGTTCTGATAAAGTGGGTAACGGCCGGTGAGCTCCTTCACCTGGGCCCGGAGGGCGTCCGCCTGGGCCTGGAAATCGCTCTGGGCGGCCTGGCAGATGAGCCGGCCCACCACCTTCATCTCCTCCTCGCGGAAGCCCCGGGAGGTGACGGCGGGGGTGCCCACCCGGATGCCGGAGGTGACGAAGGGCTTCTCCGGGTCGTTGGGGATGGCGTTCTTGTTGACGGTGATATAGACCTCGTCCAGGCGGTGCTCCATCTCCTTGCCGGTGAGGTGGGCAGGGCGCAGGTCCACCAGCATCAGGTGGTTGTCCGTGCCGCCGGATACCAGGTCCAGCCCACCCTCCATGATGGACTGGGCCAGCACGGCGGCGTTTTTCACGATCTGCTGCTGATAAGTCTTGAACTCGGGCTTGAGGGCCTCGCCCAGCGCCACCGCCTTGGCGGCAATGATGTGCTCCAGAGGACCGCCCTGGGAGCCGGGGAAGATGGCGGAGTTGAGCTTTTTGGCGATGTCCGGGTCGTTGCACAGCAGCATCCCGCCCCGGGGGCCCCGGAGGGTCTTGTGGGTGGTGGTGGACACCACATCGGCGTAGGGAACGGGGGAGGGGTGGCAGCCGGCGGCCACCAGCCCGGCGATGTGGGCCATGTCCACGAACAGATAGGCCCCCACCTCGTGGGCGATGTCGGCGAAGGTCTTGAAGTCGATGGTCCGGGGATAGGCGGAGGCTCCGGCCAGGATCATGCGGGGCCTGTGCTTCCGGGCCAGGTCCCGGACCTGGTCATAGTCGATGCGGCCGTCGGCCCCCAGGCCGTAGGCCACCATATTGTAATTCTTGCCGGAGAAGTTGACAGGAGAGCCGTGGGTCAGGTGGCCGCCCTGGTCCAGACTCATGCCCAGCACTGTGTCCCCATGCTGGCACAGGGCCTGGTATACGGCGAAGTTGGCCTGGGCGCCGGAGTGGGGCTGAACATTGGCGTAGTTGGCACCGAAAAGCTCCTTGGCCCGCTCGATGGCGATGTTTTCCACCACGTCCACGCACTGACAGCCGCCGTAGTAACGCTTGCCAGGGTAGCCCTCGGCGTACTTGTTGGTGAGAACGGTGCCGGCGGCGGCCAGGACAGCGGCGCTGACGATGTTCTCCGAGGCAATCAGCTCAATGTTCTGCTGCTGGCGGTCGTACTCAGCACGGATGGCCTGTCCCACCTGGGGATCGGCGGCGGTAATGAAGTCCATGACTTCGTTGACCATGGGAAACACTCCTTTTTCTCTTAAAATCCGGCGCGGCCGCCGGTGGGGCTGTATCGTTTATTATAACAGATGCGGGAAAATTTACAATGAGATTCTGCGGAAACGAGGAGACGGAAGGAGAACAGCGCGGGAGAAGAAATTTTCTCATCGAAAAAATGTGACGGCTGTGGTATAATCTGTGCTATAATCATGTCTGCCGGATCCATTGAGGATCGGTTTATTCGCGCGTCTGCGCCCGTCATGGGCGCGATTCCGCCCTGAGAGGTGTATAAGATGAAAACAAAGGAAGCGGTTCGGAGCATCGTGGACGCCCTGAAGGCGCTCTACCCCGACGGGATCTGCTCTCTGAACTATGAAAAGGACTATGAGCTGCTGTTCTCCGTGCGTCTGGCGGCCCAGTGCACCGACGAGCGGGTGAACAAGGTCACGCCCGCCCTGTACGCCCGTTTTCCCACACTGGAGGATCTGGCCGGGGCCGATGTGGCGGAGGTGGAGCGGTATATCCACTCCACCGGCTTTTTCCGGGCCAAGGCCCGGGACATCGTGTTGGCCTCCCAGATGCTGTTGCGGGACTACGGGGGAAAGGTCCCGGATACGATGGAGGAGCTGCTGAAGCTGCCCGGAGTGGGCCGCAAGACGGCCAACCTCATGCTGGGGGATGTGTTCCATGTGCCCGGCGTGGTGGTGGCGGATACCCACTGCATCCGCATCACCGGCCTGCTGGGCCTCACCGACGGCTCCAAGGACCCGGTGAAGGTGGAGATGCAGCTGCGCCGGGTGCTCCCGCCGGAGGAGTCCAACGACTTCTGCCACCGGCTGGTGCTCCATGGCCGGGCGGTGTGCATCGCCCGGCGGCCCCAGTGCGAGGGCTGCACCCTGCGGCCCTGGTGCGACCACTTTGCCAAAAACGGCGGTCAGACGTCCTGAATGGACGGGACAGGGAGGAGATGGGGAAGATGCCGGTGCATTATGATCCGTATGGCTTCGACAGCTTTGACACGATGTTCGGGATCGTGTTTGTTATCATTGCGGTCGGATTTGTGATCGTCTTTGGTTCCATCATTGTCAGCGGGATCCAGGGGGTCGCCCAGTGGAAAAAGAACAACGACTCCCCGGTGCTGACGGTGGAGGCAGAGGTGGTGGCCAAGCGGATGGACGTCCAGACTTGGCACCACGCCGGGGACGAGCACAGCATGGGGCACACCTCCAGCTGGACCGATTACTACGCCACCTTCCAGGTGGAGAGCGGCGACCGGATGGAGTTCCAGGTCCCCGACACGGAGTACGGGATGCTGGTGGAGGGGGACCGGGGCAGGTTGACCTTCCAGGGGACCCGCTACCAGGGCTTTCAGAGAACATAAGCAAAAGGAGCATACCGGAGTGAAACAGGGAATACGGTGGGGCCTCTATACGCTGGGGATGCTGGTCCTGGCGCTGGGGCTGACGCTGAACACAAAGACGGGGCTGGGGGTATCCCCCATCATCTCCGTGGCCTTTGGGGTGTCTGAGATCTGGGGGCTGAACTTCGGAGATCTGACCTTCCTTCTCTACGGCCTGTTCGTGGCCGGACAGATCGCGCTGCGGCGGGGGAGAGGGTGGCTGACCGACCTGCTCCAGCTTCCCCTCAGCCTGGTGTTCAGCCGGGTGCTCAATGTGTACAGCGCGGTCATCCCCTACCGCTGTGAGGCCCACAGCCTTTGGGAGAATCTCCTGCTGCTGGCGGCGGCGATCCTGCTGACCGGCATCGGGGCGGCTGTGACGGTGAATATGCGCCTGGTCCCCAACCCGGGGGATGGGATCGTGGCGGCGGTGGCCGAGCGGCTGGGCCGGGACCAGGGCTTTGGAAAGAACCTGGTGGATGTGTGCTGTGTGGCGCTGACCTGTGTGATCGGCCTGACGGCGGAGGGCCGCGTGGTGGGCGTCGGTCTGGGGACCGTGGCCGCGATGGTGTGCGTGGGCCGGGTCATCGCCCTGGTCAACCGCCTGGGCCGGGACTGGATGTGCGCCGCCGCCGGACTGGTCCCGGCGGGGCGCGGGGACGCCCCCGCGGCCCCGTGATAGGAGAGGAGGATGGAGCATGGCCTACCGGCCCTTGGCGGATGAGATCCGCCCCAAAAATCTGGATGAAGTGGTGGGACAGCGGCATATCCTGGGACAGGATGGGCTGCTCCGCCGGATCATTGAGAGCGGGGAGATCCCCAACCTGATCTTTTACGGCCCCTCCGGCACGGGAAAGACCACAGTGGCCAACATCATCGCCCAGCGGACCAACCGGCCCCTCCACCGGCTCAACGCCACCACCGCCTCCATCAGCGACATCAAGGACATCATTGCCGACATCGGCACCCTGCTGGCCCCGGAGGGGGTGCTGCTCTACCTGGACGAGATCCAGTATTTCAATAAAAAGCAGCAGCAGTCCCTGCTGGAGTTTATGGAGAACGGGAAGATCACCCTCATCGCCTCCACCACGGAGAACCCGTTTTTCTATGTGTTCGGGGCGGTGCTGTCCCGGTCCACTGTGTTTGAGTTCAAACAGATCACCGCGGAGGACGCCCTCCCTGCCGTAGACCGGGGGGTGGCTATTCTGGAGGAACGGATGGGTGGGCGGCTGACTCTGGAGGAGGGGGTGCGGGAGCATATCGCCTCTGCCTGCGGAGGGGACATCCGCAAGGCCATGAACGCCCTGGAGCTGCTGGCCTCCGCCGCCCGGCGGGTGAATGGGGCGCTGCACATCACCCTGGAGGATGCCCAGATGGCGGCCCAGAAGTCTGCCATGCGCTATGACCGGGAGGGGGACAGCCACTTTGACATCGCCTCCGCCCTGATGAAGTCCCTCCGGGGCTCCGACCCGGACGCGGCGGTCCACTATCTGGCCCGGTTGCTGGAGGCGGGGGACATGGTCACCGCCATCCGGCGGCTGCTGTGCTCGGCCAGCGAGGATGTGGGGCTGGCCTACCCCCAGGCGGTGCCCATCGTGAAGGCCTGTGTGGACAGCGCCCTCCAGCTGGGCCTGCCGGAGGCGCGGCTGCCTCTGGCGGAGGCTGCCATCCTGCTGGCCACCTGGCCCAAGTCCAACAGCGCCTATCAGGCCATCGCCGGGGCCCAGGCGGACGTGCGGGCCGGACGGGCCGGGGACATTCCCCGGGAGCTCCAGAACGTCCACGCCGACTCGGCGGGGCAGGAGCGGGAGCAGGGATACCGCTATCCCCACGACTACCCGGGCCACTGGGTGCGGCAGCAGTATCTGCCGGACAATCTGAAAAACCGGAAATACTATCAGTACGGCGACAACAAGACGGAGCAGGCCGCCCGCCGCTACTGGGAGGAGATCAAAAAGTAGGGGCGCACAGCGCGCGCCCCCCTGGGCGTATCACCCCGCGACGAAAGGAAGGAAAACCCATGGAAGCCATTCGCATCCTGGTGGTGGAGGACGATCCGGACATCAACCAGCTGCTTTGTACCATTATGCGCGACGCCGGCTATCAGTGCCAGCCGGCCTTCTCCGGCAGCGAGGCCATGCTCTGGGCCGAGCGGGAGCGCTTCGACCTGGTGCTGCTGGACCTGATGCTCCCCGGCCTGACCGGGGAGGAGTTCATCACCAGCATCCGCCGGGGCAGGACCATGCCCATCATCGTCCTGTCCGCCAAGGCGGGTCTGGAGGACAAGGTCAACGTCCTGCGGCTGGGGGCGGACGATTTTATCCCCAAGCCCTTTGACAATCTGGAGGTGCTGGCCCGGGTGGAGGCCCAGCTGCGCCGGGTGCAGAGGTTTTCTGCGCCCCCGGAGCGGCGGCAGTTCGTCTGCGGGGACCTGGTCCTGGACCGGGAGGCCTTCTCTGTCACCGCCGGAGGAGAGCCGGTGGTGCTCACCGCCCGGGAATTTGAGATCCTAGCCCTGCTGATGGAGTACCCCAAGCGGGTGTTTACCCGGGAGCAGATCTACCAGCACGTGTGGGGTGAGGAGTACTTCGGGGATGACAACACGGTCAACGTCCATGTCAGCAATCTGCGGTCCAAGCTGGGCCGGGTCAGCGACCGGGAGTATATCAAGACCGTCTGGGGCATCGGCTTCAAGCTGGCGGAGCCCTGACAAATATGGGCGAGCTGAGAAGGATCCCTGGGATCGGGGCGGCGGGAGAGCGGGACCTGCTGGAGCTGGGCTATACCACCATCCAGTCTCTGGCGGGGGCGGACCCGGAGGAAATGTACGCCCGTGAGTGTGCCCGGAAGGGCGTGCGGGTAGACCGCTGTGTGCTGTATGTCTACCGCTGCGCGGTCTATTACGCCTCCACCCCGCGGCCGGACCCGGAGAAGCTGAAGTGGTGGGCGTGGAAGGATGGAGGGGAGGAAAACAGTGGACATCCATGTGAATGATGTTTTGAAGATGAAAAAGGCCCATCCCTGCGGCAGCCAGGAGTGGCTGGTGCTGCGGGTGGGGATGGATTTCAAAATGCGGTGCCAGGGCTGCGGCCATGAGGTGATGCTCCCCCGGAGCAAGGCGGAGAAGAACATCCGCAAGGTGCTTCGGGACGGCGCGCCGGTGGAGGTATAGACCTCAGCCAGAGCCGCTTTGTGAAACAGGAACCATGAGAAAGGAAGATCGACTATGCGATATGACAGCGACGTACTGTACCGTCCCCCAGGGGAGTGGAAGAGCTATCTGCTCCAGTGCACCATCGGGTGCTCCTATAACAAATGCACCTTCTGCGCCATGTACAAGGGCAAGCAGTTCCGGATCCGCCCGGTGGAGGAGATCCTGGAGGACATCGACATGGCCCGGGACTACTACGGCCCAGGGCTGCGGCGGGTGTTCCTGATGGACGGGGACGCCGTCATTATGAAGACGGAGGACCTGCTGAAGGTCCTGCACAAGCTGTACCACACCTTCCCGGCTTTGGAGAAGGTGACCACCTACGCCGGGCCCCGGAGCACCCTGGCGAAGAGCCCGGAGGAGCTGCGGGCCATCCGGGAGGCCGGTCTGAACCGGGCCTATCTGGGGGTGGAGAGCGGCAGCGACGCGGTGCTCAAGGCCATCAACAAGGGGGTCACTGCCGCCCAGATGCTGGAGGCGGGACAGAAGCTGGTGGCCGCGGGCTTCGACCTCTGGGCCATCATCATCATGGGTCTCACCGGCCAGGACGGGGACTGGGAGGAGCACATCCTGTCCACCGCCGGGATGATCAATGAGATGAGGCCCCGCCACCTGTCCGCCATGACCTTCGCACCCGCCAAGGGCACCCCCCTGGGGGAGGATGTGCTGGCCGGACGGTTTCAGGTGTGTACCCCGGACCAGATCCTGGAGGAGTGCCGTCTGCTCATTGAGCACCTGGACGTGGATCCCCTCCACTTCACCAGCAACCACGCCTCCAACTACCTGCCGCTGAAGGGCGGTCTGCCGGAGGATCGGGAGAAGTTCCTTGCCCTGCTGGATGAGGCCCTGGCGGGGAAGATCCGCCTGCGCAAGACCCTGAACCGGGGCATCTGAGCCATAGAGACAGACAAGCTGAGCGCGGAAGCAGACCTGCTTCCGCGCTCGTTTTATTGGGATGGGGACGGCCTCACCAGGGCAGCCAGCCGCGCGCCTCCCGGGTAGCCAGCACATCCAGAGCCCCGTCCAGAAGCTCCGCCGCCTCGGCCCGGGTCAGAGGCTCGGACAGGGAGGCGGAGGTGGACTGCTCCGGGGTGAGCACCCCGGAGGCGGCCAGGTTGGCGGCCGCCTGACCGGCCCAGTGCCCCTGGACGGAGAGCCCGGCGGCCTCCAGAGGGACGTCGGCCATGTTCAGCAGGCGGTCCAGCATCACAGTGGCCTCGCCGCAGGTGATGTCCGTTCCGGCGGAGAACACGGGGGCGCCGGAGGGGGCCCGCTCCCCCTGGATGACCCCGGCCTTCAGGGCGGAGGAGACGCTCCCCTTGGCCCAGGTGGGGATGGCCTCATCATCGGAGAAGCCGGTCACAGTTACGTCCTCCATAGGCTCCAGCCCGACGGCGTCCATAGCCAGGGCGAGAAATTCCGCCCGGGAGACCGTCTGCTCCGGCTGGAAGAAATAGCGGCCGCCGTGGGACTCCCCCACCAGGATGCCCTCCTCCGCCAGGCGGATGGCCGCCTTGTGGGCGGCACTGCCCTCCAGGTCGGCGTAGGTCACCTTGGTGTCCGGCTTTTCAATGCTGAGGGTCACCTTGGCCTCCGGGGAGGTGTTCCCCGCCTGGTCCAGCGCCACATAGGTGAAGGAGTCCTTCCCCGTCTTGTTCTCATAGGGGGTATAGACGAACCGGGCGGAGCCGTCCTCCGCCAGCTCCACCGCGCCCCGGGCCGGGGTGGAGGTGAGCTGGAAGGTGAGGGTGTCCCCCTCTCCGTCCACCGCGTCAAAATAGCCCGTGACGGCGATGTTCTGATAGGTGGACAGCTCCATGTTCCGGGCGATGGGCGGGGCGTTGGCCTGGTCCAGCAGGTACAGGGTGACCGTAGTCTCCTCCCGGGCAGAGGTCCCGTCCGCGAAAGCGGGCAGGAAGGTGAAGGTGGCGGTGGGGACGCCGGAGGCGGGAAGGGACTGGAAGGTCAGTCCGGACAGAGCAGAGGCGTCCACCACGGCCCCCTGGGTGAGGGGCCGGCCGCCCACAGTGAGTACGCCGGCCTTGGGATCCGGGAGGGCGGTAAGGGTGATGGAGGACAGGTCGGAGGAACGGAAATCCTCCTGGGAGAAGGTGATGGAGCCGCCCGCCAGGGTGTTTTTGGAAAAGTCGGCGACAACTGTGGGGGCGCTCTCCTTTTTCTGCCAGAAAAACGCGGAGGCGGGGGTGGCCATGGCCCCCACCAGCGCCAGGGCCAGCAGGGGGGCCAGTCCGCGGGGAAGGGAGAAGTGCTTCAATGAGATGACCTCCTTTGATGGATTGGATATGCTGAGAATACCTATATCCTGTGCCCGGGCGGTCAGATTATGCAGGAAAAAAACGGACGGACCGGCCATAGAAGGCCGGTCCGTCCGGGATGCGATGTGATGGTTCAGCCGGCGGACTTGGTCCGTCCGGAGAAGAACAGAATGAAGATGATGGCACAAGCCGCCATCAGATAGCAGTAGAACATATAGGGGACGATCTCCAGGGCGGTGATCCCGGCGCCCGCGGCGGCGTACAGCAGCTGCGCGCCGTAGGGCAGGATGCCCTGGATCACAGAGGCGAAGATGTCCAGCAAGGAGGCGGTGCGCCGGGGATCGATGCCGTACTCCTCGCTGATCTCCTTGGCGATGGAGCCGGACATGACGATAGCGACCGTGTTGTTGGCCGTGGCCACGTCCACCGCGGCCACCAGGCCGGCAATGCCCAGCTGGGCGCCCTTCTTGGAGCCCACCCGGCGGTGGATGAAGTCGATGAGCCACTGGATGCCGCCGTACTCCTTCACCAGGGCACCGATGCAGGCCACGATGATGGAGATAACGGTGATGTCATACATGGAGGTGACACCGGTGCCCATTACGGCGAAGATCTGTGTCCAGGCAAAAGCGCCGGAGGCCACGCCCACGATCAGGCTGAGAATGGTGCCGATGATGAGGATGACGAACACATTCACCCCCGCCAGCGCGCCGGCCAGGACGACCAGATAGGGCAGCACCTTCCACACGCTGTATGCCTCTACCTCCACCTGGCCGCTGCCGCCCAAAGTGAGGGCCACGAAGATCAGAAGGGTGATCACCGCGGCGGGCAGCACGATGAGGAAGTTCATGCGGAACTTGTCCTTCATCTCGCACCCCTGGGTGCGTACGGCGGCGATGGTGGTGTCCGAGATCATGGAGAGGTTGTCGCCGAACATGGCGCCGCAGGCCACCGCGGCGATGCACAGCACCAGCTCAAAGCCGGTGGCCTTGCTCATGGAGACGGCGAAGGGGGCCAGGGCGGAGATGGTACCCACCGAGGTGCCCATGGAGACGGACACGAAGCAGGCGATCAGGAACAGGCCGGCCACAGCGAACTGGCTGGGGAGGTAATCCAGGAACAGGAACACCGTGCTATCCGCGCCGCCGGCGGCGGACACCGCGCCGGAGAAGGCTCCGGCGGCCAGAAAGACCAGGCACATGGTCAGGATGTTCTCGTCGGCCACACCGGAGGCCATCACCTTCAGCTTGGCGTTGAAGTCCAGCTTCCGGTTCTGGAAGCAGGCGACGGCCAGGGCGATCAGGAAGATCACGATGGCTGGGGTCTGGTAAAAGCCCTGCTCGATCTTCAGACCATATTCGAACAGAAGGCCGCAGCCCAGATAGAGCACCAAAAAAACTCCAATGGGGAGCAGCGCGGCGGGATTGCTCTTGACAGAGCGTTGATTTGCGTCCATAGGGGACCGTCCTCTCTCTTAAAGTAAAGTATTGAACCACACACTGGAACCTATTGTAGAGAAAAGCGGGGCTTCTGTCAACAGGAACCTATCAGGTGGCGGGGGAATAGGCTGCCAAAGAGAGGGGGAGCGGGATGCAGACAGAGTTTCAGACGCGGCTGCTGACGCAGAGCGACTGCTATCAGGCGGGACGGACCATCGTGCCCCGGGGGGTCATGGTCCACTCCACCGGGGTGGCTCAGCCAGATCCGGAGGTATTCCTCCGCCGCTGGGACCGGCCGGGGGTGGACGCCTGTGTCCACGCCTTTGTGGCGGAGGACCGGGTGATCCAGACCCTGCCCTGGAACTGGCGGGGTTGGCACGCGGGGAGAGGGGAGCGGGGCAGCGCCAACGACACCCACATCTCCTTTGAGTGCTGTGAACCGGCGGGACACACCTACCAGGGAGGAGAGATGGTGGGCTATGACCCGGCGGTCCAGCGGCCCTATTTTGAGCGGATCTATCAGAACGCGGCGGCCCTGTGCGCCAGGCTGTGCCGGATGTACGGACTGGATCCCCGGGAGCCGGGGGTGGTGATCTGTCACGCGGAGGGGCACCGGCTGGGGATCGCCAGCGGGCACGGAGATGTGCTCCAGTGGTGGCCGAAGCATGGGGTGACCATGGACGACTTCCGCCGGACGGTGGAGGACCACATGAAGGGAGAGAACGATGTGACACAGGAGCAGTTCAACGCTATGATGGAGGAGTACCTGCGCCAGCGCCGGGCCCAGGAGCCCGCAGGGTGGTCCCGGACTGCCCGGGAGTGGGCGGAGGCGTCCGGCCTGGTGGCCGGGGACGGAGCGGGAGAAAAGGGCTATCGGGCCTTTGCCACCCGGGAGGAGACGGTGCAGATGCTCTACCGCCTGTCAACGCGTGAAGAAGAGAGCGCAGAGTAACAGAGCGCCCCCGGAACACCGTTCCGGGGGCGCGTTTCAGCTTGACAGGGATTGAACTCAGGACTTCCAGAGGCCGTGGAGGTTGCAGTAGGCGTAGGCCGAAACCACACGGTCGCCCTGGGCCAGGGCAAAGACCGCCTGGGGCTTTCCGCCGGGGGTCAGATGCTTGATCTGGACGCCCTCCTTGGTCTCCAGGGCGATCCACTCGATGAAGTGCTCGGGGAGCATGGGATGTTCCACAGAGCCCACGGTCACAGTGACCTGGGCGCCCTCCGACTGGACCACGGGGACGTGCTTCTCCACCGCGGCGTCGGTGGTGCCGGGGATCAGCTCGGTCATCTTCTGGCCGCAGCACATCACAGGGACGCCGCTGGATTTGACAAACGTGACGATGTTGCCGCAGTGCTCACAAATATAAAACTGCATCATCAAGCCCTCCTAAATCGTTTTGAATGGGAACAGGATGCCCTGCTCCTCCCTTCACTATACCAAGGCGGGGATGAAAAGTCAACTGCAAACCGCAGAGATGGGGGAGAGATTCAGAGCCCCTCCACCATATTGACCCGCATACAGCCGCCGTCCAGATCCACCTCGGCCACGAACTCATCCACCGCGGGGATCAGGATCTCCCGGGCGCCGCCCCGGACCACATAGACGTTGTTGGCGGGGAGGGTGAGCACATCGGCGATGTTTCCCAGGACCTCCCCCGTCTTGGCGTCCCGCACCTCCATCCCCATGACGTCGGCCAGGAAAAAGCTGCCCTCAGGGAGGTTGACGTCCTTCCGGTCGATATACAGAATGGCGTTGCGCATAGCCGTGGCGCTGTTCACATCGGTGACCCCCTCCAGCTTGAGGATCACCATATTCTTGTGGACCCGGGCCCGTTCCACCCGGATGGGCCAGTGGGTCTTGTCCACATAGAGGGTCTTGAACTGACAGAGAAAATCGGGGGAGTCGGCCCAGGGCTGGACCCGCACCTCGCCCATCAGTCCGTGGACGTTGGTGATCTTACCCACCTCGAGAAATTGCTGCTTCATGGGGAATCCCCTCCTTTGGGTGCTGATGATACAAAAAATCTCCTGCGCCGCGGTCACGGAGGCAGGAGACTCTTGTGAAAGATAAGGTTAATCGACGATCTCCACCGAGACGCGCTTTCCGGACCGCTGGGCCACGGAGCGGATCAGGGTGCGGATCTCTTTGGCGATGCGCCCCTGGCGGCCGATCACCTTTCCGGTGTCCTCCGGCGCGACGCGCAGCTCCAAAAGGACCTCGCCGTCGGCGTCGGTCTCCGTGACGGAGACCTGCTCCGGATGCTCCACCAGATGCTGGGCCACATAGGTCAGAAGCTCTTTCATTGTGCAGGACCTCCCGCCTTAGAGTGCGCCGGCTTTTTTCAGCAGATCACGGACAGTCTCAGTGGGCTGAGCGCCGGTCTTGATCCAGGCCTGAGCACGGTCAGCGTCCACCTTCAGCTCGGCGGGATGGACCACGGGGTTGTAAGTGCCGATCTCCTCGATGAAACGGCCATCCCGGGGATAACGGGAGTCAGCCACCACGATGCGGTAGAAGGGAGCCTTCTTGGCGCCCATACGGCGCAGTCTGATTTTGACCATTTATATTCACCTCCAAATGAATTTAGAATCTATATGGAAAACACGGCTTCGTGTTTTGCCAACGTTACAGGGTCCGGGGCCCGCTGCCGGGCTCCGGCGGGATCAGAAGGGGAGTCCGCCGGGCATCCCGCCGCCCATCAAGCCGCCCTTTTTGCCCATCAGCTTGCGCATATTCCGGGGCATCTTGCCGCCGGAGAACTGCTTGGTGAGGGACTGGAGCATCTCGAACTGCTTGAGCAGGCGGTTGACGTCCACCACCTGGGTGCCGGAACCGGCGGCGATGCGCTTTTTCCGGCTGGAGTTGAGGACGGAGGGGTTCTCCCGCTCGTAAGGGGTCATGGACAGGATGATGGCCTCCATCTGCTGGAGCATCCCGTTGTCCATAGAGGCGCCCTCCAGGTCGGAGGCCTTCACGCCGGGAAGCATCCCCGCCAGCTCGGACAGGGAGCCCATATTTTTGATCTGAGCCATCTGCTCATAGAAATCAGTGAGGGTAAATTTATTCTTCCGCAGCTTTTCCTGGAGCTCCAGGGCCTTCTGACGGTCGAAATTCTGCTCCGCCTTCTCAATGAGGGAGAGCACGTCGCCCATGCCCAGGATCCGGCTGGCCATCCGGTCGGGGTGGAACACCTCGATCTGGTCCAGCTTTTCGCCCACACCGGCGAACTTGATGGGCTTTCCGGTGACCGCCTTGATGGACAGGGCCGCGCCGCCGCGGGCGTCGCCGTCCAGCTTGGTGAGGACCACGCCGTCAATGTCCAGCGCGTCGTCAAAGGCCTTGGCCGCGTTCACCGCGTCCTGGCCGATCATGGCGTCCACCACCAGAAGGATCTCGGTGGGCTCCACCGCGGCCTTGATGTTCCGCAGCTCGTCCATCAGCTCCTCGTCCACATGGAGACGGCCGGCAGTATCCAGAAACACCAGGTCGTTGCCGTGCTCCCTGGCGTGGGCCACGGCGGCCCTGGCGATGTCCACCGGGTCGGTCTGGCCCATCTGGAACACAGGGATGTCCAGCTGCTGGCCCACCACCTCCAGCTGATGGATGGCGGCGGGGCGGTAGATGTCACAGGCGGCCAGCAGGGGGCGCTTGCCCTCCTTGCGCTTCATCAGGCCGGCCAGCTTGGCGCAGTTGGTGGTCTTGCCCGCGCCCTGAAGGCCCACCATCATCACCACGGTGGGCGGCTTGGAGGCGATGGTCAGCTTGCTGCTGGCCCCTCCCATGAGATCGGTCAGCTCCTGATTGACGATCTTGACGATCATCTGGGCGGGGGACAGGGCCTCCAATACGTCGGACCCCACGGCCTTTTCCGTGACCTGGGCGATGAACTGCTTGACGACCTTATAGCTGACGTCGGCCTCCAGCAGAGCCAGGCGGATCTCACGCATGGCCTCCTTCACATCGGCCTCAGACAGGCGGCCCTTGCCCCGCAGCTTTTTGAAGGCGGCGGAGAGCTTTTCGGTCAGTCCTTCAAATGCCATGGGTCACTCCTTCTCCATCTGACGGGAGATATTCAGGATCTTCCGCGCCGACGCGTCAATGTTGGGATCCTCATACCGGGTGTTGCGGGCCAGGATGTCCTCCGCGGCCGCTTCCACCTCCTGAAGCTGCTTCCGCATGGCGTGGAAGCGCTTGATCAGGCCGGTCTTGTCCTCCAGATCGGTGAGGATGGCCTCCGCCCGGACGATCACGTCCCGGACGCCCTGGCGGGTGATCCCGTTGTTCTCGGCGATCTCGGCCAGGGAGAGATCCTCATTATAATAGAGGTCGTAAAATTCCTTCTGTCTGGGGGTGAGCACATCGCCATAGAAGTCGAACAGCATGGCCATGCGGTATGCCTGACTTTTCATGTCTGTGCCCTCCTCTCGACTGAATGTAAAGCTGAAAAACTTTACAAACGGAATCATAACATATTTGGCTCTGTTTGTCAATCCGAAAATTGGGGCCGGAGGGGCCTGCGGCTTGGGCGTTTCCCACAGGAGGGGACCGGGAGACGGACATAAAAACGGCCCCGCTCAGGGGCCGTTTCAACAGAGTTTTGGATGGTCAGGGGCGGGGCTTCTCCTTGCCGGTGAGAGAGCGGATCCGGATCTTCCACACACCAGTACGGGCCAGGCTGCGCTCCATGGCCCGTTCAAAGTTGTTCTCCGTCATGTGGGCCGGGGTCAGCTTCTCGCACAGGGCACGAAGGGCACGGATCTTTTCCTCTTGGTCCAGCACCTCAGAGGCCTCGCCCTCCACGCAGGCTGATTGGAAGTAGGTGGTGAAGTTGTCCTGGGCGGCCTGATTGGCCCCCACAAAGGAGATGCAGACCCGGGGGTCCCGGCGGAGGAGGTCCACCTTGGTGCCCTCCATGGCGCAGTGGAAATAGAGAAACTCCCCCAGCCGCACCAGGGAGAGGGGGATGCAGTAGGGGGCGCCGTCCGCGGCGGTCATGGCGGCCACGCCATAGGCGCACCGGTCGATGATCTCCAGGGCGAAGCCGGCGTCCCTCTGGCGGTCGGTTCGTCTCATTGCGGATCGCCTCCCTTCTCAATAGCCCGGCCCAGCAGGGCCATGATGTCGTGGTAGATGGTCTCTGGTGTGTCGTGGAAGCGGGCGGACAGAAGCTGTCCCTGGCGCAGGGAGGGGGAGAGAAGCTTCAGATCCATCAGGGGACCGCTGTCGTCGGAGAAGAACAGGCGGACGGTGCACGTCCCGTCCTCGTTGGGCTTCAGGTCGGTCTGCACCAGAGCGGCTCGTTTGAGCACGTCGTTGAGGCGTACCAGATTTTCATCACAGCGCATCCGAACGGAGTAGGGGAGGCTGCTCTCGCAGATCTCGCTATTGCGGCGGCCCTTGTCCGTGATGGTGTAGAGGTCTCCCTCCTGGGTGAGGTGCTCGGTCTCCACCAGGTGGTTCACCGCCTCGGTGAGAGAGAAGTAGTCCACGCCCGCGTCGCACAGGGCCAGGTCCAGCAGCTGCAAAAAGGTGATGGGGGCGGCGGCACGGGTCATGATATACAGGACCAGGAGCTTCAGGTCCAGCTCATTTTGAATGAATCCAGTCCGGGACATGGGAACCTCCTCTTTCCAAATGGGGTGGGTAGGGCGGGCGCGCAGGTCGCTTATCTCCTATTATATCGGAAAAGCGAGAAAAGGACAAGGCTCTTTCCCGGGGGCGGAGCACCAAATTTTTTCCGGTTCATAGTATGGTGTGTACCCAGTTCAGCAGGCCGGAGGCTCCTGCCTCCGGTCAACAAGTGATAGGAGGGATTCCATGATGCCGGAAAAGGTCGTACCCGGCCCCGTCAGCGAGGAGCGCTGCATCCGGGAGGCCGTGTGTATACACACGAAGAAAATTTTTGATTCCTGCAAAGACAAAGACTGTATTGAGGATCTGCGGGTTTATCCCACCCGGGGCTGTCAGGAGGTGATCGACCGGGCGGTCTCGGTAAAAGCGGGGAACGCGGAGCTGCTGTATGCCTACATCGATGTGGAGCCAGTCAGCTTCAACCGGGGCTTCTACACGGTGGATGTGCGGTATTTTTACCGCATCACAGCGGACGCCTTTGTGGGCGCGGCGCGGCCGGTGGAGGTCACGGGGCTGGCGGTGTTTGATAAGCGGGTCATTCTGTTCGGCAGCGAGGGGAGCGCGAAGGTGTTCTCCTCCCAGGCGGCCAGCGGGGCCCTGGATCTCCAGGCCCTTCCCGGCCGGAGCAACCCCACCGCGGTGGTGGAGTCGGTGGACCCCATCATCCTGAGCATGAAGCTGGTGGATGTGTGCGAGTGCCGCCCGGGAGACTGCTGCTGTGAGATCCCCCCCGCCATCTGCGCCTGCTTCCCTGAGGAGCTGGTGCTGGGGGGCGACGTCCACCGCCTGTATGTTACCCTGGGGCAGTTCTCCATCATCCGCATGGAGCGTGACACCCAGCTGCTCATCCCCGCCTACGACTACTGCCTGCCGGATAAGGAGTGTACCTGCGGCGGCTGCGAGTGCGGTCAGGAGGACCCCTGCGAGATCTTCCGTAAGGTACAGTTCCCGGTGAATGAGTTTTTCCCGCCCAACAGTCTGACGCCGAAGACGGCCACCAGCTATCAGGAGGCGCGCGGCTGCTGCTGCGGCTCCTGAGTCCGGGCCCGGAAAAACAGGGAACTCAGGATAGATAAAGAGATATGGGAGAATGGTGAAACCCCGGGACGTCTGCTGGGCAGACGTCCCGGGGTTCTGTTCGTGTCATGGGGATCAGGAGACGTGGGAGATGCCGGTACCCTGAACGACCTCCGCCTCAGCGGTGAGGGAGTCCATCCACTCGGTCATGTCCTCCGACTTGAGGGTGGTCTTGACGGAGTACATCCAGGAGGGGTCGTTCCAGCCCACGAAATACATGATATGCCAGCCCTTGGTGGAGCTGCTCTCGTTCTTCACAAGGCCGGTGTCACCGGTCTGGCGGGCGGGGTCCAGAGCCCAGTCCAGGAAATTCTGGTCCCAGGCATTGGCGCTGGAGACGCCGGTGTACAGGCCACCGGTGGCCTGGGAACCGCTGTCCGCGGTGTGCTCCATGGCCAGCAGGGCAAAGGCGTCCTCGGTGCCGCCATCGGCCTTCCACTGGTCCAGCATGGCCTGGGCGGACTCCTCCGCGGCGGCATACTGCTCCGCAGTGGGGTTGCTGCCGGCGCCGATCAGAATGTGACGGACGTCCGCGGTGGCGGACTCGTCCCGGGCACGGCTGTCGAACTGGACCACATAGTAGTTGTAGACGAAGCTGTCGCTGCGGTCATTCTCGGCCAGCGTGATGTCCCCCGCCTTGCGGGAGGCGTCATACAGCCAGTCGGCGTACTGGGCGCTGGCAAAGCTGGCGCCCACGGCGGAGATGTGGGCGGAGGAGTTGTAGACCTTGTCCCCATACTCCTCGGCCAGAGCCTGGGCGTCGGAGCCGGCGGTCAGCTTAGCCTGAAGCTCCTGCGCCAGAGCCAGGGCGTCGGCCTTGGCGGTTTCAAACTCGGCGGCCTTCTCCTCGTCGGATTTTTCCACGGGGTTGCCCTCCTCGTCAGTCTCCTCCTGCACAGCGGCCTGGACGGTGAACACGGAGTAGCCGAAGGTGTCCAACTCGTTGGTGTGCTCCGCGTAATAGGCGTTGACCTCCTCGTCGGAGTAGGTCAGGCTGTCCTGATGGCTCTGCTGATAGGAGGAGGCGAGCACCCGGTCAGCGGCGATGCCGCGGAAGGTGTCCTCATCCATAAAGGTGCCGTAGTTGGTCTTGAGATAGCTCTTCAGATTGGCGTAATTACCGCTGGTCCGCCAGGAGCGGTCCAGGGAGTCCAGCTGAAGCTGGAGATAGGACTCGTCCAGGGCGGTCATGGAGTAGCCGGCCTCCTCGGCGGCATGGCAGAGCATGGTCACCTGGGTCAGCTGGTCGATGCCCTGTTCCAGCAGGTAGTCCCGCCAGGTCTGGCCCTTCTCCTCGTCGTACATCTGGTCGGCGGGGTCCGTATTGGGGTCAAAGGTGGAGGCCCCCATCATAGCGCCGTAGTAGGCGTTGACATAGGCCTGCTGGTAGTAGTACTGGACCACCGCGGGGCCGAAGTCCTCCCCGTCGATGGTGACCGCGGTGGAGCGCTTCTGGAAGAAGCCGCTGTCCCACACCAGAAGGGCGATGGCCAGCACGGCGATCACGCCGCCCACAACACCGTACAGGATGTGCTTGCGGCGGTCCTGATCCGCCGCTCGGTTATTTCTGCGCTGGACATAGGTGGAGTCCGCGCGCTCTTTGTTGTCTTTGGGTGCACTCACAGTTGGTTCCGTCCTCTCATCATTTCTCAGATTGGCCGTTCCGGGCGGAGGGCCCTGCCGGCGCGGTACTGGGCGGGCCGCCGCGAAAGGGGAAGCGGTCGGTCAACAGACTGTATTATACAGGAAAGATTCGGGGGATTCAAGTGGGAAAGGGGAAGGGCGGCCAGCTTTTACATTTTGTTCATGGGTCGGGGGAATAAAAAAAGGCCGCGGCTTATGCCGCGGCCCAGATCCAGATGAATTTAATATAACCCCGCTCTGGCCGTGTGGACCTGTTTAAAACCTGCACGTGATGGCAGGTGGGTTGCCTCCACAACGCTTTTCTGCTTCCAACATCCAACCAACCTCAATGGGGGCCGGGAGGCCTGCAAGCCACGCTGTGAGGGGGCGTCCCGTTTGAAAAATGTGGGTTTAAAAAGGCCCATCACGCACCGAGCAGGAAAACTCACCTGGGATCGAAGGGGATCACTCGTCTTCGTCCTCAAAGAAGCGCTCCATGAAGAGGTTGTAGACCTCTTCGATCTCCTCATCACTGTCCAGAGTGGAGAGCAGCTCCTCGCCGTTTTCCTCCACAGTCTTCATGATGACCAGACCGTATTCCTCATCGTCTGCGTCCACATCCATGGGCTCGCCGGTCTCCTCGTCTTCTGCAACAGCGGGGAACAGGGCGTGATAGGTGATGCCGTTATGCTCCAGGGTGTCCACCAGCTCCAGCTCAAATTCGTTGCCGTCCTCATCGGTGACGGTGATAAAGTCGGGGCCGAATGTCTCGCTCATGGGGAATACCTCCTGCGTTTCTTCTGGACCTATTGTACCCCGTATGCGGAAAAAATGCAAGTGGAAAGACGCTCAAATTTTGGAACGGCTCCGTGCCGGAAGCTTAAAAACCTCGATTAAATGCTCATATATGCCAAAGAAGAGGGAAAATAAATCAAAAAAAGAACAAAAAGATACAAAAAATTTTCGTGACGCGCCTGGAGATCTGTTTGACTGGAGGAGATGGGATTTCCGCTCCCATCACTTTACCGGGGGATGGGGGATGTGGTATAATAAAATCTAAATGCGGCTGCTGTGTGGAGCGGTCAGAAGAACAGAGCCGCAAAGCGTGAACAAGCGCCCCGGACAGTGCGGCGCGGAGAGGATGGTCATTGCGATGGATTTGACAGAACGCACATTGGAGAGCCGCAGCATTTTTGAGGGAAAGATCGTGACCCTGCTGGTGGATCAGGCGGAGCTGCCCGATGGGAAACAGGCGTCCCGGGAGGTGGTGCTCCACCCAGGCGGAGTGGCGGTCCTGCCGCTAGACGAAAAGGGAAACGTGACCCTGGTGCAGCAGTACCGCTATCCCTTCCACCAGATCATTCTGGAGCTGCCGGCGGGCAAGCTGGACGCCGGCGAGCCCCACGAGACGGCGGCGCGGCGGGAGCTGAGCGAGGAGACCGGGCTGGAGGCGGAGGAGCTGACCTATCTGGGGTGCCTGCTGGCCTCCCCCGGCTTCTGCAATGAGCGGCTGCACCTCTATCTGGCCAGGGGACTGTCCCGGGCGGAGAGCCATCCGGACGATGACGAATTTTTGAACGTGGTCACCATGCCCTTTGACCGGCTGCTGGAGCAGGTCATGGACGGGACCATCGAGGACGCCAAGACGGTGGCCGGAGTGCTGAAGACCAAGGTGCTGCTGAAGCTGTAAGGAGGAGGAAGCGCTGTGGGAAAGACCATCCTGATCGTGGAGGATGAGCAGAATATCGTGGACATCCTGTCCTTCAACCTCAGCCGGGAGGGGTACGACACCCTGGAGGCATACGACGGAAGGACCGGCCTTCAGCTCGCGCTGGAGCAGAATCCGGACCTGATCCTGCTGGACCTGATGCTGCCGGAGATGAACGGGTTCGATGTGTGCCGGAAGCTGCGGGAGGCCGGCTCGGCGGTGCCCATCCTGATGCTGACCGCCCGGGAGGAGGAGACCGACAAGGTGCTGGGCCTGGAGCTGGGGGCGGATGATTACATCACCAAGCCATTCGCCATGCGGGAACTGATGGCCCGGGTGAAGGCGAACATCCGCCGGGTGGATATGGCCCCGGCCCAGAGCGCCCCGCCCGCCGGAGAGACGGAGAAGCGGCTGGAGCTGGGACGGGTTTCCATCGATCTGGACGGGGCCACCGTGTTCAAGGACGGGAAGCCCCTGGAGCTGACTCAGCGGGAGTATGAGCTGATCCGCTTTCTGGCCTCCCAGCCGGGGAAGGTGTTCTCACGGGAGGCCCTGATGGAGCACGTCTGGAACTATGAGGGCTATGTGGGCGACGTGCGGGCCGTGGATGTGGCCGTCCGCCGCCTGCGGGAGAAGCTGGAGGACGACCCTGCCGCGCCCAAATTCATCCTGACCAAGCGGGGCATGGGCTATCTGTTCGGCAGCCAGCCGGGCTGATCCAGCCGGGCCGCCGGAGGACGGGACGAATTTGGAAGCGAAGGACAGGGGTTTTTGGGGAAATCTGTTTGTCCCGGGGCTCGAATTTAAGAGGACATGGGCCTGCGCGTGCTTTTATGAAGTCAGACCGCGCCGGAAATGTTTTGCGGAAGAGAAGGGGGAGCGCCGATGCTGCGCAGCGTACACATGAAGCTGGTGATGATCATGGTGCTGCTCATCCTGTCCCTGATGGCAGTGGTGGGCGCGTTTTTGATCAATTCAGTGATGGCGTTCTATCTGGAGGAGTTTTACACCCAGATGAGCCAGGTGTTTGATCAGAGCCAGAACCCGGCCCTGAGCCGGACCCTGCGAACGGAGAACTCCGGGGAGGAGAACGGGGCGGAGGCCGTGCTGGAGATCATGCAGGCCTACTCCGGCGAGCTGGGCCTGGACGGCCGGAGCCGTACCCTGTACATCCTGGACGGGGAGACCGGCGCCTATCTGGCCGGGACCGACGAAACGGAGGGCCGTGGGCTGGAGTACAACTCCCCCAACCTGACCCGGGCTCTGGTAGAGAAGGAGGAGGGGACCCAGGCCAATATCGCCGCGGACTATATGGATGTGGCCCTGCCCTTCAGCCGGGGAGGCGTCCAGTATGTCATTTACATCCTGGACAATAAGAGCACCGTGAATAACCTGATCAACCAGATCTTTGTGCTGATCCTGGAATCGCTGGTCTTTGGGCTGTTTATCTCCATCCTGCTCTCCTTCCTGCTGTCCAAGACCATGATCATTCCGATCCAGCGGCTGACGGAAGGGGCCATGCGGGTGGCAGAGGGGGATTTCTCACGGAGGATCGAGGTGACCTCACGGGACGAGATCGGCGTACTCACCGACACCTTCAACGACATGGCCCGGCAGCTGCGGGACACCCTGCGCCAGGTGGAAAATGAGCGCAACAAGCTGGACACCCTGTTCCTCCACATGACCGACGGCGTGGTGGCCTTTGACCGGGAGGGGCGGGTGATCCACTCCAACCCCGCGGCGGCGGTGATGCTGGGCTGTTCCATCGGTGGGGACACCACCTACGGACAGTTATTCGGCGGACTGGCCTCTCTGGAGGAGGTCATGGCCGCTCCCGACCACCTGGAGGCGGAGCGGCAGGTACGGGACCGGTGCCTGGAGCTGCTGATGGCCCCCTTTGACCGGGAGCAGCAGGGGGGCGTGCTGGCAGTGCTCCACGATGTGACGGAGCAGCGGAAGAACCAGGAGCTCCAGCGGGAGTTTGTAGCCAACGTCTCCCATGAGCTCCGCACCCCGCTGACCAACATCCGCAGCTACGCTGAGACCCTCTCCGACAGCGCCGGGGACATCCCCCCAGCCATGGAAAAGAAGTTTTTGGGCGTCATCCTGGGGGAGAGCGACCGCATGACCCATATCGTCCAGGACCTGCTCACCCTGTCCCGGTTCGACTCCGGGCGGGATGACCTGAAGCTGGCGCGGTTCTCCTTTGAGGCGGCGGTGCAGGACCTGTACAACGCGGTCTATATGGAAGCCCAGCGCCACAGCCACACCCTGGAGCTGGAGCTGGAGCAAAGCCTGCCTGAGGTGACCGCCGACCGGGAGCGCATCGTCCAGGTGATGATGAACATCGTCTCCAACGCCATCAAATACACGCCGGACGGGGGAAAGATCATCATTTCCGCTGGCCGGACCGGGGAACGCGTCTGGATGCAGGTGGATGACAACGGCATTGGGATCCCGCCGGAGGACCGCCCCCGTATTTTCGAGCGCTTTTACCGGGTGGATAAGGCCCGCTCCCGCCAGTCAGGCGGCACCGGACTGGGCCTGTCCATCGCCAAGGAGATTGTGGCGCGGCATGAGGGCGTGCTGGAGCTGGTGGACCGGGAGGGCCCCGGCCTGTCGGTGCGGATGGAGCTGAAGATCGAGGGGCCGAGCCATGACTAAACGGAGAAGAAAACGGATCGTGGAGCGGGTCAAAAGCGTCCTGATCCTGCTGCTCAGCTGCTCGGCGGTGTACCTGGTGATGCTGATCCAGAGCACTGTGGTGCCCTCCGGCCTGCTGTCCCATCCCTCCACAGGAGGCGGAGGGCTTGCGGCGGCCGATCCCGCCGAGACGGCCCGGCCGCTGCGTATGGCAGCTGTGATTCCCGCCGGTGGGAACGAGGTACAGCGCTTCGGCGTGCAGTACAGCGAAGCGGATACAGCGGATCTGTTCCAGCAGGCATATACCATTCTGGTGGAAGCCCTGAGCAGCGCCAACCAGCCGAAGGAGGTCACGGAGGCGGAGTGGAGGCAGGCGCTGGCCGCCGCCCCCGGCCTGTACTTTGACTGGCAGGGGGAGGTGCCTCTGGCGGTGCTGGACGGCTGGCTCTCGGTGGACAATCCCCTGCTGACAGGATCGGTGCGGCGGATGGTGCTGGCCGCCCGGGAGGGGCGGGTGTTCCTGTGCTATTTTGACGAGACGGCGGGGCGGTACTACGCCTGCGGCTCCGATGTGGTCAGCGTCAGGCGGCTGGAGGAGGTCGTGGAAGCGCTGCGGGACAACGGGGCGCGCTTTGCCTTTGAGACGGAGGAGTATGACGGGCTGGAGCCCTATACGCTGGTTCTGGAACAGCCGCTGAGCCCGGCTGTCTATGCCAGTGTCGATCCCTTGGAGGGCGGACAGCGGCTGGGGGACTTGCAGGAGGCGCTGGATTTCCCGGAGAGCTCCGCCTCCTTCAGCGGCGTGGATGAGCAGGTCATCCGCAGCCGGAACGATACGCTGCGGATCGGCGCGAACGGCACTGTGACCTATGAGCCGGCGGCGGAGGGCAGCGACCGCTATCCCCTCCCGGGAACCGGGGTCTATGAGGCGGTGGAGGGCTGCCGGGATCTGGCCCAGCGGGCGGTCAGCGCGGTGGGCGGCGAGGAGCGCCTGTTCCTGCTCTCAGCCCAGGAGACGGGGCAGAACAGCTGGGAGATCCGGTTCGGATACAGTCTGAACGGGATCCAGGTCCGGCTGGGAGAGGACGGCTGGGCGGCCCGCTTCACGGTGGAACAGGGGCGGATCACCGGCTTCCAGCTCCGAACGCGGCGCTATACGGACGCCGGGACCACTACTGTGGTGCTGCCGGAGCGGCAGGCGATGGCGGCCATGGAGGCCAAGGGTCATGAGAATGAGGAGCTGCTGCTGGTCTATCTGGATACCGGCGCGGAAATGGTGACCGCCTCCTGGGCGGCGGCCAGCGAGCTGAGTGGGAGGAGGTAAGCGCCATGGAATGGCCGCGGATCAAGACCATCGTTTTGGCGATCCTGCTGATCACCAATATCGGCCTGCTCTCCTTTGTGGTCCAGCGGGAGTATCAGGGGCGGCAGATGCAGCAGGAGGCCCGGGAGAATGCCATCCAGTTTTTGCGGAACAGCGGGATCGAGGTGGACCCCTCGGTCATCCCGGAGCAGATGGGCCTGCTGCCGCAGACCGTGAAGCGGGACCGGGAGCGGGAGGCCCGGATCGCCTCGTCCCTGCTGGGCGGAGCCGTCCAGGAGCTGTCTTGGGGCGCGGAGGCCTTTCGGTACTACAACGAGAAGGGATACCTCCAGTTCCACCGGGATGGCGCCATCAAGGGGGAGTTTGTGGAGGGAGAGTTCCCCATCCAGGATCCTGAGTCTATGGACTACTCCCAGGAGATCCTCCGCCTGCTGGAATTTGAGGGGGAGGTGATCGCCTCCACCGGGACGGCGGGGGAGGAGTCAGTGACCACAGTTGTGGTCCGGCAGAGCTGGAAGGGCGCGCCCCTGTTCCGGCAGGAGCTGACCCTGAGCTATAAAAACGGCTGTCTGGTGCAGGTGGAGGGCCGGCGTCTGAACGGAGAACCGGAGCTGGACGCCAGCCGGGAGCCGGTCTCCATCCCCACCGCCCTGTTTCAGTTTTATCACGGCGTCACCGCCCTGGGGGATGTGTGCAGCCGGATCGACGGCGTTACAGAGGGCTATCTGAACTCCCTGCCCAACGGGGCGGGGCCGTCCGCCCTGGTGCCGGTGTGGTCGGTCTCCACGGATACGGGGGCCTATCTGCTGGACACCCTCACCGGAGAGCTGAGCCGGGCCGACTCCGGCGATCCGGCGCTTCCCTTTTAAGGGGATCGCGCGGGGCGCAGGAGAAGAGGGAAGCTTTCACAAAAAGGGGCTACCCTTTTGGCAGACAATATGTTATGATGAACAGAGAATTGGGAGCGGCGCTCCCAGGAAAGAAGGATGGAACCATGATAACCAAAGAAAGTCCCATTGGTGTGATCGACTCCGGGATCGGCGGATTCAGCGTGGCCCGGAAGGTGCAGAAGCTGATGCCTCATGAGAATCTGCTCTATCTGGGCGACGGGGCCAATACGCCCTACGGCAACCACAGCGCGGAGGAGATCCTCACCATGACCCGCTATATGCTGCGCTTCATGGAGGAGCACAGTGTGAAGGCCCTTCTGGTGGCCTGCAATACCATCTCCTGCCTCATCGACCAGTACCGGGATGAGATGAGTTGTCCGGTGCTCAGCGTGGTCCAGGCCGGCGCGGATGCGGTGGCCCAGCTGCCCGCCCAGAAGGTGGGCGTGATTTCCACCTGCTTTACCGCCTCCACCCACTGCTACCCCGACCTGATCGGGAAGGTGGCCCCGGACAAGCAGGTCATCAGCCACGGCTGCCCCAACCTGGCCAATCTGGTGGAGCGCAATGTGGGCAACCCCGCCGGACAGGCCGCTATTGACGATGACCTCCGGGAGAATCTGGAGCAGCTGGTCAATGAGGAGAAGGTGGAGTGCTGCGTCCTGGGCTGCACCCACTACCCCCTGGTGGAGGAGAACATCAACCGCCTGTACCCCCAGCTGAAGCTGGTGGATCCCGCGGAGCAGATGGCCCGCGCCGTGGGCCGCTATCTGGAGGAAAAGGGGCTGGTCAACGATCAGCCTGGACAGGGCAGACTGGACATCTTCACCACCGGCAGTACCGAGGAGTACACCATGAAGGCGGCGAAGGTGGGCCTGGACCCGGTGACCTCCGTGCAGTTCTATCCCCCCATGAAGCTGTAAGCTTGATGGGCGCGACATGGTTTCTTAACATATCTATGGGAGGGGCGGCTTGCCCCTCCTGTTATTTTGCCCTTCCCGCCGGTTCTCCCCCACGAATTTCCCAGGTGCAGCCTCCGCGGGGAGAATACAAAAGATATGGAAGAAAAATGCCGGTTGTGCTTGCAAAGATTGGATGGATATGGTATGTTTGTGGTGAACAGAGTTGAAGTTTTGTTCAACTCAAAGCACAGCCCCATGGGGCTGTCTCTCTCCATTCAGGAGAGAGACAAGCCTTTGCGGACTGGCTGGAGGACCAGACCAAAATAATAGAAAAGGAGTGCTAAAGAATGAAGAAAAAGCTCTTGGCAAGCATCCTGACAGTGTGTATGCTGTTGACGATGCTGCCAACTGCCGCGTTGGCGGCAGAGGCAGAAGCGGAGCCCGGCACGGAGCAGACAGCTCCGGTCCAGGAGGACGCTGTGACCCAGCCCGAGGAGGATACCAAGGGAACAGAAGCAGATCCCTACTCACGCGAAGATTTTTCCAAAATGACACGCACGGAGTATATTGCCGCACAGAAGCGCCTTGGAGGCACCATGTACGTCAACATTGATGACTATACCTATGAGAAGGACGGCGTACTTGGCAATGGCACAGCGGACAATTCCGACATGGACGAAACAAAGCTGAATTATTATGGTGCGCCTGGCGCGAAGAGCGGCGAGTACAGCGATGAGGCGGTTGGCAAGAGTGTCGTTTTTGTCGGCGGCACCATCACCAGCGGCGTCACAGGCTATAAAAACATTGACCAAATCGGTACCAGCCTGCTGCTGGCTGTCCCCGCCTACACCGATGTGACGTTCCAGGGGACCACCTTCAATAACGTCATGAGATTCGACTACCAGCTCTATACCTCTCCTTGGAGCCAGCTGGGCGAGTTGAAATTTGACGATTGTACCTTCAACGGCATCATTGTTGGCGCAACCGCCGCGCAGACGCTGACTTTTGACGGCTGCGAGTTCACGGACTTCACCAACACAACCGACCAGAATAACTCCAACCCCACTTGGATCCGTCCTGCCTATGGTAACTGGAGTGCGGATGACAATGAGGGACAGGGTGACGATTTCCGTTCTCTGACTGAGATCAACTTTATTAACAACACAGTTACCAGCACCCGTCCTGTGAAGTTTGAATACATTTCTCAGTGGGACATGACGAGTACTGTTACCGCCACGGATAATTATTTTGATATTAGCGCGCAGGATGGCGATACCAGCACAAAGAATGTCGGACTTTATCTTGGGGCACACACAGATAACGACGAATTCAACCTTGTTGCTGAAAATAACAGAAAAAGTGAGGCTACCGCGGCACTTTATACCATTCCGGCAAATAAAACATCCCTGCCTGCTGGTTCAACTGTGAAGGACAGAAAGGGCAACGAGATCACCATCACCGATGCGCTTGAGTGGAAGACCGAAAACAAGGTTGAACTGAAGACTGAGTATCAGGATTCCGCTGTGGCCGGAATAAACGGTGTGGGTTACGACAGCCTCGATGCCGCCATCACCGCCGCCAAGACAGGCGACACTATTACGATTTTGAAGGCGGCAGAGGATGAGAACGGCTATAAGCTCAACGGTAGTTTAACTTACTCCGGCAAGGCCATTACCATTAAGGCGGCGTCCGGTGTAGATGTCAAGTTTGATATGTCCACTGGGGCAGCACTGCACGGTGCAAAGATCACCTTCGAGGGCGTGACCTTTGAATATAAGACGAACAACAACTATATCGGTCTTCAGCATACCGACACGATGGTGTATAACAACTGCGTCTTCAATGGTCAGATGTTCCTGTATGGAGCGTCTGAGACCTTCAATGATTGTACTTTCAATCAGAACAGCGCTGATGCCTATAATGTCTGGACCTACGGCGCGAAGGAAGTTGAATTCAACGACTGTACATTCAATTGCGCGGGTAAATCCGTCCTTGTTTACAACGAGGGATCGAATTCTGGAACTGACCTGACGGTTACAGATACCACATTCCATGCGTCCCAGCCCGTGGAGGGCAAGGCTGCGATCGAGATCGACACCAGCTTGATGAAGGGACAGACCAAAATCACAGTGGATCAGGCGACCGCAGACAAGATCACTGGTTTTGGTGTTGGCTCCAACAGCGGCAGCAGCCTGTGGAACGACAAAAAGAACAATGCTCAAAGCGAAAATATCGCCGTCACGGTTGCGGGAGAAGTCGTTTTGGAACCTCAGGTCATCGACTTTGACACCTTTATCAAGCGCGTGGAAGCCTCTGAGTATGCGTTCGATGGCACACTTGCGAATGGGAAAAAGCTTACTGTTAAGTGGAGCCCCGAAAGCGGCTGCCTGGGCAATAACTGTGGGCAGACGCACGAAGGAATTGAGCACAATAGTGCCGCAAGCAACAGAAATGTCCCCAACAAAGTGAACAGCAACCTTGCACAGTTCTATCTCGCAAATAACGGCGAGAGCCCGAAAGATGTTGATGTCAAGCTTTCTAATGTGAACTTTGTGTATGAGGCAAAGGATTTTACCCTTTATGGTAATACCAACTGGAAGGGTGAATACAAAGCAGATGACGTAAGATCCGCCCAGCTTTATCTGATGAACAGCAAGGATACGCTGATTGAAAACTGCACCTTCGATCATGTCGTATTTACCAGCTTCAATAACAGCAACGGATCTACCATCATCAAAAACAGCGAGTTTAAGAATATCTACAATTCTTATGCGATCAAGGACCTAGTGGGCAAGAACGGCATTGAAGTCAGTGGCTGCACCTTTGAAAACTGCGGCGGCGGTATTATGATTGGCCATGATAACGACAACAATGATCCTGTTTCCCAAGTAACGATTAAAGATAACACATTTAAGAATATTGATGTTGGGGAGTGGACCGCGGAAGGGAAAGCAGGCACCCGTGGTATGATCCAGATTGCCAAAGGCGGCGATTACACCAACGCTTCTATTATCCTGGATGGCAACACCGCCGTCGATTGCGGGCCCATCCTGCGCCAGCTGAATCAGGGAATCGCGGACAATGATGTTTTGAAGAATAACCTGACAGGCGATTTGACTGGCTTGGGCGGCAAGCTGACCTACACGAGTGACTCGGTGAAGAAGACAGGAGAAAACGAACCTGTCCAGCCCACAGTCTACACGGTCAAATTTGAGAACGCTGATGTGGCTGAAATGAAGGTGATTGAAGGGACAGAGATCACTCTGCCCACTCCCGGAAATCGGCCCAACTACAAATTTGAAGGCTGGTATGTTGGCAGCACGAAGGTTGGAAGCTCCTACAAGGTGACTGGTGATGTGACCTTTGTTGCAAAGTGGGATTACATTGATGAGGACGGCGGCTCCTCCTCCGACAACGAGCGCACCTATGCCATCGTCACCGAGGACAACGGACACGGCTCCGTGAGCGTCAGCGCGGATGAGGCCTCCGCCGGAACCCGCATCACCGTCACCGTGAAGCCCGACGCGGGCTATGAGCTGGACGAGCTGA
>ERZ827194.240-NODE-240-length-52285-cov-10.0606_pt1 | contig 52285 bp, 49 predicted proteins | sample MGYA00519777_ERZ827194 | MGnify/ENA primary metagenome ERZ827194 (study PRJEB31778, sample SAMEA3449277) | human gut metagenome | biome: human gut; feature: human-associated habitat; material: faeces | place: United Kingdom | collected 2010/2012 ...
CCTCGATCTCCATCTTCATGGCCTCCAGCACGATCAGCACATCGCCGGCCTTCACAGCCTGGCCAGGCTTGCACTCCACCTTGAAGATGTTGCCGGGCATGGGGCTGTTCACTGCGGTCTCACCGGCGGCCACAGCGGCGGGAGCCGCGGCAGGGGCGGGGGCCGCAGCGGGAGCGGGCGCCGCAGGCGCAGCGGCAGGAGCCGGAGCGGCCACGGGAGCGGCAGCCACAGGGGCGGCGGCAGGAGCCGCGCTCACACTGGTAATGCGGAAGGAGTTGGGAGACATCCCGGAGTCCTCCGCAATGGCGGCCATCATCACGGCCACCAGCTCGCCCTCATCCACTGCGGGGGCCGCCGGGGCGGCAGCCGGAGCGGGGGCGGCGGCCTTCTTCGCCGCGGGAGCCGCGGTGGGCTTCTTTCCCTCGATAGTAGCCACGATCTTGGAAATGACCCAAATGACCGCCATCAGCATGGCCAGCATGACGAATACCACCAGCAGGCCGGAGGCGGCCACCAGCAGAGCCTCGCCGACGCTCAGCGGTTCAAAAGGGTTAATAATCGCTTTCTCAACACTTGGCATGGATCATGTCCCCCCTATCAGCCCAGGGTGACCAGCAGATCGTCCGTGTTCACAGTGGCGCCCACATTGACGGCCACAGACTTGACGGTGCCGTCCACAGGAGCGGAGACCTCGATCTCCATCTTCATGGCCTCCAGCACGATCAGCACATCGCCGGCCTTCACGCTCTGACCCACAGAGCACTCCACCTTGAAGATGTTACCGGGCATGGGGCTGTTCACCGCGGTCTCACCGGCGGCGACCGCAGCAGGAGCGGCAGCGGGAGCGGCAGGAGCAGCGGCGGGAGCGGGGGCAGCGGCGGGAGCGGGAGCTGCCACGGGCGCGGCGGCCACAGGAGCGGCAGCTACGGGGGCGGCAACAGCAGCAGGAGCAGCGGCGCCGGTCTTCTCCACGGTCACGCTGTACACCTTACCGTTGACGGTCACATTGTAGTTCATAGTTGTTTTCCCCTTTTCTCAAAAATATGGCTTCATGTCCTTCCGACCGGATCGGCCGCCGGACGTTTGCCACGATTCCCCACCTGTCATTTTTGCTCAGGTGGGGAACCGAAATTGGGTTCATTGTATCATTTTTGCAGGATAACTGTCAAGAATCTCCGCAGATTTTTTATCCTGCCGGCTTACCCCTTACAGGACATCCGCAAACGCCTGGATGGCGGTGCTGGCCTGACCAAAGTCCCGCATCTGCTGATCCACACCCAGCTTGATGTGGGGAATATCGGCGGCGTCCAGCGCCTTCTTCAGGTAGGGATACTCCATCTCCTCCGGGTCGCAGAACTGCTGCATGAACAGCACCAGGCCCTGAGCGCCGGACTTCTTGATCTTATCCACCACAAAGTCGGCGCGGCGGTTCTGCTCAGAGTGCTCATCATAGAGGAGGATGTCATAATCCTGGTCGGCAAACTGCTGGGCCAGGGCCATCATGGGATCGCCCTCCTCGCTGGCGTCCACACGGAAGGAACGGCTCTCCTGGGCCACATCGTCAGCGGCGATGGCGATCTTGTTGTCGTCGAAGATCTGCAGCAGCTTGGGATTGTCGCAGATGATGCCGGAGGTGACGATCTTCTTGCCCTTCCAATCGGCGGCGGGCAGCTTAGCCAGCTCGGCGTTCAGGACCTCCAGCTTCTCCGCATAGGCGGCGGGCTCCATGAACCAGGCGGCACGCAGCACGGCGGAGCGCTTCACAGCGGAGACCACATCGCAGTGCTCGTTGGCCAGCTGCACGAAGGCGCGGCGGGCGGCGCGGTTCTTGTTCATCACCTTGATGGCGGCGCGCAGGTCGTCATCAGTGATGGTCTTGCCGGCAATCTTCTCCAGCTCAGTCTTGATGTGCTGATACTGATCCATAGTGAACTGCAGGCCGAAAGCGGGCTTGCGCTGCTGAGGATGGGCCAGGAAGATGCAGGGCAGCTTGCCCTCCATGGCCACGCGGAAGTTCTGGCTCATGGGGCGCAGAGTGTCGCAGATGGTGGGAGTGATGAGGCCGTCCAGCTGATCCAGGGTGCCATCCAGCAGCATCTCCAGGGCCAGCTGAGCGATGGTGCAATAGAAGGTGGCGCAGTACTCCTTGGCATGGGCGATGGTCTTCTTGTTGCTGCCCCAGATGCCCATGGGAACCATACCTGCAGCGACTACCAGCTCCACAGGAGCGTAGTAGGGCAGCACGCCGATGACCTTCTTACCTTCCTTCTTGTACTGAGAGAGGATCCGGTAAGGATGCTCGGAAATCTCCGCAAACTCGTTCAGAAAAACTTCGGTGCTCATTTCTCAGCGCCCTCCTTCGCAGCTTGATTGGCCTCCATGGCCTCGACCAGACCCTGAACACGGGTCTCATACTGGGCCTCGTTGAAGTTCCGGGGATCGGCCTGGTCGCCGTCAAATCCGGCGCAGGGCACACCCAGATCCTTGGTGAAGCGGCGCTGCATCTCGGCCATGTAGCCGGACCAGGGCTTACAGGAGCGGTTATAGTGGACCAGAACACCGTCCACCTTGTTGTCCCGGCAGATGCCCTCACGCCAATCCACACCCTGCTCGATACACACGGAGTTGGGGGCCTTATAGTAGGCGCGGGCCATCTCGTCCAGCCCGTTGTACACGAAGCCGAAGGCGGGAGCATACACCACGGCGGTGACGTTGACACCGTTGGCCTTCAGAGGCTTGAACAGGTTGGGCAGCTTGGGCCAGCAGGGAATGCCCTCGAACATCACGCGGTACTTCTCGGGGAAGGGAGTGGTGGTGGTGCCTTCCTTGATGGCCTTCTCCAGGTCCTTCTCCAGCAGCTCGAAGGCCTCGGCGGCCTGGGGCTTGGCGCGAGCGGTCACGATGTCGGCCATGTGGTTGAACAGGTCGAAACCAGAGTAGGGAGCGGGCTTGTACTGCAGGTAATCGCAGACGCGCAGCCAGGCGCTGGCGGTGCGGTTGGCGTTGGCACAGGCCTGGTCGAACTTCTCCTGGTCGAACTTCTTGCCGGTCAGCTTCTCCAGTTCCTTAATAGCCTGGTCAAACTGGGCGCGGACATAGGCCACGTTGGTGTCGTGGACCTCCACGGTGTTGTTGTAGGGGATGTCGATCATGATCAGGGGAATGTTGCACATACGGGCGATGTTCTCATACCACTTGGTCATGCAGTTGCAGATGTTGTTGCAGCACAGCACGAAGTCGGGCTGGGGGATCCGCATCTGACGGTAGGGCTTGATGGCCTCCCGGCGGAAGTTCTTATAGGCGATCTCCTTCTCGGTGGTCTCAGGCAGAGCCTCGATCTCGAAGATGTCATCCAGCACGGTGTAGGGCACCTGGGTCTTGGGGTCCTTCTTGGGCTTGCCGGTCTCGGGGTCGATGACCACGTTTCCGTTCTCGTCCTTCAGGGGCTTGCCGCTGTTGGGGTTGATGATATACTCCAGGGTCTCGGGGTCGAACTTGCGGGAAGCGCGCTTGCCGGCGGCATAGGCCAGGCTGATGCGGGCGTAGCCGCAGATGTCGTTGTCAAAGCCCAGATCCTCGGCGGCCTGACACATGATCTCGCCGTCGCGGTTGGCGGCGATGCCGGCGGCCTGGTTCTCGGGATACATCACGTCCAGATCAAAGGCGGCGGCCAGCTCACAGGGGAACTTGGAGCTGGACCAGCCCACCAGCTTGCCCTCAGCATGGGCGCGGCGGGCGTCGGCATGGACGTCGTCCACGACCTTGCGCAGAGCCTTTACGCCAGGACTTACTTCTTTAGCCATTGTAAATTCCTCCTAACCGAATTTTGTTGTGAGGTTTGTAGTTACGCTTTGGGGATCATTTGTCCTTTGTGAACGCTCCGATTCCTGCAATCACAAGACCCGCCACACCAACCAGCATGGCAAACTGACCTTGAGTCAACACATCACCAACCAGCGGTCGGAACCAAATGTCAGACATCAGAAACAGAATAGCAAACAGAATCAAAGCGATACCAAACAGGACCTTTTTCATCCCTTCTGCTCCTTCAGATACTTCTGATAGGCAAACAGGGCGGCGCCCAGAGCGCCGTTATACTGGGTGAGGGGCGAGGTGTGGATGGTGTGGCCCAGCTGCTCCTGAAGGGCGTTGACGATGCCGATGTTCTGGGCAACGCCGCCGGTCATGACCACCTGGTCCCGTACGCCCACCCGGTGCGCCAGACCGGCCACCCGGTTGGCCACAGAGTGGTGGATACCGTTGATGATGTCGCACTTGTTGGTCTCCATGGACAGCTGGCTGATAACCTCACTCTCGGCGAACACAGTGCAGGTGGAGCTGATCCCCACATACTTGGTGGACTGGGAGCCCAAGGTCCCCAGATCCTCCACCTTCACCTCCAGAACCCGGGCCATCACGTCCAGGAACCGGCCAGTGCCGGCGGCACACTTGTCGTTCATCACGAAGTTGGTCATTACGCCGTTGTCGATCTGGAGCACCTTCACATCCTGGCCTCCGATGTCGATCACAGTGTGGACATCGGGGAACAGGAAGGTGGCGCCCCGGGCGTGACAACTCAGCTCGCTCATCTGGTGATCGGCGATCTCCTCCAAGGAGTTCCGGCCATAGCCGGTGGCCAGGGTATAAGCCATATCCGCCTCGGTCTTGCCGGCATTCTCCAGCACCTCGGCAATGGCCCGCTGGGGCCCGCTGGTGCCGGCGCCCACCGCGATCAGGGACTTGGCCACGATCTCCTTGCCGTCTTTCAGCATCACACACTTGGAGGCGGTGGACCCGATGTCAATTCCTAAGGTATAAATACTCATATTTGATGATTCTCCATGCTTTGAAATTTCGTTCGGGGAACCCTCCACCCCAAAAACGCTGTTCTCCGGGCGCGGGAGCATCGCCCCCGCGCCCGCGTTGAAATCCTTACTTCTTCAGGCTGTCGTAGTCCTTGATGGTGCGGGGCAGCAGCATCTGATGGAAGGGGCAGATGCTCTCGGGGTTCTGGTAGCAGGAATCGGTGAAGGCCACGATGTAGTTGCGCATCATGGGCATATCCACGATCTCGTCCACCAGGCCGGCCTGGGCACAGAACAGGGGCTTGGACTTGACATCATAGTCATCGATCAGGGCGTTCATCTTGTCGATGGTGGGCTGCAGATCCTTGCCCGCCTTCTGATCCTTGGCCAGACGGCCGGTGTACATGGCGTTGGCGGCGGTCTTGCCGTTCATGACGTTGATCTCAGTGGCGGCAGTGCCCAGAGAGAAGGCGTTGTTGTCGTTGCCCTGAGGGCCGCCCAGGACGTAGTGGGCGGCGGCGGTGCCGCGGCGCAGGGTGATCTCCATCATGGGCAGCTTGCTGTTCTGGATGGAGTAGATCAGGGACTGGCCCAGGCCCAGCAGCTCGGCGACCTCGGCGTCATCACCCACGTCGATGCCGGTGGTATCCTGGATCCAGATCATGGGCAGGCGGTCACGGGCGCACAGGGTGACGAACTCGTTCATCTTGATCAGGCCCTGGCGGTACAGCTTGCCGCCGGCGCCCATGGACTGGCCGTACTTCTCCATCTTGTACTCGGGGTAGTTGGGGAACACGCCCTGCTGGTTGGCCACGACGCCCACCAGAAGGCCGTCCACCTTGGCGATGCCGGTGATCATCTCAGGACCGTAGCCCTTCTTGTACTCCATGAACTGGCTGCCGTCAAACAGGCGGGCAATGACGGAGTACATATCATAGGGACGGTTCTTGTTGTTCAGCACCAGGTCATACAGCTCCACGTCGGAGGCGGCGGGAGACTGGGGCTCATCCACGCGGAAGAACTCCAGGTCGTAGGTGGGCAGCATATCCACATACTTCTTGATGCCGGCGATGACGCCCTCCTGCTCGTTGTACACCTCGCGGAAGAAGCCGGTGACGCCGTAGTGGATGGAGACAGATCCGGGAGGATCGGCACGCAGGCCCTTGGTGGCCTCGATCTGGGCCAGGGCGGCCTCCATGTCCACATGGGGCTTGGGGTTCATGCCGCCCACGATGCCGGCGCCGCCCACGGCCATGTTGGCCTTCTCATGGGCGATCAGCACGGTAGGAGAGATGGAGTGGTAGCCGCCGCCGGCGGGGTTGGTGCCGTGGATGCCCACGATGACGGGGATACCCATCTGGTTCAGTTCGGAGTTGCGGTAGAAGGGAGTGCCGCCGCCCCGGCGGTTGGGGTACACCTTCTCCTGCTTATCCAGCTCCACGCCGGCACACTCCAGCAGGTAGATCAGGGGAATGCGCAGACGCTTGGCAGTGTCAGAGCCGCGGAGCAGATTGTCCGCCTGGCCAGGCACCCAGGTGCCGGCGTGCTTCTTGTTGTCGGAAGCGATGATGCAGCACCACTTGCCGTTGACGCGGCCCAGGCCCTTAACGATGGAGGTGGTACCGGTCTTGTTGTGCTCAGGGTTATACAGGCTGTTCAGGGGGCACCAGGTGCCGGGATCCACCAGCAGGGCGATGCGCTGCATGGCAGTGAGCTGGCCCTTGGCATTCATAGCCTCGTCGGCCTTGCCGTTGTTCAGGCCCTCCACAACGTGGGCGTGGATGTCGTCCTCGATGGCCCGCAGCTCGGCCACATTCTCCGCGTTGGCGCGGACGGGCTTGCCGACGGTGGGCATATTCTGGAAATAGCGGGGCATGGAATAATTACCCATGTTAACTCCTCCTATATGTGTTTGATTTCAGCGGGCGCGGCGGCTCGGGCCGCCGCGCCCGGGGATCATAAACTCTCGGATCAGTCCTTGGGGACCTTGATGAATGCCTGGCCGGGATCGATCTCCTCGCGGATGAGCTTGATGATCTCAGGACCGGGGCCCTCCATCAGCTCGGCGCGGGACACGTCCACCTCAAAGCCGGTGTTCTCCTGGACCATCTCGGGAGAGGAGAACGGATAGTAATAGGCCAGATACATCCGCTTGGTCTCCTCGTCGAACTTCATGATACCCAGATCGGTGACCACCATCTGAGGACCGCGGTTGCCGGGCAGGCCGACCTTCTCACGGCCGCCGGGGCCGTCCATCCAGCCGCAGGAGGTGATGTAGTCGATCTTCTCCATAAAGCGGCGCTTCTGGTGCTGCATCATGATGATGGTGTTGCAGTAGGTGGCGATGCCGTTGGCGCCGCCGGAGCCGGTGAAGCGGGTCTGGGGCTTGACATAGTCGCCCTTGCCGTAGATGCAGGTGGAGTTCACGTTGCCGTAGGGATCGATCTGGGCGCCGCCGATGAAGGCGACCAGGCGGTCCTCGTCGTGCAGCCACTCGTTGGCCTCAAAGCCAATGAAGCGGATGTTGGGCCACTGCACGGCACAGTGAGCCATGAAGCGGTTGTCACCCACGGAGCGGGGGACCTCCACAGGGGAGCAGTCCATCAGGCCGCTCTCCACGATGGGGTGGCAGGAGGGGCAGACCGCCCGCTTGGCCAGGGAGGCGCCGATCAGGGGAAGGCCGGTGCCCACGATGACGATCTGGTTCTCTTTGATGTTCTTAGCAATGGCGTAAGCCTGCATTTCCTGCTTGGTATACTTTGTATAATCAGACATTGTCATAACCTCCCAACTTCAACTTAGTGTCTGGTGGAATAACCCAGGTGGGGCTCGTTCTTCAGGCGCATCAGACGGGAACCGCCCACCTTGTCCAGCAGCTCCTCATTGTCCTTCACGCTGTAAACCCACTTCTCCAGGTAATCCTTGAAGGTCTCAGGGATAGCCACGCCGGCGGCGGCGTCCTCAGCGGCCTTCTTGGCCTTGGCAGCGGCCTCGGCCAGCTTGGCGTCATCGGGCTTGGCGGCGGCGGCCTTCTCCGCCTTGGCAGCGGCCTTGGCCAGCTGAGCCTTGGCGTCCTCGGCGTCCTGATACTTGGAGGCCTTGTCGTACTCCTTCAGGGCGTGGGAGTCGTTGTCATAGTAGTTGTAGCACTGGGAGGGCCAAGCGCCGTAGGGGCAGTGGACCACAGCGCTGACGCACTCGCCGAAGATGCGGGTCAGGGTGGGATCGCGGCGGATGTACTCATCGCTCACCAGCTCCTCGCAGGTCACGATGACCTTGCGGGCAGCCACGGCCACGTCAACGTCGTGGAACTCGTCGCCCTCGATGATGCAGGTGCCGTCGGGGCTGGCCTTCTGCACATGGATGATGGCGGTGTCCAGCTTGGGCACGGGGACCGCGACCACCTTCTCGCCGGGCTTGAAGGGGTTGTCGATCTCGACGCACTTCAGGTCATCCACCTTCTCCAGGGCCTTGCGCTGCTCCTCGCTGATGCCCCAGTACTTCATCAGGCCGGAGCCCTGCATCAGGCGGACGGGCAGGAAGGGCAGGCCCAGGGAGGCGGCATGGAGCTGGAGCATCAGGACGTCCTGGGAGTAGTCCTCATAGGTCAGCTCGCCCTTCTCGATGGCGGCGCGGAAGCGGCGGGAGACGTTGGTGTAGCCGGAGTTGGCGGTGTAGCAGTTGATGTATGCCTTGACGCGGCCCTCACCGATCATCATATCCCAGTCGCCGCCGGCAGGACCGGCCCAGACGGTGAAATCCGTCTGACCCTGGCGCAGGATCTCGCCCACCGCAGCGTAGGGCTTCCGGTTCGTCGTAAAGCCGCCGAAGCAGATGCAGTCTCCGCTCTCGACGAATTTCGCGACCGCGTCGTGCAAGGTGTATACTTTGTTCATAAATAAAACCCCCATTACACTAATTGTTTTGATGTACTTCCCGCGGCGCTTGTGTCCGCGGCTCTGAAAAGAGGTATGCGCGGTTCATCAAGGGCCAGTGTAGCACAAGATATGCAAAAGGTCTTTGGGGAATTTGGCAAAAAGTTTGCATATCTTCGCTTCCTATGCTATAATATCATAGAAAACAAAAAGAGGCAAGTATTTTCAGAATTTTTTGCCTATTTTAAACAGTACATCCATAGGAGGCCTCAGAATGACCAATGTGGATTTCCACCTTCAGCTCAATCACAACGACACCTGGAGCATGAGCCGCCTGCATTTCCACGACTACTGCGAACTGCTGCTCCCCCTGACCAGCCCGGGCAATATTTTTGTCAACGACCAGGTCTATCCCCTGCGCCGCGGAACACTTTATCTGATCGGGGAAAATACCCTGCACCGCACCATCGCCACCGGTTTTCACGCCCGTTATGTGCTTCACATCGGTCTGAAAGCGCTCACCGCGCTGTCCACTCCCCAGACAGACTTCACTCAGATCGGAAACGCCTCGTTCCTCCGGGCCGGGATGACCAACGAGCAGATGATCGGTATTATCGAGCGCTTTCAAGCCCTGGAGCGCAACAAAAACGACGGCAGCTTCGGCAGCGACATCCACCAGACCGTGGCCCTTCTGGATCTTTTGATCCAGGTGGCCCCCCTGCTCAACGCCGCCACCGCCGGAGAGGCTATCCGCAACAAGGATTTTCTCCGGGTCGCCCCCATTCTGGACTATATTCGGGACAATCTGGCCGAGCCCCTCACACTGGACCAGATCGCCGGAAAATTTTTCATCAGCAAGCACTATCTCTGCCGGGTCTTCAAATCCGCCACCGGCTTTTCGGTGATGGAATACATCATTTACAGCCGGGTGCTCCGGGCCCGCCAGCTGCTCAAGGAGGGGGTCAGCGTGCAGCAGGCCGGGGAGCTGTCCGGATTTTCCGACAACTCTCACTTCATCCGCACCTTCGGCCACCTCACCGGCACCTCTCCGGGCCGCTATGCCCGGGAGTACCTCAGCAGCAACGCCCTGGTCCTTCCCGACGGCTCCAAGCACTGAGCCACGCTGTGTCAACATCTGCAAATTTTTGTCCAAAGCCTGATTTTGTGCAGTTCTCCAGATTTTATCCGCCGCTTCACCATAAGAGAGCCCGGGCCGCCGGCCCGGGCTCTCTTCCGCTTTATGGATGGAGCGTCCCTCGGATCTGATCCAGCAGCCCCTGACACCCCGCCAGGACGTCCTGGTAGGTCTCCTCAAAGTCTCCGGTATACCAGGGATCGGCGATCTCCTCCCCCGGACGCCCGGCGTGGTCCAGCAGCAAGGACAGCTTCCCCTCCGGGTCCCCGCCCAGCATCCGCCGCATATTGCGCAGATTGGCATGGTCCATTCCCACCAGATAGTCATACGCCTGGTAGTCCTCCTCCCGGAGCTGCCGGGCCGTCTTTCCAGCGCAGCCGATCTGGTGCTCCGCCAGCTTGCGCCGGGCCGGCGGGTAGACCGGATTTCCGATCTCCTCCGTGCTGGTGGCGGCGGACGCGACACGCACCGCCCCCTCCAGCCCCGCCTTGCGGGCCAGATCCTTCATCACAAACTCCGCCATTGGGCTTCTGCAAATATTCCCATGGCAGACGAATAAGATTTTTGTCATTGCTTATATATCCCTTCAAAAGCCTCCAAGCCTTGATATTTCAGGGCTTTGGGCGCTTCTTTCATTTTTGCTGTCATGCCGGAAACCTACGCAGATTTCCGTAACTCTACACAGATTTTCGGGCAAATGGTGTAGTAATTGGTGTAGTGACTGCGATTGCTTCAACCTGATTTTCTCTGCGGCTCCGGTGCGGCAAGCCCTTTGAAATCAATGATCTTTGCCATCTGCTCGGCAGCGCGGTCATAGCTCGCATGGGTGTAAACATTCAGTGTGACGCCCACATCGGAATGTCCCATGACATACTGCAAGGTCTTGATGTCCATGCCAGCGTTCGCCATGTTTGTACAGAACGTGTGCCGGAATACATGGGGCGTGATGTGCGGCAGAGGCTTGTCCGGGTGCAGTTTTTGATACTTCTTCATTGCCCAGCGCATTTCATTCTCGATGTGCAGGGCAACCTTCGGACTGTCGTTTTTGTCCAGCAGAAGGAAACCGCTGTACCCGTCGATGATCGTTTCCGTTTTCACGCGCTTGCGGCGGGAAAGAATATTTTGTAGGCTTTGGTAAACCTCATCCGTCATGGGAATGTAGCGGCAGCCGCACTCGGTTTTGGTTTTCTCCACATAATACTTGCCGCCGCGCTCTCGGACGAGCTGGTGATCTACTCGGATTTTCCGCCCGGTAAAGTCCAGATCAGCCTTTGTCAGCCCGCAGAACTCGCTGACGCGCATCCCGGTTCCCAGCAGCACCACAAACTCGTCGTAATACTTGCAGTAGGTCTTGTCCTCCCGGATGAAATCCATCCAAAGCGTCTGCTGTTCCTCTGTCATGGCAATGCGCTTCTGTGAATCATTGGAAACTACATCGACCAGCTTGAAGTCAAAGGGATTCCGACGGATCACATCCTCATTGTACGCCATCTGGAAAGCCGGGTTGACAACGCCCCGAACGCTGGTGAGGGTGCTGTATCCCTTTCCGTCCTCGTGTAGCTTCATGATCCATTTCTGCGCGTCCGAAACCTTGATGTCTCGGATGGAACGGTAGCCAAAATCTTCTTTCTTCACCAGATTCAGCACGAAGTTATAGCCAACCTTGGTATTGTAGCGCACGCCCTGTTTGATGCTGATGTAGCGTTCCAGCAGTTGAATGACGTTGATTTTGCCAGCCGCATAATCAATGCCATCGTCGAGCTGCTTCTGGATTTCCTTTTCTTTTTCCCGCAGTTCTTTCAGATCGGAGGAATACACTGTCTGCCGTTTGCCGCGAATGTCTGTGTACCGATATTGATAAATCAGGTCTTTTCTCTGGCTCTCTCCTGTCCGCAGGATGCGTCCCTTGTTGTCTTTTCTCTTTTCGGACATTGTCAAACTCCTTTCCGTGATGGAAAGAGCCTTGATATGACACACTTATTGTATCATATCAAGGCTCCGATTTACACCACAAATTTCAAATAGAATACGCCTGCTCGATGAACTGATCGAACAGGCGGCGTTTAATCAGGCGCTTGTTGCCCACCCAGAGGACGAATTTGCACCGGTCCTCGTTGGTGATCTCGCGCAGTTTGTTAATACCAATGCCGGAGTAAGCCGCGGCTTCCTCCAAGCTCAGATTGCTCTTTTCCCAAATCGGGATTTCCTTCATAGGCAGTTTACCCTCCATGCAAAAATAGCCAGACAGGGCGAGGCGGCAACGAAGTCCGGCAACGGACTTCCAAAAACCTCGAAACATACCCGGTCTGACGGTTGATTTACGATTATCCTTTTCTTCTATTTTTCTGTTGTTTTGGTTGTCAAAGGCAGAAAAAGCCTGACAGAGCAGGGATTGCCTCGGCAACCAGCCTGACAACGGAGTAACAACAGGATTTGCAACCAGCCGCACTTTTCAGAACGGCAGCTCCATCTGCTCTGTGATCTCCACAAAGCCGTCCGGGATTTCTGTATTTTGGTTGCCGCTGCCCGTTGCAGTCTTTTCTCGCTCCCAGCCTTTTTGCCTGCCGTACCCGGCAAAGCTGCGAGGATTGGAGAAATACGTCCAGCCGGTCACACACTGGTTCATAATCTCGTTGATCTCGCGGATCTCCCATTGCTTCGGCTCATCAAAAGCATGAAAGGTGTATTCGTCTGCTTCCGCACCGAGAAAATGGTGCAAACAATAGCGGATGCGCTCCGTGCCATCCCATGTAAGGCTGTTCAGAAAGTCCCTGACAGGGTGATAGCTGTTCTGATGGGCGGCAAGATCGGCGGCATCTATGATTTTCTTCTCACTTGTCAGGTCGTAATTCTCTTCCAGATACAGCCGGATGTACTTCATATCCGTGTCGGTCATGGAGGCGCTGGGGCTTCGGTCGTAGCCGATGGGCTTGACAACGTCGGTGCGGTCGGTCAGCAGATTGTAGGCAATCGCGCCGGAGAGCAGCGGATCGTGCTGAAACACCGTCAGGCAATTCTTGATACTGTTGCGGACACCGCCTTTTTCCGTGGTGTCTAACATGGCTTTGACTTCTTCAACGCTCATCGGCTGTGCCATGCTGCCTGCCTGCATTTTGAGCTGCTGCTTCATCTGCGGCGGCAAGCTCTGCCATTCGCTGCTCAATTTTCCTCACTTCCTCTCCATATTCGATCACAACGGATGCCCGCGCCTGTATATCCCCGCACAGCAGCTCGTCCAGCAGATATTCAACCAGCGAGAGCTTCTGCAATGCCTCCACAAAGCGCGGGTGATAGCCGTTCTCTGGCGTTTGCGGGGCATAATCCTCTTTCCAGCGGCATAACAGCTGGTAATAGTCCAACAGCACACGGGAGCAATAGCGTTCCATGTGCTGATAATTTTGCTCGTCGGTATTCTGTTGTCGTGGCCTATTTGTCTTGCCCGCGCTATCCTCATACGGAATGGCAAAATCCTGTGCCAGCAGAATTGCTGCCTCCTTGCTGCCGATCCCGCGAAGCTGGGAAACGAAGTCGATTACATCCCCGGTAGCCCCGCAGCCAAAGCAGTAATACCGGCGATCCAGCTTCATGCTGGGCGTACTGTCATCGTGGAATGGGCAGCGGCACATTCCGTTTCGCTCCACCCGGATGCCGTATCGCTCCGCAGCCTGCCGGGTGGTCACAGACTGCTTGACGGTTTCAAAAATATTCAATAGGCAATGCCCTCCTTAGCGTTCCATTTCCTGCTTTTTCTGCCGCATCGCGGTGTTCTGGCGTTCCTGCTCATGCTGAACCTCGTAGATGTTGTAATGGATCGCCCAGAGCTTTTTTGCGTCGGCATGGAGCGGCGAAAGTTCCGTCTGAATGTCCTTGCAGTCCTGCTCCAACTGCTCACGTTCTCTGCGCCATGCGGTGATGGGCAGCTTGCCGTCCTTGAAATACGGTTTCAGCTTGCGCTCTGCCATGTAGAATGTCCGCAACTCATCGTCGTGTTCAGATTTGTACTTCTGCCGGGATTTCTCAAAGCGGATGGATTTCAGCTTGTCCGCAGCGGGCTTGCCGGATTTGTAATAGTCCACCATGCGCAGCAGCGCGTCCACTTCTTTGATACGAGCTTGCTTTGCGGAAGCAGACTTTTTCAGCGCGTCGATCTTGTCCTGCATGGAATGAAGCGTGTTTTCCAGATCATCCACGGTGTAGAGATTTTTGGATTGTAAAAAGCTGAACGCCTCGGCGTAACGCTGCAAATTGGCGTTCTTCGCCTTATTGCTGTACGCGCTCTTGTTGCGGATGCTGCAATGCAGCGCCAGCAGATCATTCAGCATGGGCGGCTGGGGCTTAGCAAGCTCGGCTTTTACGTCCTTCAGCCAGCCGATCAGCGCGGCGATCTTTTCCTTTGCCTCACGCAGCAGCGCGTTGGTTTTCCGAATGAAGCGGTTGAGATCGCCCTTGTCGGTACGGATGCCCTTTGCCTCCATTGCACGGACGGTGGGACCTTCGTGCTGGGTGGGGATCTGCTCCACACCCTGACGGGCAAAGCTGCGGTGATCAATGCGGCAGTCTAAGCCCTTTTCGGCAAACTTGGCGTTGCAAAGGTCAGCCCATGCCTGCCGCCATGCTTCCAGCGTTTCGGGCTTTCCCCAATCTGTCGTGGGAACAGCGTTGAACACATAATTGCCTGCCTCGTCCAGAACACGCTCGCCGTGTTCGTCCAGCACATATTCCCGCCGCTGCTTATTGCCCCACCTACCGTCCGGCTCAATGGGACGGATGGGACACATGACATGAAAATGCGGATTGGAAATGCCGCCATCCTCCTTATCGGGCGAGTGAACGGCGAAGTCCACTATCATGCCACGGCTCACAAAATTGTTCAATAAAAATTGCCTTGCAAGATCGATGTTCTCCTGCATGGAAAACTCATTCTGCAAGGCAATGTCAACGCTGTAGGCAAGCTGCGCTTTCTTCCCACGCTCGGCTTTCTCTACGGCGTTCCAGAGCACTTCACGGTCTGCGTATTCTGGCGGCGCGTGTGACGGGAGCAGAATTTCAGAGCAGATCACGCCGCCCTTGCGGGTGTAGTCGCTGTCCTCGCCGTAGTATTCGCTGTACAGTTTTTTCCCAGCGCGGTAGGCGGCAGCAGCTACGGCAGACTGCCCCGCGCTGCGCTTGATCTGCGTCACATGAAAATGAAAGAGTGCGATATTCAATCACCTCCTGCATGGCGGCTGACAGCTTCCATGAGAAGCCTTTGCGCATCTGGCAGAGCAAAGACCTGTTCGGCAAGGGCGTAAAACCCAGTTTCGCCCAACTCTTTCGTCTGCGGTGCGACACTCTCGATGGCTGCGCCACGGGTGATGAGCCGGTGCGCCCGCTTGCGCCGTTCTCCCTTTTCATAGTAGGCGGCGCGGTTTTCAAGACGCTGGATTTTGTGCTGTTCCTGCGCAAGCTGCCGCTCCACCTTTTCTTTCTCGGCTTGCAGCTTTTCGATTTCTTTTTCGTGCATGATTTCAACCTCCTGACTGTTATAACGATAGATACAAAAAGACCGCCTACATTTTCGGTAGACGGTCTAACTTGCGGTATGTGGTTTTCATACTTTGCGGCAGAAATGGTCTGCGCCAGCAGACGGTTTCCGCTGCAAAGTGCGCTGGGATAGCTGCTGTGGCAGCGCAAGGGAGGCACTCCCTTGTACGGAGCAACGCGACGCAAAACAGCCCGGACATTTGGCTGTCCGGGCTGTCTGCCTCGCAGAGCGCACATACTCCCATCAGGAGAGTATAGAAGTGCGCCCTTGTTACCAAGGGATTATTTGATGGAAACCTGCTCGCCATCAATAATAATGCGATCACTTAGCACATTCAGTGCAGCATCCATCGCCTCATTGATGGCTTTGCCAACACGTGTCACTCCGCATTGCGCAGCCAAAGAACGGTACAGCCCGCTCTTATCGGCGGTTACATTTTGTTTCAGAATCTCAAACATTCCAGCGGCTAATTCTTCTGGCGCAATTTGTTTGATGTCACGTTCAACATCGCCCGGACCTCTGAACTGAACCTCTTTTCCGTTATCCAGATACAGGAACCCATTTCTTCGGATAATGCCGTAACGCTGGCAGCCGTACATCTGCTGCTCATAGGCTCTCTGCACGACGCTCGTGACCTTTTCACGGTCGAAATACCACACAATGCGTTTTAGAAACAAATCTTCCGATAGAGGTGACTCCACTTCCAAAATTTCCTTAACGATTGCCTTGAAATCGCTGTGATGATGACGTCGGCAAACCTCAAAAAAATCCGCCGCCTTATACGCAGGAAATTCAAAATGTTTTTCGACCGCAACCTCTTCAAATGTTTCTGCTGGCTGGCTATCTACTGACTTTACTTCTGCTTTTGTTGGATTTTTGACCGCATCCGCAGCTGCCTCTAAAAGCCGCAGCTGTTCAACCGATTTGTTTCTGAACCAGTCCGTAGACCAGATGCGATAGAATTTCCAACCCATGCGCTCCAAAATTTCTTGCCGCAGACGGTCACGGTCACGCGCATTTTTGGATGAGTGATATGTTGCGCCATCGCATTCAATCGCAAGTACATAGTCAGAGCTGTCCGGCAACTTCAAACCGAGGTCAATACGGAATCCAGAGCAGCCGACTTGTGTATCTACTGCAAATCCTTTGGATCTCAGATAATCGCACACCTCAAGCTCAAAATCGGAATCGAATTGCTCAAACGGGCTGACGGAAATTGACCGTTCCAGCGCAACGCTGCCATTCTCAGCATAATCGAGGTATTCACGAAGCAGCTTTGCACCTTCTGCGGATGTATGCTTCAAGTCAATGTCCGTATAGTGCATGGAAGAAACCAGTTGGACATTGCATTTTGCACGGGTAACGGCAACATTCAGCCTTCGTTCACCGCCGACGCGGTTCAACGGGCCGAAATTATGCAGTAGGCGCCCTTGCGCATCAATACCATAGGCAATGCTGAAAATGATCGTATCGCGTTCATCACCCTGCACGGTTTCGAGATTTTTGATGAAGAAAGGCTCTTTCACATCATTCTTGAAGAAGTATTCCTTTTCCGGTGTGCTTTGCCGCCGCTTGGAAAGTAGTTTATCAATCAAGTCCTGCTGCGCTACGCTGAACGCAACCACACCAAGACTGCGGTTCGGATATTTTTCAATATTCTGATAGATCAGATCAACAATAAACTCTGCTTCCTTCCGATTGGTATGGGCTTTGCGGTCAAATACGCCGTCCACGTGATAATAGTCTACACCGATTCCCGGAGCATCGACCTTAGAAGACGGGAACGTCACAAGATCGCTGTCATAAAAATTCTTGTTGGAGAAAGTAATCAGCTGCTCATATCGACTGCGGTAATGCCAGCGCAGCCGGAGCTGCTGCATGGATGTCGAACACAGATCCAAGATAGATTCAAAGTCCGTTACATCTCCGGTTTCTTCATCGTTGTCCTCCGCTTCAATGGTAGCATTGAAGAAATTGCTGGGCGGCATCTGCTTAGAGTCACCCACAACAATCAACTGGTCTGCACGATAAATTGCGCCAATTGCATCCTGTGGGAAAATCTGTGATGCCTCATCAAATACAACCACATCGAAGTGAACGGAATCCGGTGCAAGGAACGTGCTGACGCTCAGCGGAGACATCAAAAAGCACGGCTTGACTCGCTGAACAAGCTCACCCGTTTCAGCAAGCAGAGAACGAATACTCTTTTGCTTGCGCTTTTTTTCGCCTTCACGAAGCAAGATTGCCAATGCGCTCCCGGACGCAATCATATCAAGCGATGGGCGCATAGAGGAAAGCTCAGCGCGGATTTTTGCCTTATTGATTTCAAATTGCTCAGTATCTTTCTCGGAAAAAGTACGAATCGCTTTATCCTGAGAAATTCGATTGAATGCAGACAGAACAGGATTCCCAGCCAAAATCGAGTCGATCCATTGATAGTAGAATTGCTTTTGGAATGCGCCGACAATATACTTTGACTCTATATTCTGACCAATAGCAGAATTTACATAAGGCACGACCTGCTTATCATCCAACTTGGAGAGCAGAGCCCTGAAATGGCACCAGTTATCCAACTTGTCCATTTCACTCAGACAGTCCGCTAATCTCGCCAATACCAAATTACACGGTGCAGAGTGAGTGTTCAGAATCGCTCGATCAAAGTACCCATCAACTCGCTTGAATGTATCAGCACTACAAACTGCGAAAGTCTCGTCAAGTTTCTGGTGGTAATCTGCAAATATATCTCGTTCAGAGGTGAAATCGTTATAGTGTTCCAAAGTGCCGAACGCAATGCTGCTGGAGAATATTGCCCCCAACGCCGACATTTGTTCCGCTACATAATCCCATTCGGTTTCGACACCATGATAGGCTTCACCAAGAAATGCTTTGATGGGTGCTTCGGCTTCAACAAACTCCAAGGTCTTTTGCTGATAATAGGCAAGTCGTTCTGTCATGGAGACAGCTTCATTATAAGCAGGTTTCTTCCCGTCCTTCTTGCACAAGCGCAGGTCGGTGATAAGCTGCTTGTACTCGGCATTGAAAAGCCGGGAAAAGATTCCACTAAACTGTTTTGTCAGCTTCTTGTGATACGCAGCTCCATCCAATTTATAAATATCATCGTCAAACACTGCACTCAACACGGAGCGGGCCGCCATAATATCTGCACTCAGCGCTTGTAATTTGTGCAGCGCAGAGTTTACCGCGTCAAAACGCTCCCGATTCAGGAGTGACGGTGTAATCAGTTTGGAAGTCGCTGCAAAACCGAAGAAACTGTTCCAAAGCTGTGCGTCCTCTACGCTGGTGCATTGTATTTTATACTTCTCAGAGATTTCCTGCTGCAAAGGAATCAATACCTGCAAGAATTGTGAAACGGCAGAAAGATCACCCTTCACCTCGTTTTTTGACTGGTAAGATGTGTCCTGATTGATATAGCCGTACCACGGGTTCTTTCTATAATCATATCCGATGGATGGGATATAGTCTGCATACTGCTCCAAAAGAGCAGCTGTTTCTATCAAGTACGATTCGCCTTTGGAAGCAAGCTGAGGGATAGGAAACTCAACATCTGGCGTGGACCGAAATGCGGCGTAAGATTCATACAGCTGATACAAGCTTTTTTCAATGACCGGGTTCAGTTTGTGAAGCTCAACCGCATAGGCATCCAACTGATGCTGTGCCTTTTCCTTGATAGCAATTTCAGCGTCCGCTTTCGAGGAAACCGCACTTTTCCCTGTGCGGAGTGTATGGCAAATATCCGCAATAACATCCTTTTTATTTGCTTTATGACTGTGGAGCTGTAAGCAAAATTCAGCGAGTCCAGCTTGCTTCAACTTGTCGTAGACTACATTCAAGGCTGCCAGCTTTTCAGAAACGAACAACACTTTTTTGCCATCGCTAAGGCATTCTGCGATGATATTGGTAATCGTCTGGCTTTTGCCAGTACCGGGAGGGCCTTGCAAAACGAAGCTCTTCCCCGTCTTTGCCATCTCAATCGCTTCAATCTGGCTGGAGTCTGCATCTACCACACTATGTAGCTCAATCAATGGATCAATAAGAGAGCCAGCAGTTCCCTCATCGCCGTATAATTTTTCTGTGCTGGTTGGCTCACCCAAGAGCTGACGGACATTCTGATTTGCAAGAATTGCCTTTGCATTGTCCTTCAAATCCCGGTACATATTGATTTTGAGAAATGAGAAAATACCGATCTTGCATTCAGCTGTGACTGTCCATTGGAGTTTTGCCACAAGACGCTTTACTTTCTCAAGGTAGGCAGTCAGCCCCTCATCGTTATACTCAGGGAGCTTCACCCCATGTTCTGCGTCCATTTTATAGGAAAAGGTCGGATTAACAATGATGTCGTCTTCTGCCGACTTGATAAAATAGGGTTCTACCGCTGACGCTTGTTCCAGCTGAATCGGTACAAGCAAAATGGGCGCGCGAAAAACATAGTTCGAGGCGGCACTTTCTTTCCAATGAACAAAACCAAACGCCATGTACGCAACATTGACACCGGTTTCTTCAATGAACTCCCGCGCCTTCTTATCAATGTTTTTTACGGCAGTAAGTGGATTCGTTGCGGCATTATAAAGTAGGACTTGATTCTGCCGCTTGATTTTACCGGAATATTGAGCCAAAAATGCAGCTTTGCTGCCAGAAGCATCGGTTTTTTCTGACACCGCAATCTGCAACTGCTCCGGTTCAGAAGACTCTTCCGGTGCCCCGATTTGCAACTGCTCTGGCGCATAGGGTTCTTCCGTGTCATCATCTTCTTCGACAATTTTGGGATCGAAGACCTCAAAAGAAGCGGTCCCGTCCACTTTCTCAAACAGCACATCAGAAGACGGGAGCAACACCTCCACGGTTGACGCTCGTGTATCCTTAAAATTGATTAGATTATTGCGTTTTCCTGTATCCAGCAGCAAATCAGCCCACTTATCCAGCTTCTTTGTATCCACTGCTCGTTCGCCTCCACCCTTCAGTTATTAGAGCTATCTGTAATCTCCATAATGTCGCCAATATCGCATTGTAGTGCTGTACAAATCTTTACTAACACATCTGTAGTGACGTTTTCATTCTTTCCGAGTTTTGCCATTGACGCATGGCTGATTCCTGCCGCAGCACATAAGTCTTTTTTTCTCATATCACGGTCAATCAATAGTTTCCAAAGTTTTTTATAACTAACAGCCACAGACTACACCTCTGTTGAAATATTAAAGCAAAGCTTTGTATTCACATTTTGCTTGATAAAATTCTGCAAACGCTGAATTTATTATAACACAAAGTGCTTCTATGCTCAAGTGTGTAATTGTAAATCCTTGGTGACTTACTTAAACCCGTTTTGTCTTGCGTATGCGCTTGCCGCCCTGCGTCGTTCTTCACTATACGGAGCAGTCAGACGGAAACTCAAAAGTTATCCAGAGGTGTTGCAAATTGCTATTAGGATGCGTTCATCTTCATGATTATCGCTCTCTTTTCTGCCACACAATGTCATACCCCAGCGCGTCCGCCAGCTCTACCGCTTCGCCGTAGCGGAGCGAGCCACGCTTGAGCTTGCCGGAGAGATTGGGAACGCTGCGGCTCCAGCCGTATTCATCGGAGAGATAGTCCACCACCTCGGTCATGGTCATGCCGGTGCGGACGATGTAGGACTTGATCTCATTGCGATAGGTTTCAGATTTTCTCATATTCAAACTTTCCTCCTGTTTTTTCGATGCGCTCTATGGTAAAATGAGTTTGTCAAACCGTGACATCCGTTCGCCATAGGGCGCTGGTTTTTAATACATGGCTTTTCGCTGGAAATGCCGCCGATGATACGTTGGTCACAGGCGGCACCTTCCGCTTTTGTCGTTTGATGTGTCTTTGCGTGAAACGGCGAAATATCATGTTGAACGACAAACGTCGTTCACTGCTGAATAGCGCTCTATTCCGTGCGGATAACCGCACAGAGCAGAAAACTATTTCGCTGTTTTCACTTGCTTTGATTTTTATATTCGATTTTGCCGCTCTTTCCGAACGTCGTTCCTGCCCGGAGGATCGCTCCCGGCGTTTCGTCCCCGTTGGTACGCTCACGCTTTCGCGGTCATGGCGGTTACTTCGCTGGGGGACATATCCCGTTCGGACGGTCATGCAATTTTCAAGGTTCAGGTGCGATTGCAAGACCATTTTAGCGAAAAATATAGCCCTCTCCCGTATATCCAAGAGGTCGGAAAACGCGCCGAAAAACGCAGATTTCCACGCTTATGGACAAAACCGGAAAAGGGCAGAAATTTGAAGAGAGGACACCGCTATGCAGCCAAAACTCACCATTCAGGAACGGCTCAAAGACCTGCGCGTGGAGCGCAGTCTGACGCTGGAACAACTATCTGCGGAAACAGGTATTTCAAAGTCCGCGCTGGGAAAATACGAAGCCGACGATTTCAAGGATATCAGCCCGTTCAGCATGGTGGAGCTGGCGAAGTTCTACGGCGTGTCCACCGATTACCTGCTGGGGCTGACAGAACAAAAAAATCACCCAAACACAGAACTGGACGCTCTGCATTTGGGTGATGATGCAATCGAAGTCTTGAAAACGGGCAAATTCAACCACCGGCTGCTGTCGGAGCTGATCTGCCACAAGGATTTCCAGCGGTTTTTGCTGGATGCTGAGATTTACGTTGACCGGATCGCGGATATGCGAGTCAACGATATGAATGCCGTGCTGGAAGCTGTTCGGCAGATGGCATTGATGAAAAATGGTGGCGATGCAAACGACCTGTACCTGCGGACGTTAGAAGTGGCGCAGATTCGGGAGGACGAGTATTTCGGAAGTCTGATTGCGGACGATCTAAAAGGTATTCTCCGCGACATTCGGAACGAACATCGTCCCGACACCATGACTGCGGATGAAGTCTCCCTCGCAGCAACCGTACAGGGGCAGTTGCAGGATGCGATGAATTTTGAGGGCAGTTCCGAGGAAAAGCAAGTCCGTTCGTTCCTCGCTACCTTTGGCATTGATTATGACAAGCTCACCAAAGAGCAATTCGTCTCGCTGATTGAAATACTCAAGCTGTCCAAATACTTGAAAAGTCCAATCAACCAGCGAGGGAAAGCACGACCACAGTTGCAGCACGGGAAAGGCAAAAAGAAACGCAGATAAAAATGAAGAGGACATATCCGGCACCGTGGATATGTCCTCTTCATTTTATTCAGAATGTGTAATTTGGGATTGTCACATCAAAGCTCTTCCACAAATGGTGTAATTGTGGTGTAGTAAGCGCCATCTGAGCGATGAAAGTCATTGATATAGCAGGCTTTTTCGAGGCTTCTTAGGATACTGCCGTGGCAAATAAATAGGATCCCGATCATGTTTTATCGCTCCCTTTCAGTCTTCGTATGTTCATTATGAATGTAACGTCAAATGTTTTCTTGAATCCGGATCATAATTTTTGTGATATAATCCGCTTCATCAGAAATCACAAAATCGTTCAAACCGACCTCATAAGCGTATCCGGTCAGCTGTAACTGTTTTTCTGCGGCATACTCCAGCATTTGCTGATACAGAATCGGTAATTGATCCCACGTCCCCTTTTGATAACCACAAAGGTATGTTCCCTTTGGTCTGAGCAGATGATCTGAACCGGGCTTATCGCTCAGGGCGACCGTATATATCCCCTCGTATCGATCAAACTGCCCCTCATATACGCGATCAAGGGAAATAAAGCTCCCCATTCCCATGCGTATTTGTTCTATCCCCCAGATCTCTTTCAGGTGATAAAAAAGCTGCGCGATGTCATCTTCTGAAACATGATAGGGATAGACCAAAAGCCGCTCCGACCGGCATTCTTCTATTCTGATCTCCCGCTCCCGCAAAGCTTCGCAAAAAGCGATCCGCTCTTTCTTGCTCTGTATGACAGCCTTAATATCCTTCAGCCTTTGAATTTGCCGGTCGATTTCTTTTTCTTTTTCGTTCACGATTTTTAAGAAGGCGGCAGGCGTGGGATCCTTCCGATACGTCTCGATTTCCCCAATGCTCATATTTAATTCTTTCAGCATTCGAATATATTCAAACTCTATGCTTTGTGAAACGTCATAATAGCGATAGCCATTTTCAGCTTTCGTCAGCGGGCGGAAAAGACCGATCTCATCATAATAATGCAAGGTACGTTTATTGACTTCATGCAGCCTGGCAAATTGGGCCGTTGTGAGCCGTTTGATTTCTTTTCTCATTTTCCTGTCTCTCCTTATTGACATTACAGCTGCTGTACACTTTATCATACAGGATAGAACCAATGAAAACAAGGAGAAAAACGATGCAAATCAAATTACGGGAATATCAAACACAGGATTTTGAGGCTTTGGAAGCGATCATCAGAGAAACCTGGCATTATGATGATTTCAGCAGTCCGAAAACGGCAATTCAATTGGCAAAGGTCTTTTTGAGCAGTTGCTTAACAAACTATACGTTTTCAAGAGTAGCGGTCGTGGACGGAACTGTGGCAGGCATCATACTGGTCAATCAGATCGCCAAGCACAAATGTCCGCTTTCAAACAGATTGCTGCAAATCAAGTCCATACTATCCCTGTACAGTTCAAAAGAGGGGCGGGACGCTTCAAAAATCTTTAGCAGCGTCAATGGGATCGATCAGCAATTACGAAACGAAACAAACAGGACCTATCCGGCAGAACTGGCCTTGTTCGTTGTCAGTTCTTCGTGCAGAGGAAACGGGATCGGAAAAATGCTTTTTCGATCCGCGCTGGACTATATGCGGCAAGAAGAATTAGAAGAATTTTACTTATTTACAGACACAAGCTGTAATTATGCTTTTTATGAACATCAGGGGATGAAAAGACGATCAGAAAAGAAACATATATTTACCGTCAAGGGACAGCAGGCGGAAATGAATTTCTTTCTTTATGACGGTCAATGCCAAAGTTAACCGTTTTTCTTTTGATCGCCTGCTTCAGAAGAGGATACGCCCGGTCAAGAGCTTACCGCCACTGGCGGCGCCTGAGCTCTTGTCCGGGCGTTCTGATCGCTGTGTCTTTCCACAAAGAGGAAAACAGCCGCTTATCCCCATCATCAAAACTCATACGGCGGAACATCTGCATCGATTGAGATAATAGTCCCCTCCCCAACCTGACAGCCCCCCTCCATAATGAAAAATCGCTGCCCGGCATAGACCTCCTCATAGTGATGATCCTGAACAGGCTTGATTTTTCACTCCGTCCGGAAAATTACGGATATAGGGATTGCAACGGCGAAAAAAAACGAGTACAATGAGGAGAAACTGTTGTAAATGAGGTGTAGAATCCATGAATCGAAAAGCCTTGGCCGCCGCCTTTCCGGCGACGGTTCCGGTTTTGATGGGGTATCTGGCCATCGGCATGGCCTTTGGTCTGATGCTGGAGACAGCGGGCTACGGCGTGGGCTGGGCTCTGCTGATGAGCGTGACCATTTATGCGGGCTCGGGGCAGTACCTGGGCGTCTCACTGCTGGCCACCGGGGCTTCACTGAGCCAGGTGGCGTTTTTGACGCTGATGATCAATTTCCGGCATCTTGTGTACGGCTTGTCCATGCTGGAGAAGTTCCGTGGAATGGGCGCCCGGAAGTTTTATATGATCTTCTCCCTGACCGACGAGACCTATGCCCTGCTCAGCTCCGCCCGGGCCCCGGCCGGCGTGGAGGAGCACGACTATTACTTCGCCGTATCCATGCTGGATCACAGCTACTGGATCCTGGGGTCCGTGCTGGGCTCCGTGCTGGGCTCCGCTCTGGGTGTGGACACCACCGGGGTGGACTTCGCCATGACGGCGCTGTTCCTAGTCATCGCCGTAGGCCAGTGGAAAAAGGCCGGGAGCCACCTCCCCGCCCTGCTGGGAGGCGCGGCCACTCTCCTCAGCCTGATGCTGGTGGGCGCGGAGGAAATGCTTCTCCCCGCTCTGGGGATGATCGTTCTGGCGCTGACCGCCCTGCGTCCCAAGCTGGATGACTGCTATGAGGCAAAAAAGGAGGAAGTACCATGCAATTGACCGCCGCGGAAACTCTGGCCTCCATCGCCGTCATGTCCGCTGTGACCTTTTTGACCCGGGCCCTGCCCTTTCTGCTGTTCGACCGCGGGGAGCATCCCCCAAAGATCGTGCTGTACCTGGGCAAGGTCCTGCCCCCCGCCATCATCGCCATGCTGATCGTCTACTGCATGAAGGGGGTCACCTTCTCCACCCCAGCGGGGTGGATCCCCACTCTGCTGGCGGGGGCGGCGGCGGTGCTCCTCCACCTTTGGAAGGGCAACGACCTGATCTCCATCTTCGGAGCCACCGGACTCTATATGGTCCTGGTCCAGGGCGTGTTCGCATGATCCAAAAGGAGCAACTGATGAAATGGGAGCGCTCCGGCTTTGGCCGGGGCGCTCCCTCCTCTTTTATACAGACTTAAATTCTTTTCCAAACCGCGCCGCCGGGTACGTCGGTGACCTCGATGCCCTTCGCCTTCAGCTCATCCCGGATCCGGTCGGCCTCGGCAAAATTTTTGGCCTTCTTGGCACCGCCCCGGGCCAGCACCAGGGCGTCGATCTCAGGATCGCCCTCTCCGGTGACGGTGTATCCGCCGGAGGTCTGGGCGGCCTTGGCCCTGGACTGCTCCTCCCGGACCTTGTCCGCCTTGGCCAGCAGGTCCAGGGACAGCACCTGATCAAAGCTGTCCAGGATGGCCAGCTTGGTGGCTCCGTTGGTCTTGGCCTTCAGAGCGTCGTACAGGGCAGTCACAGCCATGGAGGTGTTCAGATCGTTGCCCACCTGATTGGCAAACTTCTCCTTGTACTCCGCCAGGACAGCCTCATCCACATCCCCGTCCTTGGGATCAGCCGCGGCGATCTTCGCCACCAGCTTCTGATAGGCGCCGGCGGCGTTATCCAGATTCTCCCAGGAGAACACCAGCCCCTTGCGGTAATGGCTCTGGAGGCAGAAGAAGCGGTAGGCCAGAGGGTCGTACCCCTTCTCCTCCAGAAGGGAGACGGTCAAAAACTCCCCCTTGGACTTGGACATCTTACCGGAGTTGGTGTTCAGATGGTGGACATGGAACCACTGCTTGCACCAGGGGTGGCCCAGATAGCTCTCCGACTGGGCGATCTCATTGGTGTGGTGGGGGAAAGCGTTGTCAATGCCGCCGCAGTGGAGGTCCAGATACTCCCCATTGTATTTCAAAGAAATGCCGGAGCACTCGATGTGCCAGCCGGGGTAGCCCACGCCCCAGGGGGAATCCCACTTCAGAGCCTGGTCCTCAAATTTGGACTTGGTGAACCAGAGGACAAAGTCGTTCTTATTGCGCTTGTTGGTGTCCTCCTCCACACCCTCCCGGACGCCCACGGCCAAATCCTCCTCGTCGTGGTCGTTGAACACATAGTACCGCTCCAGCTTGGAGGTATCAAAGTACACGTTGCCTCCCGCCAGATAGGCGTAGCCCTTGTCCAGCAGGCCGGAGACAATTTTGATAAAGTCATCGATCAGGCCGGTGGCGGGCTGGACCACATCGGGGGTCTTGATGTTCAGCTTGGCACAGTCGGAGAAAAAGGCGTCCGTGTAGAACTGGGCGATCTCCATGACGGTCTTGTGCTCCCGGCGGGCGCCCTTGAGCATCTTGTCCTCTCCGGTATCTGCGTCAGAGCTCAGGTGTCCCACGTCAGTGATGTTCATCACCCGGTTCACATCGTAGCCCGACCAGCGCAGGAACTTCTCCAACACATCCTCCATGATATAGGAGCGCAGGTTCCCGATGTGAGCAAAGTGATACACTGTCGGGCCGCAGGTGTACATCTCCACATGGCCCGGGGTGTGGGTGGTAAAGGTCTCTTTTTTGTGGGTTGCAGAATTATATAACAGCATCAAAATCTCCTCCGTACTTTGAGGAATGCAGAATACAGGAATGCAGAATGAACTCTGCGCTGCAAGCTGTACCCGGCAATTCCAGAATTTAAAACTTGAACTTGTTTTTACAAAATAAAACCGATTCTGGGACAAAGCAGGACCGAAACAGACTCATTCATTCTGCATTCTGCACGCTGCATTTTCCCGCGTCTTTTTCTGCTCCAAAAACTTCTCGTCCAGCAGCCGTTCCAGCAGCTCCACCCGCTGAGAAAGGGCGGCCACACGCTCTAGCATGGGATCCTCCACGCTGGTCTGGTCCACCTCGTCGGCGTAGTGGGTGGCATGGCCCGCAATGCGGACGATCTGCGCCGGAATGCCCACGGCGGTGGCGTCCGGCGGGACCTCGCTGAGCACCACCGCGTTGGAGGCGATCCGGGCGTTGTCCCCAATCCGAAAGGGACCCAGCACTTTGGCTCCGCAGCTCAGAAGCACATTGTTCCCCACAGTGGGGTGGCGCTTTCCCTGGTCTTTTCCTGTACCTCCCAGGGTGACGCCGTGATAGATCAGGCAGTCGTCCCCCACCTCGGCGGTCTCGCCGATGACGATGCCCATGCCGTGGTCAATGACCAGGCGGCGGCCGATCTTCGCCCCGGGGTGGATCTCGATTCCTGTCCAGAAGCGGCTCCACTGGGAGACGCACCGGGCCAGAAACTTCCGGTTATGGCAGTACAGCCAGTGGGCCAGCCGGTGGTACAGGGTGGCATGGACGCCCTGGTACAGCAGGAATATCTCCAGCTTGGAGCGGGCGGCCGGGTCCCGGCGCTGGTAGGCCTCCAGCGTCTCATTCAATGCTTGAAACATGACAGGCAACCTCCCATAGTTCGGGTGCTGCGGACGGCCGTGGCAAAAGAAAAACCCCCTACGCCGTCCACGCGGCATAAGAGGCGATCTCTCGCGGTTCCACTCTCATTTCTCACTTGTCTGACCGGTAACGGGGTCAAATCGGACGGCATTACCCGCCGCGCTCCCGGACGCACTTCACACCCTCCGCCGCAGGCCCCCTTTCAGCCGGTGAGGGGCCCTCTCTGTTCTTTGGATCAGGCGCTACTTTTCCGTTCTCCGCGCTTTTTGTTCTACAAGACAGTATATTAACATTCCCGCCGCGCTGTGTCAAGCGCGGCGGGATTTTTTCCTCTGTTCGGATCCGCAGGGCCGTGCGGCGGACGCATCTTCCGCTTTTGGGCGTACTCCGCTCCAATGCTCAGAGCTTGGAGGCCAGTTCCAGCGCGGCGTCGATATTGGGGCAGAACCACTCCTCCCCCACCGCGTCATAGAAGCCCGACTTGCGCATGACGGACAAGGGCTGCTCGTTCACATGGGAGAGGATCAGCTGCACCCTGTGCCGCTGACACTCCTTCCACAGCCGGGCCAGGCTGTTGAGCGCGGTGATGTCCAGGGCAGGGACGCTGCGCATCCGCAGGATCATCACTCGGCGGGTCTCTTTGGGGTCGATGTGAGGGATCTGGTCCGCCGCGCCGAAGAACATGGGACCGTCGATCTCATAGACCATCACGTGCTCCGGCACATGACGGAAGCGGCCCTGCGCATCCTCCTGGTCCTCCACATACTCCCACTCCTTGATCACCGCCACATTGGCCATCCGTGTCATAAACAGCAGGCAGGCCAGGGACAGGCCCACGCCGATGGCCACCACCAGGTCGAAAACCACTGTGAGGAAGAAGGTAAGCAGCAGCACCGCCGCGTCGCTCTTGGGGGAGCGGCACACCACCTGAAGGAAGGTCCTCCAGCCGCTCATATTATAGGCCACCATCAGCAGGATGGCGGCGATGCAGGGCATGGGGATCAGGGCCGCCAGGGGCATAAGGAACACCAGGGTCACCAGGACCACCACCGCGTGTACCATACCGGCCACGGGAGAATTTCCGCCGTTTTTGATGTTGGCCGCCGTCCGGGCGATGGCCCCGGTGGCGGGGATCCCGCCGAACAGGGCCGAGGCGGTATTGCCGATGCCCTGGGCCACCAGCTCCATGTTGGAGTTGTGCCGCCCACCGATCATCTCATCGGCCACCACACAGGACAGCAGGGACTCGATGGCCGCCAGGATCGCGATGGTGAACGCGTCCGGCAGGACCGCCGCTACCGTTTCATAAGACAAGGCAGGCAAAGCAACGTGGGGTAAACCGCCAGAAATCGTATACAGGTCCCCGATGGTGTTCACCGGCAGCTTCAGAAGACGCACCATAGCCGCCGTGACCACCACCGCCACCAGGGAGGCGGGCACCCGCTTGAAAAAGCGGGGCCAGACGATCTGGATGGCCAGGGCGATACAGCCCACCGCCACAGCCCACAGGTTGACTGTATCGAAGCAGGAGATAAATTCCTCCAGCTTCTCCACCGTCTCAATGGGGGCGTTTTGGAAGGTAACCCCGAAGAAATCCTTCAGCTGTCCCACCACAATGGTCACCGCAATGCCGGAGGTAAATCCGGTGGTGATGGTGTAGGGGATGAACTTGATCATGCTGCCCATGCGGAGCAGCCCCATGAGCACCAGCAAAATACCCGCCAAAATGGTGGCCACCGCCAGGCCGTCCATCCCGTTCCGGGCCACGATCCCCGCCACAATGGCGGCGAAGGCCGCTGTGGGGCCTGCGATCTGTACCTTGCTCCCGCCCAGGGCGGACACCAGAAAGCCCGCCACAATGGCGGTGTACAGGCCCTGCTCCGGGGACACCCCCGAGGCCAGGGCCAGCGCAATGGATAGGGGTAATGCGATGATTGCCACAATGACGCCGGCAATCAGGTCCTTCATCAGCTTTTCCCTGGAGTAGTCCGCCAGGGAGCGTAGCAGCTGCGGACGCAGTTTTTCCACGTTCTCTCTCTCCTTTTTCTCCTCCGGGCAGACCGCAGCTGTGGCGCTCTCCCCGCAGACCGCATATTCTTAACGGTCTCTTTATACACAATCCCTATCATACGGGATGGCAAAGAAAAAAGCAAGTAAAACTGCAAAATAACGGTTCTTTTCCTCTGAAACGCAGGATGGCCGCCATTTGGCGGCCACCTTCGGAATATCGGAACCAGCTGGCGGGGCTCCCCCGCTTATCGAACCGTGGGTCCCGCCACCGGAGCCTCCCGCTTCCAGCGCTGGAGCTGCCGGAGATAAAAGGCAACGCCCAGGCTGCCTGTGATGACCTCTGAGAGGGGATAGGCAAACCAGGTCGCCCCCAGGCTGATCTTGGAAAACAGCCAGAACAGAGGGATCAGACAGCAGATCTGCCGCACCACGGACAGCAGCAGGCTGGGCCCCGCCGCTCCGATGGCCTGAAAAAATACCGGCGGCATCAGGGAGAGCACGGCCGGAATAAAGCTCAGTCCGATGACACGGAAGGCGGGCACCCCGATGGCCAGCACCGCCGGCTCCTGGGAAAAGAGGCCGATCAGGCGGTCCGGGATACACTCAAAGCTGACCACCCCCACCAGCATGAATACCAGAGAGATCCCACAGGAGTCGTACAGGATCCGCTTGCAACGGTCATAGGCCAGACAGGCGAAGTTATAGCTGAGGATGGGCACGATACAGGTCTGAAGGCCGTTGAGCGGAATAAAGAAGAAGGACTGGAGCTTATAATACAGGCCCAGCACCGTCACTGCGTCATCCGAAAAGCCCGCCAGGATCATGTTCAGCGCCATGATATACACGGTGTACAGCATCTGCATAAAAATGGAGGGATAGCCCAGGCGGTAGATCTGCCGGACATACTTCCACATGACCCGCGCCTTAGGCGGACGGCGGAACGCGGCAGCCCCGGTCAGGACAGCCGCCACACACTGGCCCGCCACAGTTGCCGCTGCCGCACCGGCGATCCCCATACGGGGCACGGGACCCAGACCAAAGATCAGGATGGGGTCCAGCACGATGTTGGTCAGCGCCCCGGCGATCTGCGCCAGCATGGGCAGGCGCATATTCCCCCCCGCTTGGAGGACCTTGGTCCAAATGCTCTCCAGAAAGATCCCGATGCTGCCCACACATACAATATTTCCATAGAGCACCGCGTCGGACACCGCGTCCAAAGAGGTGGCCGAGGTGCGCACATAGGGCTCCATCAGCAGGAGCATCGCCACCGCGAACACCGCCCAACTGACAACTGCCAGCACAGTCCCCGTACCGGCGGTGCTGTCAGCCGCCCGCGTTTTCCCAAAGGCGTACATCCGGGCCATATAGGTATTCACGCCCACGCCGGTGCCCACCGCGATGGCAGTGATGATCAGCTGGACCGGAAAGATCACCGACAGGGCCGTCAGGCCGCTGTTGGAGTACTGCCCCACAAAGTAGCTGTCCACAATATTGTAGAGGGCCTGGATCAGCTGGGCCAGCATCACCGGTGGGGCGATGCGCAGCAGGATCTTCCACACACGCTCCGTCTGAAAATAGCGGTCACCCGCCGCCGTCTGGCTCATGTCCGCTCTCCCTTCTCATCTGATTCAAACTTCCGGCTCCCACCTGGCTGTGCGCCGTGGGAGCCGACAAATTATGATACCATTTCGAGGAAGAACTTCAAGGGGCAAAATGGGTAAATCCTGCTGAAATTCCTCTGATTTTATCGGCTTTCTGCCGATTACAGCAGCGTTATGTTCCTGTTCTAATTCCATTTCAGAAAAGAACCCCCGGCACAGCCGGAGGTCCTCTCATCCCTATATCCTCGATTTTCAAGCAGGGCGCAGAAAAGGCCGGGGACAGACGGAACAGCCCCCCGCCTTATCCCTTTAACTTGGCGATTGCGGCCTTGGCAGCCATCTGCTCGGCCGCCCCAAAAAGCTCCGCTTTCCGGGGACCCCGTTTCCTTCCAATCCTCGGGCGGAGTAGATCCGCCCTCCGGCAAAATAATTCCCGGATAAAGCCGGGAATTTTGTTTGGACGCGCCTTCCGGCGCGGCTCGCTTCCGCTCGCAAAAGAGGCCGGGGACAGACGGAGCAGCCCTCCGCCTTATCCCTTTAACTTGGCAATTGCGGCCTTGGCAGCCATCTGCTCGGCCTCTTTTTTACTGTGGCCCTTGCCACGGCCGGCCACCTCCCCGTTCAGGTCCACTTCCACAAAGAAGCGTTTGTCGTGGTCGGGGCCCTCCTCGCCAGTCAGGCGGTACTTCAAAACCTGGCCGCTCTCCCGCTGGACCAGCTCCTGAAGGGCGGTCTTATAGTCCCGGGGGCTGGTCAGTCCCTCCACCTCCCGGCAGAGGATATACTGCTGTACAATCTTCCGGGCTGAGCCAATCCCGCCGTCCAGATAGACCGCGGCCAGCACCGCCTCCACGGCGTCCGCCTGGATGGAGGGACGCTTCCGTCCGCCGCCGGCCTCCTCGCCCTTGCCCAGGTGCAGATACTCGCCCAGCCGCAGGGCCTCCGCCACCTCTACCAGACTGTCCTCGCACACCAGGGCCGCCCGGGTCCGGGTCAGCTCCCCCTCGGGCAGGTCCGGGTGGTTGCGGTACAGGTGGTCGGCCACCACCATGCCCAAAATCGAGTCGCCCAGGAACTCCAGACGCTCATTGCTCTGGAGTCTGCCCCGGCTCTCATTGGCGCAGGAGCTGTGGGTCAGTGCGTTTTCCAGCAGGGCCGGATCCCGGAATTCATAACCCAGCTTTTCTTCCAATGTGGTCATCAGAACCACTCCTCGTTCTTTGGTTCGACAGGCAAGCAAAACTCCGCCGGTTGGCGGAGTTTTGCGATGTATGTCGTTTGAATCAGTCGATCTTGTTCTGGAGGAACCGGACCAGATCGCCCACCGACTTGATGGAGGACGCTTCCTCCTCGGTCAGTTCGTCAATGTCAAATTCCTCCTCCAATGCCATGGACAGATCCACGATGTCCACGGAATCCGCGTTCAGATCATCTTCAAAGGAGGTATCCATGGTAATGGAATCCGCATCCACATTGAACTGCTCCGCGATCAGTGCGCATACCTTTTCAAAAATCATAGCTGACTGCTCCTTTTGCTGTGCTCCAGCATAGTTTCTTTTCCTACTATATGCAGAAACTACCTGCCTGTCAATAGGTAATCAGGAATTTCTGTGTATTCACCGGAAAATTATCATTCCGCCTCCGGGACGTCCAGCCGCATCAGGTCAATGTTATCCGAGATGCTTCCGATGATCCCGGAGGAGGCGAACTGGTTGGCCTGGCGGATGGCGTTTTTGATGGCATAGGCGTCAGAGGAGCCATGGGCCTTGATCACCGGCTTGGAGATGCCCAGCAGGGCGGTGCCGCCCACCTCGCTGGAGCTCATCAGCTTTTTGAACTTCTTCAGTCCACCGGAGACCAGGACCGCAGCCAGCTTGGTCATCAGGTTTTTCATAAAAATGCCCTTGATCTCCCTGGCCAGGAAGAGTCCGGTCCCCTCCATGGTTTTTAGGAAAATATTTCCCGAGTAGCCGTCGGCCACGATGACGTCCACCGCGCCCTCCACCGCCTCCCGGGCCTCGATGTTGCCCACGAAGCAGATGCGGCCCTCCTCACCCGCCTTTTTCAGCAGGGGGTACACTGTGGTCTGGAGCTCCGTGCCCTTGGATGGCTCCACCCCGATGTTCAGCAGGCCCACCTTGGGCTGTGGGCGGCCCAGAACGTGCTCGGCGTAGTAGGACCCCATATAGGCAAACTGGATCAGGTACTCCGGCGGGCATTTCACGTTGGCCCCCGCGTCGATCAGCACCGCGCCGCCGTTCCCGGTGGGCACCACCGGAGCCAGAGCGGCCCGGCGGATCCCCCGGATCCGCTTGATCAGCAAAGTGGCCGCGCCCAGCAGGGCCCCGGTGGAGCCGGCGGACACAAAGGCGTCCCCCTCCCCCGCCTTGAGCAGGTTCAGCCCCACCGTCAGGGAGGAGTCCTTCTTCTCCCGGAAGGCCGTGGCCGGATTGTCGCATATCTCCACCACCTCAGAGGCGTGGGCGATCTCCACCCCGGCGGGCAGTTCCCGGATACCGTTTTCCTCCAGAACCTTCAGGATGTCCTCGCCCCGGCCCACCAGAGTGATGCCTACCCCGTACTCCTTATTCGCCTGAATGGCGCCCATGACCGGCGCCTGGGGGGCGTTGTCCCCGCCCATGGCATCCACGATGATTTTCATGTCAAGTTCCTTCTTTCTTCGGTGGTATCAAAGTCCTGGGCTCGTCGATCAAACCCAGAAGGTAGTCCGCTGAGACGTTGTAATGAGTACATATCGAAGCCAAGTTTTCAAACGAAGTCGTCCGACGGCCATTTTCAATATCGCTGATTGCCGCCTGTGATACTCCAATCGCCTCAGCTAAATCCTTCTGCTGTTCTTTTGCATTTTTTCGCAGTTTTTTGACCCGCATACAGAAAATGTCCTTGTGATACATGGGGCCTCCTCTTGACTGATATTTGTTTTTGCGATATAATATCGCTAATTCAAATATAATGGTGGTGTCAATATGATCCCAGAAGTCCAAACCCTCTATTACTACGAAATCGACCACGCCCGCCTGGACTTCGACGCTGACCCGGTCTATCAGAAGAACATGGCCCGGGCGCTGGCCGAATTGGGGACCGCTGAACTCTCCCCCGCCCTCTTTTCCCTGCTGGATACTGCGAACCAGATCTCCTTTGCCCACGGCTTTCGCCTTGGTCTCTCGCTGGCTCGATGGGCCCTGTGGAGGTGAGCGTGTTTTCCCGCGGAGATCTCGCCGCCGGGGACGGCTTCGATGAGCACGAAAGAACTCATAGTCGCCTTTCCCCAGATCCCATTTTACGGGGGCCGCCCATGAGCGGCCTGGGCAGGCTCTGGAACGGCGGGAGGGGCAAGCCCCTCTCCTACGGACCGCAATAACTCCTCCCATGCTCAGGGAGGGAAACTCCTAGGGATCTCTCCAGAATTCGCACCGGGAGCGTCAGCCCGGCAAAGCCAGGCGCGGAAGGGGAAGCGCACCAGCCGCAATTTGGGGAAAACCAGGCCCCAGTGGGCCGGGAGGAACCGCTGACCGCCACTCAGATTTCGCGCGCCGGAAGCACTATAAAATCTGACAAATACGCGTCCTCCGTAACGGGGTCCGGGGAAAGCGGTCCTATGGACCTAGGCGGAGCAGAGCGGAGCCGTAGTCCATCGGCCGCGTCCCCGGCGATCCTTTGGTTTCTTTCCCATCGCTGGGAAAGAAACTCGCCGCCAGGGCGGCGAAACTTCCCCGCATCACAGAGAAAAATCGCACCGCAGGGCAAGATGCCTCAACGACAAACGAGAATACTCTATGGCGGGGCGCTCACGCGCCCAAAGGCAAGCGGAGCCGCCCATTCACTCCAGATCCAGCTGTCCCAGGGCTTCCAAAGCCCGCTTGGACAGCTCCGCATTTTTGTTCCGCTTGCCTTTGACCCGATAGCCCAGCGGGGGGATCAAACCAAAGTTCACGTTCATCGGTTGAAAGTTTACCACACTCGGGTCGCTGATGTAAAGGGCCATGGCCCCCATAGCGGTCTCCCGGGGGAAGTCGATGGGGCTCTTTCCCTCCAGCTCCCGGGCCAGCTCCAGGGCCGCCAGGCAGCCCGAGGCCGTGGACTCCACATAGCCCTCCACCCCGGTGATCTGCCCGGCAAAGCGGACGCGCGGCTCTGTCCGCACCCGGAAATAGCGGTCCAGCAGCCGGGGGGAATCCAGGAAGGTATTCCGGTGCATCACCCCATAGCGCACATACTCCGCGTTCCGCAGAGCGGGGATCATGGAGAACACCCGCTTCTGCTCCGGCCATTTCAGGTGGGTCTGGAAGCCCACAATGTTGTAGATGGTCCCCTGGGCGTTGTCCTTGCGCAGCTGCACCACGGCAAAGGGCTCCCGCCCCGTCTTGGGATCCTTCAGCCCCACCGGCTTCAGCGGTCCGTAGCACAGGGTATCCCGCCCCCGGCGGGCCATCACCTCCACAGGCATACAGCCCTCGAAGACCCCGGCATCCTCAAAGCCGTGGACCTCCGCCTCCTGGGCGGTGGTCAGGGCCTCCCAGAAACTCTGGTACTCCTCCTCCGTCATGGGGCAGTTGATGTAGTCCGGCGTCCCCCGGTCATACCGGGAGGCAAACCAGGCGCTCTCCATGTCCACGCTGTCAAAGGTGACCAGCGGGGCCGCCGCGTCAAAGAAGTGCAGATAGCCGTTCTGAGGATAGCGCCGGGCGATGGCCTCCGCCAGTGGGTCGGAGGTCAGCGGCCCGCTGGCCACGATGACCTGTCCCTCCGCCGGAAGGTCTGTGACCTCCCCCTCCACCACAGTGATCTTGGGGTGGCTCCGGATCTTCTCCGTAATGGCTTCGGAGAAGGCATGGCGGTCCACTGCCAGCGCGCCGCCCGCCTCCACCCGGTGGGCGTCCGCGCAGGCCATGATGAGGGAGCCGCAGCGGCGCAGTTCCTCCTTCAGCAGCCCCACCGCGTTCTCCAGCTGGTCGGAGCGCAGGGAGTTGGAGCACACCAGCTCGCCGAAGGACGGGCTGTGGTGGGCCGGGGTCATCTTTTGGGGTTTCATCTCCCGAAGCGTCACGGGGATCCCCCGCCGGGCCAGCTGCCAAGCGGCCTCGCTGCCCGCCAGGCCCGCTCCGATCACAATTACAGGTTCCATGGGTCCCTCCTATCTTTTATCTTTTGGGTCTCAACCATACGATCCGGCCTCCCATCTGGGGCTGCCGGCGCGACAGAGGGGCTTTCCCCCCTCCGGCCCTTTGGGCCACCTCCCCCACAAGGGGGGAGGCTTTTTCTTGACCTGGTCAATCCGTAGAAACGATCGATCGTTCAATCGCTGTACAAACACCGGAGAAATTTCGGTCTACATCCAGATTCGTAAAACGCAGTACGCGCATATTCTGTCGCTGCAAATAAAAATCCCGCTTCCGGTCATATTCATACTGCGCCCACTCATAATGCCCACCCCCGTCCAATTCGATCACAAGGCGGGCAGATGGACAAAAAAAGTCCACAATATATGGGCCAATGGGCTGTTGCCGCCGAAAACGTGCAGGATGTTTGGATAAAAAATCATACCATAGCCTGCGTTCCTGACGTGTCATATTCTTTCGCAGATCACGCGCACGCTTGATCATCTCTGAATCTGTATGTCCCATACACATCTCATCATACACTTGGCTCCCCCTTTGCGGGGGAGCTGTCGGCGCAGCCGACTGAGGGGGGCTCTCCACCGCTTACTCCTCCAACGCCTTCTTGACAGTGGTTTTCTTGGCGGTGGTCTTTTTCGTGGAGGTCTTTTTGGTCTCCGTCTTGGATGCGGTCTTTTTTGCGGTGGTCGTCTTTTTGGCACCTGTCTTGGAGGCTGCCGTCTTTTTGGCGGCGGTCTTTTTTCCGGCGGCCTTCTTGGCCTCGGGCTGCTTCTCCTCCGGAACGGTCCCGGCCCCGCCTTCCGCCTCCCCGGCGGCGTCCGCCGTCTTTTTCTTCCAGCCGCCCCGCTTCTCCTCCGGGGTGAAGTTGGGGCAGCCCTCGTGGATGCAGAAGGGCTTCTTAAAGCCCCGTCCGGACTTCTTGAACATGGTCCAGCCGCACTCCGGGCAGTTGTCCTTCACCGGCACATCCCAGGTCATAAAGTCGCACCTTCTGGTCTCGTCCTTGCTGTTGAGATGCTCACAGCAGTAGTAGGTGTACTGCTTATTGGTCTTTTTGCTCTTTCCCGTGCGCTTGAGCAGGCGGCCGCCGCACTTGGGGCACTTGCCCGGCATCTCCACCACCAGGGGCATGGTGAAGTCGCACTCCGGCCAGCCGGGACAGGCCAGGAACCGTCCAAACCGTCCGGACTTGATGACCAGATTCCGTCCGCATTGGGGACAGATCTCCTCCGAAACCTCGTCCGGCACCTTGATGCGCTCCCCGTCCAGCTCCTGCTCCGCCTTGTGGAGCTCCGCCTCAAAGTCCTCATAAAATTCGGACAGCACCCGCTTCCAGTCCACGCTGCCCTCCTCCACCTTGTCCAGCTCCTCCTCCATCTGTGCGGTGAAGGCGGGGTCCACGATGTCCTGGAACTTATCCTTCATCAGGCCGGTGACCACCTCTCCCAGGGGCGTGGGCCGGAGAGCCCGTCCCTCCTTCACCACATACTCCCGGTTGAGGATGGTGGAGATGGTGGGGGCGTAGGTGGAGGGGCGTCCGATGCCCTTCTCCTCCAAGGCCCGGATCAGGGTGGCCTCGGAGTACCGGGCGGGGGGCTGGGTGAAGTGCTGCTCCTTCCGGGTCTCCTTCAGCTCCAGAGGCTCCCCCTCCCGCAGGTCGGGCAGGGGGGACTGGGGGGCCTCCTCCTCATCGTCCCGGCCCTCCTCATAGACGGCGGTGAAGCCGGAGAACTTCAGCTCCGAGTGGCTGGCCCGGAAGGTATAGCCGGCGGACTGCGCCTCGATGGAGACGCTGTCATACACCGCGCTGGCCATCTGGCAGGCCAGGAAGCGGCTCCAGATCAGCTTATAGAGGCGGAACTGCTCGCTGGTCAAGTCCTTCTTGATGTCCTCCGGCACCAGGTTCACGTCGGAGGGTCGGATAGCCTCGTGGGCATCCTGAGCGTTGCCCTTGGACTTGTAGTGCCGGGCCTGGGGAGGGTAGTACTCCCGGCCGTAGCGGTGCTCAATAAAACCCTTGGCCGCGGCGATGGCCTCCTCCGACAGGCGGAGGGAGTCGGTACGCATATAGGTGATCAGACCCACTGTGCCCTCGCCGGTGATGTCCACGCCCTCATAGAGCTGCTGGGCGATGGACATGGTGCGGGCGGGGGTCATGTTCAGCTTGCGGGAGGCCTCCTGCTGGAGGGTGGAGGTTGTAAAGGGGGGCGCGGGGTTGCGCAGCTTGTCCTGCCGCTTCACCTTGGAGACGGTGAAGGGCTGGCCCGACACCGCCTGGATCACGGCGTCCGCCTCCGCCTCGCTGTGCAGCTCCATCTTTTTCTCCCGGCCATGGAACATAGCCTGGAACCCGCCTAAATTGGGACGCACCCGGCCCAGGTCCGCCTGGATGGACCAGTACTCCTGGGGCTGGAAGGCACGGATCTCCTCCTCCCGCTCCACCACCAGGCGGGTGGCAACTGACTGCACCCGGCCGGCGGACAGCCCCCGCCGGATCTTCTTCCACAGCAGGGGGGAGAGCTCATAGCCCACGATCCGGTCCAGGATGCGCCGGGCCTGCTGGGCGTCCACCAGGTTCTGGTCGATGGCCCGGGGACTGGCGATGGACTCGTTGACCACCTTTTTGGTGATCTCATTGAAAGTCACCCGATAGGTCTTGTCATCCGGGATGCCCAGCAGCTCCTTCAAATGCCAGGAGATGGCCTCCCCCTCCCGGTCGGGGTCGGTGGCCAGATAGACCCGCTCGCTCTTTTTGGCCGCCTTCTTCAGGTCGCTGATCACATCCTCCTTCCCTTTGATGGGCTGATAGTTGGGGATGAACCCGCCCTCGATGTCCACGCTCATCTTGCTCTTGGGCAGATCCCGGACGTGCCCCATGGACGCCTTCACTTCATAGCCCGGACCAAGGTACTTCCCGATGGTCTTTGCCTTGGACGGGGACTCTACGATCACCAGATCAGTTTTTGATGCCATTCTGCAATGACCTCCGAATTTGAAATATGAAACGCGGCGCTGCCGCGCGAAAGAAATCATACTGGGACAGAACTCCGCCCTCCTCTCACCCCTCCAGCTCCACCAGAGGGGAGAAGCGCTTCCCGGGGTGCTCCCGGACGGCTCCGTCCACCTGGAGCATGGTGAGGGCGGAGAGCACCCGGCGGGCCGGGATCTGAGTCTCCTCCACCAGCTCGTCCGCGGTGCTCGGCTTCCTCCGTCCCGCCATGGCCCGGAGCAGAGTCAGCTGGTCGTCTGTAAAGCGGGAGCGCTGCTCCCCCTGGGGAACACGCTCCAGGTCCGAAGCCCCGTCCTCCCGGGGTGAGGCAGACGCGGGAGCCTCCTCCCGCTCCTCCTCCGGTCCGGTCTCCTCCGGGCCTTTCCGGCTCCTCAGCTGCTCCAGCCGCTGCTGGGCCGCCTCCGGCGGCAGCGGTGCGGATCGGGCCAGCTTCTGGGGAAAGCGGAGCCAATACTCCTCCAGGATGTCCTGGGCGCAGGTCACCGGGCGTGCCCCCTGCCGGAGGAGCCAGTTGGGGCCCTCGCTCCTGGGGGCATCGATGTTCCCCGGCACCGCGAAAATATCCCGGTCCTGGTCCATAGCGTGCTCGATGGTCTTCATAGTCCCGCTGAACCGGGCGCACTCCACCGCCACCACGCCCAGGGACAGCCCGCTGATGAGGCGGTTGCGCACCGGGAAGTGCTCCGCCTTGTGGCGCGTGCCGGGCGGGTACTCGCTGATGAGGGCTCCGGCCGCCGCCACATCCTCATACAGGAAGCGGTTCTGGCTGGGATAGGGCACGTCCACCCCGCCTGCCAGCACAGAGACCACGGGCCCGCCGCCCTTGAGCGCCCCCTTCAGGGCAGTGGAGTCGATCCCCTGGGCGATGCCGGAGATCAGCAGTGCCCCGCCCCGGGCCAGCTCCAGACCCAGCTGGGCGGCCACCCGCTCCCCATAGGGAGAGGGCTCCCGGCTGCCCACCACGCCGATGGCCGCCTCCTCGTCAAAGCGGAACACCCTGCCCCGAATGTACAGCACCGCAGGCGGCGCGGAGATCTCCCGCAGGCGGCCGGGGTAGTCGCCGTCCTGAAGGGTCATCACCCGCAGTCCCAGCCGGTCGCACTCCCCCAGGATCCGGTCGGCCTCGTCCATCCCCTTCTCCCGGAGGGACGCCCGGGCCGCGGCGGGCAGCTCCGGGATCTGATCGTACTGCTCCGGTTCGGCGTAAAAGGCCCGCTCCGGCGTGCCGAAGTACTCCAGCACCCGGAGCACGCCCCGGGGTCCCAGCGCCTTCCTTGTGGTCAGCCAAATCCAGTCCTGAAGCATGGAGCGCCCTCCTCTCATAGAATGTCTTTACAACTGCCGTCGTTCTGTGGTACGCTTAGGGCACGAATTGGGGGGATCTCTGTGAAAATTGCCGGTCATGCGCCGTCCCGAAGCGCCAGCCTCCGGCCCTGGGTGGTCTGCCTGGGCTGCGGGCTTTCCCTGTTTACCGTGATGGGTCTGGGCGTCAACGTCTTTACGGTCTATCAGCCCCACCTGCTCCTCGTCCACGGCTTCACCAACGCCCAGGGCTCCTGGATCACCACGGTCCGGAGCCTGTTCGCCCTGCTGTCCATGCTCACTGTGGACCAGCTGTGCCGCCGGCTGGGACTGCGGAACACCATGGTCCTGGGGATGGGCTGCTTCGTGGGCTCTTATCTCCTCTTCGGCTTCGCCCACAGCTTCTCCGCCTACTGCGGCGGGGCGGTCCTGTCCGGTCTGGCCTATGGCTACGGGGGGATGATCCCCCTCACCCTGGTTATCTCCCGCTGGTTCCCCACTGGACGGGGCTTCGCCCTGGGGATGGCCGCAGCGGGCAGCGGGATCTCCACCATCTTTGCCCCGCCTCTGATCACCGGGGCCATCCAGGCCCTGGGGCTTTCCGCCGCCTTTCTCTGGGAGGCGGCCGCCGGAGTGCTGCTCACCCTGCTGGTATACCTCCTTGTGCGGGACTCCCCCGGCAGCCCGGAGTTTCCGGACTCCGAGGACTCCCTTCCCGGGGCCCGTGGCGTTGGACTGAGCCGCCCCCTCCTGTGGATGGTGCTCCTGTCCGCCTTTCTCACCGGCGGTCCCTGCGGGCCGGGCTTCTCCCACCTCACGGTGCTGTACACCTCCGCCGGCTTTTCCAGCGGCACGGCGGCCCTGCTCATGTCCTACCTGGGGCTTGTTCTCATCGTTGCCAAGGTGCTCTATGGATGGCTCAGCGACCGGCTGGGCAGCCGGATGGCCAACAGCCTGATCTTCGGCGTCGCCCTGGCCGGCTTCGCCCTGTGCTGCCTGGCCCCCACCCAAAGCCTCCCGCTGGCCGCCGCCGCCATCACCCTCACTGGGCTGGGGATGCCCCTCTCCTCGGTCACCCTCTCCGTGTGGGCGGGGGATCTGAGCGCGCCGGAGGACTATGACCGGCTGGTCAAGTGGCTGTCCTCCACCTATATGCTGGGCTCTCTGGTCACGGGGCCGGTCCCCGGCCTGCTGGCCGACCGCTTCGGCGGCAGCTACGTCCCCGCCTATGGGCTGTTTTTGCTCTTCCTGCTGGTCTCCATGCTGCTCATCCAGACCGTCTACCGGCGGACCGGGGCGGGCGGCAGACCCCAGCACTGAACGCTCGGCGCGTCCGGCTCCCAGAGCCAGGGCGCGCTGTTTTTATTCCTCCAGCCCGCCCTGGCGAACCATCTCCCACAGGACGATGGATGCCGCCGCGGCCGCGTTGAGGGATTCACAGCGGCTCCGCATGGGGATGCGGATGGTCTGGCCGCTGCATTCCAGCAGGCCCTGGGAGACCCCCCGGCCCTCGCTGCCGATGATCACCGCGCACCGGCCCAGATTGGCCCGCTCCAGGGAGACGGTATCTTCCCGCAGAGCGGTGGCGTACAGCGACAGGCCGGACCGCTCCAGCAGGGCGCACAACTCCTCCTGCCCGGTCTCCCACACCGGGAGCCGGAAGCAGGCCCCCATGGAGGCCCGCACCGTCTTGGGCCCATAGGGGTCGGCGCAGCCGTTCACCAGCAGAAGGCCGTCCGCTCCGAGGGCGTCGGCGGTGCGCCAGATGGTCCCCACATTTCCTGGGTCCTGCACACCGTCCAGCACCAGATACCGGCGGCCCTCCAGCCGCTCCGGCGGAGCGGTCTCCGGCAGGCGCGCCAGGAACAGGGCGCCCTGGGGTGTATTCATGGGGGAGATGGTCTCCATCACGTCCCGGGGCACCTGGATGGCCCGGACACCCTGGGGCAGCTCCGGGAGCGCCTCTCCCTCCGTCACCACGACCGTGGTCAGAGGGGCCTTCCAGCGCAGCGCCTCCTCCAGCAGCTTGACGCCGTCCCCCAGGTACTCCCCCGCCTCCCGGCGGGCCCTGGCGCTGCCGGAGGACAGCTTTCTAATCTTCATTAAAAGTGGATTCTTCCTGCTGGTGATCCGCTCCATCATAAACCGCAAGTCCCGCCTTTCCTGTGGGAGCCCAACCGCCGCGCCGACGCGGCTGTCCGCCCGGCTTCAACTCCTGCGCAGAAAAGCATACCAATGGGAACAATTTCCATCGGTATGCCTTTCCGAATTCGTCAGTTCAAGGGTCTCATGTTGGAGATCTCCCGTTTCGTTGCGTTCAAATCTACTCCGTCTCCGGATCCGTCCAGGCTCAGTACAGCTTGGCGCCGGCGGGGATCCGGTCATCCACCATCAGCAGATTCAGGCCCTCACGGCCATCCTCCTCATGCACAGCGGAGATCAGCATTCCCTCAGAGGCGATACCCATCATCTTGCGGGGCGGCAGGTTGACAATGGCGATGGCCGTCTTGCCCACCAGCTCCTCGGGCTCATAATACTCGTGGATCCCGCTGAGGATCACGCGGTCCTTTCCGGAGCCGTCGTCCAGCACGAACTTCAAAAGCTTCTTGCTCTTGGGCACGGCGGAGCACTCCTTGATCTTCACCGCCCGGAAATCAGACTTGGAGAAGGTGTCAAAATCCACCTCTTCCTCAAACAGAGGCTCGATCTTCACCTTGGAGAAATCGATGGCCGCCTCCTGCTTCTCCTCCTGGGCAGCGGGGGCCTTGGCCTTGGCGGGGACGTCCGTGGGCTTCATGGTCGGGAAGAGGATAACCTCCCGGATGCTGTCCGAGTTGGTCAGCATCATCACACACCGGTCGATGCCGATGCCCAGGCCGCCCGTGGGGGGCAGACCGTACTCCAGGGCGGTGATAAAGTCATCGTCCATCATGCCGGCCTCGTCATCGCCCTTGTCCCGCAGCTCCACCTGCTTCTGGAAGCGCTCTCTCTGGTCGATGGGGTCGTTGAGCTCAGAGAAGGCGTTGCCCATCTCGCTGTGGCAGATGAACAGCTCGAACCGCTCGGTGAGGCGGGGGTCCTTGGGGGAGCGCTTGGCCAGGGGGGACACGTCCACCGGGTGCATGGTGATGAAGGTGGGCTGGATCAGCTTCTCCTCCACCTTCTGGTCGAAGCACTCGTACAGGGCGTTGCCCCAGGTCTTTTCTGCCGTCTCGGGCAGCTCTACGCCGATGGACTTGGCGGCAGCCACAGCCTCCTCGTCAGAGGTGATGGCCATAAAGTCGATGCCGCAGTACCGCTTCACTGCCTCGTGCATGGGCAGACGGGGCCAGCCGGGGGTCAGATCCAGCTTCTCGCCCTGCCACTCCAGCTGATAGGTGCCCAGCAGCTTCTGGGCGGCGGAGGTGAGCAGATCCTCAAACAGGTCCATCATATCGTTGAAATCGGCGTAGGCCTGATACAACTCGATGGTGGTGAACTCCGGGTTGTGCTTGGGGTCCATGCCCTCGTTGCGGAAGATGCGGCCGATCTCATACACCCGGTCCATGCCACCCACGATGAGCCGCTTCAGGGGCAGCTCAGTGGCGATGCGCATATACATATCGATGTCCAGGGTGTTGTGGTGGGTGATGAAGGGGCGGGCCGTGGCGCCGCCGGAGATGGTGTTGAGAACGGGGGTCTCAACCTCCATAAAGCCCCGGTTGTCCATGAACTCCCGGACGTGCTTAATGAACTGAGAGCGGATCACGAAGTTCCGCTTCACCTCGGGATTGACGATCAGATCCACATACCGCTGGCGGTAGCGCAGTTCCGTATTGGTCAGGCCGTGGAACTTCTCCGGCAGGGGCAGCAGGGACTTGCTCAGCAGGGTCACCCGCTCCACCCGGACGGACATCTCGCCCCGCTGGGTGCGGAACACCACGCCCTTGACGCCCACGATGTCGCCAATGTCAAACTTCTTGAAGCGGGCGTACTCCGCCTCATCCATCTCATCCCGGCGGGCATACAGCTGGATGCGCCCGGACTTGTCCTGCAGATCGCAGAAGGACACCTTGCCCATGCCCCGCTTAGACATGAGCCGCCCGGCCACGGACACAGCCTGCCCCTCCAAGGCGTCAAAATTCGCCTTGATATTGGCGCTGTCGTTGTCCACCTCATACCGGGTGATCTGGAAGGGGTCGTTCCCACTCTCCTGAAGTTCCTTCAGCTTATCCCGTCGGATCTGGAGCAGCTGAGACAGGTTCTCCTCCTGGGGAACCTCCTGATTCTTCTTATCGGCCATTGCTTCCACTCCTATCTTTCTTCCGGCGACGGCCGGCTTTGATCGTTGCTGCTGGCGGTTCAGCGCTCCACCTTGAGGATCTTGTACTCCACAGGGCCGGCGGGGGCGTCCACCGTCACCTCGTCCCCGGCGTTCTTGCCCAGCAGGGCCTTTCCAAAGGGGGAGTCCTCTGAGATCACGCCGTTCATGGGGTCGGCCTCCTGGGAGCCCACGATCTTATACACCTCAGTCTCATCGAACTCCTTGTCCAGCACAGTGACCGTGGAGCCGATTCGGACATACTCGCCGCCGTCGTCGCTGTCCTCGATGACCACGCAGTTGCCCAAAATCTCCTCCACCTCGGCGATGCGGGAGTAGAGCTTGCCCTGCTCGGTCTTGGCCTCGTCGTACTCACTGTTCTCGCTCAGATCGCCGAAGGAGCGCGCCTCCTTGATCAGCTCGGCAACCTCCTTCTCCCGGACCGTCTTGAGGTAGGTCAGTTCATCCTGAAGCTCCTTTAGACGCTCCAGGGTCAGTTTATATTCTTTCGCCATAAAGCCTTGCACACCTTTCCAAAGGGAGGCCGGGAGCCCGCGCCCCCGGTCCCGATGATATACCTTATAATATAAAAATGGGCGCTATCACGCAGTATGTGTTATTATAGAGACTTTATTTCCGGCTGTCAAGTAAATTCTAGGCCCAGCCGCTCCCCCCGACCCGACTCCCAGAGCGCGGCCATCAAAGGGAGCTTTTCCCTGTCCTCCGGCTCCAAAGCGGAGGCCCGCAGGCGGATCCCGGCCAGCCCGGGCTCCGGCCCGAACAGGGACAGCACCCGCCGCCCATCCAGCGTGCCCGTCCCGTCAAAGCACACCGCCGCTGGGATGTCTCCCCTGTCCGGCCGGATGGGCGCGCCGAACTCCCGCCGCAGCCATGCGGCCAGTTCCCCGCCTCCCACCGGTGCGGTGACAGCCACATCCCGCACCCGGGGACACAGGAACTCTGCCGCCCGGACCATGTCCCGGTCCACCCGCCGGCCCCGGAGAGCCACCGTTCCCTGCTGGGGCATGATCCCCTCCCGGCGGAGGGCGGCCAAGGCCAGCCCGCCGGCACAGGCCCGGAGGAAAGGCGCCGGATCCACCGGCTCCAGCCCCCACAGGGACAGCAGCTCCCAGCGGCAGAACCCCTCCGGGACCAGCACCCGGCGCACCCCCAGGCGGGCCAAACGCCTGGCCGTCCGCTTCAGCCGGCCGGCCTCTCCCCAGCCGCCGGGGCGCACCTCCGCGCGCAGCACCGTCAGCCCGTACCGCTCCTGCCGCCGGGGCCTTCCGTCCCCGCCGGCACAGTATACCAGCTCTCCCAGCATCCTTCCGCCCCCTCTCCTGGCAGGATATGCCGGGACCCTCTCCGGTATCCGCACTTTATCTGCCTGTCAGAGGCGGAACGTACAGGAGCGGCCGCCCGCAGGGCGGCCGCTCCCGCGGTCGTTTTGTTCACTTGATCCGCACCCCGGAGATGGTGAGGGGCAGGCTCTGGAAGTAGTTGATGGGATCCCGGCGGCTTCCGTTCACCCGGATCTCCAGGTGGAGGTGGTTGCCGGTGGAGGAGCCCGTGGTCCCCACATAGCCGATGACCTGTCCCTGAGAAACAGTCTGTCCCTTGGAGGCATTGCGGCGGCTCATGTGGGCATACAGGGTGGAGGTGCCGTCGCTGTGGCTGACCACCACATAGTTGCCATAGGAGTTGTTGTAGGTGGAGGTGGTGACCACGCCGCTCTTGCAGGCCTGGATGGGGGTCCCGGAGGGCGCGGGGACGTCGATGCCGGTGTGGTTGTTGGCCTTTCCGGTCACCGGGTGCTTCCGGCTCCCGTACAGGGAGGACAGGTTGTACCGGCCGGGCAGAGGCCACAGGAAGCCCGATTCACTGGGCACGTTGGCGATCTGGCTGGCCAGCTCCCTCTCCGCCGCCCGGATCTCCGCGTCCGCGGCGTTGGCCGCCGCCTGGAGCTTGGCCTCCGCCGCCTTCACCTGGCTCTCCTGGCCGCTGATCTCGGTGATCAGGGCGTCCACCTGGGCCTGCTGGGATTTCAGCTCCGCCTTGGCCGCCTCCTGCTCCGCTTTGGCGTCCTTCTGCTCCTGGCGGGCGGTCTCCAGGGCTGTTTTATCCGCCTCGATCTGCTCCCGGATGGCGATGAGCTCGTTCATCACCTGGTTGTCATAGTCCATGATCTCTTCCACCATCATGGCGTTGTCCAGCAGGTCGGAAAAATCATCGGAGCTGAACAGGATGGACCAGTAAGAGACCTCTCCCTGCTCCTCCATCTCCCGCACCCGCTTGCAGAACAGCTCGTACTGGGCCCGTTCCTTTTCCTCTGTCGCCGCCAGCTCCGTCTCCTTCTGGGCGATGAGCTGGTCATACTGGGTGATCTGGGCCGCGATGTTGTTGATCTCCGCCTGGGTGGCGTTGATCTGCTGCTCCAGCAGGGCCTTCTGGTCCAGGGCCTTGCTCTTGTCCGCCTGGATGGCCTTCAGCTGCTTTTGCAGCTCCGCCCGCTGCTTCTTCAGGGCGGCGGCGTCCTCCTTCATCTGATTGATCTCCGCCTGGGTCACGGCGGAGGCCGGAAGGACCACCGCGTCAGGCAGGACAGGCAGCACCATCAGCGCCACCAGGGCCGCGGAGCACAGCCGGATGAGCCAGCGCCGGACCCGCCCCTTCTCTCGTTTTTCCATGGCCGCCACCTCAGCGCACAAAGATGTTGGCGATCATGGGCAGGATCATCAGCGCCGCCATGATCCCCGCCATCAGGGCCATCAGCTTTTTCCGTCTCTTGGGTCCCATCATAAGCTCCTTTCCCGCTTATACCTGTAAAAACTTCCGAATGGCCAGCACCGAGCCCACCACGCCGATAAACAGGCCCGCGCCGATAAATACCGGCAGGATGTGGGCAATCATGCTCTGGAAGGGCAGGATGGTCAGCAGGGACAGCCCGTTGGACTGGATCACAGCCCGTCCCACCAGCTCATACACCGCCCACTGGAGCAGGAAGGCCACCAGCGCCCCGGTCAGGCCCAGCAGCATCCCCTCCACGATGAAGGGCCAGCGGATGAAGGAATTGGTGGCCCCGCACATCTTCATAATGGCGATCTCCTCCCTGCGGTAGAAGAAGGCCAGCTTGATGGTGTTGGCGATGATGAACAGGGACACCACGGCCAGCATGGCCACCAGCACCACCGCCACGCCGGTGGCGATGTTGCGCACCAGCACAAAGCCCTGGGCGATGTCATAGGCGGCGTTCACATCGGCCACCCCGGCGACCTTCTCTACCTGCTCCGAGGTCGCCTTCAGCTGCTCGATGTCCCGTACATGGATGCGGAAGCGGTCCCGGAGCACCTCATCGGGCAGGTCGGCCAGCAGCTCGTTGTTCTCCCGGCCCGCCCGGAAGTCATCCATCGCCTCCGCCCGGGTGACAAAAGTCACCTGCGAGACATTGGGGATGCCCTCGATCTGGCTCTGGATGGCCTTGGCCTGCTCCTCTGTGTAGCTCTCATCCACATAGGCCAGGAACTCGTTCTCCGCCTCCAGATCCCCCAGCATATCGTCCAGGTTCACCGCGACCAGGGTAAAGGAGCCCATGATGAGCAGACAGGCCACGATCATGCACACGGCGGCAAAGGACATAAAGCCGTGTGTAAAAATAGAGTGAAAACCTTCACTGAAATAGTATTGTACATCAAATTTTTTCGCCATTGTAATACCCGCCTGTCTCGTCGCTGATGATACGTCCGTCCTCGATGGCCACCACCCGCTTGGCAAACCGGTTGACCAGATTTTTTTCGTGGGTCACCACCAGCACCGTGGTGCCCAGCTCGTTGATCCGCTCCAGCAGCATCATGATCTCCAGGGAGCGGCTGGGGTCCAGGTTCCCGGTGGGCTCGTCGGCGATGATCATATTGGGGTTATTCACCAGCGCCCGGGCAATGGCCACGCGCTGCTGCTCCCCGCCGGAGAGCTGGCCGGGATAGCGGTCCGCCTTCTGATCCAGTCCTACCAGCTGGAGGACATAGGGGATGCGCCGCTTCAGGTCCCGGCTGGAGGCCCCGATGGCCCGCATGGCGAAGGCCAGATTTTCATACACAGTTTTCTTGTCGATCAGGCGGAAATCCTGAAAAATGATCCCCAAAGTCCGGCGCATCAGGGGCACCTGGCGGGGGCTGATGTTGTTCAGGCTGTACCCGTTGACCATCAGCTTGCCCTGAGTCAGGGCGATCTCGCCGGTGATCAGCTTGATGATGGTGGACTTTCCGGAGCCGGACGGGCCCACCAGAAAGACAAACTCCCCATCGTCGATACGCAGATCGATCCCCTTCAGGGCCTTGGTCCCGTTGTCATACTCTTTATAAACATCGATAAATCGTATCATGTATGTATATCCTCATCCGTTTCTTTCTTCCTGAGACGTATGGGAAGTACTGCCGCTCCCGGCAGGATTTCCCCGGAAATATGTTTAGTATTAGGCTACACCCGTCACTCATCCTTGTCAATGGAAATTTGCGGTTTTATGTCACCTTTTTTCACGGCCGGCTCGGAGGCCGCCGGCAGTGAAAAAAGCCGGCACAGGACAGAAAAAGGGCCTCCGTCCGCCTTTCGGCAGACGGAGGCCCGCATCTCATCCGATCAGGATTCGATCCCCCGGGAGATCAGGTACTTTTTGACCATCAGTGCCACCTTGAAGGTGATCGCGTCGTCAAACTCCCGCAGGTCCAGTCCGGTAAGCTTTTTGATCTTCTCCAGCCGGTAGACCAGGGTGTTCCGGTGGACAAACAGCTTGCGCGCCGTCTCGGAAACGTTCAGATTGTTCTCAAAGAACTTGTTGATGGTGAGCAGCGTCTCTTGGTCCAGGGCGTCGATGGGGTTCTTCTTGAAGACCTCCTGAAGGAACATCTGGCACAGGATGGTGGGCAGCTGATAGATCAGGCGGCCAATGCCCAGATTTTCATAGTTGATGACCGTCTTCTCCGTGTCAAATACCTTGCCCACATCGATGGCCACCCCGGCCTCCTTATAGGCCCGGGCCAGATCCCGGATGTGGTTGACCACCGTGCCGATGCCGATGACCACCTTGATCCCCAGCTCCTGGGTGACGGCGGTGGCAATCTGCTTGGCAATGCGCTGAAGCTCCTTGACGTCCGCGCCATCGGACAGCTGCTTGATGAGGGCCACATCGGTCTCATTGATGGAGATGACAAAGTCCATCTGCTTGTCCGGGAAGAGGTTCTGAATCACGTCGATGGTACTCACATCGGCGGGGCCCAGCTGCCGCACCAGGAAGGCGGCCCGGGGCGCCTCAGAGAGGAAGTGCAGCTCCTTGGCCTGGGTATAGATGTCCCCCAGCAGGATGTTGTCCGAAATGATATTCTTTACAAAGGTAGCCTTATCGTGCTTCTCTTCATAATAGGCCTTGGCGCCGTTGAAGGCCACCACCGCCATAGAACACAGGGCGGCGGCAGTCTCATCCTCGCCCTGAACGAAGGCGGCGTAATCGAACTGGGCGCCCCAGCCCGCCAGGGGCCGGAAGGTCTTATCCTCAAAATGAGCGGCGGCATGATCCGCAGAATTGACAGCGGTGACAGCCCCGGACCAGTGCTCGCCGATGCACGTCAGCTCACTGCACGCCACCACGATCCCGTCCGCGTCGATCACTCCTACTGTACGGTCGATACTGTCCTTCATTTGGAGTACGACTCCCTGAAACATCCTGCTGGACAAGTTTGATCCCTCCCAAGTTATTTCTCACTTCTTAAATCCACGGTTTCTGCTTATCGTGCAGGGCGCCGCCCCGGTTTCTCATGCTTCTCTCCCGAACGGTCCCATTCAGGCGCGTCCGTCCGGCGGCACGCAATACGCTATTGACATTATAACGGGTCTCCCTCCGGTTTGGCAAGAGGGTTTTTGAATTTTTTGTGGAAAACGCCCAAATCCAGAGCCATTTCTTACCCAAACCTGCTCAGAGCCATCACTTCCTCACGGGTAAGGGGACGCCACTCTCCCGGAGCGAGCCCCTCGTCCAGCCGCAGCGGACCCATGGAGAGCCGTTTGAGATAGGTCACCGGCTTTCCCCGGGCAGCCATCATCCGCTTCACCTGATGGTATTTTCCCTCCCGCAGAGTGACCAGACAGGCCCGTCCGTCCCCCAGAGGCTCCAGCCCGGCGGGCAGACAGTGCAGTCCGTCTCCCAGCACCATGCCCCGGGCCAGGGCCTCTATGTCGCTCTGATCCACCACGCCGTCCACATGGGCCAGATATACCTTATCCACATGGCGCTTGGGCGAGAGCAGCGCGTGCCCCAGCGGGCCGTTGTCCGTGAGGAGGAGCAGCCCCTCGGTGTCCTTGTCCAAACGCCCCACAGGGAACAGGCCCCGGCGGCGCAGATGCTCCGGAAGCAGGTCCAGCACCGTCCGTTGGTCCCGGTCCTCCGTGGCGGACAGCAGGCCCGCCGGCTTGTGGAGCATGAGGTAGACGAAGGGGGCGCAGTCCACCCGCTGGCCGTCCACCGTCAGCTCGGCCTCCTCCGGGTCCCACTTCTCCTCCGGACGGAGCGCGGGATGGCCGCCGGACAGGACCCTGCCCTGCCGGATCAGGTCCTTGACCTCCTTCCGGGACCAGCGCCCCGTGGAGGCCAGCAGCTTATCAAGACGTTCCAGGGCCACCCCGCTCAGCTCCTCTCCTCCGGGCGCTTCCAATCTTCACCCGGCTTTTTCGCACATTTTTTTATTGTACCAAAAACTCCGGGCAAGTTCAACACTTTTTTGTGCCGCACTTTTCTCCTTTCTGTAGGACTACAATACATATTGGACAGTTGAATAAAAAGGGATGAAGGATAAGGTCTCATCGGTTATAGTTGAAGTTGCGAGCAACAACCGCACGAGA
>ERZ827194.247-NODE-247-length-51018-cov-14.702_pt1 | contig 51018 bp, 52 predicted proteins | sample MGYA00519777_ERZ827194 | MGnify/ENA primary metagenome ERZ827194 (study PRJEB31778, sample SAMEA3449277) | human gut metagenome | biome: human gut; feature: human-associated habitat; material: faeces | place: United Kingdom | collected 2010/2012 ...
AGCTTTTTCACATGGGTATCAATGGTTCTGGCATCACCAAAATAGTCATAATTCCACACATTATTTAAAATCTTCTCTCTGGAAAGAGCAATTCCCTGATTTTCTACAAAATAGGAAAGAAGCTCAAACTCCTTAAAGCTTAACTCCACCTCTTTGCCGTCTATCGTTACTTGATGGGCCGCCTTATCAATCAGAATACCTCCAACGCTCAAAGCATCTCCTCCGGAGGCATTGGATCTGCGCAGAATCGCCTCCACGCGGGCCACCAGGATTTTAGGACTGAATGGCTTTGAAATGTATTCGTCCACGCCCAGAGAAAAGCCCTGAAGCTCATCCCGTTCCTCGCTTCTGGCTGTGAGCATGATAACCGGAACCTGGGAATATTTGCGTATGGTCTTTAATACCTCCCAGCCGTCCATTTTCGGCATCATTACATCTAAAAGCACCAAAGCAATATCCTTCTGGGCAAAAAATTTATCAACGGCCTCTTCCCCGTCTCCTGCTTCCTCCACATAAAACCCCTTGTTCGCAAGAAAGTCTTTTACAAGCTTGCGCATTCTGGCCTCGTCATCTACTACCAGTATTTTTAATCCGTTCATGGCCGGCTCCTCCTGTTTCCATATCTGATGATGATACCATTTTAGCAGAAAAAACAGGGCATTTCTACGTTTTCACATAAGTTTCACAGGTTCAGACAGCCATTTTCCTCATCACCATAACAAAAAAGACTGTCCGGCCGTTTTGTTCAGCCAGGACAGTCTTTTAAATCCGTTGCTATGAAACTTTAACTTCAGGAAAGGAGCCTATTCTACCTCGTCCTCTCCTACCAGCTCATCGTACTCCTGATCGTCTAACATCTCGTCAAAAGCATCTGCTACGATCTCGTACTCATCATCGTCCTCGATGTTGTCCAGAACGGGAGTTCCGTCCTCTGTCTCGCTGTAGCGGTACAGGTATACTTCGCCTTCCTCAGAGTCCTCTCCCTCCATAGGAAGAAGAGCAATATAATCCCTCTCGCCTGCTGTAAAAATTGTAAGAACGACACATTCCACTTCGGTGTCATCATCCAGAGTAAGGGTAACTGTCATTTCCTCTTCTTCATTTAAATTCTTCTCGTCTGCCATATTGGTTTTCCTTTCTCAGATATGATCTGTTTACCACTTACAATGTATCAGAGTCTGGAAAAAATTGCAAGGGGTTCTTAAGCGGAGAGCGCGCATTTTACAGCGCTCTACGGTTCCTAATATTCTATCCCCTCCCGCGCCCCGATTCCTCTTTCATAGGGGTGGCGACGCAGGGCCATTTCTGTTACATAGTCGGCTACATTTAAAAGTGCTTCTGAGGGGCCGCGTCCTGTGAGGATGACCTCCAAAGAAGCTGGACGGGTTCTTAAAAGCTCCAAGAGGCGTTCTTCGCAGATAAAGCCCTGGCGGCAGGCGCCGATGGCTTCGTCCATTACCAGAAGGTCAAAGGCAGGTGTTCCGTTTTCATCCGTTTCCAGGGCCATTTTCCAGGCATTTTCCATCTGTTCGGAATAATAGACAGCCGCTTTCTCTTTCTGCTCCGGCGTCATGTTCCATGAAAAGCCGAAGGAGCGCACACAGGGAAGCACATGGATTTCGGGAATGTTCTGAATGGCATTTACCTCCCCGGAGTCATCTGTCTTTAACAGGCGCAGCACCAGTACGCGAAAGCCTCTGCCCGCAGCCCGGATGGCGGCTCCTATGGCGGCTGTGGTCTTTCCTTTTCCATCGCCGCAGTAAATATGAATCAAACCGGTTCTCTCATTTTTATTTTCCATTCAAATCCTCGTTTCTGGTTTCTTTCCTTCTCCGCTTCCCGTCTCGTCTCAGAATGTGTATCCAGAAGCCCTGTTTCCTCCACAAACCGCGATATAGTCTGCTTTTTATGAAACCTCTCGTTTACATAAAAGATATGAAGCCGGTCCTTTGCACGGGTCATAGCTACATAGAACATCCTCCGTTCTTCTTCCAGATCCGCATCCAGCACTGCCTTGTGATGGGGCGTAACGCCTTCATTTGCGTCCAGAATATACACAACCTTAAATTCCAGTCCCTTAGAGCTGTGCATAGTCATTAGGCTGACTCCCTCGCCCCTGGCTTCTCGGTCTGCTGCCTGACGGAGCAGCTCTTCTTTATATTCTTCCATGTGAGCAGACCAGGCGTCCCATGTCTTAAAGCCTCCGGCGCTTTCCTGAAGGGCGTCCAGCACTTCAAAGAATTCCTCTGGTTTTAACCGCCGCTCCTGAGCATATTCACGGATATAATCATCGTATCCAATGGCCTTGCGTATATAGTTTACCGCACCGGCCGGCGCCATATCCGCAAGCATGGAAAGATCGTATTCCAGCTGTTCAATCCGGTCCAGCATCCAGTTTTTATCCTGATAAAAAGATTTTACCTGCTCCCAGCTGATCCTGCTGCCTTCCAGCGCATCCCTGCTGATATACCGGGCCGGGCGGTTGATAAAGGTCATCACGTTGGCACGGCTCAAATCGCCCCTGGCTGCTTTTATGTAGGAAAACAGGTTCTTTGCAATCCAGTGTTCGTAGAGATTGGGGACTGTATCCCGCATATGAAAAGGGATATTGTACTCCATGAGCTTTTCGATCAGAAGTCTTGGCCCCAGGTTGGTGCGGTACAAAACGGCAATCTCTTCGTATGGAATCCCCATTTGGGCATAGTCCCGCAGCTGGGACACGATTGCCAGCGTTTCATTTACCGGATCCGGCCACAGACAGATGTCCACCGGCCGCCCTGTTCCTCTGAGCGCGCAGATTTCCTTTGGAAAACGGGTCTTATTATTGCTGATAACCTTTCCGGCGCTTTCCGTAATCGTGCTGACTGAGCGGTAATTGATATCTAAAAGGATCCGCTCCGCTTCGGGATAATCCTTCTCAAAGCCCAGCATCAGCTCCGGCCTTGCACCCCTGAAGCGGTAGATCGACTGATCGTCATCTCCTACAATAAAGAGGTTATTCTGAGGAAGAGCCAGCATTTTTACGATTTCGTACTGAACGCGGTTGATGTCCTGAAACTCATCAATGAGAATATACTGATACTTCTTCTGCCAGGCAGTAAGGATATCCGGCCGGGCCTTAAAAAGCTCATAGCACATGGACAGCATATCGTCAAAATCCAGGAGCTTTTCCCGCCGCATCTGATCCTCATAGCCCTCATACAGTGCCTTAAAAACCTCTTCGGAACAGCTTTTGGGATAATAATGCGCAAGAGGCATCATTTCCCCCTTTACCATACTGATCTCGCTTAAAACGGATGCCGTAAATTCTGCCGGATCCTCCAGATCCAGCTGCATACGCTCTGCCTGCTCTCTAATAAAACGGATCCTCTGCTCTTCCCTTACGATATTTGAAGCCTGATACCCGTAAGCCAGCTTTAAAATCAGGAAAAACACGGAATGAAAGGTGCCAAAGGCCACTCTGGAACCCTGGCCCGTCATTTTCTCATACCGTTCCTTCATTTCTCTGGCGGCTGCCCTGGTAAAGGTAATCACCAGAATGCTCCCAGCCTGGACGCCGTATTTTTCCGTTAAATAACGGACCCGGTTGGTGATGACCGTAGTCTTCCCCGAACCGGGTCCTGCAAGTACAAGAGCCGGTCCGTCTTTGTGGCGGATGGCCCTTTTCTGTGCTTCGCTGAATGACATTTTATGCCTCCAGCAGTTCAATGCCCCTGCGGATGCGGGCTAATGACTCCTCTTTGCCAAGAACCTCCATAATCTCGGTGGCTCCTGCAGGCGTCATCTGCTTTCCGGATACAGCAGTGCGGATAGGCCACATAACAAAACCTGTCTTTACGCCTGCATCGCTGACATATTTGGACAAAAGCTCGTAAAGCCCGTCATTGGAGTAATCCTCCTGTGCCTCTAAAAGGGGAAGAACATCCTTTAATACCTGAAGGGATGTTTCGCTGTTTGTCTTCATCTTCTTATGAGTATACATAGCTGTGTCATACTCAGGAAGAGTTTCAAAGAAATCAATATGGCCTTCGATATCGGGGAATACCTCGATTCTTGTCTTTACCATGGCAGCGATCTTTTTCAGATCCAGATCCTTTTTGATCACTCTGCGGATATAGGGCTCTGCCATCTCATAGAAACGGTCAAAGTCCATGGACTTAATGTATTCGCCGTTCATCCAGCGCAGCTTTGTCATATCAAATACAGCCGGTGACTTGCTCATACGGCGGTAATCGAACTCCCGGATCATATCCTCCAGGGAGAAAATCTCCTGATTTCCCTCAGGGGACCAGCCAAGCAGAGCTACATAGTTTACCACAGCCTCTGATACAAAGCCCTGATCGATGAGATCCTCAAAGGAGGAATGGCCGCTGCGCTTGCTGAGTTTATGATGGTTCTCATCCGTGATCAACGGACAGTGAACGTATACCGGAACCTCCCAGCCAAAAGCGTCATAGAGACGGTTGTACTTTGGTGAGGAGGAAAGGTACTCATTTCCGCGGACTACATGGGTAATTCCCATCAGATGATCGTCTACTACATTGGCAAAATTGTAGGTGGGATAGCCGTCGGACTTGATCAAAACCATATCATCCAGCTCTGAGTTATCTACAGTAATATCTCCGTAAATCTCATCATGGAAGGTGGTTGTTCCTGTGGTAGGATTGTTCTGGCGGATTACAAATGGCTTTCCGGCTGCCAGATTGGCCTCGATCTCCTCTTTGGACAGGTGAAGGCAATGCTTGTCATAAGACATGATCTCCTCGCCGTTTACATTCGTTCTCAGAGATTCCAGACGCTCCGGAGTACAGAAGCAGTAATAAGCCTCTCCCTTTTCAACCAGCTTCTTTGCATACTCCATATAGATGCCGGAGGCCTGGCGCTCACTCTGTACATAAGGGCCGCAGCCGCCGTCCTTGTCGGGACCTTCATCGTGGATCAGGCCGGTTTCTGCCATGGTGCGGTAGATAATGTCTACAGCTCCTTCTACATAGCGTTCCTGGTCTGTATCTTCAATTCTTAAAAGAAAATCTCCGCCCTCATGCTTTGCGATCAGATAGGCGTAAAGCGCTGTTCTCAAATTTCCTACATGCATACGGCCTGTAGGGCTGGGTGCATACCTTGTTCTTACTTTCATGGTCTGTTCCTCCCGTTATTTTATTAGCAATCATTCATTTTTCTGCAAAAGGCAATGCCTCCGGGAAGCACTGCCTTTTTACGGTCCATCTTTATTCTGCCAGATCGCTTGGTCTCATGGTCAGGTTAATACGGCCCATTTTATCTACTTCTGTTACCTTTACAGTAACCTCGTCTCCGATATTTACCACATCTTCAACCTTGCCCACTCTCTTATCGGACAGCTTGGAAATGTGCACCATACCGTCCTTATTGGGAGCCAGCTGTACAAAGGCGCCGAAGTTCATGATGCGTACAACCTTGCCTGTAAATACCATACCGGCCTCAATGTCCGTTACAATGCTGGTGATGATAGCAATGGCACGGTCGATCATAGCCTCATCCGTACCGCATACATTTACAGAACCCTCATCGGAAATGTCAATCTTAACGCCGGTTTCCTCGATGATCTTGTTGATTACCTTGCCCTGCTTTCCTACCACATCACCGATCTTCTGAGGATCAATGGTGATCTGCTTGATCTTTGGAGCATATGGGCTTAAATGCTTTCTCGGCTCAGAAATCACAGGCTTCATCACTTCCTCCAGAATGTACATTCTGGCCTGTCTTGTTCTGGCAATGGCCTCCTCGATAATGGGGCGTGTAAGGCCGTGGATCTTAATATCCATCTGGATGGCTGTGATACCGTTCTTTGTACCGCCTACCTTAAAGTCCATATCGCCGAAGAAGTCCTCCAGACCCTGGATATCGGTGAGAACGATATAATCATCATCGGTCTCGCCTGTTACCAGACCGCAGGAAATACCCGCTACCATCTCCTTAATCGGTACGCCTGCTGCCATTAAGGACAGAGTAGACGCACAGATACTTGCCTGAGAGGTGGAACCGTTGGACTCCATGGTCTCAGATACGGTACGGATCGCATATGGGAACTCTTCCTCGCTTGGAAGCACAGGAACCAGTGCCTTCTCAGCCAGAGCGCCGTGTCCGATTTCTCTTCTGCCCGGTCCTCTGCTTGGCTTTGTCTCACCTACAGAAAAGGAGGGGAAGTTATAATGATGCATATAACGCTTGCTTGTCTCATTTACATCCATGCCGTCAATCTTCTGAGCCTCAGATAAAGGCGCCAGGGTGCAGGCATTTAAGATCTGAGTCTGACCGCGGGTGAACATACCGGAACCGTGTACTCTGGGCAGAAGATCGATCTCAGCTGCCAGAGGACGGATCTGATCGATGGCACGGCCGTCGGGACGCTTGTGATCCTTTAAGATCATCTTGCGGACGGTCTTTTTCTCATACTGGTAAATGGCGTCTCCTACTAAAGGCAGCCACTCTTCATTTTCTGCAAATGCCTCTTCCAGACGGGCTGTGATGGCATCCATGTTCTTGTCACGGGTCTGCTTGTCATCCGTAAATACAGCCTCTTCCATCTCCTGAGGCGGAACCAGCTCGCGGATGGCAGCAAAAAGCTCCTCCGGTACGGCACAGCTCTCGTATGTGTGCTTTTCCTTTCCGCACTCTGCCACAATGGTATCGATAAAGCGGATAATCTCCTGATTTACCTCATGAGCCTTGAAAATAGCGTCGATCACTGTCTGCTCGGGAACCTCATTGGCGCCGGCCTCGATCATGATTACCTTTTCTCTGGTAGATGCTACGGTCAGAGCCAGGTCGGATACGCGCTTCTGGTCAGCAGTTGGGTTAATGATAAATTCGCCGTCGATCAAGCCTACCTGAGTCGTTGCGCAGGGGCCGTCAAAGGGAATATCGGAAATGCTGGTTGCAATGGCAGAACCCAGCATGGCAGTCAGCTCAGGGCTGCACTCCGGATCTACAGACATAACTACGTTGTCCAGAGTTACGTCATTGCGGTAGTCCTTCGGAAACAGAGGACGCATGGGGCGGTCGATCACACGGGAGGTCAGAATGGCATTTTCAGAAGCCTTTCCCTCTCTCTTATTAAATCCACCCGGAATTTTGCCTACTGCGTAAAGCTTCTCCTCATATTCTACGCTTAAAGGGAAGAAATCAATGCCCTCTCTGGGCTTTGAGGATGCCGTTGCGGTAGAAAGAACAACGGTATCGCCGTAATGCATAAATGCAGCGCCGTTTGCCTGAGCTGCTACTCTGCCGATCTCTACGGTCAGCTTACGGCCGGCCAGGTCCATACTGAAACTTTTAAACATGGTTTGTCTCCTTTTCTTTTTTAATGCCAACGCCAGGTCTTATCACAGGTGCAGAAAGACGCCGAAACTACTGATCTGGGCCAAAGAATCCTTTGGAACACATCAGCAATCCCGGAGTGAACCTTCTGCGTCCAATCCTGTTTTCTGGTGTAAAACAGGGTGGAACTTGCGCTCCACCCTGATGTTTCATGAATTACTTTCTGATGCCCAGCTTCTCGATCAGTGCACGATAGCCTTCCAGATCTGTCTTCTTTAAGTAGTCCAGAAGACCTCTTCTCTGACCAACCATCATCAGCAGACCGCGTCTGGAATGATGATCCTTTGGATTCTGCTGCAGATGTGCTGTCAGCTCTGTGATTCTCTCTGTGAGGATAGCGATCTGAACCTCTGGTGAACCTGTGTCTCCAGCCTTACGGCCGTACTCTGCGATAATCTGTGCCTTCTTTTCCTTAGAAATCATGGTAATTTCCTCCTGTTAAAATAATTTTACTGAATCTAACCGTAAACCAGGCTGCCGGCTGGAGTCACCGGACAACGGGGCATCGGCGTCTGTTCATACCGATTTAGTATAGCATAGGGTGCGGGGATTGTAAACTCTTTTTATTTGAATTTTTTCTCAAAATACCCCGCCGCAGCCTCCTTATCCCGGCTGATCTGCTCCTTTAGTTCTTCCAGAGAATCAAATTTTCGTTCTCCTCTGATAAAATCCAAAAGCTGCACTTCTATGGTGCTTCCGTAAATATCCCGGTCCAGACCCATGATATATGTCTCGGCTCCGGGGGGATTGTCGCCCTCTACCGTGGGCTTTTTCCCAATATTTGTAACTCCCTGATAATAGACACCATCAACCAGAACTCTCGAAACGTAAACGCCGTACCTGGGAAGGCGCTTAATGGCGGGAGGGATCAGATTGGCGGTTGGAAATCCCAGGACCGCGCCTCCGATATGATTCCCGTGAACCACCTTCCCATGGATGGCATAGGGTTCTCCCAAAAGCTCATTGGCCTTGGCTACGTTTCCGCAGGCCAGCTCCTCCCGGATGTAGGTGCTGCTTATATCCCTGTGCCGGTCTTCATCCTGCTCTTTTTCAATGACATAAAGGCTGTAGCCGCAGGAGGCTGCCAGCTTTCTTAAAAGCTCTGCATTCCCTGCTCCCTGATAGCCGAAGCTGCAGTCCGGACCTACTACAATGGCAGCCGCCTTCATCCGGCCGGACAGGATCTGAACAACAAAATCCTCCGGGGCCATTCGCCGCACCTGATCGTCAAATGGATATTCCACCAGATAATCAATATCCATCTTTTCCATGTTTCGTCGGCGCTCCAGGCTGGTAGTGATCACCGTTTCCGGCTCTCCCTTCATCACAGCTGCAGGTGCAATGGAAAAAGTGAAAATGGCTGTAGCCCAGCCTGTTTTGCCTTTTAAATCCTTCATGGCACGCAGAAGCTTCTGATGGCCCCGGTGCCTGCCGTCAAATTTCCCCAGTGTTACGATGGTAGGTTCTGTGATCTGAAACTCTGTGGTATCTGCGATGTATTTCATGGTCTGGCTGCCCCCTTAAAGGTATCCGGATCCAGGTCAAACATTTTCCAGGGCTTCCACCAATGTTTTTCTTCCTGATACTGATAAACTCCCTTGAATCTGCCTTCGCTGTTGTAAAACCGGAACCGATCCCCATCTTCCCAGATTTCCGGCGCGCCGTCTCTTAAAAGATCCAGCTGCTGCCTAAAGCAGGGATTTCCGTTTTTGAGATTTTTATCTCCTTCCGGCAGAGTGTAGACCGCCGGATAAGCCTCCAGCGCCTCCTCCACCGTGTAAATTTTCTCCTCAAGGCCATCCATGTCTCTCAGCTGTTCGATCTCATCCAGCTTCAGACTGTCCTCCACTAAAAAACGATCCACTCTTGTCCTGAGAAGATGCTCCATACATCCCCCTGTGCCCAGTTCTCTTCCGATATCGTCGCACAAGGTTCGTATGTAGGTGCCTTTGGAGCAGGTAACCCGGATGGATACTCTGGGAAGCTCCATATTTAAGATGGAAATCTCCAGAATCTGTACTCTTCTGGCCTTCCGCTCCACTTCCTTTCCTGCACGGGCCAGGTCGCAGAGCTTTTTCCCGTCCACCTTTAAGGCGGAATACATGGGGGGGATCTGGTCATAATCTCCCTTAAATCCCAGAATCACTTTCTCTGCCGTCTCCGGATCCAGAGCCAGGGCTTTTTCCCGGTTCTCTGTAAGGATCGTTCCTGTAGTATCCTGCGTATCTGTGGAGCAGCCTAAAAGAAGCACTGCCTCGTAGGTCTTTGTCCGGTCTGCCAGCATATCGCACAGTCTTGTGCCCATTCCTAAACATACCGGAAGCACACCTTCTGCCGCCGGATCCAGCGTTCCGGTGTGGCCGATTTTTTTCTGCTTTAAAATCCCTCTGAGCCGGGCCACCACATCGTGGGATGTGTAGCCCGGCTCCTTATATACATTGATAATCCCGTGGTACATTTATTCCTCCTGAGGGCCGGCTGCATCTAACTGCTTGGCGATGTGGAGCGACAGATTATTGACTACGTCATGGATTCTTCCAGACATGGTACAGCCCGCTGCACGCACATGGCCGCCGCCGCCGAAGTAGGATGCGATCCTGCTTACATCTACCGCATTCTGGGAACGGAGGCTTACCTTAAATTCCTGAGGGCCGGTCTGGTACATGAAAATGGCTACCTCCACGCCTTCGGTAAGACGCAGCTGGTCAATAATGCCGTCCATATCCTTTCCATTTACCCCATAAAACTCCATTTCCGACTGACGCAGAGCACTGAAAATGCATTTTCCGTCCAAAAAGGTAATGCTTTCCAGAAGAGCACGGCCCAGAATCTGGTTCTGGACATAGGTCTTTTTATAAAAGCTGTTATCGATAATAGAGCCGAAGTCAATCCCTTTTGCCATCAGCTTTCCCGCGATTTCCATGGTACGGGCGCTGGTACAGGAGTATTTAAATACTCCTGTATCATGGATCAGGCCTGTATACAGGCACTCGGCCGCAGCTTTATCAATCTTTTCCTCATCCAGCTGTTCAAACAGAACCTCGCAGGTAGAGCTTGCATTTTCAGATACCAGATTTACCTCGCAGAAGCGGGTATTGGTAATATGGTGATCCAGACACAGACTCTTTGACGCATTGGCAAGAAAAACACCAAAGGATCCCAGCCGTTCTTCATCTCCACAGTCCAGACAGATGCAAAGCTCATAGCGTTCCTCATCTGTTTCATGGAGGATCGCATCATAGCCTGCGAGATATCCAAACTTCGGTGAGCTTTCTTCCAGATATACCGCTGCCCGGATGGCCGGATAATTGGTCTGAATGTAGTGATAAAGTCCCAGAGTCGAACCCAGACAGTCGCCGTCCGGCCTTACATGGCCTAAAATAACGACCGATCCGGTTTGCTCCAGCATCTGTTCCAGAACCGTCATTTACAGTCCCTCCTCATCCTCGTCATGGAGATCCTTTGTCACTTCATCAATCAGTTTTGACATATTTACGCCATATTCAATGGACTGGTCCAGAATAAATTTGATTTCCGGCGTATTGCGCAGGTTCACTCTTCTTGCAAGCTCTCTGCGCACATAGGAAGAGGCGCTGCGAAGGCCCTCAACGGTCGCCTTCGCTGCTTCCTCGTCGCCCAGAACACTGATATATGCCTTGCAGTATTTTAAATCAGGGGTCACTTCCACGGCAACCACACTGGTCATGGGATGGATGCGCGGATCCTTAATTCCGGAGCGGATGATCTCGCTTAATTCCCTCTGAACCTCCATATTAATCCTTGTGTTCTTGATGCTGTTTTTACGCATTTATATTTCCTTTCCGGTATGCATTACCCGAAACAGCTCTTACCTTGGCACCTCTACCATGGTGTAAGCCTCGATTACGTCATCTTCCTTAAGGTCGTTGAATTTCTCAAATACAAGACCGCACTCATAGCCTGCCGCTACTTCCTTAACGTCATCCTTGAAACGCTTTAAGGATGCTAACGGTCCTTCGTAAATCTGCTCTCCCTCGCGGGTAATACGGCAGCTGCAGCCTCTCTGGAACTTTCCGTCCAGCACATAGGAGCCCGCGATGGTTCCCACGCCGGAAGCCTTGAACAGCTGGCGGATGACCGCATGGCCGATGACCTTTTCTTCAAATACAGGGTCTAACATACCCTTCATAGCTGCCTCTACGTCCTCAATGGCCTGGTAGATAACCCTGTAGAGACGAAGATCTACCTTTTCACGCTCTGCAATGGATTTAGCTGTGGCATCAGGCCGCACATTGAAGCCAATGATGATCGCATTGGAAGCAGATGCCAGAGTTACGTCGGACTCGTTGATCGCACCTACGCCGCCATGGATTACCTTTACCACTACCTCTTCGTTTGAGAGTCTTGTAAGGCTCTGCTTTACAGCTTCTACGGAACCCTGTACGTCTGCCTTGATGATCAGAGGCAGTTCCTTTACGTTTCCTGCCTTGATCTGGCTGAACAGATCGTCCAGAGACAGCTTCGCCTTCGTATCCTCGATGAGCTTGTTCTTGCCCTCGGAAATGAAGGTCTCTGCAAAGCTTCTTGCCTCTTTTTCATTTTCAGTTGCAACAAATACTTCTCCGGCCTGAGGAACGTCATTTAAACCGAGGATCTCAACCGGTGTGGAAGGCCCTGCTTCCTTTACACGGCGTCCTCTGTCGTCCATCATGGCACGGATCTTTCCGTAACAGGAACCGGCGGCAATGGTCTCGCCTACACGAAGGGTTCCCTTCTGTACCAGCACCGTAGCAACAGGACCCTTGCCCTTATCCAGCTCCGCCTCGATCACAAGGCCTCTTCCCTTACGGTTTGGATTTGCCTTTAACTCCAGAACGTCTGCTGTCAGAAGCACCATTTCCAGAAGATCCGTTACGCCCTCTCTGGTATGCGCGGAAACCGGCACGAAAATCGTGCTGCCGCCCCAGTCCTCAGGGATCAGCTCATATTCAGACAGCTCCTGCTTTACTTTATCAATATTGGCGCTTGGCTTATCGATCTTGTTGATGGCAACAATGATCTCAACTCCTGCCGCCTTTGCATGGTTAATGGCCTCTACGGTCTGTGGCATCACGCCGTCGTCTGCCGCTACAACCAGGATAGCGATATCCGTAGACTGAGCGCCTCTCATACGCATGGCGGTAAACGCCTCATGTCCCGGTGTATCAAGGAAGGTGATCTTTCTGTCATTGATCTCGATCACGGAAGCACCGATATGCTGGGTGATGCCGCCTGCCTCTCTTGCAGTTACATTTGTCTTGCGGATTGCATCCAGAAGAGAGGTTTTACCATGGTCAACATGGCCCATAACGCAGACTACCGGAGGTCTGGGAACCATATCTTCCGCCTTCTCCTCGTCTTCCTTTAAGAGTTCTGCGATCACATCTACCTTTTCTTCCTGCTCACAGAGTACATCAAACTCCATTGCAATCTCTTCAGCCTGCTCATAGTCAATTTCCTGGTTTAAGGTAACCATCTGGCCCTTTAAGAACAGCTTCTTTACGATAACAGACGGCTGAAGCTTCATCTTATCTGCCAGCTCCTTGATAGTTAAGCGCTCAGGCAGAGTGATCGTCTTAATATCCTCCACCTTGGCCTCTTCCTTCTTAGGCTGCGGCATAATGAAAGCTCCCTTTCCTGTCTTTGGTGCCTTCTTGCCGTCCTCTTCCCGGTCTCTCTTGTCGAAACGGTCATTCTTATGAGCGTTCTTATTGGTCTGACGGGTACTGCTTGGCTTTGTCTGGATCGGGCTGTCAAAGGAAGAAGAACGTCCTGCGTCTCTTCCGTTTCCTCTGCGGCTGTCACGGTTTCCCGTACTTCTGGAATCTCTGTCCTTATCCTGACCAAAACCGCCGCTTCTTCCGTCACGGTTTCCAAAACCGCCCTGACGGCCGTCTCTGTTTCCTCCGAAACCGCCGTTTCTTCCGTCACGGTTTCCTTCTCTGTTTCCGAAACCGCCGCTTCTTCCATCGCGGTTCCCTTCTCTGTTTCCGAAGCTGCCGCTTCTTCCATCACGGTTTCCTTCTCTGTTTCCGAAGCTGCCGTTTCTTCCGTCACGGTTTCCTTCTCTGTTTCCGAAGCTGCCGCTTCTTCCGTCACGGTTTCCTTCTCTGTTTCCGAAGCCGCCACTTCTTCCATCGCGGTTCCCTTCTCTGTTTCCGAAGCCGCTGCTTCTTCCATCACGGCTTCCTTCTCTGTTTCCTCCAAAACCGCCCTGACGGCCGTCTCTTGTATCGCGGACTCTTCCTTCGCCTCTGCCGGCTCCAGTGCGTCCGTCACGGTTCTGGCTGCGCATCTCGCCTCTTGTATCACGGCTGCGGTTCTCTCTTGTCCCGGTTCTCTCCTCAGGCTGAGCCTCTGGTCTCGCTGCTGCAGGAGCCTTTGCTTCGGAAGCTGCTGAGACAGGAGCTTCCTTTTTCGGAGCCTGCTTTGGAACAGGACGCTTTATCTGCTGCTGTGCGTTCTGTGGACGGAATACAGCGGTCAGCTTCTTCTTTGCAGGTTCTGCCTTTGCACCGTTTTCAGAAGCCTTTGGAGCTTCCTTTTTCTGGCTCACTGCCGCCCGCACCATGGCTTCCTGGTCGCCGGATAAGCTGGATGCAGCAAACAGAGAGGCAGACTGATCCTTCTGCTTTACTATATCTAATACCTCTTTACTGGTTTTGCCCAGTTCATTTGCCAGTTCACTTACTTTCATTCAAACTACCTCCATTTACATTCATCAGTGCTGCCATTGACTTTGCGAACCCTGCATCCTCCACAGAGAGAGAAGCGCGAAACTCCTGCCCCATGGCATGACCGAGTTCATCCTTTGTACCAAACAGATAGATCGGGACTTTATAGTGAGCACACATATTTGTGAACATTTTCTTTGTGTTGTCCGAAGCTTCCTCTGATACGATCACCATGCGGGATCTGCCGCTTTTAACGGACTTTTCCGTTGAAAACTCTCCGCTGACCACCTTTCTGGCCCTGGTTGCAAGGCCGATCAGGCTCAGCAGCTTTTTACTGTTTACCAAGTTCTTCCATCTCCTTTTCCAGAGCTTCATATACCTCTTTGGGGATTGCCATTTTAAAGGAGCGTTCCAGCCCGCGACTCTTTACGGCCTTTTTCAGACATTCCATGGATGGACACAGGTAAGCGCCCCGGCCGTTTTTGCGGCCTGTGGCATCCAACAGGATCTGGTCCTCAGCGGTTTTTATCACTCTTATCATTTCTTTCTTGCTCTTCATCTCACCGCAGCCGATACACTGCCTCAGAGGGATCTTCTTTCCACTCACTCTCTATCACTCCAATCCTACTGTTCGCTGCTCTCTTCCCGGTAGTCATCCTGAGCGGCGTCTTCCCCGGAAGCTTCGTACTCCTCTTCGTTTCCGCAGCCTTCTTCCTCATAAACAGGAGCCGGACCGTCGCCGTACTGTAAGCCCATCTGCTCGAAGAGTCCCATTTCCTTTGCCTGAGTCTCGCTCTTGATATCAATCTTAAAGCCTGTCAGTCTGGCTGCCAGTCTGGCGTTCTGTCCCTCTTTACCGATCGCTAAGGACAGCTGATAGTCAGGCACGATCACCTGAGCCTCTCTTGCCTCTTCATCTGCCACTACGCAGATAACCTTTGCAGGGCTTAAGGCATTTTCGATCAGATAGGCCGGATTTTCGTCCCAGTTGATAATGTCGATCTTTTCGCCCCTCAGCTCATTTACAATGGCATTGACTCTGGCTCCGTTTACACCTACGCATGCGCCTACAGGATCGACCCCGGCCTCGTTGGACTTAACGGCGATTTTTGTACGGGAGCCTGCCTCGCGGGCGATTGCCTTGATCTCTACAGTACCGTCATGAACCTCGGATACTTCCTCCTCAAACAGACGCTTTACCAGATCCGGATGGGTTCTGGATACAGAGATCCTGGGGCCCTTGGTGGTGTCCTTCACCTCAAGGATATATACCTTGATACGCTCTGTGGGACGGAAGGTTTCTCCCTTTACCTGCTCGCTCTCATTTAAAATCGCATCTACTTTGCCCAGATTGATGCTGATGTTTCTGCCCAGGTAACGCTGTACAATACCCGTAGCAACATCCTTTTCCATGCTGTAATAGTCATTGTAAAGAGCCTTGCGCTCCTCCTCGCGGATCTTCTGTAAGATTACATTCTTTGCATTCTGTGTGGCAATACGGCCAAACTTCTTGGAATCAAGCGGTACCTGTACCGTATCCCCGATCACATACTTGGGGCTGATCATACGGGCATCTGCCAGACTGATCTCCATAATGGAATCCTCTACCTCTTCCACAACTTCCTTCTCCGCATATACGGCAAAGTCTCCTGTGGTCCGGTTCATCGCCACTCTTACGTTGTCAGCTTTTCCGAAATGATTCTTACAGGCGGTAATAAGGGAATTCTCGATCGCCTCGATCATGGTATCCTTAGAGATATTTTTCTCTTTCTCCAATATCTCCATCGCCTCTAACAGTTCCTTGTTCATGATTATCCTCCTATCTATGCCTTAGAAATCAAACGCCAGCCGGATCAGCGCGATCCCCGCCTTTTCAAATGTCTGGGTACTTCCGTCCTCCATGGACAGAGTCACCGTCTTATCATCATATGCGCTTAAAATACCGGTAAATTCCTTCTGCCGGTCGATGGCCTTGTAAAGACGAACCTCTACTTCCTTGCCCATACTGCGCACATAGTCCTTTTCCTTTTTTAAAGGACGTCCCAGTCCGGGAGAACTTACTTCCAGAATGTAGCTTTCGGAAATAAAATCCTCTTTGTCCAGCCAGTCCCCCAGCTGTCTGCTGATGACCTCACAGTCATCTACGGCAATGCCGCCTTCCTTGTCAATGTACGCCCGCAGATACCAGGTTCCCGCTTCCTTTACATATTCCACGTCTACCAGCTCAAAATGATTCTCTTCCATCAGCGGAAGGAGGAATGCTTCCACTCTGCTCTCATAGCTTTCCTTCTTTGCCATCATTCCACCACCTTTCTTTTCCCTTACAATACGAAAGAGTGGACCGTCGCCCACTCTTATTATCAGTAAAACTATCTGTTATCATTTACACTATACCATCAGACCAGAGGAAATGCAAGCCCTTTTTTGCGAAAACAGCCGTAACTTCCGGTATTTTCTCAGCCTACAGCATCTTCTTTCCCCGGCACCAGGTCTGGATCACATTGTAATCCCCATCAAGTACCGCCAGGTCTGCATCACAGCCTGCTGCGATCCGTCCCTTGGTGCGGTCAGCGCCCAGACAGCGGGCCGGATTTAAGGTGCAGGAATTTATGGCTGCATCCACCGGAACCATGGCATCTTCGATCAGGATCTTAAGCCCCTTATTCATGCTCAGGGTGCTTCCCGCAATAGTAGAAGTACCCTTTAACCGGGCCAGTCCGTCCTCACCGATTTCAATGTCATGGCCTCCTAACTGGTAATTGCCTCCCGGAGGACAATGCTTGGCCCGGAGAGAGTCGCTGACCATAATGGCATAATCGCGCCCTTTAGCCGTAAAGAAATTGTTTAACGCAGCCAGATGGGAATGACAGCCGTCACAGATCACCTCGCCGTAAATATCACGAACCCGAAGCGCCGTTCCCACCAGTCCCGGATTACGGTGATGGTAGGGCGTCATACCGTTGTATACATGAGTCATGGAGGTGGCTCCGTTGGCAATTCCCAAAAGGGCCTTCTCATAGGAAGCAGAGGAATGGCCCATACTTACTGCCACGCCGTTTGAAGCACAGTACCGGGTCAGTCTGTGATCCGGATCATGCTCCGGCGCAAGGGTAATATAGCGTATCAGGCCCTTAGCCGCCTCCTGATACATCTGAAACTGCTCTACAGAAGGCACGGCAATGGCTTCCGGAGGCTGGGCGCCCTTGTAATCCATGTCCAGATAGGGGCCTTCAAAATGGATCCCCAAAATCTGCGCACCCTCGTATCCCTCTTCCACTACCTTTGCCACACTGGCTACCGCAGCCGTAAGAACATCCGGCATCTGGGTCACTGTCGTTGGGAGAATCGAGGTTACGCCCTCCTCCGGGATCCTCCTCATCCACTCTCTAAGCCCCTCCGGTCTGGCGTCGTTTGTATCATATCCGTAAGCACCGTGGGTGTGAATATCAATAAAGCCAGGAAGCACGCGGTTATCCCCGTAATCCTCATCCGCCTCTTTCTCCCCGTAAGGAAGAACCTGGCGGATCACTCCTTCCTCAATCAAAAGCTGTGCTGCCATAAACTGACCTGCAATCCACATCTTTTTTCCCTGAATACGCATCGTTATCTCCTTTTCCGATTGTCTGCCTCAAAATAAGGCGTAAATCTTTCCTGTTATATCAACCGTTAAATGATACCATCAGTATACCACATGAGAATTATTTTTCAAGTTTGTGATATAAACGAAATATTTTTCTTTTGCCATTTTTATCCATAATGCAGTCACAAAACGGAAGCCATGATCCACAAAGCAGCCAGAAAGATCACATTCCAGAATGTAAACGTCCTCAGATACGCCGTTTTCTTTTCCGGATATCGGGCAGCAATCTGCTTATAGGAGATCAGACTTGCCATAGAAGCGATCAGCGTTCCCAAGCCGCCCAGATTCGTCCCCACAATTAAAAGCTCCCATTGCTGTGTAAAATTGGACAAAAGCAGAGCTGCCGGCACATTGCTGATCACCTGGCTCATTATGACAGAGGCTGCCAGCTCATGACCTGAGATCACTCTTACCGCCAGTTCGCGAAAAGGGCCAAACCGGTTTATATTTCCAATAAACACAAAGAAGCATAAAAAAGTCAGCAAAAGGGAATAGTCCACCTTTGCAAACAACCGTTTATCGCCTGCCGCCACAGCTGCCAGTATAAGGATCAGAAGTATCTCTGCCGGAAGTGTTCCGTTTACCGTCTGAAGGCAGAGCAGGAATAAAAACACATAAAAAGCCGTCCGCACCAGATCCGGCCTTTCCGTCTTTTCTTCCATCTGAAGCTTAATTTTCCCCTTCTTTGAATAAAATACCACACTGAGAGCCAAAAGAAGAGCCGCAGCCGCCGTAAGCGGAAGCATCAGGAAAAGAAATTCCAGCAGCTTCATGCCGGATAAGCCATACAGGTAAAGATTCTGCGGATTTCCCATAGGGGTAAACATACTGCCCAGATTGGCTCCGATTGTCATCAGCGTAACCGTACAGCAGATTTTTTCTCTCATGGCCGCCATTTCAAGGATCATGATCCCAAAGGGAACAAAGGTGATCAGCGCCACATCATTGGTAATAAGCATACTGCCAAAAAAACACAAAAACACCAGAAGAAGCATGATCCCTCCCTGAGACCGGATCCGTTCCAAAAGCCGCTCTCCCAGATACCGGAACACGCCCAGGCTTCCAAGACCCGCTACCACTGCCATCAGGCAGAACAGAATGATCATCGTTCCCATATTAGAAGTAAAATACCTCAGATACTCCCTGTCCGGCTTTACCAGAAAACAGGATAAGAGGGCAAGGAAAAAGGAAACGGTCAGGATCGTTTCCCTTTTGATAAATGATATTACACGCAGCTTCATAATTTTATTTTTCATTCCTTTCTGTTCTGTACAAATAACCAGAACCGCGCTATAATACGTTTTATCACAAACCGGAGGTATTTTTCAATGACATTTACATATCCTGCTGTTTTTACCCCTCACAAAGAGGATAAAGGCTTTCACGCATATTTCCCGGATCTGGAATGCTGCGAAGCCGACGGACCCGATCTGGAGGACGCAGTAGAAAATGCAAGAGATGCGGCCAGAGACTGGATCACCGTAGAGCTGGAGGACACCTGCGACATCCCGCCCTGCAGCCATGCAGATGATATTGAATTAAAAGAAGGAGAATTTGTCAAATTTATCATGGTAACGATCAAGCTTCTGCCGGATAATGACTGATTGTTTCCGCAAAAAAGCTCTGCCTTACGCTGTGATCTGCTTTCACAGCGTATGCAGAGCCTTTTTTATTTCCTGATTTTATTCTCCGATCATGATCCGGATGATTTCTTCATTCGTAGCCTTCATTCCTTCTTTTCCCAGGCGGCCCACATTTTTAAGCGTTTCCTCTACTCCCTTTGTGACAATGCCGTCACCGCCGTAAAACTGCTGGCCGCGGATATACATCTGATATCCCAAAATGCCTGCATCTACCGCAGAAGCAATCTTTGCCGCGCAGGAAGCCTTCGCTCCGTCGCAGACAATTCCGGACACAATGGCAAGGGCATTTACCACCGTATGTACGATTTCTTTGTAATCTCCGCCATGGAGATAAGCGATTCCTGCCCCTGCTCCCACTCCCGCACTGACAGCACCGCAGTAGGCAGAAAGCCTTCCGATGGCTGTTTTCTGGTGGATGGCCGTCAGGTTGGAAAGGGTCAGCGCCCGCAGCAGGGTTTCATGGCTTACCTTCATATCTTTCGCATATACAATTACGGGAACGGATGCCGTAATCCCCTGATTGCCGCTGCCGGAATTGATGATCACAGGCAGCTCACAGCCATTCATTCTGGCGTCAGACCCCGCCGCCGCCATAGCCTTTGCCCGGACACGGACGCTTTCTCCTTCCATATCCAAAAGAACGCTTCCGATATTGGCTCCGTAATTTCCCCGGATCCCCTCTTCTGCGATGGCCCAGTTATAATCAATCTGGCGCTCCAGCACCTCTCTTACATCCTCGATGTCCACAGTCCGGGCAAAATCCAGAATGTCCCTCATATTCAAAAGGCTCCGGTCCGTAAGCCCGTCCTCAGATTCTCCGGCTACCGGCTTCTTTTCCAGAATCTCTCCGTTTTTCTCTACCAGAACAATATTGGTATGGTAATTGGCGATCCGCACTCTGGCATAGGAAACGCCCTTATAAAGGGTAATCACAATATCAAAGGTGATCCCATTGTCAATATGCTCTACTGTAATGGGAACCTGCTCCATAAATTCCTTCATCTGCGCAGTCTGCTCGCTGCTTACACTGGCAATTACCTCTAACTCCTTATCTGCATCTCCTGCCACAATCCCTGCCGCCGCAGCTGCTGGAATGCCCTTTAAATGGTCTGTATTCGGCACAATTACAGATTTCACATTTTTAATAATGCTGCCGCTGGCTCCTACAACCACCCGGTCCGGCATTTCCCCCAGCACCTCTCTGGCCCTGGCAGCTCCATAAGCAAGGGCAATCGGCTCCGTACACCCCATTGCCGGAACCAATTCCTCCTTTAATGTCTGAACATACGCTGCATATTTTGCATTCCTCTTCTCCATGTGCCCCTTCCTCCTGAAGTTAAACCGTTCTGAGTTTCCACATTTTACTGCCATACTGCCAAATGGGAAATCCAACCTCTTGCATTCTCTTTAATTTTACTGTATCATATCCATATATTTTTGTAAATTTTAACATTTTAAATATATGATTAAAATATTTTTAATTAAAGAAGGCATCCGTATGGAATTTCGGGAAATCGTCACATTTTTACAGGCAGCCAAACTTCAGAGTTTTTCAAAAGCCGCCAGGCAGCTGGGATACTCTCAGGCAGCTGTCACCATTCAGATCAAGCAGCTGGAACAGGAGCTGGGAGTCCATCTCTTTGACCGCATTGGAAAGCAGACCACCCTGACCCATCAGGGACAGGTTTTCTATGAATACGCCTCTGCCATCATGCGGGATCTGGCTCAGGCCAAAGACGCTATGGCAAATCCCACGGAGCTCACCGGGCAGCTGTGCCTTGGAACCATTGAATCCATCTGCAGCTCCATTTTCCCGGATCTTCTGACCGAATACCACAGACTGCACCCAAAAGTAAACGTAAATATTATCACAGACTCCCCGGACCGCCTGTTAGAGCAGATGAATGCCAATGTAATTGACATTGTCTATTTTCTGGATAAACGGATCTACGATCCCAAATGGGAAAAGGTCATGGAGCAGCCGGAGCAGATCCTCTTTGCCGCCTCTGCAGACCACCCCTTAAGCGCAAAAAAAGGAGAGCTTTCCTTAGATGAAATTCTCTCCTACCCCTTTGTTCTTACAGAAAAAAATGCCAGCTACCGGTTCATACTGGACCAGTATCTGGCATCTGAATACAAACGGCTGCATCCCTTTCTGGAAACAGGAAACACAGACTTTATCCTTAAATTTTTACAGCAGAATCAGGGAATCTCCTTTCTCCCGGAATTTACCATCCGGCAGGCGGTAAAGGAAGGCCGCCTCTGCATCCTTACTGCCAGGGACTTTCACATCCAGATCTGGCGCCAGATCGTCTATCACCGGGATAAATGGGTCACCCGGGAAATGGCGGAATTTTTAAGGCTTGCAAAAGAAATGGCTACTTTGCGTTAATATACGCAACCAGTCCGCCTGCCTGTATGATATCCTGCATAAAGGGCGGGAAAGACTGGCCTTTATAGACCTCGCCTCTAGTGATATTGGTGATCACGCCACTGTCAAAATCCACCTCTACCTTATCTCCTGCACTGATGGCCTTTGCCGCCTGAGGACACTCGATAATGGGCAGGCCGATATTGATGGAATTGCGGTAAAAAATCCTGGCAAAGGTCTCTGCGATCACACAGCTGACCCCGGCACATTTGATGGCCAGGGGTGCGTGCTCCCTGGATGATCCGCAGCCAAAGTTCTTCTCTGCCACAATAATATCCCCCGGCTGCACCTTATTTACAAATTCACGGTCAATATCCTCCATACAGTGCTTCGCCAGCTCCTCGCCCTTTGTGGCATTTAAGTAACGAGCCGGAATAATTACATCCGTATCTACATTATCGCCGTATTTAAAAACATGTCCGCATACTTTCATGGTAATCTCCCTTCTTTTTTAGGACTGTAAAACCAGATCGTCCCGGCAGCCTTACATCACTGCTTCGGGAGCCGTAATCTTTCCTGCCACGGCGCTGGCTGCAGCTACCGCCGGGCTTGCCAGATATACTTCTGAATCCACATGGCCCATACGGCCAACGAAATTGCGGTTTGTAGTGGAAATACATCTTTCACCGGCCGCCAGAATGCCCATATAACCGCCCAGGCAGGGGCCGCAGGTGGGAGTGCTTACCACTGCCCCGGCCTCAATAAATATTTCAAGCAGCCCTTCTCTCATGGCCTGCAGATAGATTGCCTGCGTCGCAGGGATCACAATACAGCGCACACCCTTTGCAACCTTCTTTCCCTTTAAGATCTCAGCTGCCGCCCGGATATCATCAATCCGTCCATTGGTACAGGAGCCGATTACTGCCTGATCGATCTTCACCTCGCCTACCTGATCGATGGTTCTGGTATTGGAGGGAAGGTGGGGAAATGATACCGTTGGCTTTAACCGGGATAGATCGATCACATAGGTCTCATCATACTCCGCATCCTCATCCGCCTCATATACCGTAAATTCCCGTTTGGAATGCTCCTTCATATACTGGAGAGCAGTCTCATCCACAGGGAAAATACCGTTCTTTCCACCGGCCTCAATGGCCATATTGCAGATGGTAAAGCGGTCATCCATGGACAGATTCTTAATGCCCTCTCCCGTAAATTCCATGGAGCGGTACAGGGCACCGTCCACACCGATCATGCCGATGATATGTAAGATCACATCCTTGCCTGATACCCATTTGGAGGGCTTTCCAACCAGCTCAAAGCGGATGGCAGAAGGCACCTTAAACCAGGCCTTTCCCGTTACCATTCCTGCCGCCATATCCGTGCTCCCCACTCCCGTAGAAAAAGCTCCCAACGCTCCGTAGGTGCAGGTATGGGAGTCCGCTCCAATCACCGCATCACCAGCCACAACCAGACCTTTTTCCGGCAAAAGTGCGTGTTCGATTCCCATATCACCCACATCAAAATAGTTGCTGATCTCATGGCGGCAGGCAAACTCTCTGCAGCATTTGCAGTTTTCTGCTGATTTAATATCCTTGTTCGGAATAAAGTGATCCATTACAAGGGCAATTTTATCTTTATCAAAAACCGTCTGACGGTTCATCTTTTTCATCTCATTGATGGCAACCGGAGAGGTGATGTCATTTCCAAGCACCAAATCCAGCTCCGCTTCGATCAGCTGTCCCGCTTTCACCTCTGCAAGTCCCGCATGAGCGGCTAATATCTTCTGGGTCATGGTCATTCCCATTGCTTCATCCTCCTCACCAGGGCGCTTTTCATTTAGCCCCATCTGTTTTTAATCTGTGCTTTACATTCTATCATATCTGTTGCTATAATAAAAATACATAATATGAATGGTGTATATGAAAAAATGTTATACAGGAGTGTTTACCATGGAACAGAACCTTTCACAGTATAAAATCTTTTACGAGGTAGCCAAAGCAGGAAACATTTCAAAAGCTGCCAAGGAACTCTATATCAGCCAGCCTGCCATCAGCAAAGCCATCAGCAAGCTGGAAGACAGCATCGGTATCCCGCTTTTCACCCGCAGCTCCAGAGGCGTGCAGCTGACAGCAGAAGGGCAGGTCCTTTTTGAATATGCAAAGGAAGCCTTTGAGGCCCTGACCAGAGGAGAACAGGAATTAAAGCGGATCCAGGAGTTTGACATCGGCCATCTCCGCATCGGCGTCAGCAATACCCTTTGTAAATATGTGCTCCTTCCTTATCTGAAGACTTTTATCGACCAGTACCCACACATGAGGATTTCCATTGAAGGCCAGTCTACTGCTCAGACCATCGCCGGCCTGGAACAGCACAAGCTGGATCTGGGCCTGATCGCAGAACCGGCTTCTCACAGGGATCTGACCTTTATTCCCGTTATGGATATTCAGGATACCTTTGTCACTACGCCTTCTTACCTGGAAAATCTCTATCTGCGGGAAGGAAAGGATGCGGATATCTTTGAAACGGGAAATATCATGCTTTTGGATCAGAGCAACATGACCCGGATCCATGTGGATCAATATCTGGAAGAATATTCCATTATTCCCCATCAGGTTCTGGAGGTTACAACTATGGATCTGCTGATCGAATTTGCAAAGATCGGTCTGGGTGTAGCCTGTGTCATACGGGAACTGGTACAAAAGGAGCTTGACAACGGAACTTTAGTGGAAGTTCCTCTGAAAAATGCCATCCATCGAAGAACCATCGGCTTTGCCTACCATTCCAATAATCAGGCCATGGCTTTAAAAACATTTCTGGAATTTCTTTATTAAGCATAACAGCTGCCGGAGAAATGTACGTTTTCCGACAGCTGTATTTTGGGCTATTTGATCACAAATTCCACGGTTCCTGCTGCTCCCGGTGCAATCTCATAGGGTGCAAACACCACTACGGGGTCTCCCGCTTCATTAAGATAAAAATCAGTTTCCTCTGTAATTCCGTCAAAACCGCCTTCCTCTGCATTCCAGAACTTCACTCCTGTTTCCTGCTCTTTCTGCGGGATCTGAACAATGACTGCCTCATTTACAATCCTCTCATACTCTGCTCCCAACACATTCTTCCTCTGTTCCTCCGGTTGCCAGAAAGGCTTCAAAGGCGGGTGAACACTTTAAATTCCAAAAAATCCCAAAAGAGGCCGTCTGTTTGACGATTCCCTCTTTTGGGATATCTGCTCCGTTTTCTAATTGATGCGTTATTAGTTGTTGATCAGCTTATCTTCTTCATTGTTCCAGCTGTAAAGCTTTCTGATCTCTTCGCCTACCTTCTCAGACGGATGCTCGGAAGCCAGTTTTCTCATTGCCTTAAAGTGTACCTGACGGCCTGCGGGAGACATATCAAGCAGGAAGTCCTTTGCGAAGGTTCCGTCCTGGATATCTGTGAGGATCTTCTTCATAGCCTTCTTTGTATCTTCTGTAATGATCTTCGGTCCAGTGATGTAGTCGCCATACTCTGCCGTATTGGAAATGGAATAGCGCATTCCTGCAAAGCCGGACTGATAGATCAGATCTACGATCAGCTTCATCTCATGGATACACTCAAAATATGCGTTCTTGGGATCATATCCTGCCTCTACCAGAGTTTCATAGCCTGCCTGCATCAGAGCGCATACGCCGCCGCAGAGGACTGCCTGTTCTCCGAAAAGGTCTGTCTCTGTCTCTGTGCGGAAGGTAGTCTCTAAAAGTCCTGCTCTGGCACCGCCGATGGCAAGGCCGTATGCAAGAGCGCGGTCTAAAGCTTTTCCTGTGTAGTCCTGCTCTACCGCCACCAGACAGGGAGTTCCCTTTCCTGCCTGATACTCACTGCGCACGGTATGACCCGGAGCCTTGGGAGCGATCATGGTAACGTCTACATTCTTAGGCGGCTTAATGCAGCCAAAGTGGATATTAAAGCCGTGGGCAAACATCAGCATAGCGCCGTCCTTTAAGTTTGGCTCAATGTCCTTCTTATACATGTCCGCCTGAAGCTCATCATTGATCAGGATCATGATCACATCTGCCCTTTTTGCAGCCTCTGCCGCTGTATAAACCTCAAAGCCCTGCTCCTGGGCTCTCTTCCAGGAACGGCTTCCCTCATACAGGCCTACGATCACATTGCACCCGGATTCCTTTAAGTTCAGCGCATGGGCATGACCCTGGCTGCCGTAACCGATGATGGCAATGGTCTGTCCATCCAGCATGGATAAATTACAATCTTCCTGATAATAGATCTTTGACATATAAATATCCTCCTTGAGACGTTGTATTTTATGGCAGGTATCGGATATCTTCGCTTCCCCGCTCCAGTCCGGTCAGTCCGGTACGGGCCAGCTCCAGAATCTCGTAATCCTCTAACAGATTGATAAGGGCATCCAGCTTTGACTGGTCTCCTGTCAGCATGACCGTCAGGGAATCCCTTCCCACATCTACGATGGTTGCACGGAAAATATTGGAAATCGCACTGATGGCCTGGCGATCCTGAGCGCTTGCCCTTACCTTAACCATCATCAGTTCTCTGTATACGGAACGATCCGGCTTTAATTCCTTAATGTCTCTTACGTCCTCCAGCTTGTCCAGCTGGTTCTTGATCTGCTCAAGAACCGTCTGGTCTCCCAGAGAAACAACGGTCATCCTGGAATATCTCGGATCTGCAGTGACGCCTACGGTCAGGCTCTCAATGTTGTAGCCCCGGCGGCTGAACAGGCCTGCTACACGGGCCAGAACGCCGGCCGTATTGTCTACCAGAAGCGACAACACGATTCTGTCATCCATCATATCTTATTCCTCCATATCAGCCGGTCATTTCCCATCCCTGCCAGAAGCAGGATTTGTCTGAAAATTCCCTGTGCCATATATTAGTTTTTATCATAGCAACCATTATTTTATTTGTCAAATGTATAATAGGAATGGCAATTATGAACAGAAGTTATAACATTTCACCAAGGAGAATTGCCCTCAGCGCTTCTACCGACTCTGCAATCCGTGCCGCCTCACTCTCTTCCAGTTCCCTGCGGCTTCCGTAACCATAGAGCACGCCAATGCTCTCCAGCCCCTGCTCCCCAGCTCCTATGATGTCATGCTCCCTGTCTCCCACCATCACGATATCTGGCGCCAGATCACGGCCTGTTTCATCCCTTAAAAGACCAAAGCGCTCTCTTACATAGGAAATCACATCACCTTTTCTCACGCGGGTTTCCTCCAGATCAGCACCGCCGATGCCGTCAAAAAATCCAGCCAGCCCAAAATGCTCTAAGATCTGAACTGCAAAGGGCTCCGGCTTGGAGGTCGCCACATACAGCTTCTTTCCCGCATTTTTCAATGCTCCCAAAAGCTCCGGTATTCCCGGATACACCTTATTCTGCGCCCAGCCCTCCCGGCAGAAATACTCACGATACACGGAAATAGCCTCTGTGGCCTTTTCCTGGGAAAAACCGTAAAAATTGATGTAACTATCCCTTAAAGGCGGACCTATAAAGGGACAGAGCATATCCAGATTTGTTTCTTCTATGCCATAATGTGCCAGAGAATACTGGACAGCCTTTGTAATTCCTTCCTTCGGATCGGTCAGAGTGCCATCCAGATCAAATAATATGTACTTTTTTTCTTTCATTAGATTTTTCCATCCTTAAATGCTTTCATCATCTCATGGCCTACGCTGATATAGGGCGGATACTCTATGATCTCCTCCCTTGTAAACCAGCCGGCCTCCGACAGTTCCTCTTCCTGGAGCCGTATGGTATCGTCTCCGTCCAGATCTGCCACAAAGCCGATCATCACCGTATCGGAAAAAGCCCATGGCTGACTCTTATAGTAACGGATATTTTTGACTTTCAGTCCCACCTCTTCCATTACTTCCCGCTTCACACAGTCCTCAAAGGTCTCTCCGATTTCCAGATAGCCTGCGATCAGAGCATAATGACGGTAAGCTCCCCTGGCATACCTGGACATAAGCAGCCGATCCCCATTCCGGATCGCCACGATCACTGCCGGACTGATCTTGGGATATTCTGTATGGCCGCACGCAGAGCATACCATGGAACGCTCTTTCTCTCCCGGAGCCATTTTTCCCCCGCAGCAGCCGCAAAACCTGCGGCTCTCTCTCCAACGGTAAATCTGGCTCCCCGTAATTCCCGCAAAGCCGTCCTCCACGGGCTCAAAGGAGCGGAAGATCTGCAGTCCCTCCATAACAAAGCCGCCAAATTCCGGCATTTGAAACGTATCTGCCAGATAATACCCTTTGGAATCAATAGAAAAGAGGTATGAAACGCTTTCCACAGCATCTTCCTCTCCCTTTAAATCCCTAAAAGCAGGGAGACGGTATCCGTCCCCCTCCTTGATAAGCATTACCTTATTGTATTCATAATGAAGCAGGATATCATCCTCCTGCGGATTTTTTCTCATATAGGCAGGATTAAACCTGCCTTCACCGATTTCCTGTATCATTGGCACTGCTTCCCTTTCTTCTTTAGTTGTGGATCACTATCTTAAGTTTTTTGCCTGTACCGAAGCTCATAACCCCCAAAAGGGATTTTCCATCCACAATACAGCTTCCCAGACAGACATCCACATCCCAGCGGATCTTTTCCGCCTGATTCACAAAGTGCACAATTTCCTCCACATTATTGAAAATAACCTCTCCTGACGTCATAAGCCAACCTCCTGCTTTTGCTTTTTTACTGATACAGGAAGTTTTTCCGCCATTTTCCTATTTATACTGATGCTTTAAAAAAATTTTCTTTAAATTTACCCTCTTTAGGCTGCTGAAAAAGTAATAATACACCGCAAAGGCTGCTGAGGTTAAAGCCCAGGTCATAGGATAACAAAAGGCAGCTGCCAGAATGGTATTGAAATGCGGCAGTGCAAAAATAATCCAGATCACACGCACCAGACACACGCCTACACCGGTAATAATGAGAGGCATCCAGGCATCACCCACGCCTCTTAAGGTACCGGAAAGGATCTCAATGGTGATATAGGTAATAAAGGTGGGAACCATAAAACGGATCAGGCTCTGGCTGATGAGCTGTACCTGAGGATCCGAGGTAAAAAGCTCAATAAACAGGTATCCCCAGAAATACAGCGCTGTCGAGACAATGGCCGTAAGCACCACGCCGATCACCATACAGGCGCCTGCTCCCTTTCTCACCCGGTCCATCCGCCTTGCTCCGTAGTTCTGTCCAACAAAGGTAGTAACGGATATTCCCAGAGCATTGATCATCATCCAGTACAGGCCGTCCACCTTTCCGTAGGTTGCCCAGGCAGTCACATTGTCTGTTCCCAGATTATTTACACCGGCCTGGATAATAATGTTGGAAATGTTATACATTACAGACTGCATTCCCGCCGGAATACCGATGCGTATGATCCTCTGCAGCATCCGGCTGTCAATACGGATTTTTCTCCACTCCACCTTATACATATCCTGTGTGCGGGTCAGGCAGAGAATTACCAGGATCGCTGAAAAAAGCTGGGAAGAAATGGTTGCCAGAGCAGCACCGGCCACTCCCATCCGGAGCACTGCCACCAAAACCACATCCAGGATAATATTTACAAAACAGCTCCCTATGAGGAAATACAGCGGCCGTCTGGAATCTCCCACTGCACGGAGAATGCCGGCTCCCATATTGTACAGAAGATTAGGAACCATCCCCAGAAAATAGATCCTGATATAGGTTACTGCATGATCCATTACGTCCTCAGGTGTATGCATGGCTGTGAGAGCCCATCTGGCCCCCACAAGTCCTACTGCCATAAAAAGAACGCCTCCTATGACCGAAAAAGCAACTGAGGTATGTACGGCCCAGTGAACCTTGTCGGCCTTTTTTGCACCGTAATACTGCGAGATGACCACAGTAGCGCCGCTGGACAGACCCACAAAGAAGCCCACCATCAGATTGATCAGCGTACTGGTGGTTCCTCCTACTGCCGCCAGAGCCTGTTTTCCCACAAAGCGGCCTACTACCACAGCATCTGCCGTATTATAAAGCTGCTGAAAAAAAGTTCCGAATAAAATAGGGAAGAAAAACAGCAGCAGCTGTCCGAAAATACTTCCCTCTGTAATTCCATTTGCTTTTGTCTTTTGGACTTTTTGCTCCGCACTCATTTGTTTATCTCCTCGTTGACGGGTACTTTATCTCTTTATCTGCTTACTTCTCAGCAGCTCCGTCTCCTGCTACCTCTGCAATTGACTTTACAAGACCTGCAATTCCCTGGATTTCAGAAGGAATGATGATCTTGGTGGCTCTGCCGTTGGCAGCCGCCGCAAAGGCCTCCAGACTCTTAAGCTGCAGCACGGTCTGATCGGCTCCCGCTTCCCGGATGTAGCGGATTCCTTCTGCCGTAGCCTTCTGTACGGTACGGATAGCCTCCGCCTGTCCCTGAGCCTCTTTAATCTTCTTTTCCTTCTCTGCTTCTGCCCGAAGGATGGCCGCCTCTTTTTCAGCCTCTGCATTTAAAACGGCAGACTCCTTATTTCCCTCTGCTACCAGGATCATGGACTTCTTCTCGCCCTCTGCCTTTAAGATAGCCTCGCGGCGCTCACGTTCTGCCTTCATCTGTTTCTCCATGGCCTCCTGAATGGCTGCCGGGGGAATGATGTTCTTAAGCTCCACACGGGTAACCTTGATACCCCAGGGATCCGTCGCCAGATCCAGGGATTCCTGCATCTTGGCATTGATGGTTTCTCTGGAAGTCAGTGTTTCATCTAACTCCAGATCGCCGATAATATTTCTCAAAGTAGTAGCTGTCAGGTTCTCAATAGCAAGGATCGGACGCTCCACACCATATGCATACATTTTCGGATCGGTAATGTAGAAGAATACCACTGTATCGATCTGCATGGTAACATTGTCCTTTGTGATCACCGGCTGCGGCGGGAAGTCCTCCACCTGCTCTTTCAAGTTTACCTTCTTTGCCACCCGGTCAATAAAGGGGATCAGAAAATGGACGCCCACTCCGTAGGTTCCCAGATAACCGCCCAGACGTTCCACTACCAGGGCCTGTGCCTGAGGAACAATGCGGATACAGGATGAAAGAATCACCAGAATTACAACTGCAACAATAATAAACGCCATAAAACCTCCTATCATACCTAACATAAAATCCCTCCTTATTCATTTTCCTGTTCTACAAATAGTTTCGCGCCCCGGATCTCCCGGATCACAGCGGCTGTGCCAGGCGTAAGGATCCGGTTCTCATGGAGCGAACGTGCCAGCCAGGTTTCTCCGGCTAAGGATACGCTTCCTGTTCCCCGGACGTTGTCGATGGTCTCCTTAACCACCACTTTTCTGCCAATGAGCCCGTCTGTGTTGGTCCGTGTCTCCTTCGGCTTTAGGATTCCTGCCGCCAGAGGCCGCACCAGAAGGAGCAGCGCAAAGGAAACGGCTGCAAACAAAGCCAGCTGCAGCTTCACGCTGCCTCCCAGAACCTGAACCAAAAGCCCCGCAAGCGCTCCCCCTGCAAACCAGATACAGGTAAGGGAAACGGTAAGCGCCTCTGCCGCTGTAAGCACGATAAATGCCGCAATCCAAAATAAGGTCATCTGCTTTTCCTCCTTTCTGCAGCCGTGCCGGAAAGCTGTCTGTACACTCCGCACGGATATGATTCCCCATTATAGCCGGCTGTACCCGCTTTTGAGGAAAGATATCTTTATTGTATCATATTTACTGTCATATTCAAATAAGGGAATGAAAAAATTGACAAATCGTAAGAGAATCGTTAGAATACAGACAGACTCTCCGGTTTGGGCTTTAAAGGCCGGCCGGTTATTGATAAGGAGATTTATATTTTATGAAACGCATCCTGCTTCTTGGCACTGGAGGCACCATTGCCTGCAAACGTACGTCCCAGGGGTTAATGCCCCTTCTTTCCTCAGAAGAAATCCTTTCCTTTGTCCCGGACAGCCGGACGTTCTGCAGCATTGATTCGATCCAGGTATTAAATATTGACAGCACCAACATACAGCCCTCCCACTGGCTTACCATTGAAAAGGCCATTGAGGAACATTACAAAGATTATGACGGCTTTGTGATCACCCACGGTACAGACACCATGGCTTACACGGCCGCTGCCCTTTCCTATCTGATCCGCAATTCTGCAAAGCCCATTGTGATCACCGGAGCCCAAAAGCCTATCGATATGGAAAACACAGACGCCAGAACCAATCTTGCGGACAGCCTTCGCTTCGCCTCTCACCCAAACGCACATGGGGTCAATATCGTATTCGACGGCAAGGTGATCGCAGGCACCCGCGGAAAAAAGGAGCGCACCAAGAGCTACAACGCCTTTTCCAGTATCAATTTTCCCTATATTGCCACGATCCAGGAGGAGCATATCCTTTTTTATCTGGATGACAAGGAGCTTTTAAAAGAGCCGGTGCAGTTTTTTTGCCATTTAAATCCCAATGTGGGGCTTTTAAAGCTGATTCCTTCCATGGACGCCTCCCTTCTTGACTATATGGCAGAACACTATGACGCTGTTATCATTGAATCCTTCGGCGTAGGCGGCCTTCCCTCCTATGACGGAGGAGATTACCATCGGGCCGTGGGACGCTGGACCAGCCTGGGAAAAACGGTAATCATGACCACACAGGTCACAAATGAGGGCAGCAATATGTCCGTATATGAGGTAGGCAAAAATATCAAGCAGGAATTCGGCCTGCTGGAAGCCTATGACATGACTCTGGAGGCAGCAGTGACAAAGACCATGTGGATTCTGGGACAAACAAAGGATCCAAAGGAAATCCGGCGCCTGTTTTATCAGACCGTCAACCGGGATATCCTCTGGAAATCGGTATAAGGGAGGGGAACAGGAGTATGAATCAGCAGAAACGTCCTTTTTATTCCGGATTGATCCACGGCATCCCTATCGGCCTCGGTTATCTGGCTGTATCCTTTACCTTCGGCATCATGGCGGTAAGCTCCGGCCTCTCTGTTTTCCAGTCTGTGCTTATCTCCCTTACCAATCTTACAAGCGCCGGCCAGTTTGCCGGCCTTGGCATCATAACCGCCGGCTCCTCTTATCTGGAAATGGCCGCGGTGCAGCTTGTGATCAACCTGCGCTACTGCCTTATGTCCTGCTCCCTTTCCCAGAAGCTGGATCATAAGATGCCTTTATTCCATCGTTTTCTCATGGCCTATGGGGTGACGGATGAAATTTTCGGCGTGTCGGTCTGTCATCCTGGAACCTTAAGCCCCTTTTACAGCTACGGGCTGATGAGCGCCGCTGTGCCGGGCTGGACTTTAGGAACGCTTTTAGGCGCGCTCTCCGGCAGTCTACTTCCGGAACGGCTTTTAAATGCCCTGGGCGTGGCCCTCTATGGAATGTTTCTGGCGATCATCGTACCTCCGGCAAGAGAAAACAGGATCCTTCGGGCTGTGGTCCTGCTCTCCATGACAGCCAGCTTTGTATTTACCCTGATCCCGGTATTAAATACCATTTCATCCGGATTTAAGATCATCCTTTTGACCTTTGTTATCGCCGGAGGAGCCGCCCTGATCTGCCCTGTAAAGGAGGAAGCTTAAATGAATCGGAATATTTATGTCTATATAGCAGTAATGGCAGCAGTGACCTATCTGATCCGACTGCTGCCGCTCACACTGATACGAAAAGAAATCAAAAATACCTTTCTTCGTTCTTTTTTATATTATGTTCCCTATGTGACTCTCTCCGTCATGACCTTTCCGGCCATCCTCTATGCCACCCGCTCTGCGGCAGGCGGAGCCGCAGCTCTGGCCGTGGCCGTCCTGCTGGCCTGGAAGGGAAAAAGTCTTTTTCATGTATCCCTTGCAGCCTGCACAGCTGTATTTTTACTGGAATTTTTTATCTGAACTTCTTAAATCCCGTCTTTTGCCCAGCCATAGGAACAGCGTACCGCCTTCTGCCAGCCCTTAAGCATCCTGCACCGGACTTCCTCTTCAATCTTTGGGAAGAAGCTGCGGTCCGCTTTCCATCCTCTGGCGATCTCTTCCTTATTTTTCCAGAATCCTACTGCAAGACCTGCCAGATAGGCAGCTCCCATGGCGGTTGTTTCCACACAGGCCGGGCGGTCTACCTGGACGCCGGTTAAATCTGCCTGAGTCTGCAGCAGATAGTTGTTGGCGCTGGCCCCTCCGTCTGCCTTCAGCCGTTTCACCTCCTGTCCCAGATCCATCTTCATGGCTTCCAGCACATCATTGGTCTGGTAACAGAGGGAATCCAGAGTCGCGCGGATAATATGATACCGATTCACCCCGCGGGTAAGGCCCAGAATGGCGCCTCTGGCATAGGCATCCCAATGCGGTGCTCCCAGACCCGTAAAAGCCGGCACCACATAACAGCCATTGGTATCCTTTACCTTTTCGGCCATATATTCTGAATCTGCCGCTGATCCGATCAGCCTCAGCTCATCCCTCAGCCACTGGATCGCTGCTCCAGCAGCAAAAATAGACCCCTCCAACGCATAGGTTACATTTCCCTCCAGCCCCCACGCGATCGTTGTCACAAGGCCGCTCTTTGAAAATACCGGCCGGTCTCCTGTATTCATAAGGAGAAAGCAGCCTGTGCCGTATGTATTTTTCGCATCGCCCGGCTCAAAACAGGTCTGGCCGAAAAGAGCGGCCTGCTGATCTCCCGCCGCGCCTCCTATCGGAATCGGATCTCCAAAAAACTGCCGGTCTGTCATGCCGTAAATACAGCTGGAGGGCTTTGGCTTTGGGAGCATCTGTTCCGGTATGTCAAAAAGCTCCAGGATTTCTTTATCCCAGGTAAGCGTATTGATATTAAACAGCATGGTCCTGGAAGCGTTGGAGTAATCGGTCACATGAACGGCTCCCTTTGTAAGCTTCCAGATAAGCCAGGTTTCCACGGTTCCAAAAAGCAGTTCTCCCCGCCCGGCCCTCTCTCTGGCTCCGGGCACATGATCCAGGATCCATTTCAGCTTGGTAGCAGAGAAATAGGCATCAATGACCAGACCGGTCTTTTGGCGTATCAGTTCTGTCAGTCCCTTTGCCTTTAATTCGTCGCAATAAGCCGCAGTCCGACGGCACTGCCACACGATTGCCGGACCAATGGGCTCTCCGGTAGCCTTATCCCATACAATGGCTGTCTCCCTCTGGTTGGTGATGCCAATAGCAGCAATATCGCCAGCCGAGGCGCCAATCTTTGACATAGCTTCCACTGCCACTCCCAGCTGAGTCGACCAGATTTCATTGGCGTCATGCTCCACCCAGCCGGGTTTTGGAAAATACTGGGTAAATTCCTTCTGAGCAAGGCTGCAGACCTCCCCGTTCTGATCAAACAGGATACAGCGGCTGCTGGTAGTCCCCGCATCCAGAGCCATGATATATTTCCCCATACATATGCTCCCTTCTCTAAGACAACAAAAATTCGCTGAGTACGAAATTGCTCACATCCATGCCCCATTCTGTAAGTGACAGCCATACTCCTTCTTTTTTCAGCAGACCATTGGCCATAAGCCGTTCGATCACCGCTCCATAGACCGTTTCCATTTTCACTCCGAACAGTCTTACGAAATCCATTTCCGATACCCCTCTCGTCATCCGAAGGCCCAGAAACATAAATTCTTCCATACGGGCCTCTCTTGAAAGCTGCTCCACCGGCCCAGCCAGTTCTCTCAGACCTTCCCCACAGTCATGCTCCAGATCCAGGGCCAGATAACGCCTCAGATCCTTTTCATTGGAAAAGCGGCAGCCGTCCATATAAGAAGATGCCCCCAGGCCCAGTCCCAGATAGGACACCTCTGTCCAGTAGCCTATATTGTGGCGGCATTCCTTTCCAGGCTTTGCATAGTTTGAAATCTCATAGCGCTGATAGCCCATCTCTCCCAGAAAATCCCTTGTAAGATGGTAAATCCTGTTTTCCGTATCTTCATCCGGAAGAGGAAGGACATTTTCTCTCCGGCAGCCGCCCATTCCCGGCCCATACTGTTCCCAGAAGGGCGTTCCCTGCTCTATGATCAGGCTGTATGCGGAAATATGCTCCGGTTTGAGCATCGTTACCTTTTTTAAGGTATTTTTCCACGATTCAAGCGTCTGGCCAGGGATCCCGCTCATAAGATCCACGCTTATATTGGTAAAGCCAGACATTCTTGCGCTCTGATAGCTCTTTAAAAACTCCTCAAAAGAATGAACCCGGCCCAGGTTTTTAAGCTCCTGATTATCTGCCGACTGAAGGCCGATGCTTACGCGGTTGATGCCACAGTCATGGTACACAGGAAGCTTGTTGTATAAAAGAGTACCCGGATTGGCCTCGATCGTAATCTCCGCATCCGGCTCCAATGTAAAGTTTTCCTTTACGGCCTCCATGATCCGCCGGATCAGTTCCGGTTCCATAACCGTAGGGGTACCGCCGCCGATAAAAACCGTGGATACCGTAAGCTCACTGCAGAAGGCTCCTCTGGCCCGGATTTCTCTTACCAGCTGATCCACATAAGCCTCATGGTCTGCAGCCAGAGCCCGAAAGGAGAGAAAATCGCAGTAAAAACACTTTTTCACGCAAAACGGGATATGGATATACAGCTCAATGGTATTTTTATTTGCATTTATCATAGGGTGACTGTCTCGCTTTTTCTCTTACTCTTCATCCAGCTTCAGAACGCTCATAAACGCCTTCTGCGGAATCTCTACATTTCCGATCTGGCGCATCCGCTTTTTGCCTTCCTTCTGCTTTTCAAGAAGCTTTCTCTTTCGTGAAATATCGCCGCCGTAGCACTTTGCAAGCACGTCCTTACGGACTGCCTTTACCGTCTCTCTGGCAATTATCTTTCCACCGATGGCTGCCTGAATGGGGATTTCAAACAAGTGGCGCGGAATCTCCTCCTTTAATTTTTCGCACATCCTGCGTCCCTTTTCATAGGCCGAGGCAGAATGTACAATAAAGGAAAGAGCGTCCACTTCCTCTCTGTTTACCAGAATATCCAGCTTCACAAGCTCAGACCGTTCATAGCCCTTTAACTCATAATCAAAGGAGGCATATCCTCTGGACCGCGACTTTAAGGCATCGAAGAAGTCATAGATGATCTCATTTAAGGGAAGCTCGTATTTTAAAAGGGCACGGGTGGTTTCAATGTATTCCATTCCCAGATATACGCCCCGGCGCTCCTGGCACAAAGTCATAATGGAGCCCACATATTCGGTCGTTACCATGATCTCCGCGCTTACAATAGGCTCCTCCATGTATTCAATTTCACTGGGATCCGGCAGATTGGATGGATTGGTAAGCTCGATCATCTCACCATTCGTCTTATATACCCGGTATACTACGCCCGGAGCCGTTGTCACAAGATCCAGGTTATATTCCCTCTCTAAGCGCTCCTGAATGATTTCCAGATGAAGCAGGCCTAAAAAACCGCAGCGGAAGCCAAAGCCAAGAGCCACAGAGGTCTCCGGTTCATAGAAAAGCGAAGCATCATTTAGCTGAAGCTTTTCAAGGGCGTCTCTTAAGTCATTGTATTTGGCACCGTCTGCAGGATAAAGTCCGCAGTAAACCATAGGCGTTACCTTTTTATAGCCCGGAAGGGGGCTTTCACAGGGACGGACGGCATCTGTAACCGTATCGCCCACACGGGTATCGCGGACATTTTTGATACTGGCGGTAATATAGCCTACCATTCCCGCGCTGAGCTCGTCGCAGGTAATAAACTGGCCTGCGCCGAAGTATCCGACCTCTACTACCTCTTCCTCTGCCCCCGTGGCCATCATCCGCACACGGGTTCCCTTCTTTACCGTGCCTTCCATCACACGGCAGAAAATAATTACACCTTTGTAAGAATCATAAATAGAATCAAAGATCAGCGCCTGAAGGGGAGCATCGGGATCTCCCTTGGGAGACGGGATCTTGTACACAATGGCCTCCAGAACATCTTCGATATTCAGTCCTGTTTTCGCGGAAATACGGGGCGCATCGTGAGCCTCCAGACCAATCACATCCTCTATCTCCGCCTCCACATGATCCGGGTCGGCGCTTGGAAGATCGATTTTATTGATAACCGGAAATACGTCCAGATCATGATCCAGAGCCAGATAGACATTTGCCAGCGTCTGAGCCTCAATGCCCTGGGACGCATCCACTACCAGGATGGCTCCGTCGCAGGCTGCCAGACTGCGGGAAACCTCATAATTAAAGTCTACATGTCCGGGAGTGTCGATCAGGTTAAAAATATATTCCTCCCCGTCCTTTGCCTTATATACGGTACGCACTGCCTGAGATTTGATGGTAATGCCTCTCTCCCGCTCCAGGTCCATGTTGTCCAGGATCTGCTCCTGCATCTCTCTGCTTGTTAAAAGCCCTGTTTTTTCAATAATACGGTCAGCCAGGGTGGACTTGCCGTGATCAATATGGGCGATGATACAAAAATTTCGTATTTTACTCTGGTCAATCGTTGCCATTCTTTATCCTCGTCTTCTTTCAAATTAAAATATATCTGCCATTATACCTTTTTTTCACTCCCCTTGCAACACCATATCCAAAAGTTGTGCCAGGGGCTCCATGGCGTTTTTTACCTCTTCAAATGTATTCGTCTGAGCCCCCGCTTCAATAAGAGCAGACTTAGGCCGCAGGTGGAGATTATAGCGCAGTCCCTTTAAATAGATCTTTCTGGCAAATCCTGGAAAATACGCCTGTGCTCCCAGCTGCATTTTCAGGCTGAATGCAAGGTTTTCTGCCAGATAAGGATTGGAAAGATAGGCAATTTTTCCCTCCGGCGTACGGCTGAGGCCGTTAAAAAACATGATCTGCGCCGTGGGCTTTCCATTGATGTCGGAAACCATGTGGAGATTTTCCGAAACGCCATCCCTGTGAAGATCCAGAACTACCTGAATGGAAGGATTCTGCTGCAGGATACGGTTTACGCCTTCCAGTGCATAATTATAGGCCTTACTCCGATCCAGAACGCCACTTTGCAGATCATAAACCGACGTGTCATGGTAAACCCGGTAGCCCTTCTGCGTCAAAAGTTCTGCCAGATAATCTCCCACTTCCACAATGGTTCGCCCCTGAGGGCCGGAATCCTTAAAGGCCTCCTGAGAATGGGTATGGTAAATAAGGATCTGCGGCCCTTCCCCTTCTTTATCTAATGTCACATCATGGCTTAAAAGTGCCGGACCGTTAAACAGATCGCGGCCTGCTGTGGTAGAGGTATGTACGCTGTAAAAATGCTTCATGAGAAAGTCAAAATCCTCCAGCTGCTGAAGCTGATAAAGTGTTCCTGTTACCGGCAGAGGAAGGCTTCCTGCCAGGGAAAGGGCAGAGCCTGAAACACTGGCTGCGGTTTCCTCTAACGCTTCCCCGAAGCTTTCTGCGGGGCTTTCCTCTAAGCCGTGAGCCATGCTCCCCTGCGAGTCCTTTTTTCTTTCTTCATGCTGCTTCTCCCCTGTTGTTTCATCTCCGTACCGGTCAAGATACTGGTGCTCCCTGTAAAATAAACGTGCCTGCATATGATTCCTGAAAACAGGGTCTGCATCTTCCCAGGCGATCTTTACAGCCTGATCCGTATTACTGCCGTCCTGCTCCGTTATATTCCTGGAATTTTTCCCCGTCATCTCATAAGGCGCAGCCTGATGCCACAGAAGCGCTGCCAGTTCTTCCCCGGCCATCCGAACCTGCTGCTCCCAGGGAACCGCCGTAAGGACGGCTCTGCTGTTTTTTATCATATAGACGGCTCCCCATACGGTTCCCGCAGCCGCAAGGCCCATGAGACATATCCTCACCGGCCCTCTCCTTCCGTTCCTTTTCATCCCCATACCCGGTCCCGCCTGTCCTTTTTACACCTTGCCAAAGTGCTGTATCCTATGGTATGCCAAAACAAAGGAAAAAATGACAGCATCTGCCGCCGGAATCACAGCTCAAACACAGCCCGGTGAATACCTTCCGAAATGGTAAAACTTAGCTGCTGAACAGACTGGTCAATATCCGGCGGCGTCACATACATAGGCCCAAATTCCGGCTCCAGAAGCTCCCGGATCAGTTCATACTGCCCCTCTGTATCCATCTGGCGTATCCACGATCCTGTGCCTTTTGCGCATTCATTTTCCTCCAAAACCGCAAGAAGGGCTGAAATCGTATCCTGCACAATGGCAGCCGCCCCCACCACCGTCGGCACTCCAATAGCGATCACCGGTACTCCCAGGCTCTCTTTTGTGAGACTGTGACGATGATTGCCTACTCCGGAGCCCGGATGGATTCCCGTATCTGTAAGCTGTATGGTTGTGCACAGGCGGCGGACGCTGCGTGCTGCCAATGCGTCAATGGCAATCACCAGATCAGGTGATGTCTCTCCTATGATCCCATGCAGAATCTGAGCCGTTTCCATCCCCGTCTGGGCCATAACGCCTGGAGCAATGGCGCAAAGGCATGGATAGGGCTGTTTCTTCTCTGTCCTGTCCGCAAGAAGATGGCCGGTCACTCTGAGATTTCCCACGGTTCGGGGTCCTAAAGAATCCGGGGTTACGGATTGGTTTCCAAGGCCGACCACCAGCAGGGACGGATTTTCCTTTTTCTCCCATCCTGCCCGTTTCATCAGCTCATTCAACTGCATGGCCAGTTCATCCACCACTCTGCTGTGACAATCCTCATCCGGCGTCTGCAGCTCATCTGCTTCCAGCGTTAGATACGTTCCTTCCGGCTTTCCCATCGCTCTGGCTCCCTGAGCATTCAGTATCTTCACTTCTGTCATTCTGACCGCACCTTCTTTTCTGGTTCTTTCCTTTAATACAACCCCTGGGATCTCACCCCCATCACCTTCAAAACTTTCTTTATCTTCCAGAGCCAGATCTGTGCGTATCTGAAAGGAAAATGTAGCTGCAGCCTGCTTATTTTCGGAACTTCCCATTCCTGTGCCTCCTGTCTTTTTCTTCGATCCATTTGAATTTCCACATTTTGCAGTATTTCCAAAGGCCATCCACCCTCAGCTGCGGGTACGGCGCAAAAAGAGAAACTGCGATCCATCTTATTTTCCACTCATTTCAAAAAAATATTCCCTAAAACTTCAAAAAAACACCAAATTCCGCTTGACATTCCCAAAATCATTCGCTAAAATGTAATAGTATGTTTACATTGAACTGTCCGTGTCCAGGCTTTGATGGAAAACACAACGATTAAGAAGAGAAAACCGAACGGAGGTGTATTTCATTGGCTAACATTAAATCTGCAAAGAAGAGAATCTTAGTAAACGAGACTAAGGCTGCAAGAAACAAGGCAATCAGATCCAAGGTTAAGACTGCGATCAAGAAGGTAGAGGCTGCTGTTGCTGCTGGAGATAAGGTTGCTGCTCAGACTGCATTACAGGCTGCTATCACAGAGATCGACAAGGCCTGCACTAAGGGCGTATATCACAAGAACAATGCTGCCCGCAAGGTGTCCCGCGTGACCAAGGCTGTTAACACTCTGGCTTAATTTTATAGAGATATTTAAAATCCCTCCGGATTAACCCACCGGAGGGATTTTTTTGCTTACAGCTTCCTTTCATCATAACGTGCTCTTTCTCCGCCGATAAACTTAGGGCGTGTTCTGGCACAAACTACATGGGCGCCTCCAATTTCTCTGTTTAAAATCCGCACTGGAACTGCCACATCCTTTAAATGCATCCCGATCAGGGTATCTCCGATATCGATTCCCGCATGAGCTCGGATATGCTCCACTGCCGCCGGATGCTCCAGGGTATGATAAGCCGCCGTAGCAAAGGAGCCTCCTGCTTTTAGCTGAGGAACCACATTGACAGGCTCATATCCGTATTTTAACGCGGCCTCCTCCTCTAATATAAGCGCCCGGTTTAAATGCTCACAGCACTGGGCGGCCAGATAAATGCCCGCAGGTTTTAGCTCCTCATAAAGAGCTTCATAAACCGCCTGTCCGATTTCTCCGCTGGAATGAGAGCCAATCTTAAAGCTCCCGATTTCACTGGAGGAACAGCCCACAACCAGAATCTGCCCCTGCTTCAGATCTGCCTTTTCCATAAGCTCCCTCAAAACATCTTTTGTCTGTTTTCTAATCGCATCTAACTGAAGTTCTTCCATTCCATTTTCCTCCTTTAATACGTTTTTGCAATCAAAAGTTCTACTGCCAGACGGTCTGTCAGGCGGCCTGTCTTTACGCTTTCCTCTGCATCCACACAAAGATTTACATAGGAAAGGATCTGTTCCCTTGAAAATGTCTTTGCCTGCAGCATGATTTTTCCTGCCACAAAGGGCTGAAGCTTCATCCTGGAAGCAATGGTACTCTTATCCATGCCCTGCCCCATCAGCTCCTTCACCTGCAGGATCTGGTTAAACTGCCTTGCGATCAGAAATAAAATCCGCATAGGCGGCTCCTTTAAGGTAAGCAGATCCTCATAAAGATCCATAGCCTTTCGCGTCTGACGGTTGGCAATAGCCGTAATCATGTCAAAAATCTTGTTGCTCACCTGAGTGGTACAGATAGCCTCCACATCCTCCTCAGTGATCACATCACGGCCCAGGGTATAGCTGATCAGCTTTTCCAGCTCTGAGCTGATATTTTCCATATCATCCCCTGTTTTGCTTAAAAAAAACTCCATGGTGCGCCCGGTGATCTTTTTCCCATTTTTTGACAGGATGCCGGCAGCCCAACGGCCAAGCTGCGACGCATCCTGACGGCCAAGCTCCGCTGTATAACCGTATTTTTTCACGGCTTTAAAAAGCTTGCTGCGCTTATCCACCTCTGTTTCCACAAACACAAGACAGGTGGTATCGGGAATATGCTCCATATAAGCGCTCATTTCCTCTCCTCCTGCTCCGCCCTTAAACCAGCCGCTGTCCTCTATTAGCACCAGCCTGCGCTCTGCAAAAAAAGGCATGGTATCTGCAATGCCGATAATCTCATTTATATCCATTCCCTTTCCCTCGTAATGGTTAAAGTTCATGGTATCTCCAGCTGTCACTGCATCCTTTAAACGGTTCTTATAGCTCATTTTCAAAAATGCCTCTTCACCAAACAGAAGGTAGGCCTTTTTAAATGAACCGTCCTTTATATCCTGGTTTAATATCTGCATACGCTGTCTGTCACTCCCTGCCCTGGCGTTTTGCTCTATTATACCATGTCTTCCCCCTCTTGACAAATAGACTGTAGAGTGTATAATTATTTTTCTGAACAGTTCTTTTTAAAACCTTTTTATTTAGAACCTTTTATTATGTAAAAGGAGGATCCAATGACCTCAAACACTGATTTTCTTTTAGGTATCCGGGCTGCCATGAAGTTTCAGGACAGCCTGCTAAAACAGCTCTCTGAAACCTATGGACTGACTCTGATCGAGGCAAATGTCATCACATTTCTCCACAATAATCCAGGGAAAGATACTGCGGCCGACATCACGGAGCTTCGGATGCTCTCAAAAGGAAATGTCTCCCAGGCTGTGGAAAGCCTGATACAGAAAGGGCTCTTAAAGAGAATCCCGGATCTCCATGACAGACGCCGGATCCACCTGGCTCTGCTGCCCGCCTCACACTCCATTACTGCTGATGTAGATACGCTTATGGATGAATACAGAGGATATCTGTTTCAGGGATTTTCCAAAGAAGAGTTTGCCTGCTACCAGATTCTTTCAAAACGGCTCATGGAAAACGCAAAAAATGCTATGAAAGGCAGGAGTACACATGAATGACAACAAAGATTTTCTGGCAAAAGAGCCTGTGGGAAAGCTTCTTTTAAAGCTGGCTCTTCCTACTGTTACTGCTCAGATCATCAACATGCTTTACAACATCATAGACCGCATTTACATAGGACACATTCCTGAAAACGGCGCTCTGGCCCTTACAGGAGTAGGTGTCTGCATGCCCCTTATTATGATCGTGTCCGCATTCGCTGCTCTGGTTGGAAACGGCGGCGCTCCCAGAGCCTCGATCTTTATGGGACAGGGCGATAAACAGGCGGCTGAAAAAACACTGGGCAACTGCTTTACCGTTCAGCTGATTATCTCCGCTGTTCTTACCGCTGTTCTTTTAATGTGGAACCGTGAATTTCTTCTGGCTTTCGGCGCCAGTGAAAATACCGTAGAATACGGCGTAGCCTATATGAATATCTACGCTCTGGGAACTATTTTCGTACAGCTCACACTGGGTATGAATGCATTTATCACAGCCCAGGGCTTTGCAAAAACAGGCATGCTCTCCGTTATGATCGGTGCGGCAGCAAATATTATCCTGGATCCGATTTTCATTTTTGTATTTGGAATGGGAGTACGCGGCGCGGCTCTGGCAACTATCTTATCACAGGCATTATCCTGTACCTGGGTGCTGGCCTTCCTCTTCGGAAAAAAGACCTTCTTAAAGATCAAAGCTTCCAATTTAAAGCTTACCCGTTCCATTATCATGCCAAGCCTTGCGCTGGGACTGTCCACCTTTATCATGCAGTCCAGTGAAAGCGTAATCTCCGTATGCTTTAACTCCTCCCTGTTAAAGTACGGCGGCGACATCGCAGTCGGCGCTATGACCATCTTAACCAGCGTCATGCAGTTTGCCATGCTGCCCTTACAGGGCCTGGGCCAGGGCGCACAGCCCATCATCAGCTACAACTACGGCGCAAAGCTCACTGGGCGCGTACGCTCAGCCTATAAGCTGCTTCTCGCCTTGAGCTTATCCTATGCATCCCTGCTGTGGCTGGGCGTCATGCTTGCTCCTCAGGCATTTGCCGCCATGTTCACCTCAGACCCGGCTCTGATCGACTTTACCAAGCATGCACTGCGGATCTATATGGCCTGTATGTTCCTCTTCGGCATCCAGATGGCCTGCCAGATGACCTTCACTGCTATCGGCAATGCAAAGGCTTCCATCCTGGTCGCTGTTATGCGTAAGTTCATCCTGCTGCTGCCTCTGATCTATCTGGTTCCTAAGTTTATGCCTTCCGATCCGACTACTGCCGTATATCTGGCAGAGCCGATCGCTGATTTCTTTGCAGTCAGCTTCACTGCTGTGCTGTTCTTCTTCCAGTTTAAGAAGGCGCTCAGAGCATTGGAAGAGTAATCACTGCAGAATGTTTGGTATTTTCTCTATCTGAATTTTATAAAAGAGAGCACTGCTCAATCACCTGAATCTGATGATTTTGCAGTGCTCTCTTCGTCTTTCAATTTCTCCTGGGTTTCCGCATTTTGCAGTATGCTGCCATCAGCAGATAAGGGATACACGTTTTCCCTTATCCACTGATTGATGGAAGCCAAGGTGCAGGATACAATACAGCGTAAAAAACTCAAACAATTTCTCTGTTGTCTTTCAGATATTTCAGAAATCTCTTGCAGCCTTCCATTATATCTAAATACGTTTCATCAAAATTACCCGTATACCACGGATCTGCAATATCTCTTCCTGAACCTGCAAAGGAAAGAAGCTTGTATATCTTTCCCTTTGGATCTCCTTTTAACATCCGGTTGAGATTGCGTATATTTGCTGTGTCCATACCTATGATATAGTCAAATTTATCATAATCTGCTGTTTGGATCTGCTTTGCCCTGTGGGGGACTAACGGAATCCCAACCTCCTTTAGTTTGTTTACCGTTCCCCAATGAACCGGATTTCCTATTTCCTCTGTGCTGGTCGCAGCTGAGTCGATCAGAAATCGATCTGCCAAACCGGCTTCCTTAACCATGTGGGTGAAGACACTCTCACACATGGGGGAGCGGCAGATGTTGCCGTGGCACACAAAGAGTATTTTTAACATTTTTTTCTCCTCATTTATGAGCATATTTTTTCAGCTAAAACTTGCTTTTTTACAGTCTTTTAAACTTTTTATGTCAATTCTATTTTTTGTGCTATAAAATCCCCTCATATATGAGCAGATTTTTTCTTTTATTTTTTTTGTGCTATATTCTATGTTATGACACATAGCTATAGCACATTGTATTTTTAATCATTATCCGCCGCTTCTTCAAAATCAGGTTCACTCAATTCACCTGTATCATCAAACGGTGCAACTGTCACAGGAACTCTGGATAATGAATAAAAATCATAATTCTGGTTCTGCCTTATGCTATCAAACGTATTCAACAAATCCGTTTCCTCAAGATGTGTATATACGTCTAATGTAATAGCAATACTACTGTGCCCCATAATCGTCTGTAAAGTCTTAGGAGCCATTCCCATAGTTGCACACATGGAACAAAATGTATGTCTGCACACATGAGGTGTAATATTAGGAATCTCGTCCTTATACGTTCGATTAAACTTAGCAACAGCCCATCTCATGTGGTTTTGCCAATGCTGTGCCACTTCCAGATTATTATTCTTATCGAACCACAAAAACTTTGTAGCACTTACTGTATGTTCCCTGTCCCATACAATTGGTTCTGTAGTTAACTGAGGTCTGTTATCTATCACTTCCCTCAATACTTTTTCTACATCACCTAACATAGGGATTATACGTTCTCCATTTGCTGTTTTTGTTTCTTCCAGAACATAAGTGGCATTTTTGCCGTCATAACTACGTATTAACTGCCTACGAACATAAATCACTTTTCTTGCAAAGTCAATATCAGCTACAGTCAAACCGCAAAATTCTGAAATTCTCAAACCTGTATTGAACAGAAGATAGAAGCCATTAAAATATTTGCTAAAGGCTTTATCAGTTCGTACAAAATCAAGAAATCTTCTCATGTCTTTTTGAGTTACAGACTCCCGTGTATTTTCACCACCATAACGCTTTTTATTCATGGGAAAATCGAAAGGATTGTCTAACGTCCACCTGTTTTTCTTCGCCATTGCAAATGCAGGTCTTAGAATTCCCCTAAGCGTATGAAGAGTGCTATAATTCTTGCCCTTTTTATCATGTAAGGCATCAAACCACTCCTCAGCTTCTATTGCAGTCACATCTTTAATTTTTTTCTTTCCGAACTGCTCTTTTTGCATAAAATTAAGTTGTGTCGTATATCCTTTTCTGGTGGACTCTCTTACGTCTTTCCACTTCAAATCTATATATCGCTTCATCAACTCATACACAGTCTGATTACCCTTTGTAGAATTTAGTTTGTTGCTTATTTCGGCATTAACTTCATCTTCACGTTCACGAAGCGATTTCCCACTTTTTCCAATAGGCATTTTATCATTTTTAGTTAATGTCCAAGCGTAAACAGATGTACGTACACCTGTCACAGGATTTGTGTAAGTATACCTGTATCGACCAGATTTTTCATCATAGCTTTCACCTATACGCAACTTACGTCCTTTCGGGTCTTTTCTTTCATCTGTGACTATGCTCATGCTTTACTCCTTTCATCAAGAATACGATACAAAAGAATCGTAGCACAGCATAACTATTTTGTCAACATTTTGCTGTTTTATCATATCGTTTTAAAAAAAACCTTACCAGAAGCGGAAAAAAGTGCTTATTTACAATAATTACAAGCATTTTTCGCAGTTATTCATTTTTATTTTTTTCTGTGAAAGTTGATAGGACTTGTGCTATATCACACGTCCTCTATCCAGTTATACAACTCTATTTCCTCTAATCCTCTGTCTACAAGTCTTTGATACAAATTTTCATCTAACGTAGGCATTGAATCAAGGTCAGTTTCTATCTGTTTGGCACATACAGCCGCAAGCTCTGGATAGGCTAATGCAGTTTTATATAATTCGTCCTCTGTACCATGCAGTACAATTCGATTAAATTCTTCCTGTGTCATTACAATTCCCCCTCTAATATTGTCGGTACACCGACAATATTTTATCACGCAGTAACATATACTTTCAATAGACTATTGAAAGAAAGGGGTGTTGTGATGACTTACGCAGACGCAATTTCTATCCGATTACTGAACATCTGTAAAGAACGAAATATTACAGTAAATAAACTGTCTACGTTATCCGGCATCTCTCATTCAACTATTCAAGATTTAGTGACTGGCAAAAGCAAAAACGTCAAATTGAAAACATTGCACAAAATTGCTGTTGGTCTGGACATGACTATTTCTGAATTACTGGATTTTCCAGAAATGAACGAAACAATTTTTGAAGATGAATGATAGTGGGGGGAGAGGGGTCGCTCACTGGCGTTCGCTCTAGGCAGTACATCAATATTCTTAACCTCCCAAATACATATCATATCCTGTTTGCGAATCATCTTTAGGAATATCCGGTATTTCTCTATATGTTTTAATCGTACTTTGCCGAATATTCTGTATCGTCTGTAAATATTTTCTTGCTGGTGTCCTATAGTTCCTACCACTTTCTTGAACGCTTGCATAATCCAACACTTTTTCGACATCTTCTGACAAAGGCGGTAATGAACTGGCATAATCCGAGATTTCCTGCACAGCCTCCTCACATTCTGACTTGTAATTCTGCATTCTTCTATCACACTCTTTTTTGTAAGCAAGCTTATAGCATAACAAATCCTTATCACTTTTTTTCTGAATATCCTTTCGCTCCTGTTCGAGTGCATTTCTTTGAGCTTCCAACATATCTTCTCTATGCTGAAATTCTTTTTCTTTCTTCTCCTGTAAAAGCATCTCTTTGAAGAGTTTACCTTTATCCTTTTCAAGCTGTTCACGTTCTGCCTTTAAAATAGCCTTATCTGCTTCTATTTGCTCCTTTAAAGCATCAAGCCTATCTTTCTCCTCAGTAACTTCTAAAGCATCTAAAATCGCACTACACATGATTTCAGACATACTCTCATTTTCTTGTATCTGCTCACGCATTTTATCCGCAATATAGTTGTTTACACTCTTACCGGATTTCCTCTTTGATTTCCGTTCATTCCTGTATGCTTCATCTGTTTTACATCTATCCCAGTCTGTACAGTCTAAATCCTCAATATCCCAACCTTTTTCACGCATCATTTTGGGATAATTTTTATTGATTTCCACAAGCAATTTTGCATCAATTTTATTTCCGCAGTAATTACCCTTTTTATCTTTCGGTATTCCAATATCGTGAACGTGTCTGCTCAAATGTGTAGGGTCTGTTATCGTCCCTTCGTCCATGTGTTCAGCACTCATTACAATCGTATCTTTACGGAAAATGTCCGGCTGTATCTGCTCCATAACCGCCCGACTATCTTCATAGAATTTTGTGTATTCTTCATCTGTCCATTTGCAACAAACTTCTTCTGGTGGATTGTAAATAATCGCATATCCTATAACAGCATCAGAACGTAATTTTCTATAATGTTTTGTACCGCCTTTTCCAGTCACTTCCTGTCTGTAATCATCTGCTTCTTTTGTGATATAATCAGCACATTCAAACCCCGAAGAAAATCCTGTATATCTGTTTAAATATGTCCTATCTCTATCCAGTGTATCGCTATTTGAAACACGTTCTTTTCCTGCTTCTGCAACAATCGCCTTTACGTTGCTTCTATGCTTCTGTCCTTGCTTCGCTTCCCCTCTCACTAATCCTGTAACCTGTGGTGTACATTTCCAACCCATGTGTATCACTTCCTTTTCAAGTTAATTTATTAACCCAATGTAACTGTCCTCTGGGTTAGTAAACTAACCCGCCGGACCTCTGCGAGGCTTTCTTGTTTTCAATGTAGCATATATTTTTTATAATGCAACCTTGAAAACGCAAAAAAATAGCACACCCTATCAGCGTACTATTTTTGCAAATCTTATTCTTTTTTTGCATTACGTTGGGATACTAAATATTCATAAATTGAACAGCCGCTTTGTAACTTACATTTTTTTGAAATTTCAATCAATTCCAATGCTTCTTGTTTCCGCTTTTCCAATTCAATTCTTGACCTTTCAGCATCTTCCAAGCGTTTTGCTTTTTTTGCTTCGGCTCTTGCTTTTTTCAGTTGTTCAGCTAATTTGTCAGCTTCCATTTGTAATTGTTCAGCAGTTTTCTTTTTGCTCATATTTACTAACTCCTTTTTGTATATTTTTATAATCAAGAGGATATGTATACCTGTGGTTTCCATATCCTCAGTAATCATTGTTAAGTATCAGTCGTCCGTTCCGTCAAGGGTAAACTCCGTGTGCCAGTGCCACACCCTTGACCTCACTATTTTTAACCGTGATATGTTGTCACTGGCTCTTTTTTATTAGATTTATAAAACACAGTATGTAACATTTGATAATTTCCTGTTAATGTGTAATTCAGCCAAACTTCATAACAGGGAATTCTAATATCTGACTTTCCAACAGTTGGAACTATTGGACATTTTCCAGTTCTCATATCATCATAGTACCATTCATAAAGCTGTTCACACCATTTTTCATAATCAGCTCGCCTTTTTGCTTCTTCCTCACTCTCAAACTTTTCTTTGAACGCATCATCAATCATTTTACTGTAATCGAATGTTTTCACAGACGGACGATACTCAGCCATTGTTGCATTAAATTTTTTCTGAAAATCAATGAACATATCGGCTCTTTCGGTCTGCTGTTCAACAGAACCTCTTGTTGACGGTTGACTTAAAGCAAGATAATTTGTCCCATCTGACTTCTGTCTGATTTCACAGATGTAAAATCGAGAATGTGCAGCTTCATAATGTTTTTCTCCAAGTTTGCACATTGCAATCCATTCGTCAAATGTGTAGTTACTTGTAACAATAAAATATTTCCCTGTCCATGCAGGATTGTTACTTTGTCTTTTGTATGCCCGACAAATATAATTATCCGTCATATTCAACAAATTTGGACAAACATCATCATCAATAATAATCGCTTCATGGTCTACCCGAAGATTATCAAACTTTCCAGAGCCACCGCCTTTGATTGTCAAATACCGTTTATCAGATAACGCTTTTTCAGACGCATACGTTTTGCCACTATTAGGTTCACCATGAATAAAAACACATAAGCGGAGCATTTCAGCCCCCTCTTCAATTCGTGCATTAACACCTCTATCATAACTTTCACGAATCGTTTTCATTTTTGCATTGCTACGAACATTAAAAGGCTGTGAATCGTACCATTCTGTAAAATTCTTCAATTCATAACCAAGTTTATATGCTGTATCATCAAGTGCAATCAAATCAGAAGTATTCAGCTTTTTTGTACTTTCAGAAACCCTGAGATAACCATCACGGATTTTCTTGATTTCTTCAATCGTAAGATTACTCACAAGCTCGTCCATACGATAAAGTTCTTTTCCCTCTTTGATTGCAGTTTCAGTTTCATGTGTCAAATATGTAGCGTACCCTGCAAAATCGCCAACTGTTTCAACACCATGATTTGCCCACAACTCATCATCTAACCCGGGTCTATATTTAATTCCAAGACATTCCAGTATTTGTTTGACCCGAATACGCTTTTTCCTATCTGTGCATCTCACGATAATATGATAGTGATATTGTCAATATTGGTTTACACTTTTTTCTCAAGAATGTTCGACCTTATGCT
>ERZ827194.254-NODE-254-length-49908-cov-9.91102_pt1 | contig 49908 bp, 44 predicted proteins | sample MGYA00519777_ERZ827194 | MGnify/ENA primary metagenome ERZ827194 (study PRJEB31778, sample SAMEA3449277) | human gut metagenome | biome: human gut; feature: human-associated habitat; material: faeces | place: United Kingdom | collected 2010/2012 ...
ACTTCTCTCATGCCAGGGCCTGCAAACCATTTTGCGAAAATTCCTTGACACTACCAAATCAGTATCAGCAGGCAAAGTGACAGGCAAAAAAGCCTGTATTTCCGTGGAATTCCGGGCGTTCCGAAATTATTCCCACTCGCTCCTGTTAGATCTTTTCTAAACAGATTTGCTTATAGAATTTCGCTCAGAGTATTGACATTATTTTCATTATTCAGATAGTAGGGGCTATCTGATTTTTTGTTGCTATGGTGTTGCCACCTATAAGATTGCTATTTTCATATTACACGCTTAGAAGTTGTGTGATCAAGTCAACAAAATCGCATGCCTTTTCGTACTTGGCAAAAATCTCTTCAAATGTGTCGTTAATCTGAACCTCAATGTAATTTTGGTGTACTAATCGATTGCGTTCTCGTCCAATGGTCAGAAAAGCAACTTCGGCCTCATCAAGTTTTTTTGTATGAATCTCTTCTCTAGCTTTTCGCTTAAATGCGTCACCAAATAATCCAAAAAATTGGTTAGCATTACTTCCGTCCCAATTAAAAAATGTGTGGTACTGGCGTTTCATTGCTTTGTTGTCAACAAACGAAACGATTTCCACATTACATTTTGTTTTTCTATTCACAAAATCATGAATTGTTTTTGTTATTACGGTTTCAAAGTAACTTGCAGCAGAAAGTAATAATGCTTTTTTATAGGTATCGTTGATATATAGTTCAAACGAAACTTGACCATTCGATCTGCAAAATTCGATTAATTCACCATACTCCTCATATAAGGATTTTATCTTTGCACTATACATGGTATAACCCTCACTTTACACCATGAATTATTGCAAATATTCCTGAGCCTTTGCTAATCTCTTTTTAACCATTTTACTATGGGAGGTGCTATGCGTAATTGCCTCTTCAAATTCCACGTCTTTCTTTAACGCATTAATCTTATCAGGCTGGATTTTTCCACCAACTAGTGACTTTTCTTTGTAGTATATATCTACCGTTGCAACAAAGACGGAGTCAAATAACGCACCATTGAACTCCCCCTTTTTAGTGGCAAAAGTTTCTCTGGAAATTTCTGAACATGATTCTAAAAATGAAGTAAAAAGATTTTCAAAATATTCTATTTCACTTGTTGAATAGTTCATTGCCTTTTTTGCAAAGCGATTTATGAAACCATTCATAGAGCCACTATAATTTTCACCATCACAGAGTAACGCAAATGAACGTAATATAATTTCTACATCCTTAAATTTCCCATCTTCTGGCTTGCCATAAATATTTCTCCAAATACTATTCTGATTAAGAATGTTTAGCATTCTGAAGAAATCTGAATAATACAGACAAGCTCTAATTTCTTGATTGCTAAGATTTACTCCACCAGTATTTAAACGACTAAAAATCTCGAAAACAGAACTATCATCTTCTTTAGGCTCATTTTGACGAATAGCCATACATCGTATTGTCATAAATTCAAAATTTGATTTATATAGCCCAAGCGTATTATAACGCAATCCATCTAAAGGATTTTTTTCTCTGTTTTCAGATTTGGACAATTGCAATTTGAAATCTTGAAAATACATATCACTGAACAAGATGGAGTCAGGGATGCCATTATTTCCCTGAAATATTTTGTGAGAACTGGCAAAACCCTGTGAAACAGCGCATTACACCGCATTTCCTGACAACAAGCCCCTCAAATTACTACGAATTTACTACTAAGGAATGAACTTTGATGCGACGAAACACAGAGAAATGCGGACATACGGTTTAGCGCCGCTCTTTGAATTGTTCTCTAAATCACATATCTCCCGACTGGATAGGCCGTCTTTTCCGAATGGAGAAGGCGGCTTTTTCATGCACTTACATAGCCGCCTGTTTCGCCGCAGGCGGCTAAATCTATGAAAGGAGGGAACCCCAAAATGGCGAAACCAAAGGTAATCAGCGTAGCAAATCAGAAGGGCGGCGTCGGCAAAAGCACCACCGTCTACAACCTGGGGGCCGGCCTCGCGTTGGAGGGGAAGAAAGTCCTGCTGCTGGATGTGGACCCCCAGGGCGACCTCACCAAGATGCTGGGGCAGCGCAAGCCCCATGATCTGCCCCTCACCCTTGCCAATGTCCTGAACGACGTAGTATCGGGAACAATGCCCCGCGACCACCCGGAGATCATGCACCACCATGAGGGCTTTGACTTTGTGCCAGGAAACCGCAGTCTGTCCGCCGTGGAGGTAGGGCTGGTGAATGTGATGAGCCGTGAAACGGTGCTTCGGCGGTATGTGGACAGTGTGAAGCGGGAGTACGACTATGTTCTGCTGGACTGCCGGCCTTCGTTGGGTATGCTGGTCATCAACGCCTTGTCCGCGTCGGACTATGTGCTTGTCCCCGTCCAGGCGGACTATCTGGCGGCGGAGGGCATGACGGAGCTGGTGGGGACAGTTCGGAGCGTCCAGCGTCAGATCAACCCGCGGCTAAAAATCGGCGGCGTGTTCCTGACTATGGCGAATGAAACCGCGTTCCGCAGGGACATCGTGAACAGCGTGAAGGAGAATTTTGGGCGGCGTCTGCCCGTGCTGGACACGGTGATCCCGGCCACGGTGCGTCTGGCGGAGGTCAGCACGGCGGACAAGAGCATTTTTCAGCATGAACCCAGGGGACGGGCAGCAGACGCCTACCGCAGACTGACAAAGGAGGTGTTGGAAATTGGGCAAAAGGAGCGCAGCCGGACTTCTGACCTCGGTAGATAGCATATTCACCACCCAGGAAGAACGGGACAATGCCAAGCGCAGTTATGTAACCGACCTGTCTGCCGCGGAGATCAGCGACTTTCCTAACCACCCGTTCAAGGTGCGGATGGATCAGAGCATGGTGGAGCTGGCAGACAGTGTAAAGCAGTATGGCGTCCTAGTCCCCTCGCTGGTGCGGCCCATGCCGGACGGCAGTTATCAGATGGTGTCCGGCCACCGGCGCAAGCGGGCGGCGGAGCTGGCGGGCCTGCCCACGGTGCCCTGTATCATCCGGGAGCTGACAGACGATGAGGCCATCATCGTCATGGTGGACAGCAACCTTCAGCGGGAACAGATATTGCCATCCGAAAAGGCGTTTGCCTATAAGATGAAGCTGGAAGCCATGAAACGGCAAGGTATGCGGACAGATTTAACTTCGGCCCCAGTGGGTCCGAAGTTGCGTTCTAACAAGGAACTGTCTGAACAAAGCCCCGATAGTGTGACACAAATTAAAAGATATATCCGCCTAACCAACCTTATCCCGGAGTTGCTGGACATGGTGGATAATTCTGTGCTGAAAGAAGCCGGCAAGCTGCAAATGGCCCTGCGCCCCGCCGTGGAGCTGTCCTATCTGTCGGAGGCCGAGCAGACCGCCTTGCTGGAGGTCATGGAGGGAGAAATCCGCACCCCATCCCATGCCCAGGCCATCAAAATGCGGAGCTTTTCCGAGCAAGGCAAGTTGAACCCTGATGTGATCCTCTCCATCATGCAAGAGGAAAAGCCCAATCAGGTGGAGCAATTCAAAATTCCCAGGGAACGGATCGACAAGTTTTTCAAGCCGGGGACGCCCGCGCAGAAAATCGAGGACACTATCGTGAAGGCTTTGGAGCTGTACCGCAAGCGGCAGAGGGAGATGGAGCGATGAACGCCACACCTGGGGGATGGTCTGCCCTTTTACGGCCCCGGTACGCCTGCCGCTCCCCCCCTCTCACACTCTCCCCCGAAACCTGCTGTACCAGCTGAAAAGAAAGGCTCTGTCCATCCTTTTTCAGCCAGTAGAATCCTTTGGAGAACAGCGCGCAAGAAAACCAAACACAGGCATTGTCGGACCTCATGGCGTGCCATGAGGATTTTTTGTGCCTAAAATCAAAAACATGGAGGTAGTTTTGTTATGAAGCGGAAACCCCTGACCCACGCGGCCCGGCTGCTGTGCGCCCTAGCTCTTTCCATGAGCCTGGCCCCTGCCGCCCTTGCCGCCGACCCGTCTGAACCCACCCAGCCGTCCCCCTGCTATCCCACCGCCGTCACCCGGAGCGAGGATGGTACTGAGATCAGGAAAATGTACGACCTGGGGCCGGAGGATGACCCCGGCGGCATCCCCCGGTCCGACTTTGAACAGGACGGCTACCACTACACCCTCACGGACCTGCTGAAACAGGAACTCCCCGCCAACGAGAGCCGCCAGCATACAGAAACTGTGTCCGTGAACAGCAAGAGCAAGGACATGGGCGCGGTGCTGGCCCTGCTGCCGCAGACAAAGGAGTTTATCACGGAGGATGGCCTGTCCGGGGTGCTGACTCTGAAACTGGATACGGTGAAGGTGGAGGTGGCCGGGTATGGTAGCTCCACCAAAACCGTGACCGCCACCCGCACCTACCCCGGCCTTGCCAACCAGGACACGCAGTATATCCCCAAGACTATCCAGGACGGCGGAAATTCCATGACCCTCCAAACCGTTAACTGGCAGACCGAGGGGGACGGCCACTTTACTGCTATGGCCTCCTACTCCGGCTCCGCCACCAGTTCCTATGTGAAGGGCTATACCGTCACCGCCGACTACGCGGGCACCGTGAGCCGTATCAACCTGAATAAAATCCGCTATGTGGCGATCTTCGAGGGCACAGCATTAGACTCAACCCCTGAAGATATTTCCGACCCCAACACCCCCGTCGACCAGACTGATTCCACCGGGCAGGAGGCCCAGACCGGAGAGAAGAACAGCGTCCTGCCGGTTGTGGCCGTTGTCGCGGCGGTGCTGCTTGGAGGCGGGGCGTTCTACTTCATCAAGCGACGGAGGTAATACGATAATGAAGAAACTGACCATGCTTTTGTCTCTGCTGTACCTAACTGCGGCCCTGGCTGTTCCCGCCAGCGCATTGGAGTATAACATCTCCGCCCCCGGCGACCCGGAGTACGGCAAGCCGACTTCGGTGGAGCCTGTTGCCACGGCGGACCGTGGTGAGCTTTCCAATGTGGATGTGAGCAAAAACGCGGCTCTAGTCCCGCCCGCCTTTGGCAGCTCCACCGCCTACACCCTGAATACCGGCACTCCGCTGACCCCCAATTTGGCCCCCGGCTATATGCTGGGCGATGGTGCCGTTATCAATGGCAGCGCCGGCACCACCGTCGCTCCGCCTGATTATTCCGGCTTCCCCAGCGGCGGCACATCCAGCGTCCTCCCCACCATCGGCTTCACGGAGGTCACATCAGACCTCTACTATCAGGGCGGCTACCTTGCCACCTTAAAAATCCCCAGCATTGATGTCAATGTGAAGGTCTATGAGGGGACGGGAAGCGCCGTGCTGAGAAAGGGTGCGGGCCATTTTGAGGACACCAGCGTTTGGGCCGGAAACGTCTGTTTGGCCGCCCATAATAGGGGCGTGAACGACCATTTTGGGGAGATCCATACGCTGGATGTAGGAGATAAGATCACCCTGACCACCAAGCTGGGCAAGCGCACCTACGCCGTGACCAGTGTGAACAAAATCAGCGAACTGGACAACTCCCTGCTGTCTCCTACTGCGGAGAACTGTATCACCCTCTTTACCTGTGTCCGCAACCAGAGCGCCTACCGTTGGGCGGTCCGAGCCGTGGAGGTGTCATAACCACCCGCTGAAAAGAAAATTGCACCTTAGACAGTTTTTGCCCTCTTATGGTACAGTTGGGACAGAGGCATCCCAATCTATCACAAGGAGGTCATTCCATGATGAAAAACAGTCTGAAACGCTTTACCGCAGTCCTCGCCTGTACAGCCCTGACCGCTGCCCTGGCTCTTCCCGCGCGGGCGGCGGAGGATCAGCCCATCCGGGTAGGCAGCTACAAGGGCACCACGCTGGAGGTGGGAGAGCGCAGCGGCTTGGTGATTGGTCCCGGCGGGCCGGCGTACACCGTGACTTCCAGCGACCCGGACACGGTGGAGGTGGAACAGGTGATGAACTTCTGGACAGCCGTTGCCAAAGCGGAAGGGAGCGCGGAGATCACCGTCTCCAACCAGACTGGGGAAACCGCCACCCTGACGCTGACCGTTGGCTCCCATGCTCCGCAGGCTCCCACCGTCGAGAGTAGCCCCGACCAAGGAGAGGCGTCGGATGTGCGGCTGGAGCTGGTACGGCTGGTCAATGAGGTGCGCCGGGAGAACGGTGTGGCGGAACTGCCTGTCAGTGAGGCCCTGATGAGCGCCGCCCAAACCATTTCCGATAAGAAGTACACCTGGCACCACACCAAGGAGGAATGCGAGGCGGCCCTGGCCTGCGGCTATCCCTATGGCTTCGGCGTAAATCTGACTGTGTTTACCGGCGTTTCCACGGAGGACACCGCTCAACACGCCCTGGACAACTGGCTCAACTCCCCCGGCCATTTTGAAACTATGATTAAGCCGGACTGTGACAGCATCGGCGTGGGCGTGACAGAGAGCGGCAGCGTGACCTATTGCTACCTGTTCGTGGGTCGCCCAAACACCCACAATCCCTACGAATAATTGAGAACTGAACACGGACACGGAGAGGTCTTTCAGCCCCAGGCTGGAGGGCCTTTTCTTATGCCCAAAAACGGAAAGGAGTTTTTCACTGATGAAGAAAAACCGTTTTCTCACCCGTATGACGGCCCTGCTGCTCGTGCTGGTGTGTATGCTGGGCCTGCTGCCCACCGCGGCGTTGGCGGCGGACGCCCCCAGCTCTATCAAGCTGGAGGACTGCACCCACAATGGCGTCCACTATGAATCTCCCAGCCTGGGGACCTGCTGGCTCCATCAGATGACCTTCGATTACAACCAGAAAAGCACTATCGGCTTCTGTGCCGAGCACGGGAAAGGCATGGGCTGGTCCCTGGAGGGCCAGACCTGGGGCAACCCCGAGCCCATCACCGACCCTACCGTGCAGACCATGATGGCCTACTACTATGCCCATACCACCGGCGTGTTTACCGACCAAGCTCATGCCTTGGGCGTAGACGAGGTGTGGGGCAGCGATTATTCCTGGACTATGAATGCTTGGGTGCAGGCTATCATCTGGCGCTATCAGGCTGGCCTGCTGACGGACCCGGCCACCGCCTGCGCCGAGGAGTTGGTCTGCGTTTATAATAACCTGCACCACGGCAATTACAGCGGTGTAGATGACCTGCTGGATGGGATGTCCTTCCGCGACCGTGCCCAATATATCCTAGACCTGGGCAAACAGGGCGTATGGGGCGATTGTACCGTCCATGAGTACGCCTATACCGGCTCCAGCACCAGCTCCCATCAGGCCAAGGATGTGCAGGCCATTATGATCGGGGAGCTGAATGTTATCCGCGAGAAATACGATCTGACCGTGAAAAAGGTGGACGCCACCAACCCCAACAAGGGTCTGCCCGGAGCGCGGTTCATCGTGCGCTCGGAAAACGGGACCTACGAGAAGGAGGTCGTGACCGGGAGCGATGGGACCTACACCCTGTCCGGTCTGGACGCCTCCACATATTCCGTTGTTGAACTGGAAGCTCCGGAGGGCTATGAGATCGACAACGCGGGGCCGCAGTATGTGGCTTTGCCCAATGGCGGCAGCAATACCGTGACCGTCACCTTCCTGGACAGCCCGGAGATCACCAGCGAAGGCAGCATCCGTAAGGTGGATGCGGATGATCCTACCAAGGGTTTGGCCGGAGCAGTCATCAAGATTGAAGGCACCGACAACAGCTTTGTGGGCACTTATACCACCGGGGCGGGGGGCTATCTGGAGGATGTGCCCTGGGACGCCCTGCCCATCGGTAGCTTTACCGCGACGGAGGTCACGCCCCCGGAGGGGTACTCCCTCAGCCCGGACCCGGATAAGGTCAAGCAGGAGTTTTACTGGGACGGAAAGAATGATGTGGCCTTGGTGTTTGAGAACGACGCCAGGGTAAAGGTCAAACTGGTCAAGTACGACGACAGCGGCGATCCCCTCCCCGGTGCAGTATTCAACATCGTCAGGGACGGCCAGATCATCGGCACCGAGGCCACCCAAGCGGACGGCTCCATCACTGTCCCTAATGTGACCGAGGGGATGTACGCCTTTATGGAGGTTTCGGCCCCTGCGCCTTTCGCCTGCCTGACTGATCCGGTCATTGTCCATGTGGATCAGGCCACTGTGGATGGAGGCGGCACCATCACCGTGGAGGCGGCAGACAAGAAGCTGCCCAGCCTTTCCATTCTCAAGCGGGATGAGCAGACCAAAGAGGTCATTCCCGGTACGGTATTTGAAGTCAAGGGCATCCATTCCGGTTACCATACCGATGTGACCACCGGAGAGGATGGCAGGGCCACCCTCTCTCATATCCCTGTGGACAGCTATGAGTTGACGGAGAAATCCGTTCCCGACCCTTATGTGGTGGGGGATGAACCCATCCAGACCGTCTACCTCGGCCCCGGCGAGGAACGGGAACTGATTTTTGATAACCTGAAACAGCCTCTTTTGACCATCGCCAAGGTGGACGCCGCCGACTCCACCACCCCCATCCCCGGCACCACCTTTACTATTGAAGGTATTGACAGCGACTATCGAAACGATGTGACCACCGGCGAGGACGGTACGGTGTCCCTGCGGGTGGCCCCCGGCAGTTATAAGGTGATCGAACAGTCCGTTCCGGCCCCCTACTATTTGCCGGACAAGGACGCGGACCGGGAGCAGACGGTCAGCCTGAACGCCGGGGATGAAAAGCGGCTGGTATTTGAGAACCACAAGGCTCCGGAACTGACTATCTATAAGGAGGACAGCGTAGCCGGCGCTCCCGTGGAGGGGGCGCGTTTTCATGTGACCTATACCAGCAACGGCGAGGCGTCGGACGCGCCCGCCACCATCGACTACGGAGAAATTCTGACAGACGCCAACGGCGAAATCAAGCTCCATGAGCAGGGAAAGCGGCTCTATCCGGGCGAGTTTACCATTACAGAAGTGGAACCGGCTCCCGGCTTCCAAATGAAAGAGCCGACCACGCAGACCATCATCCTCCATGGAGGCGAGAGCAAGACTGTCACATTCCAGAACGAACCGCTCAACGCGATTGTGGTGGAGAAGTACGACAGCGTGACCCACGAGGCCCTACCCGGCTGTACCTTCCAACTGAAGTATCTGGGTGGGGTCAGCGGCACGGGCGGCACCACCATCGGTCAGAAAGTGACTGGGAAAAACGGCACCGCCATTTGGACCGGGCTGAAAAGCGGGGCCTATATCGTGGAGGAAGTAGACCCTGCGGACGGGTATTCCATTATCAACGCATCTGAAACGGTATATTTGGCGGACAGCGGGGAGCAGAGCATTGTCACCGTCCGTTTTGACAACGCGCCGGACGGCATCCTGCTGATCCGCAAGGTCTGCGCCACCAACCCCAGCGTGACCCTGCCCAACGCCGAGTTCAAGGTCATGTATGCCGATGGGACCCTGATTGGAGACAGCAACGGCGTCTACCGCACCGACGAGAACGGCGAGATCCGCATCCCCGGTCTGAAACCCGGCAAAAGCGTGGTGGTGACGGAAACCCGCGCCCCGGACGGCTTCATTCTGGACACCCAGAGCCAGACCGTACAGATCAAGGAGGGCCGCACCGTTTCCCTGACCTTCAAAAACCAGCCGAAAGGCGCTCTCATTATCCAGAAGCGGGACAGCGCCACCGGCCAGCCCCTCCCCGGCGCGGAGTTCCGGGTAACGACAGCGGCGGGGTGCGAAGTGGGACTGGACGGCGTGATCGGCACCAGCACCCTAACGCAGAACGGCATTTTTACCACGGACGCCCAGGGCGAGATCAAGATCACCAACCTGGCCCCCGGCGCGTATGTACTGACGGAGATCAAGGCCCCGGACGGCGGGTATGTCATTGATACACCCTCCACCAATGTGGTCATCGGGGAGGGCGGCGATACCCAGACCGTCATTGTGAAAAACTCCAAGGCCGGAACGCTGGTCATCGACAAGCGGGACTCCCTCACCGGCGAACCGCTGGAGGGCGTCACCTTCAAAGTGACTACCTCCACAGGGGAGTTTGTACCGGATGAAAACGGGCAGATCAGCAGCAACGGCCTGTACTTCACCGACAAGGATGGCAAAATCACCATTAACGGTGTGGTGGGGACGCTGGTGGTGACGGAAACGGCCACCGTTCCGGGTTATACCATCGACGAGGCCACCCGGACCCAGACCGTGGTGGTGAACCCCAACGACACCCAGACGCTCCATTTTACCAATACCCCCAGCACCACCCTGGTCATTGAGAAGTATATCGAGGGCACCACAACCCCATTGAAAGGCGTCACATTCCTTGTCACCGACAGCTCCGGCGCGGTAGTGGGCAGCAGCAACGGCGAGTTCATCACGGATGAGAATGGCCGTATCGTGATCGAGGCCCTAACCCCCGGCACCACCATCACCGCACGGGAGGTCAAGACGGTGGATGGCTATGTTCTGGACAGCACCCCAAAGTCCATCCAGATCAAGGCCGGCGAGGTCCAAACCCTCCGCTTCTACAACACACCGAGCGGCGGCCTCACCATCATCAAAAAGGACGAGGAAACCGGGGAGTGCATTAGCGGCGTCCAGTTCGAGGTCCGCAAGCTGAATGGAGAGATCATCGGCACCTACACCACTGACAAGAGCGGCGTCATCCGCCTGCCCGAAGCGGAAAAGGGCTGGTATCAGGTGGTGGAGCTGAAGGCCGCCGAGGGCTACCGTCTGGACGATACGCCCTACCAGATTGAGGTAAAGGACGGCCAGACCGCCACTTTGGAAATTACCAACCGGCAGACCGGGAGCGCCCTCATTCACAAGATCGACAGCGTGACCGGCAAGGGCATCTACGGCGTGAAATTCCTCTTGTCCGACGCCAGGGGCAACCCCATCGGCACCTATGAGAGCGACAACGAGGGCTATGTCTATATCGACCACGAGTTGGAGGATGGCCGGTACACCATCCAGGAGATTGAGTGCGCGGAGGGCTACCTTTTGGAAACCCAGCCCAAGACCGTCTATGTGAAGTACGGCGGCTGCACCACCATCACCTGGGAGAATACCGCCGTCACCGGCCAAATCCAGGTGACCAAGACAAGCGCCGACTATAACTCTATGAACGGCTGGCCCGCTGGTACTCCTATCCCTGGCACCGTATTTGAAATCTACCATGCCCGGACGGGGCGTCTTGTGGACACCATCCGCACCGATAAAAACGGTGTGGCCGTGTCTAAGCCCTTGCCTTTGGGCCGGTACAAAATCGTGGAGTCCCAGGCGGCGGACTTCTATGCTTTGGACAAAACGCCCATTGAGGTGGAGATCGAGCATGAGGGCCAGATCGTCAAGGCGGCCATGACCAACAAGAGCCTCTATACCAATGTAGCCATCCAGAAAACCGGCTATGCCGAGGTCATGCCAGGCCAGAATATCCGCTACACCTTCTCCGGCATCGCCAACAACTCCACGACTTCTCTCACATCGTTCTACTGGCGCGATACCCTGCCCGTGGAGGCGGTGCGGCTGGCGAAGATCACCACCGGCACCTACAATGCTGCTGGAAGCTATAAGATCGTCTACAAGACCAATCTCAGCGGGAGCGAGTACCGTGTGCTGGCGGACAGCCTGAACACGCAGCAGAACTATGTGCTGGACGCCTCGCCTGTGGCCCTGCGGCTGGGGTCCAACGAGTATGTCACAGAGGTGATGTTCGTGTTTGGCGTCGTGCCCTCCAACTTCCGGCAGGTGGAAACGCCCATGATCGACTGCTCCGTGGTGTCCTGGGTCAAAGGCGGCAGCCAATTCGTCAATCAGGCGGATGTGGGCGGCGTCTATGACGGTCAGTGGATCATGGCTACCTCCCGGTGGGTGACGAAGGTCTACGCCCCCTCCAAGCCCCTGCCCCGGACGGGTTATTAAGCGCATCCCCCGCGGCCCGCTGTGCGGGCCGCTTACATACCCATTCGCACATTTGAATCCATTTGCCCTTTCCTGTACGATATGGGCAGAGAGAAGGGAGTTGTTTCAAATGTTCAAACGGGAAAAGAAAGTGTATCTGGAACTGACGGACGCGGAGCGCCGCCTTGTGCGGATGTACCTGATGAACTGGCGGAACAAGCTGACCGCCCAGGGCCGGGACGCTGGGCCGGTGAACGACCTGCTGTTGAAGCTGATGGCTCACGGCTGAAACAACCGGCTTTTACATACGCCGCTCTTTGTCTTTGGGGACACAGAGCGGCGTAAATTTTTGGAAGGAGGACTTCAAATGGACATAGATCAGGAAAAGCGTATGGCCGGGGACTATGAGATCATCCATGCGCTTCACATTGGCGACCGGGAGATCGTGCTGGGGGAAAACCCGTCAGCGCCGGAGGATGAGCGGTATGTATGCGCGTTCTGCCAGCAGCATGAGATATTCATAAACTATACCGAGGTCATGGTCAGCGGTGACTACCCGGAACTGGTAAAGCTGTTTGGGGAGCGTGTGGCGGAGCAGGCGGAAAAGACCCGTATCGCCTTGAACGGCCCGAAAATTCAGGGCATCCCCAATTCGGCCATCACCGCCGAGGACTGTGGACAGGTCAGTTACCAGGAGGACATCCGGGGCAAAGTCGTGGTGATCCGCCCGGAGGTGCTGCGCCGGGAATACCGCCACGCCACCTGCCAGCTCCAGTTGTGTACCAGCGGCTCCGGCGCATACCCCAACAGCCGCGGCACTGCCTGTTACTGCACAGAGCTGTATTCCGGGCAGAGGGCGCGGTTTGAGCGCAGCGACATTCTCGGCGTCATCGCCCCGGAGGACCTGCCCAAATGGGCAAAGCATTACCTGGAGCTGCGACAGGCTGAAAAGGAACGAAGCTCTCGTGACAGGGGGTGCCGCTGATATGGGCAACCGTATGAACGCCGGCTATCTCATCACCGACTCCATCCACATCGGGACCACCGAGTTCGTGCTGGGTGTGAGCATAACGGAACAATCCATGTTTGTGACATGGGCCTGCCAGGGAAATGATTACTACTATTGGGGCCACTATCACTCCGATCTCCTGACCGCGAAAAAGGACCTTCTGGAACGGGCCGGGGCGGAACTGGAGTACCAGATGACAAAGCAGGAACGCTCCGGCGAACAGCCGGAGAAATCGGGGAAGGAGCGTGAGCTGGAATGAGCTATGAGCCGGCCTATTCTCCCTGGGGGCTTATCCAGACCCGCAAGACCCTCTGCCCTGGTTTCTTCGATGTTTCCACAGCCAGCCATGGCGGGATCATGGTGGCGCGGGAATTTGTGACCGGGAATTTATCACCTGCCGCCCAGCGGTACGGGTTCTGGGAAGGCGGCTATCTGTGCTTTGAGGAGGACAGTGACGCGCAGATCGTCCTCCGGGAGCTGATGGACCGGGGGCTTTACACCGCGCCGGTCAATGAATACTTCGGCCCCGGAGAATACAGCAAATGTATTGATGATACTATCCGGGTATGCCATCCCGACTACTGGCGGGCGCATGAGGCCGGACTGACACAGCCTGCACAGCAGCCGAAGGTAAAGGAGCGTGAGCGATAGTGGAGCTGACTTTGCGGCCTGCGACACCCACGGAACGACTATACGCCAAGCGGCAGTGTATTCCGATCATGGAGCGGTGCGGAAGTCCGGGTATCTTAGTTGCTGAATTGGACGATAGCGGCACGGCGTTTTACAGCCATTGGGACATCTGGGACCCCGCATGGAAAACACCAGAGTTCTCGGTGGAACTCGATGCCATGATTGAAATGCTCCGATCAGACCAGCGATATGGCCCTGTGCTGAAGAATATCCCCGCGATGATTGCCTACTGCCTGAACAACCAGGAAAGCCGCATCATGCAAAGCCCCGAATATCTGTTCCGCGTTGATGCCGGCTACCATGCTTATCTACTCCGTTGTACGCCATCCGAGCTGCTGGATAACGCATATATCTATGCTTACCGCCGGGACCTGCTGGAGCGGCACATGAAGGAAGCCGAAAAAGGCATCCGCTTTGTCACCACGGACGGCAAAGAGAAATTCAGGGTGTCGGATGGGGAGCAGATCCGCATTATCACAGGCGGAGATGGCACCCGTGACCGCACCGCCCGCTATATCGACGCCGGCCACATGGAACTGTCCCACGAGTGGGGCAGCACCGTCTATCCTATCCGGGAGTTTGCGGAGCGGCTGGAGCAGACAGGCGGCAGGGTGATCCCCATGCGTTCCACCCTGCCGGACAAGTGCTACGCCGTACTGCCCAGCAGTGATGAGATCATTATTGTCAAAAAGGGCGAGAGCGGCTATTACCGCACAGATCAGTATGGACACGACCGGGCGGAGGCCCTGACCATTGTAGATGAGTGTAACGAGCGCGGCGGCGTGACCAAAGCGCAGACGGCGGCGATGCTGGCCGGCTCCCTGTTCGGCTGGGAGGTGGCAGCCGCCGACCCGAAAAACTATGACGAGCAGGGCCAGCCCATCAAGCCCAAGCGCCATGACCGGGGCGACGCCCGGTAGAATGTCTATCAATATCGTATAGAGAGAAGGCGGCTATCAGTGAGAAGCTGATGGCCGCCTTCTTGTTGACAAGGAGCGTGATCGTATGGAATTGACTTTTCGCGCCGCCACCCCAGCGGAGCGGCTTTATATTGCCAGACAAAGCACACAGATTGAGGGCCAGACCGGGAGTATCGGGCACCTTCAAGCGGATATGGGCGAGGACGGCAAGGGCTTCTTTCCCAAGTGGACCAGCCACCGGGAAAGCCTGGACACCGAGGACTTTCAACAGGAGTTTGAGGAGGTTTTGGAGGCCCTGGTGGGGGACGAGCAGTACGGCGGGTTTCTGAAAAGCCGTGACGCCATACGGGATTTCTGCCGGGGACACCAGGAGAGCGGCTACGATAACGGCTTTGCGTTCGGCTTCCGGGCGGACACAGCACAGTATGCCTACCTGATCCGGCTGCACCCCTACAAGGGGGAGGAAAATCTGTTTCTCTACTGCTATTGCCGCGACTGGCTGGACCGGCACATGGAACAGGCTGAAAAGGGCATCCGGTTCATCGACCCGCACTACAAGGAGCTGTTCCGCATCCCGGACGGCGGGCAGATCCGTATTCTCCGGGAGGGCTGTGCGCCCATCGACCGGACCTGCCGCTATATTGATGACTGCCATGTGGAGGTAGGCAACGGCTGGGACAGCCTGTTTCACATCTGCCAGTTTGCCGAGCAGATGGAACGCTGCCACAACACCGTCCTGCCACTGACACCACCCCTGCCGGAGAAGTGCTTTGCCATTTTGCCATCATCCGGCGAGCTGATCGCCATAGAGCGGTATAAGCCTGGGTATCAGGTGTCCCCTATGGCCCATTTCAAAGGGAAAACGCCCCAGCAGACGGCGGATGTGCTCAACGGCGATATGGGCGTGACCAGGGCGCAGGCGGCGGCGATGCTGGCCGGGGTGACCCAGGGCTGGACTTCCCCTGCCACTGACCCGAACCGCTACAACGAGCGAGGACGGCCTGTCAAGCCCCGCCGCCACGAAAGGGGCGGTTCACGATGACAGAGCAAAGGCACTTAATATGGAGCAACTACGATCTGGACTATGAGGACTGGAGGGACGATCTGGAGGAAGATCATCCGGAGCTGACCGAGGACGAGCGCATGGCCCTGATGTACGAGATCAATAACCGCTATCTGGACGATGAGCGCGTCAATCTGAACATCCAGCTTGACCAGCCCATCCTTGTGATCGCTGACCTGGGACTTTGGAATGGGCGGCGTACAGGCTATCAGGAGATCTCCAGCGGCAATATCCGGGACTGCCTTTACAGTGGCCGGGATATTGAATACGCCACATGGTATGTGGATAAGCTGGGCGACCTGCGCTGCGACGCCATACACCACGACGGTACGAACCATCTTCTTTACCGCACCTATAAGCCCGGAGCACGGGACTCACAAATTGACTTGCTGAAAGAAAAACTGTATTACGGAAAGGCTGTCCGATCCGATATAACCCGGATTACCCGCAGGCTGGGAGACGAGATCGGCAAGGTGTACGGCTGGGATTTTCCCAAGCCCCGGCAGGCCGTTTCCGTGGAAAGGTAGGACGATGATGGCACAAATACCCAACACCAAATTAGAACTACACCCCTCTATGTTTGACCTGTTGATGACTGTCCTGGCATACAACGCCGCTAACGCCCCCGTGGAGAGCGTCCGAAGCGGTGCGAAGGACTTGATGGAGAAACGTATGCGCTTTACCCGGCTCTATATGAGTAAAGACGGCGAACAATACGCCAGTCTGTGTATGTATGAAAATGAAGCGGAAGAAATGATCTGGCAGCTCCTTTTATCCGCAGCCCTCAACTATGATGTGAGCGAGGAATATCACAAAAAGTTGAAGGTGGGAAGCAGGAGTGATCCCCAATGAAGGGCGTACCCATTGACGAGTCCCTGTGCGCGTATCTGAAGGAGTACCGCAGAGGGCAGGAGAACGCGGCTTCCAGTAAGGAGCTGGAGGCCGCGTTTCATGTCGGCGGGACGGAGCTGCGGCGGGCGGTCAACCGCCTGCGCTGTGACAGCCACCCCATTTGCAGCGCCGATGCAGGCTACTTCTACGCGGCGCGACGATCAGAGGTCAGGGCCACCGTCGCCCAGCTCACCGGGCGCATCTCTAAAATCGCCGCGGCAGCAAAGGGCCTGCTGCAATCTTATGAGGAAACGGAGGGATAGAGCGTGGCGAAAAAACTGGACTCTATTGTAGAGCTTGCAGCGCAAAAGACCCGCGAAATTTCCGCCAACAGCGGGAACTATATGGCGTTCCTGACCACCGCCGCCCACAACTTCAAGTACAATTTCCGTGACCAGCTTTTGATCTACGCGCAGAAGCCGGACGCCACCGCCTGCGCCCAGATCGACTTCTGGAACAAGCATGGCCGCTATGTCAACCAGGGCACCAGGGGGATCGCCCTGCTGGTGGATACAGACCGGGGCTATAAGCTGCGGTATGTCTTTGATATGTCTGATACCAACAGCCGCCAGGGGCGCACCATCCCCATCTGGAAGATGGAGCCGCGGTATGAGGACGCGGTGATCGAGGCGCTGGAGAACAGCTATGGCGAGTTCCCGGACCGCTCTGGTCTTGCCGCCTGCCTTCTGGAAACGGCGAAGGTCATCGTGGAGGACAACTTTGGCGACTACCTCACGGAGCTGCGGGGCATCAAAGAGGGCAGCCTGCTAGAAGAACTGGATGACCTCAGTACCGAAGCATGGTTTAAGGGCCTGGTGGAGAGCAGCGTGGCTTTTATCATGCTGACCCGGTGCGGCATCGACCCCATGGACTATTTCAGCGGCGAGGATTTCGCCCATGTCTATGACTTTGACACCCCGGAAACCCTGTCCATCCTGGGCGGCGCGGTGAGCGATATTGCGGAAATGCCCCTGCGGGAGATCGCCAGCACGGTTTTGAGCATGTACCGGGCAGAGCAAAGGGAAAATCGCACATTTGCGCAAACTCCAAACAGGCCGTATCATGATAGCAGGACAAAACAGGAAAGGAGCATTGAACATGGAACTGACATATCGAACAGAGGGCGACTACCGTCTGCCCAATCTGGAAGCGCCGGAGGCCCCGAAGGTCGGAAAATATGGGATGCTGCGGCGCAGTTACCTTCAGACCCACAGGAACGCCTACTACACGGGGATGCTCCTCAGCGGCAGGCTGAACGCCCATCTGGAGAAGATCGACCGGCAGGCCACGGAGATGGTGGAGCAGTTGATGGCGCGGATGGCGCGGGAGCAGGGCGTGACGGAGGAGCTGAAGGCCAGCGATCAGATGAAGTGGGTGGGCCTGATGAACAACATCCGGGCAGCCGCGGAGGAAGTGGCGCTGACAGAGCTGGTCTACGCGGACACATAAGCGGCCCGCTTATTGCTGGGGAAGAACTTCCACAGGCCCCTGTTGACGGGACATCCGCTACTGCCGGACTTCAAAACAGCCACCATGATTTTGACGCCCGCACGGACATCCCTTACTATCATGAGGACAGCGAGAAACAGGAATTACTCCGCATCAGCGACGCCCTAAAAGACCATAGGACCGAGATCGCCGCGTTCTTTGAAGCCCATGAGGGCAGAAAAGAGCGCGGCGATTTCATTAAGGGTTTCTTTGACAACACCTATGTGGAGAAAATTTTGAGCAATGGCCAGCGGGCCGGGTATCGGGCATGGGACGATGTGCTGAACCTCTGGCGCGGGGCGTACTTCTCCCGCGAGAAAGAGGAATTCCTTCGGTGGCCCCATGTTGCCGACACCATCTACGGGATGATCCTGCTGCACCAGTGGCTCGACCCGGATGAGCGCCCCCTGCCCAGCGAAGCGGAACAAGTCTCTCTCATAGAACAGGCAGAAGCAGAAAAGGCTTCGGCTTTTATTTTGCCCCAGGAGGCCATTGACTATGTTCTGTGCGGAAGGTACTCACCGTCCAAACTCCGCATCTATGACCAGTATCAGAAGCAGGAAAGCAGACAGGAAAATGCCAAATTCCTGAAAGTGGAATACGGCGTAGGCTCCTATTCCAACGCTATCCCCAGCAGCGGCTTTAGGGTAGACCACGACAGCACGGGCATCACCATCTCCCGCGACTACGGCGACCCTGACGGGAAATTCCTGCTGACCTGGGCCAAGGTGGAAAAGCGTATTGGGGAACTGATTGCCGCTGGACGCTACCTGAACCGGGCTGAAAAAGAGCATTATCCGCAATACCGGGCACAGATAGAGCAGCGGAAGGCCCGTTGGGACATCGCAGCGGAGATTTGCTCCATCATTGATGATTATGTGGATTTCAAAACACGGACCGGTGAAACGGACCCATACAAGGAACTCCTACTTGCCAGAACGTGTGCGAACTCCTTTAGAATAGGGGAAAAGAAGTGCTATGTTCTGTCAGGAGATAATCTCTTTGTCCTGCCTACCCTGCGAAACGCCATGCAGACGATCATCCGGGACAAGACCCACCTGACGGAACGCTGTGAGGCTGTGCTGGCTGATCTGAGCGGTCCCCTTGCCACACCGCTGGAACCCACCGAGGAGGAGCTGAATCCGCCGCCCCCTCCAAAAAAGGAATACCGCTTAACCCTGGGTGTCACGGTGTACCTGGGGGCGCAGGAGTATGAGCTGCTGGCCTATAATGAGCAGACCGTCCGGCTCTATGACCCGACCTTTCCTATTTTCAATAAGGAGCTGCCCCGTGAGGAATTCGACCGTCTGCTGGCGGAGAACCCGCTGAACGACAGACTGCTTCAGGTGGCGGAGAACGCGGCACCCGTGGCTGACGCCGAAGAACCGGATGCCGGGGAATCGCCGGACGCCCCGCTGCCCGTGGGACGGATCGACTTCCTGGGCACGAACGGCAGCGTGGGCGAAAGCGTGGAGTACACCGGCGCGGAAGAATTTGTGGCGGCAATCAAGGAAGAAAACCATGCTGGCGCGCCCATGCGGATCGTCCTCTACCGGGACGGCCAGGGCCAGACCATTCCCCAGGACTTCCTTGCCGAACTGGACCCGCCGCCCCAGGGCTTCCAGGTCATTGACATGGCGCAGGCGCAGTTGGGGCGGGCAAAATGGCTCATTAACGCTTACTGTATGGAGGTCTTTGAGCAGGAGGCCGACTTCTCCGACCTCTCTCATGTCCCCCTGGCGTTCAGCTCCACCAGCGACAGCGCCCACACCGTAGAGATCAGTGTGGACTTGGTATCGTTCCGCCTGTCCTATCTGGTGGACGGCTCAGAGGCTGCTTCCATCCAATGCGCCGGCTTCCATGACCTGAATGAACTTCTCGCCAACCTGGATTTTGACGAGATGGTGGCCTTTGCGGAGGAGGAGTACAACAAACAGCAGACTCAGAAAAAGCAGACGGAAGTGCAGCAGACAGAGGATGACCCTTTCCCGGAGATAGACCCCGCCGCCATCCGCAGAACTCTTGCAGAAAGAGGCATTGTGGACGGAAAAGTCATTGACCCGGATAAACTGAATGCCGACCCCTTTATTCAGCGGGTCATGGCCGATGCGGAACAGGCTTCCGCCCGTGCGCCACAGTCTGATGAACGCTTTTCCCCCATCGAAACTGAGAACGGCTACGCTGTGTGGGACAACATTCGAGATGAGATTTATGTGGATGATGAGGGCGTCAGTGAGGAATTTACCAGCCGGTGGCAGGCGGAGGAGTACGCCCGCCAGTTGAACCAGGTGAACCCCCTCGCCCGGTATTATGGGGAGGGCGAAACCATCCTGATCCGGCAGTACCCCAACGGCCAGTATTATGTCCAATATTGCTATGACGATCAGGATAACACGGTGTATGCAACGGCGAGTGGCTTTGATACCTTTGAGCAGGCCGAAGCAGCACTTTATACCCATCGTCCCCAGGCAAAAAAAGACCCCATCGCCGCCCAGGACCTCGCGTACCGGCAGGCAGCGGAATATTGGTCCGGCGACGAGCATCTTGTGATTTTCCGGGAACCGAACGGGACCTTCTGCAATCAGTACGGCTTCATTTCCGGCAGGGTGACGCCCACGACCGGGAGCTTTGCCACACTGGAGGAGGCGGAGAAACAACTTTATGCGGACCGCCCTCTGGCCCAAAAGGTCCAGGCACGGGAGAAGCCGCCCGCCCATGCCCCGGTGGACCGGGACGAAGCGGAGCGCCGCTATCAGGTGGTGGTCTACCACCACCTGGAAAACGGCATGGATGAGAAAACGGAATACGCGACGCTGGAGGAGGCGGAACAGGCGGCACGGGGCTATCTGGAAGGCACGATGGAAGCAGACGGCTTTGCCTACGAGGGCGCGGCTGTCTACGACCTGCTGGAGAAGAAGTGGCTCCGCGTGATCGGGGACTTCCCCACACCGGAACCTCCCGCCGCAAAAGAGGAACAACCTCTGCCTCCGCAGGAGGATACGGAAACGGCTGCTTCGGACCGTGACCTGCTCGGTAAGGAGATCACGCTGGAGGGCCGGCGGTTTCGTGTAGAAAAGATCGACGAGGATGGCCGGGCCTCCCTGCGGGATCTCACCTTTGAGGGCGCAGTTGGTTTCCCCATCGAGCGCGTGGAGCATATTTCCGTCATTCGGCGTCTGATGGGACCGGCTGAAAAGACAGCGGGACCGGGAAAGGGCGCGGAAAGTTCAGCAGATGGGCACGACCAGGGCGGTAAGGAGCCAACTCTGGCCCCACCCCAGCCCCAGCGCAGGGCCAGGGTTTCCCCCTTTGTCCTCCATCCTGAAGTTCCCAACGCAGACCGGCATGAGTACCGCATCACCGATGACGCCCTGGGCGGGGGAACCCCTGGGGAGCGGTTCAACAACAATGTCCGGGCCATCCGCCTGCTGAAAAGGCTGGAGGCCGAGGACCGGCTTGCCACCCCAGAGGAACAGGAGGTATTGGCGCGGTATGTGGGCTGGGGCGGTTTGGCAGACTGCTTTGACGAGCGCCACAGCAAGTACGCCGAGCTGAAAGCCCTGCTCACCGAGGAGGAATATGCCGCGGCCAGGGAGTCCACCCTGACGGCCTTTTACACCCCGCCCGTGGTCATCCGATCTATCTATCAGGCGCTCACGAATATGGGCTTCCAGACCGGAAATCTGCTGGAGCCGTCCTGCGGCATCGGCAACTTCATCGGTATGCGCCCGGAGGCCCTGGCGGACTCCAAAATCTACGGCGTGGAGTTGGACGGCATCTCAGGCCGCATCGCCCAGCAACTCTATCAACAATCGTCTATCGCTGTCCAGGGGTTTGAAAAAACAGACCTCCCGGACAGCTTTTTTGACGCCGCCATCGGGAATGTGCCCTTCGGCTCCTTCAAGGTGATCGACAAGCGGTATGACCGATACAATTTCCTCATTCACGACTACTTCTTTGCCCGGACGCTGGATAAGGTCAGGCCGGGCGGTGTCATCGCCTTTGTCACCAGCAAGGGCACGATGGACAAGGACACCCCCACTGTGCGGAAGTACCTTGCCCAGCGCGCCGACCTGCTGGGGGCCATCCGCCTGCCCAACAACACTTTCAAGGACGCCGCGGGAACGGATGTGACCAGCGACATCCTCTTTTTGCAGAAGCGGGACGCCCTCTCCAGCGAGGAACCGGATTGGGTACACCTGAACACCGACGCCAACGGGCTAAAAATGAACCAGTATTTTATTGACCACTCGGAGATGGTCATGGGCGAAATGCGGGAGATCAGCGGCCCCTATGGGCCGGAAACCGCCTGCCTGCCCATTGAGGGGCGGGACCTGGAGGACCAGCTTGCCGTTGCTATTCAGAGTATCCAAGGCTCCATCACCGAGTATGTCATGGACGATCCGGAAACCGAGGGCGAGGACAAGTCCATCCCCGCGGACCCGGAGGTACGGAATTTCAGCTATACCATCGTGGACGGCAAGGTGTACTACCGGGAAAACAGCCGCATGAACCCGATAGAGGTGTCCGTGACAGCGGCCAACCGCATCAAGGGGCTGATCGGCATACGGGACTGTGTGCGGACGCTCATTGAGTACCAAACCGAGGACTGGCCCGACCAGGACATTCAGGCCCAGCAGCGGAAGTTGAACGCTCTTTACGACGCCTTTGTGGACAAGTACGGGCGGATCAACTCCCGCGCCAACAGCTCCGTGTTCAGCATGGACAGCGCCTACTTCCTCCTGACCTCCCTGGAGGTGCTGGACGATGAGCGCAACTTTGTCCGCAAGGCGGATATGTTTATCAAGCGCACCATCAAGCAGAGGATCACGATCACCCATGTAGATACCGCGTCCGAGGCCCTGGCCGTGTCACTGGCTGAAAAGGCAAAGGTGGACATGGACTATATGGCGGAGCTGACCGGCAAGACCGAGCAGGAGGTCTACGCCGACCTGACCGGCGTGATTTTCCTGAACCCCATGCACGGGTATGGCGGTGGCTCCGAGGAAAAGTACCTCACTGCGGACGAATACCTCTCCGGGAATGTGCGGGAGAAGCTGGAATGGGCAAAACGAAGCGCCGAACTGTACCCGGAGGACTACACCGCCCATGTCCAGGCTTTGGAACGGGTGCAGCCGGTGGACCTGACCGCCAGCGAGATCGCCGTCCGGCTGGGGGCCACCTGGCTGCCCACAGAGGTCATTGACCAATTTATCTATGAACTGTTCGGGACTTCCCCCCGCAGTCAGCGGATGATACGCAGCCATTACTCCCAGCACACCGGCGCATGGAATATCGAAAGTAAATTTGCCGACAGGGGCAATGTCAAGGCGGAGAACACCTACGGCACCACCCGTGTCAATGGCTACAAAATCATTGAGGAAACCCTGAATCTCCGGGATTTGCGTATTTTTGACTATGTGGAGGACGAACACGGTAACCGCGTTCCCATCCTGAACAAGAAGGAAACGGCTATCGCCCAGGGCAAGCAGCAGCTTATCAAGCAAGCGTTCCAGGACTGGATATGGAAAGACCCGGCCCGGAGGGAGCGGCTGACGCGGCTCTACAACGACAAATTCAACAGCATACGGCCCCGTGAGTACGATGGAAGTCATCTGAAATTTGTAGGCATCAACCCGGAGATCACCCTGCGGCCCCATCAGGTGAACGCCATCGCCCACATCCTCTACGGAGGGAACACCCTGCTGGCCCATGTGGTGGGGGCAGGGAAAACATTTGAAATGGTAGCTGCCGCCCAGGAGAGCAAGCGGCTGGGGCTGTGCCAAAAAAGCCTGTTCGTGGTGCCCAACCACCTGACGGAGCAGTGGGCGTCGGAGTATTTGCAGCTCTACCCCTCTGCCAATATTCTGGTGGCGACCAGGAAGGACTTTGAAACCAAGAACCGCAAGCGGTTCTGCGGCAGGATCGCCACCGGCGACTATGATGCCATCATTATCGGACACAGCCAGTTTGAGAAAATCCCGGTGAGTGTGGAGCGCCAGCGGTATCTCCTGGAACAGCAGCGGAGTGAGGTCCTGAACGGCATCGCGGAACTGAAAGCCAACCACGGGGAACGCTTCTCCATCAAGCAGATGGAGCGCACAAAAAAGTCCATTGACGCCAAGTTAGCAAAGTTGAACGACCAGAGCCGTAAGGATGATGTGGTCACATTTGAAGAACTGGGCATTGACCGCCTCTTTGTCGATGAAGCCCACTATTACAAAAACCTCGCCGCCTTTTCCAAAATGCGGAATGTGGGCGGCATCAGCCAGACGGAGGCCCAGAAGTCCAGCGACCTCTATATGAAATGCCGCTATCTGGACGAGCTGACCGGGGGCCGGGGCGTTGTGTTCGCCACAGGCACCCCCATCTCCAACACCATGGTGGAGATGTATACCATGCAAAAGTATTTGCAGTACCACACCCTGGAAGAACACGGCCTGCTCAATTTTGACGCCTGGGCGTCTACCTTCGGGGAAACCGTCACCGCTATTGAACTGGCCCCGGAGGGCACCGGCTACCGGGCCAAGACCCGGTTCTCCCGGTTCTACAACCTCCCGGAACTCATGTCTATGTTCAAAGAAGTGGCGGACATCCAGACGGCGGATATGCTCAACCTCCCCGTCCCCAAGGCCAACTACCACAACATCGTGCTAAAACCCTCGGAACAGCAGAAGGAGATGGTGGCGGCGCTGGGGCAGCGGGCGGAGAAGGTCCGCAATAGGATGGTGGACAGCACCGAGGACAATATGCTGCTTATCACCAACGACGGGCGCAAGCTGGCCCTGGACCAACGGCTCCTCAACCCCTTGCTCCCGGACAGCGACACCAGCAAGATCAACGCCTGTGCTGGGGATGTGTTTGATATATGGCAGCGCACAGCGGACCAACGTTCCGCGCAGATGGTATTCTGCGACCTCTCCACCCCTGGCAAGAACCGGCCCATTGAAATGGTCCCAAACGAGCAGGGCGGCTACGAGATGGCGGAATTTCAGAATGTCTATGATGACCTGCGGAATAAGCTGATTGCCAGGGGCATACCAGCCGAAGAAATAGCCTATATCCACACCGCCAACACGGAGGCGCAGAAAAAGGAGCTGTTCGGCAAGGTGCGCTCCGGGCAGGTCCGGGTGCTGATCGGCTCCACCCAGAAGATGGGGGCGGGTACCAATGTCCAGAAGAAACTTGTGGCGCTCCACCACCTGGACTGCCCCTGGCGGCCCTCCGACCTTCAGCAACGGGAGGGCCGGATCATCCGGCAGGGCAACGAGAACAATGAGGTGGACATCTATACCTATGTTACCGAGAACACCTTTGACAGCTACCTCTATCAGCTGGTGGAGGGCAAGCAGAAGTTCATCGGGCAGATCATGACCAGCAAATCCCCGGTCCGGTCCTGCGAGGATATAGATGAAACCGCCCTGTCATATGCGGAAATCAAGGCGCTCTGCACCGGAAATCCCCATATCAAGGAGAAGATGGACCTGGACATTGATGTGCAGCGGCTCCGGCTCCTGAAAGCCAACCACCTTAGCCAGCGGTACGCTCTGGAGGATCAGATCATCAAGGAGCTGCCCCAGCAGATCGCCAAGTATGAACAGTATATCGAGGGTTATCTTTCCGATATGGACCGGCTGAAGGAGAACACCCACCCCAATGAGGACGGCTTCTCCCCCATGGAGGTGGAGGGGACCGTCTACACCGACAAAAAAGCCGCAGGCAGCGCCATCCTCGCCGCCTGCAAAGCCATGACCAGCCCCGAACCTGTCCCCCTGGGCCAGTACCGGGGCTTTTCTATGGACCTGTCCTTTGCAAGCCTGACCAGGGAGTTCAAGGTCACGCTGAAAGGGGCGCTGTACTACACCACGAACCTCGGCACAGATGTTTTTGGCAACATTCTCCGCCTGGACAATCTGCTGGAAAGCATGGAGGAGCGGATCAGCACCTGCCGGGAACAGTTGGAAAATACCAGGATGCAGCTCGAAAACGCCAAACTGGAGGTGGATAAGCCCTTTCCCCAGGAGGACGAGCTGAAAAGAAAGTCCGCCCGCCTGGATGAATTGAACATCCTGCTGAACATGGACAAGCGGGAGAGCGAGATCGTGGATGGAGATGTAGGGGATGAAGTCACCGCCCCCGCCCGTGGTAGTCCCGACCGCGAACGCTGAAAGAGTGAGAAATGTCTGACCCTCAAAAACATGATACGGGAGCAAGCCGCAGACTTGCCCCCGTACATAGTTTGTTGTATCATTTCCGCGGATGGGTGTCCCACGCCCACCTGTATACGGTATCAAAATTCATGATAGAATGGAGTTGAATGCTATGGCAACCTATCTCACAGGTGACACACATGGGAACTTTCTCCGCGTGGACACCTTTTGCCGCGCAATGGAAACAACAAAATCCCATACCATAATCATCCTTGGTGATGCGGGTTTCAATTATTACCTGAATGACCGCGACACCCGCGCAAAAGAGTATGCCAGCGCCATTCCGGTCAAATTCTTCAGTATCCACGGCAACCATGAAGCCAGGCCCCAGCGCATCCCATCCTATATGGAAGGAGAATACTGCGGCGGGAAAATTCTCTATGAAGAAGCATTTCCGAACATCCTCTTTGCTGTTGACGGCGAGATTTACAATTTCGATGGGTACAAGTGTATCGTGATCGGGGGCGCGTACAGTGTGGATAAGCACTACCGGCTGGCGCACGGGTGGCATTGGTGGCCGGATGAGCAGCCGGACGAGGAGATCAAAGCCGTGGTTGAAGCGCGGCTTGCCGCCTTACACTGGAACATCGACATTGTTTTGAGCCACACCTGCCCCCGCAAATATGAGCCGACCGAAGTATTTCTCTCCGGCCTTGACCAAAGCTCCGTAGACAAGAGTACCGAGGACTGGCTGGATGGCATAGAGGACCGCCTGGACTACAAAAAATGGTACTGCGGCCACTACCATACCCGGAAACAGATCGACAAAATACAATTCATGTTCGAGGACTTTGACACGATGTTTATTCGTTTATAATCATCGTAATTCTATTTTCCTGGGCATAGGGAGCATAAGTGATTGACAGACAATCGGTATGCCGATATAATGGAGAAAAATATTGAAAGGAAGGCACAGGGTATGGACCTGCAAGGGTATCTGAATCAGCGGGGCATAAGTAAATACCGTCTGGCGCAAATCAGCGGCGTCCCCAATACTACCATCGTTGACATCTGCGCCGGAAGGAGCGAGATCGGACGGTGTGCCGCCAAGACTGTCCAGCAACTTGCCAAGGCGCTGGACTGCACCATGGAGGACATCATGGAATTATCCCCGGCCTATGAGAGCGATACCGGACTGCCAACAGATAAGAGTTATCTGGAGTGCGGCCTGCCTGATTTTTTGATGGAATCCATAGCCCAGATGCAGGCGGCCTGGGACCGGCTGGATCGGGGTGAGAAGGACCTGCGCTGGGACTGCGACTACTGCAACTTGCAGACAGACATCAACAACGCGGAGGTCAATCAGGTCATCAGTTCAGAACAGGCGTGGTATCTCCGGGAGAAGTATCTGCGGATGGAAAAGGAGTGACCACATGGGCGTTATTGACTTTACAGGTATGCCAAAACGGAACAAGGCATACGCCGGCGCGAACGGCAAGAAGATCTCCGTCCTCTATGACGGGGAGCAATATATGCTGAAATTTCCCTCTATGGCGAAGAAAAACCCGGACATGAGTTACAGCAACAGTTGTTTTTCTGAATACCTCGGCTGCCAGATATTCGAGATTGCCGGCATCCCCGTACAAAAGACCCTGCTGGGCACATTCACGGTGAATGGCACAGAGAAGATCGTTGTTGCCTGCGGCGACTTTACCCGGCCTGGGCTCGTGCTTCAGGACTTTGCCTCCCTGAAAAACCAGATCATCGACTCAGAGCGCAACGGGTATGGCACCGAGCTGTCCGACATCCTCCATACGATTACGGCACAAACGGCCATAGACGCCGCTCAACTGCTGGACCGCTTTTGGGATATGTTCATCGTAGACGCCCTGATTGGGAACTGGGACCGGCACAACGGGAACTGGGGCTTCCTCTACGATGCCGTCAGCGACGCCATAGAACTGGCCCCGGTCTACGATTGTGGGAGTTGCCTCTATCCCCAGGCGGATGACGAGATCATGCGGTCTGTCCTTACCAATCAGGGCGACCGTGACTATCGAATTTATGAGATACCGACCTCCGCGATTACGCTGGAAGGAAAGAAAATTCGGTATTTCGATTTTATTTCCTCACTGCGGGAAGAGGGGTGCAGCCGCGCCCTGCGGAGGATCGTCCCCCGGATTGATATGGGTAAAATCGGGAAGTTGATTTATGACACCCCATTCCTCAGTGATTTGCAACGGCAATTTTATTTGACCATGCTGGCGGAACGGAAAGCAAAGATACTGGATTTCGCTCTGGAAAAATTAGAGCAGGCGAAAGATGGGCCTCTGTCAGTGAAACACAAAGCCGGGAAAGACCGGGACGCCCGATAAAGCAATCACATACCTTTTTGGCAAGGCCGTGTCTGCGGCCTTGCCGTTTTACATAGCCGGGAGATTTTCATCTGGAGATCTCCCGGCTATCACTATTTTATAAGGAGTGATACAGCATGACCAACAAAGAAATGATGCGCCAACTTTATGAACGGATGACCGCCGAGCAGCAGAAGTATAAGGAGTGGCTTCTGGAGCAGCCCCCCAATGTGATCCTGGACAATGCCTGCAAATTCACGGTCCGAGAGGATATTGTGATGGAGATGGAGGTACTGGAACTGACGGACGCCCAGGCCGCGGCTCTGCTGCGGTCCCGGACCCCGCTGGCGGATGTTTACCGGGCGTGGGAGCGGGCGGAAACCCACCACATGGACGATGTACGGGATGTGATCGAGGCCCGCGCCAACGCCATCATACAGGCTGAAAAGGAAAAGGGCCAGCGGGAGGAACGGTAGGATGGGCTATGTCACCCCGGAGCAGATCGCTCAGGCTAAGGAATGGGACCTGCTGACCTATCTCCAGCGGTATGACCCGCACCAGCTCGTCCATGTGGGCGGAAGCACCTACTGCACCCGTGAGCATGACAGCTTGAAGATCAGCAACGGAAAATGGAACTGGTTCTCCCGCAAAATCGGCGGGAAAACGGCCCTGGACTATCTCATTAAAGTCCAGGGCTTTTCCTTTACCGAGGCAGTGGAGGCCCTGACGGGACCGAACTTCTCTCCCCCGTCTCCGTCGCCTCAAGCCAGGCCGAAGGAGCAGGAACCCCGGAAGCTGGTCCTTCCCCAAGCCAGCCGGTGCGCCACCCATGTTGTCAGCTATCTTCATGGGCGGGGCATTGACTATGATATGATCGACTACTGCATCCAGACCGGGCGTTTGTATGAAAGTCTGCCCTATCACAATGCTGTATTCGTGGGCCGGGACCGGCAGGGCCAACCCCGCTACGCCGCCCTGCGGGGCATCATAGGGGACTTCAAGGGCGAGGCCACCGGCAGTGACAAGCGGTATTCCTTCGCCATCGCGGAGGACTCCGCTGCACCCAGCGTCCACCTGTTTGAATCGGCCATCGACCTGTTGAGCTACGCCACCCTGCTGAAAATGAAGGGCCGGGACTGGCGGCAGGACGCCATGCTCTCCCTAGGCGGGGTGTTCAAGCAGAAACAAGAGTTTGTCATCCCCATGGCTCTCAGCCAGTACCTTCAGGACCACCCCGGCGTCCACACGCTCTGCCTCCACCTGGACAATGACGAGGTGGGCCGGGACGCGGCAGCGGGTATCATGGCTGGCCTGGGGGACAGATACGAAGTGCTGGACAGGCCGCCGCCCAGCGGCAAGGATGTAAACGATCTGCTGCTCCAGCGAAGGTTGGGGCAGGCAAAGAGGAAGGAGGAATGGAGCCGGTGAAAGACCATCAGGGCATGAAGATCATCGGGATAGACAATGGCTACGGCAACATCAAGACTGCAAACTGCTGTTTTCCCGCGGGGCTGACCGTTCATGACGCAGAGCCGGTATTCAAAGACGATCTGCTGGTCTATGACGGACGCTACTACCTGATTGGGACAGGCCACAAAGAGTTTAAGGCGGACAAGACCGGGGACGATGACTACTATATCCTCACCCTGGCCGCTATCGCCCGTGAGCTGAATGTATATGGCCTGACAGACGCCACGGTATATCTTGCAGTGGGATTGCCCCTCACCTGGGTAAGCCGGCAACGGGAGGATTTCAAAGCCTACCTCACGCGGAACCGGGAACTGGCCTTTACCTTCCGGGGGAAAGCCTACTGGGTGGAGATCGCCGGGGTGGATGTGTTTCCCCAGGGCTTCGCGGCGGTGGCCGGCCAGATCAGGGACTTCCAGGGCGTGAATATGCTTTGTGACATTGGCAACGGCACCATGAACATCATGTTCATCAACGACCGCAAGCCTGTTGTGGACCGGATGTTTACTGAGAAGTATGGCACCCATCAATGTATGCTGGCCGTCCGGGAGAATGTCATGCGGACCCACCATGCCACGGTGGACGAGTCGATCATCAACCGGGTGCTGCGGTTCGGCACAGCGGATATTCGGGAGGACTATCTGACCACCATCCGGGAAACCGCCGCAGAGTATGTGGGCGAGATTTTCCGCATCCTGCGGGAGCGTGAGTACAACCCAGCTCTCATGCGGCTCCATGTGCTGGGCGGCGGAAGCTGCCTGGTCCGCAACTTCGGGGCGTATGACGCCGACCGCGTGACCATCTACGAGGACATCTGCGCCACCGCCAAGGGCTATGAGTTCCTGTGTGAGCAGGCTTTGCACAGGGGTGTGAGCGGATGAAACTCAAACGGTTTTCGCTCCGATTTAACCTTGACCGGGAGAATGACCGCAGGGCGTGGGAAGCCCTGCACCGCATGGACGCCCGATCCATCAATCAGGAGATCATCGCCAGGATCAACGCAAAAGAGCAAACCGATGTGTTGAAAGAGCTGATCCGTCAGACCGTATCTGAAGAATTGGAGCGAACCGCAAAGAACAGCCGTGACCGGCCAGCGGCGCAGGCGGAAGCCAGCGCGGAGGACCTAAACACCGTGTTTGACTTCCTGAACAGTTTTTAGTGGCATCACCTATGATGCCGCTTTTTCCCGCCCGTCGAGGGGCATGGCATCACCTATGATGCCGCAAAAATCATAATAGGAGGTTGTCACTCCATGAGTGAAAAGGCCCTTTGTGAAGTCAATATGACCTATGCAACCATGCGAAGTTATTTTCGCGCAGCAGAACGTGCCCGCCAGCATCTGCCCGGCTTCATTGTGTTCTCTCCGGCCAGCTTTGACAAGGAGTATTCCGTGGAAAGCCGTACCTATGCGGTGTCCAGCGACAACAAGGCGTTTCGGCCTAATATGGGCGGATATTCCATCTATGCTTCGTCCCTGGATGGCTCCGATCCCTGTGTCCGCCTGGAACAGTATATGGCATCGGAGTACGGCGGCAAGAACGGCTGGCAAATTGAGCGGTGCTATATGATGTCCGATGAAGTGGAGCGGGCGAAGGCCCTCATGCGAACCGAAAAAGAGCATGAGCGATAACGAAGAGGCCAAGCCCGCACGCTCTCACGCGCCGCAGGCGCGGAGGATGGCGGTATTGTCTTAGCAAGCAACGAATTGTGGGGCCACAATTCCGCTTGACAGGGGCTTGCCGCCCCTATGACCCTGCATTGAGAAAGGATGATTGTTTTGAAAAGAACACTTGAAATGAAGGTCCGTTTTACCAAAACGGAACTGGATGCCCTTACCAAGAAGGCCCGCAAGTCCGGCCTGTCCCGCGAGGGTTACTGCCGCCGCGTCCTGAACGGCACGGAGGTGAAGGAGGCCCCGCCCGCCGATGTACCTGTGCTGATCCAGGAGGTGCGGCGCGTGGGGAATAACCTGAATCAGATCATGAAGCGGGCCAATGCCCTCGGCCTGCTGGATGTGCCCCAGCTCCGCAAGGCACTGGAGGATAACCGGGCTGTGGAGAAGCTGATCGCGGACACCTATACCGTGCCTTCCGACTGACATGGCTGTGACCTCCATCTGGCCCATTCATGGGCGCGTGGACAAGGTAATCGACTACGTCCGGAACCCGGAAAAGACCACTGAGGCCGGCTTGCCGGAGCTGGCGTCCCTCCATGCCGTTGAGGATGTGGTGGAGTATGCCGCCGACGAGATGAAAACGGAGCGCCGGTCCTATGTGTCCTGCCTGAACTGCCGGGAGGACACCGCCGCCGCGCAGTTCATGGAAGCGAAGCGGCTGTGGGGCAAGTCGGGGGGGCGGGTATGCTACCACGGGTATCAGTCCTTCAAAGCGGATGAGGTCACGGCGGAGACAGCCCATGAGATCGGCGTCAGGCTGGCGGAGGAGCTGTGGGGCGGGCGTTTTGAAGTTGTAGTGGCGACCCACTGCAATACCGGACACTATCACAACCACTTTGTCATCAACTCCGTGTCCTTTATGGACGGCTACAAATTCTACAATTCTCCCGCCGACTACGCCCGAATGCGGGAGGTATCGGACCATCTGTGCCGGGAATACGCCATTTCCGTGATCGAGAACCCTGGCAGACAGCCAAAGGACTATGCCGAATGGCGGGCCGAGCGTGATGGAAAAACCACCCACCGGGGCACTATCCGGGCCGACATCGACCGGGCTATCCGCGCTTCCACTACCGAGCGCGACTTCCTGCGGGTGATGGGCGAAATGGGCTATCAGATCAAGACCCATGGGAAGGATGGAAAGCCCCTGAAATATCCAGCCTTGAAGCCCCCGGACGCAAGGGGCTATTTCCGCTTCCACAAGCTGGGCGAGGGCTACACGCTGGAGGAGATCAGATCGCGTATTCTACGCAACATTCACAAGCAGCCCCCGTTCCCGGAGCTTGTCCATCACCCGCCCCGGCGTTGCCGGGTACGGGGAAAGCCCCAGAAGAAAGTCACCGGCCTGCGGGCGCTGTACTTCCGCTACTGCTACGAACTCCACATCATCGTCAAGCGTCCGGCATCCGTCAAGCGGGTGTCTTTTTTATTACGGGAGGACATCGCCAAGCTGGACCGGCTGGACGCCGAAACCCGTTTTTTGGGGAAACACCACATCGGAACGATGGAGGAATTGACTGCCCACCGGGAAGCGGCGTTGATGGAGGTGGACACCCTGACCGCCCAGCGGCAGGAACTCCGAAAGGACCTGCGCCGGCTCACCAGGCGGGGCGACTCCGCGGGTATTGACGAGGTGAAACAGAATATCCGTTCCCTGTCCGGCAGGATCAGGGTGGCGCGAAAGGAGGTGGTCCTATGTGACGGCATCGCCCAGCGTTCCGGGCAGGTCCGGGGGAACCTGGGACGGCTGGTGAAGCAAAAGGAAATTGAGCGAAAGGAGCAGTTAAAGAATGAGTTATTCAGGCGACGCGGCGGAGCAAGTCGTGAGGATGTCGCTGGAAACAGGTGAGGTTGCGGTCAGGCTGGCCGGCTCCGGGGCCAAACAGCTTGCCGTTTTGATCTATGCCATCCTGCGGGAGCAGAAAAAGACAGCGGGCAAGGCCCGTCTGACCAATATGCTCCGCAGCGGCAAGGAGCTGAAGGTGTTTGCCGTCAAGGACAGCGATCTCCAGCTCTTTTGCCGGGAGGCAAAAAAGTACGGCGTCCTCTACTGTGTATTGAAGGACCGGGACGCCACGGATGGACTGACCGACATCATGGCGAGGGCGGAGGACGCCGGCAAGATCAACCGCATCATTGAGCGGTTCGGCCTCGCCACCGTAGATATGGCCCAGGTCAAGCAGGAGATCGAACAGAGCCGGGTGGAGCGGCGGATGGACGCCCCGGAAACACCTGCGGCGGAACCGGCAGCCGGGGTGGACACTCCCCAGGAGCCGATGACTGAGCGGGAGATGGATGGATTTCTGGACGCCATGCTTGCCCCGGCCCCGGAACATGGCCCGGTTGTTCCGGAGCGCGACGATCCGGACCGGGACCTGGATGAGTTTTTGAAGGCGGCGCGGGGCGCGTCCTCTGCCAGAGAGGAGGGCAGGACCGAAAACCCCACCGTGGGCCGGACCGAGAAATCCCGTCTGTCCGAGCCTACCTCAAAGCCCAAAGAGGCCGCCGAGCCGGGTATCCCTGATCCACTGGAGCGTCCCCGTCCCTCTGTCCGTCAGGCATTGAAGGAGATACGGGCGGAGCAGAAGCAGCGGGTGGAGGAGAAAGCCAGAGAGAACGCTGGACGGCAGAAGCCGGTCCAGCACAAAGCACCCCCAAAAAAGAAAATCAAAAAGCAAAAGGAGAGGTAATGTATGCCGAACTATGATGATCTGTTTACCGGCCAGCCCACCCAGCAGGAGGAGAAGCCCTTTGACAAGACGGTTTGGGCGGCGCGAAAGCAGGCGGAGCGCGAGGGCGTCTACGCCATGATCGACAGCTATGTGCAGGATATGGGCAGAGAGGGCGGGCTGTTCCAAGCCTACCTGGATGTGCAGGCCCGGTTTGACCTCTACTCCGTGAGCAACGCCATCCTGATCGCGGCCCAGTGCCCGGAGGCCACCAAACTGGCCGACTTCGATAGCTGGAAAGCCAACGGCGTGTATGTCCGGCGAGGAGCGGATGCTATCACCATTCTGGAACCGGGTAAGGAGTACCAGCGGGACGATGGCAGCGTGGGCGTGTCCTACAATGTGCGGAAGGTCTTTGACATTTCCCAGACCAGGGCCGCCCAGCGCCCCGCCCCCACCACGGTCCGGGATGAACGCCTGCTGCTGAAGGCCCTGATGAACGATGCCCCCTGCCGGTTTGCTATCTCCAACGAACTGCCGGAGGGCGTCAATGTGGCCTATCATCCCCAGGAGCATACCGTCTATGTCCGCCAGGGGTTGGACGCCCCTACCATCTTCCGGGGGCTGGCCCAGGAGCTTGCCCGCGCCCACATGGACCGTGATGGGATTACCTGTGAAAGCCCCGATTTTACGGCGTACAGCGTGTCTTATATGCTGTGCAAAAGAAATGGCGTATCGGTAGAGGGCTTTTCCTTTGAACGCCTGCCGGAGAGCTATGCCGGGATGGACGCCAGGGCGCTCCGGGCTGAGGCGGGTGTCATGCGGGATGTGGCCGGGAGTATCTCCGCCGATATGAACCGACTCTTTGCCGCCCAGGAAAAGGCGCAGAAGAACCGAGATGACGAGGCGAGATAAGGAGGGCGCTCTATGCGTGATGAGAAGCGTGTGGTCACGCTGAATGACTACGAACAGCGGCTTATGGTGCGGGGCCTGACTGACTTCCGCAACGATGCGCTCCGGGACGGCAAACCCACCGAAGATGTGGACGATCTCATTCTCAAAATCATAGACGCGCCCACGAAACGGGAGAAACGGAGGGCTGACCGTGAGGCAAGATAAGTTCTCCAAAGCCTACCTGACCCTCTACGCCTGCGGCGTCATTCCTGTGGTCTGGCTGGCCCTGCTGCTGGCCCCCTATATGGGCGGCGGACTGGTGGGGCTGGTGCGGTACGGCGGGGCCGCGCTGGACCATCCGTTTCACATTGTATGGTGTGAGGACAGCTTGAAAACTGTCCTCATTTTTCTGCTCTGCTATGGGCTGGGGATTGGCGTCTACCTCTCCACCGACCGCAACTACCGCAGGCGGGAGGAACACGGCAGCGCCAAGTGGGGCGATCCAAAAGGAATCAACAGGAAATATGCGGATAAGGAGCTGACCGCGAACAAAATCCTCACACAGAATGTCGCCATTGGACTGGATGGCCGCAGACACCGGCGCAATCTGAATGTCCTGGTGGTGGGCGGCAGCGGCGCGGGCAAGACCAGGTTCTACGCCAAGCCCAACATTATGAACGCCAACACCAGCCTGATCATACTGGACTGCAAAGGTGAAATCTTGCGCGACACCGGGGGACTGCTTGAAGCAAACGGCTACGACATCAAGGTGCTTGACCTAATCAATATGGAGAAAAGCCACTGCTACAACCCTTTTGCCTATCTCCGCAACGACAACGACATCCAGCGGCTTGTGACCAACCTGTTCAAGAACACCACGCCCAAAGGCGCACAGTCACAGGACCCCTTCTGGGATCAGGCAGCGCAGATGCTCTTGCTGGCGCTGGTGTTCTATCTCCACTACGAAGCTCCGCCCGAAGAACGGAACTTCTCCATGGTCATGGAAATGATCCGGGCTGGCGAGGTCCGGGAGGATGATGACACCTACCAATCCCCGTTGGATGAACTCTTTGACCGCCTGGAAATGCGGGACCCGGAGCATATCGCCCTGAAATATTACCACAATTACCGCTCCGGCAGCGGCAAGACCCTGAAGTCCATCCAGATCACGCTGGTGTCCCGGCTGGAGAAGTTCAATCTGGAATCGCTGGCCGGCATGACGCAGACGGACGAGATGGAATTGTGGAGTTTAGGTGAAAAAAAGACGGCCATCTTTGCCGTGATCCCCGACAATGACTCCAGTTTTAACTTCATTGTCGGCCTACTCTACACCCAACTGTTCCAACAGCTCTACTATCAGGCGGATGTGGTACACGGCGGCAGGCTGCCCGTCCATGTGCATTTCGTCATGGACGAGTTCGCCAATGTCGCACTGCCTGATGAGTTTGACAAACTGCTTGCCACCATGCGGAGCCGTGAAATCTCCGTGAGCATCATTATCCAGAACCTCGCCCAGCTCAAGGCCCTTTTTGAAAAGCAGTGGGAGAGCCTTGTGGGAAATTGCGATGAATTTCTGTATATGGGCGGCAACGAGCAATCCACCCATGAGTATGTGTCCAAGCTGCTGGGCAAGGAAACCATTGATACGAACACCTACGGCCAGTCCAAAGGAAGAAGCGGCAGCTACTCCACCAACTGGCAGCTCACGGGCCGGGAACTGCTCATGCCGGATGAAGTGCGTATGCTGGATAACCAGTACGCGCTTCTTTTTATTCGCGGAGAGCGGCCCGTGCGGGACCTCAAGTATGACATCCTTAAACATCCCAATATCAAACTCACCACAGACGGCGGGGCGGAACCATATCGGCACGGTGAGGATGTCCACAGCATCGTGTCTATCCGCTTTGACAAGGAGCTGTTGAAGCAGGCAGCGGAAAAGGATGGTCAGGACGCGCCGAAACATCACTTCATTCTTCTCACTGAAGAGGAGCTGGAGCAAAAATTCATTGAACTGGAGGAACAAGAAAATGCGGAACAACAAAAAGGAAAATAAGCGGCTCCCCATGCCCGGTAAGGTAAAAAAGGGCTTTCGCTGCTACTGCACGCTGGTAATGGCCGCGGCCCTGCTGGGCTGCTGCTCCATGACGGCCTTTGCCGCCGATGACCCCCTGGAGGTGGTCAACAATTTGTCGGAGTTCATTTTTGGTTTGATCCGGGCGGTGGGCCTGATCCTGCTGGGCTGGGGCATCGTTCAGGTGGGCCTCTCCCTCCAGAGCCATGACCCCTCCCAGCGGTCCAACGGCTTCCTCACCCTGGCTGGCGGCATTGTTATAACCTTTTCCAAAGAAATTCTGACCCTTATCACCGGCTGATGATGCCAAGTTATCCGAACACAGGGGGCAGGCCCCAAAAGCCTGCCCCCAAAGGAGGTGCTTTGCGTGTCGGATAATTGGGTCGTGCAAAACCTGGAAAATGCGCTGGAGGTCTGGAATGGCAAGTTGAGCGAGATCTGGCAGCTTATCACCCAATCCCCCCAGGACTTCAAGGGCGGCGCGATCTGGGCCGTGATAGCGGACATTCACGGCGCGCTCCAGGCCATCGGCTACGCCCTGCTGGTGTTGTTCTTTGTGGTGGGCGTGGTCAAGACCTGCGGCAGCTTTGTGGAGGTCAAAAAGCCGGAACACGCGCTGAAGCTGTTTGTCCGCTTTGTTCTGGCAAAGGCCCTGATCACCTATGGCATGGAGCTGATGCTGGCCCTTCTGGACATCATCCAGGGTGTGGTGTCCTCCATTATGAACGCGGCGGGCTTCGGCGCGCCATCGTCCACTGTTTTACCCGCGGAGATCGTGACAGCCGTTGAGGATTGCGGCTTTTTTGAGAGCATCCCCCTATGGGCGGTGACGCTGATCGGCGGGCTTCTTATTTGGGTCCTGTCTTTTGTAATGATCCTGAGCGTCTACGGGCGCTTTTTTAAGATGTATATGTATGCTGCGCTGGCCCCCATCCCCCTGTCTACTTTTGCCGGGGAACCCAGCCAGAATGTGGGCAAGAGCTTTCTCAAAAGCTACGCCGCCGTCTGTCTGGAGGGAGCCGTCATCGTGCTGGCCTGTATCATCTTCTCCGTGTTCGCCAGTTCCCCGCCTGTTGCTGACCCGGACGCTGCGGCGGCCTCGATGGTGTGGAGCTATATTGGCGAAATTACCTTTAATATGCTTATTTTGGTGGGCAGCGTCAAGATGTCCGACCATGTGGTACGGGAAATGATGGGCTTATAGGAGGCACATTGGATGAAACGGTTTTATCTATTCAAAGACGGGGTGCAGAAAGGCCGCATGGAAACACGGGCGGAAGCGTTAGAGATGATCCGCCTGTGGCAGAGCCGCGAAACCCACTCCTTTCTGCGCGCGGAGTTCAGCATCATTGAGGGGGAGGAGGAGATTATCCCCTATCCCTCCCACCAGAAACCGCCCAGGCAGAAAAGGGGCATGGAGCGATAAAGGAGGAAACACCACCGATGAATGACCAAGTACACGATGCCCCTTCCTTGCGGCAGCGCATTGAGAAACAGACAGAGCTTGTCGGTAAATGGGAGGACGCCCGGAGAGTACCCGATCAGAAACGGCTCACCTGGTTTTATCCTGACTTCGGCTGCTATGTCCTGAACTACTATGTCACAGCGGAGCAGTTGGACGCCGCCGCAAAAGAGGTGGAGCGTCAAAAGGCCCTGGCCGCTGAACGGCGGCGCAGCCGGAAACAGCATGAACGCCAGGAGCGATGACAGGAGGGAACACATTGGAAGTCAAAATCAACCGCGAGATCCGTAACTACACGGAGAGTATGTTTTTCGGGCTGTCTCTGCGGCAGCTCATTTTTTCTGCCCTGGCGGTGGCAGTGGCCGTGGGGCTGTACTTTCTGATGAAGCCCTATGCCGGTACGGAAACTGTGTCCTGGGTGTGCGTTCTGGGCGCGGCCCCCTTCGCCGCCCTGGGCTTTTTCACCTACCACGGCATGGCGGCGGAGCAATTCATCTGGGCGTGGCTGCGCTCGGAGGTGCTGGAACCCAGAGAACTGCGCTTTGAAGCGTCCACCCTCTATTACGATCTCTTGAAGCCCAGCATAGACAAGTGGGAAAAGGAGGAATACAAGCGCCATGATTAGAAGTATCAAGACCATCATGCGGCAGGACCGGGAGCCGTACCGTATCCCCCGCAGGGTGCAGGATGTGATCCCCATTCAATGCGTCTGGCCGGACGGCATTTTTAAGGTAGGCATCAAGTTCTCCAAGACCTACCGCTTCACCGACATCAATTACAAGGTGGCCGGTCAGGAGGATAAAGAAACCATGTTTCGGGTCTACTCAGAACTGCTGAACAGCCTGGATTGCGCCGCTACCACCAAGCTCACCATCTGCAACCGTCGTCAAAGCCAAGCGGACTTTGAGCAGTCTGTCCTCATGCCCATGCGGGAGGACGGACTGGACAAGTACCGCAGGGAGTACAATCAAATGCTCATGGACAAGGCGACCGGGGCCAATGGCATCACCCAGGAGAAGTATGTCACCATCACAGTCTACAAGCGGGATATTGAGGACGCCCGCGCCTACTTCACCCGCGTCGGAGCCGATTTGGCCGCCCGCTTCGCCGCCCTCGGCTCCAAGTGCGTGGAGCTGGACGCCACGGACCGGCTCCGTATTCTCCACGATTTCTACCGGGCCGGAGACGAGGGCAATTTTCATTTTGATATGGCGGATATGGCCCGGAAGGGTCACGACTTCAAGGACTACATCTGCCCGGACGGGATTGAGAAGCACAGTGACTATCTGAAGCTGGGCGACCGCTATTGCCGGGTGCTGTTCCTGAAGGACTACGCCAACTATATCCAGGACGAGATCGTGACGAACCTGACCGACCTGGACCGCAATATGATGTTGTCCATCGACATCCTCAATGTGCCCACGGACGAGGCTGTGCGGGAGGTGGAGAACCGTCTGCTGGGGGTAGAGACGAATATCACGAATTGGCAGCGCCGGCAAAATCAGAACAACAACTTCTCCGCCATCGTCCCCTACGATATGGAATTACAGCGCAGGGAGAGCAAGGAGTTTTTGGCCGACCTGACCACCCGCGACCAGCGGATGATGCAGGCTGTTCTCACCCTTGTCATCACCGCCGACACCAAGCAGCAGCTTGACACCGACACGGAGAAGATACGCTCCCTGTCCGGGCGGTGCCAACTGGCGGTGCTGAAATACCAGCAGATCGACGGCCTGAACACCGCCCTGCCCATCGGGACACGGAAGATCAACGCCTTCCGCACCCTGACCACGGAATCGCTGGCCGTGTTCATACCCTTCAAGGTGCAGGAGATCATGGACCGGGGCGGCATCTACTTCGGGGAGAATGCCATCTCCCACAACCTTATCATGTGCAACAAGGCTAATCTGCTCAATCAGTCCTCCTTCCGGCTGGGCGTTCCCGGCTCCGGCAAGTCCTTCAGCGTCAAAGAGGAAATTGTGTTCCTCATTCTCAATACGGATGATGACATTCTCATAGCAGACCCGGAGGGAGAATACGCCCCCCTCATTGAAGCCATGGACGGTGTGGGGAGCGTGATCCGGGTGGCCGCTGGGGGGAAAGACCGGCTCAACGCCATGTATATGGTGGACGGCTACGGCGAAAACAACCCCATTGTGGTGAAGTCGCAGTTCATCATGTCCCTGGTGGAGCGCATCGACCCCAAGGGCGTGGGGGCCAAGCAGAAGTCCATCATTGACCGCTGTACGGGGGACTTGTATGAAGAAGCAGAGCAGAACGGTACAGTTCCTACCCTCGCCGCTCTCCGTGAAAAGCTGATGGAACAGCCGGAGGCGGAAGCGCGGGAGATCGCCCTGGCGCTGGAGCTGTTCACCACCGGCTCCCTGGACATCTTCGGCCACGACAGTACCGTGGACCTGGACAAGCGGGTGGTGGTGTTCGACATCCACGGCCTGGGCGAACAGTTGAAGCCCATCGGCCACCTGGTCATCACCGACACCATGCTCAACCGCGTCACCCTGAACTGGAAGAAGGGCAGGCGCACCCATGTTTTTATCGACGAGTTCCATGTGATGTTTGAGAACGAGTTTTCCGCCGCCTTTTTCAACTCCGCGTGGCGGCAGTTCCGCAAGCGCAACGCCTACCCCACCGCCATCACCCAGAATGTGGAGTATCTTCTGGACTCCGTGCAGGCCAGCACCATGCTTAGTAACTCCGAGTTCATCGTCATGCTCAATCAGGCGGCGGGCGACCGGGAGAAGCTGGCCCATCTGCTGAATATCTCCGAGGAGCAGATGAGCTATATCACCAATGCGGATGCCGGGTGCGGCCTGATTAAATACGGTTCTGCCCTGGTGCCTTTCGTCAATCGTTTTCCGCACAACACGGAGCTATACCGCTTGATGACCACCCGGCCCGGTGAGGGCCGCTTTTCCGGGGGACGGGCCTGATGCCCGTCCCCCTTTTGATTGGAGGGATGAAAATGCCATTGAACATCAAGCCATGCCACCTGCGGGCCGCAAGGGACTATGTGGGCCGGTATCACCGGCACAGCATCCCACCCGTGGGCGGTAAATTTGCCGTGGCCTGCTATGATGGGGACCGTCTGTGCGGCGTTGCCATCTGTGGCCGTCCCGTTGCCCGGTATCTGGACGATGGGCTGACCCTTGAGATCCTGCGCTGCTGCACGGATGGGACTGACAACGCCTGTTCCAAGCTCTACGGAGCCTGCTGCCGTATCGGGTTTGATATGGGCTATGACCGTATCATCACCTATACGCTGGCATCGGAAACCGGGGCATCTTTGCTGGCCGCTGGGTTTACTTTTGACGGCATAGCCGGAGGCCAGGTGTGGACGGGCCAGCGCCACAGGGACTACTATGTGGCCCCTGCTGAGTGGAAACACCGCTGGATGAAAAGACGAGCGGGTGTGAAGCCATGAGTAAGATCAAGACCCGTGAAAAGAGTAAAGATATTAAAGTGCTGGATAAATCCGCCATGATCGGCCAGCGCATGAAAAGTTCCTTCCTCCGTTCCAAGCGGAACGCGGAGGCCCTGATGGATGACCGGCAGGCCACGCCCAATGAGTATGCCGCGGATAAGACAGAGCTTGCCGCCGATGACCTTGCCCACGATGCGGTAAATGTGGCCGCGTCCGGCGCGAAAACGGCGGTGCGACAGGGCCGGAAGCTGTTTCAGCGCCAGCGGGAGAAGTGGGCGGCAGAAAAGCGCCAAGAGAATACGGCCCCCGCTGAACAGTCCCACGCCCCTGGACCGGCCCAGGGTATAGCCCCGGATGCTCACACTCCGCAGCGAAACGGAGGGACGGCCCCAGAACGCCAGCGCCTTCCGCATCATAAGCACATGGCGGAGCATCCATCCGCCCAGGCCAGCATAGAGCGTCCAACGGATACCACAAGCCCTTATGTGGAGAGGGGTCGGGCCTTTGCCAAGAAGCAGGCCGAGCGGAAGCAGCAGGTCAAAAAACAGGCCGTCCCATCTGACCGGACGCCGCAAATCAAGACCCAAAACGCCGTCCAAGCGTCCCGGCAGAAGGAACTTCCCGTAAAAACGGCAAAGCAGCCCGCCCAGGCTATGGGGCAGGCTACGAAGGACACTGGCATGGGCACGAAAAACACCATCAAGCGCGCCCAGCGAACGATTAAAACTGCCCAGCATACCGTCAAGACTGCTCCACGCACGGCGAAAACCGTCATCAAGACAGCGGACCATACAGCAAAGACAGCGCAGGCCACAGCCAGAGCCGCGAGAGCGACCGCCCAGGCCGCCCGCGTCACAGCAAAGGCCACCGCCACCACCGCAAAAGCCGCCGCAAAGGGCGTTTCCGCTGCGGCAAAGGCGCTGCTTGCGTCCATTAAGGCGCTGGTGACTGCTATCGCCGCTGGAGGATGGGTTGCCATCCTTGCCATTGTGGTGATCTGCTTGATTGGCCTGATCGCCGCCTCTCCCTTTGGCATCTTCTTTTCTGGTGAGGACAGCGGCACGGGCCAGACCATGCCCACCGTTGTCCGGGAGATCAACTTGGAATACGAGAGCAAGCTGGGAGAAATTGAGAGCAGCGCCGCACATGACCGCCTGGAACTGTCCGGCTCCCGTGCTGTCTGGCCCGAAGTGTTGGCTGTCTATGCTGTGAAAACTACCACCGACCCGGACAATCCCCAGGAAGTCGCTACGATGGATGATGGGAAAAAAGAACTCCTGAAAGAGATATTTTGGGCCATGAACGAGATAAGCCACCGGACAGAAACGGCAACCACCACCCAAACCGTGGAAACTGATGATGGAAAGGGCAATATCATTGTGGAAGAAGTCGAGGTAACGGCCACGACCCTTTATATTACCGTGACCCACAAAACCACGGATGAAATGGCGGACATCTACAATTTTACCGCTGACCAGCGAGAGATGCTTGCGGAGTTACTGGCTGAAGAAAGCAACGGTATGTGGAGTGCTGTTCTATACGGCATTGGCACAGGTGATGGGGAGATCGTAACGGTGGCCCTCTCCCAGCTCGGCAATGTAGGCGGTCAGCCCTATTGGTCCTGGTATGGCTTTGAGAGTCGGGTGGACTGGTGCGCCTGCTTTGTTTCCTGGTGCGCCAATGAGTGCGGCTATCTGGACGCTGGCGTAATCCCCAAGTTCGCAAGCTGCTCCATCGGCATCCAGTGGTTCCGGGAGAGAGGGCTGTGGCAGGACGGCAGCTATGAGCCGCGCCCCGGCGACCTGATTTTTTTCGACTGGGACGATGAGGACGAAGGCCAGGACGGAGCGGCAGACCATGTGGGCATCGTGGAAAAGGTGGATGGCGGGATCGTCTACACCGTGGAGGGCAACTCAGGCAATGCCTGCCGGGAGCGTCAGTACGCCATTGGACACGCTGAGATCTATGGATACGGTACGCCCGCCTATTGATGTATTTTTTCGCCCTGGACTGACCGGAAACAGTTAGTCCAGGGCATCCGTTTAGTTCCCTTTTTAAGCCGCTGTGAAATCAGCCCAGATTTCACAATACATGGCCGTCAGGCTATGTATAGAAATGCGCCCTTTAGTTCCTAAAGGGATTTTTGTGCTGGTGCAGCTCCTCGATGAACTGGAATTGTCTTATTTTACAGCCAGCCATATAATTTTACCAGCAACGGATATATATTCATGACATTATCAGGCATGGAAAGTATCGCATGATTAATTATAAATTTTTCCAAAAAGGATTTTAATTCTTCTCGGTACTCTGATGAAGTAGTACAGTTGATGGAACTAAAAAATTGAAAATCTTCATAGTATGGATTATCTATAGGCAATAGTTTCGTGACTGAACCCATAATATTTTTTGCATCCACAAGATTATTAAAAAGCATACGCACCTCCCATAAATTCTGCTTTGTCGCTCACCTTATGTCTCTGTTCCATTTATGGTCGTAATCGTTGATCGTTCAATCGGATAATTATTGCTATTAATCAGCTTGTCAAGAATATTTATTCCTTCATCAACTTGAACACCTTTGACCGGTGCTTTCTCATAAATTGATATAACTGCAATTTTGATTTGGACATATATTTTAATCCTTTCCATCCCCCAACGACATTGTGCTCCATCGCAAACTTCCTTGCTGCCTTCCAGTGTTCCTCGCTGTATGGCGTGGTCAGACGGAAACAGAAGCGGCCCTTGTCGATCTCAAAGGTCTTGCAACCCCAGCCGTCATCGTCCACCTCCCGGCAATACTCCAGCCAGCGGCGGGCGTAGGCTCCCAGTCTGTTTCTGCCGTTCTCTTGATTTTTATGAGCTGGACTGGATATTAACAGGGCGCACGATAGCTGGCAATGACCTTTCCCTCTGGTGTTAAGAAAAAGCACAGGTTATATCCGTTGCCAATGACAAAAGGATCTTCATCTGCTAACCACCCTAAAAACGCACAATTCGATGGGATGATTTCTTTTTCACACCAGCCCAGCAGTTTGCTACATGGTACTCCCATTTTTGTCCATCGATAAAAGTCATCAACATTTAAATCGTCCAAGTCGTAGTTGTCTTGTTCTTCTACCACTTCAAATTCAATATCTCCGCCTGCATAGTCCGGGGAAACCGGGCACGAAAGACCTACCTGCTGGATATTTTCTTTTGCATCGAGCGGAAGTTGGATCACTACAATGTCCGAATTGTAATCTCCTTTTTCAAACAACTGATACCCTTGTATACAAAGAGTGTTTGGTATGTTCAACTTTTCTCCATCACAATAAAGTTGAAATAGAAAGGCTAAGTCTGCTCCGTCTATTTGCGGCCATATCTCTGGAAGATGTGTTGGAAGTCCACCGCATTTGTTAATACTCCCGAAATAACCATTCTTAAAAACCATGTGATATGAAGTCACAGCAATATACCTCCCACCTTTATATATAAATTAACCTCTCGGCAATATTGTGTTCCCTCGTTCGGCAATGCTCCGGCCAGCGGCGGGCATAGGCCACCAGCCTGCTTCTTCTGTTCTCTTGATTTATTAACTGGGCTTAGTTCCTAAAGGAATCTTATATTTGCCACTCTTATATATCCCGTTACTTTTTTACAAGTAAATCTTCAAGTCTGACATCTGAAGCTGGACTTGGCTTTCCAAAGTCTGCATCAGGTTTTGATTTAATATATATGGGCATTCCAATTATACCGCTACTTATAGTCTTAAACCATAAACACCCACATTTGCAACATTTGTAAACTGTACCCATAAATCCCTCTTTCACATATTGCCAAGCAGGGTCTGGAAGTTTTGCTTCATCTCCATATTGATATTTACCGCAAGAACAACTCTCCATTATTTCTTCATCCTTTCTATGAGATTGTGTTCCCTCGCAGCCTCCCGGTGTTCTTCGCTGTATGGCGGCGCTGATTTCTTACGTTCCATTATACCGTCCCGCAGGATTTTCTTCAATCCCGCTTCTTCGGCACCAGCACATAAATCCTGTTCGGCGCTCCAATTCCCTGACGCACCCGCAGGATCAGTCCGGCGTCCTCCAGCTCCCGCAAGGCCCGCTTGCAGGTCTGCGTACTGCGCCCCGGCGCCACGGCCAGCTCCACAACGGGAAATTGGCGGGGTTCAGTTTTGGGTATGGGAAAGGCGCGGCCTGTCTGCCGCGCCTTGGTGTGATGTTGCTATTTTTGATTTAGACACAAAATTATTTTTTGAAGTGAGCCAGATCATACGGATAATATTGCTGGTTTTTCAGGCAGCTATCGTCTATTCCCAATATTTTAACCGCCGCCGCAGTTTCGTTGCTCCAATATCCATAATAAGTCATTTGGTCGGACTTATGAGTATCATACCATGCAACACCATAATGACCTTTATACCATTTCTTTTCTAAATATGTTTTGATGTCCTTGGCTTTTTGGGGGCTGTTTTCAATGATATTGCGTAAGGTTTGGTGGGGATTTTTCATAGCAACTTTCCATGTCTGATAGTCCGGCCCTCCCTCTCTCGATGAAAGCAGAAATCCAACCAGCCAATCTTTTCGCCCGTATTGACAGGCAGCTTTTGAAACAATGTCCCATGTTGTGCCATCCACCTCATACAGCACCGCAAGAGCTACTGTATTTATAAGATCTGCCTGACCGATGGTAGTGTCCCAATTTTTTGCCATCGTGCAAAGAACTTCAGGCCATTCCTTACTCAAATCATTCAGTTCGGCACCCATACTATATTTTGCTGTGAGTACCGAAGATTTCAGTTCGGCTATAAACGCTTCAACCAGGCAAATTCTTTCTTTCGGTACTTGTTCTTGCTTTATCATATCGGAAAAACGGTCGATCCGCTTTTCCTGCTGTTGAATATACTTTCTAAAATATGCTTCATTTTTAATCTGATCTCTTACCTGCCTACCTTTTAACTTATCAAAAAATCCCATATAAGTTCTTCCTCCTGTTCACCTTCCGCTGGCTGGGCAAAGTGTCCAGAGGCGAGGAGCTTACTGATGTTGGGCTTTTCGCCTTGCTTTTTTCTGCGCGTGTCTACTTCGGTGATCTTGTTCAGGCGTGGAAATACTCACAATATCTACAATACATTTCGTCCGCTTTAGATAGAAAAACGAAACCGGCCCACGGCACATATCCGGGATCAAAGCATTGTTTTGATATTGCTTTTTCATCTGCCGTAAACAAATAACAAAATGCCGCGGCGCGTCCGTTCCCTTTTCTGTAAGCCGCCAATTTTCCCAAGAGCTTTCCGCATTTGATCCCGGCACCGCGCCTTCTGAAAAAACTTCGCCTTCAAAAAGAATAAGGTCTTTTTTGAAAATGTCAAGCCAGTGTTTCCAATAGCGTAAAATCCAAAACAGTGCAACAGCGCCACACAATGCAGACACACATAATATATCACTGTCCAATATAAGTTGAGGATTTTTCAGACCAAGGGCGACAACCATCAAAATCCCTGCGGCGGAAAATATTTTGACATTTACTACTCCGTAAATGGAATAGCCTTTTGTCCTTCGGTATATTTCTCTCCTGCTCAATACTTCGTCTCCTTCCGCCACCTGCTGGCTGGACAAGTGTCCAGAAGTTGGGCGGGGCGGTCGTGCCCCCGGCTTTGGGACACTTTGTCCCAGCGGGGGCGTGGCCCGTAAAGCTGATTTCATTTTACCACTGGCGGCAGGAAATGGGAAGTCCCTCACCACTCCATATCCCTGTCCCGGCGCTGGGTGTGGGTCTGCTCCTGTCTGCGGCGGGCCATGTAAAAGGTGTTGCCTTCCCTTACTGAAAATGGGTGAAAAAATGACCGTCCTCCGGGATGTTCCCGGTGAGCGGTCAGGGTGTCGGTTTTGGTTTTCAGACCCGCCGAACCGATATAGCCGCGCAAACGGGTGTATCGGTTCAGCGGGTACGCGGGGTAAGCGGCGTAAGACGCGCAAGGGGGCGCGGGTCGCCGGTGGCGACCTCAAGGCGTGAAACGCCTTGAAGCGCCGACCGAGCTGGCAGGCGAGACCAGCCCCTTGGACGGAGCGCAGCGACGCAAAAACGGCGGGTTGCTTTAATCTGCAATCCGCCGTTCCGCCTCGCAGAGCGCACGAATACATGGCCGTCAGGCTATGTATAGAAGTGCGCCTTTAGTTCCTAAAAGGATTTTGTGAGCGCATAGCTTTTTAATCACTTTGCGTGACTGTTTTCGTGACACCATCCTTATAGTCCCAAAAGACAAAAAACGAAATTCCGTATGATACTCCATCGCGTTTTATGGAAGTATCAAGCTGCCCTACGAAAATCATTGGCTTGCCCCTATGAAATTGCCACTCGTCCCCCTGTATCCATCGAGGTTTTTCCTTCATCACTTGGAAATCTCTTTTGATTGTGTCCTCAAAGTATCTTTTTACCTCATTTTTATTACCAGAATAAGTTTTCAACAATTCACGAAAATAGTTTTCGCTTTCAATACTTGAAAAAGGATCAATTCCCATTTCGTTGCCTAATTCAAGTAACAATTCAAAAATATCACCTGGCAGTACGGTTGAAAATGTATCATAGCCATATTCCATTTTATTATCCCCCACGATATATCATCAATTCTTTAACCTCCCGGCGCTATTGTGTTCCCTCGCAAACTTCCTTGCCGCCTTCCAGTGTCCCTCGCTGTATGGCGTGGTCAGCCGGAAACAGAAGCGGCCCTTGTCGATCTCAAAGGTCTTGCAACCCCAGCCGTCATCGTCCACCTTTCGGCAACACTCCGGCCAGCGGCGGGCATAGGCCGCCAACCTGTTTCTGCTTTTCTCTTGATTTTTATGAGCTGGACTTAGTTCCTAAAGGGATTTTTCTCCCAAAAATATGATTTCGTCATCATACGGTTCCCCAGTGCAAACAGTACGCAAAAAGTCATTAAAACTGTTGCCCAATAAACGAGAATTTTCTAACATAAAAGTTCTGATATTCGTTATGTTATCCCAATCGACAGAAGCCTCCATTATATCTTCATTATGGATAAAGCAAACTTTTTCCGTCACAAGGTCATAAAAGACAAGGTAGGATTCCATATAGAAACTTCCGATGTCTATAAAACCGGCCTTTAACCATGCTTCTGACAATTCATACCGTTCAAAGTTTTTAAGATAGTCAACTCCGCAATTCCCATTCATGCCGTTCCATGTGAAGTCGACCACTACAAACTCTTCTGATTTACTCAAAACATATCCGTTTTTCTCTCTTGAAAAAGTTTTGTATAAGGCAGATGCTAAATCACCACAAAAAGTAATAAACATTGTCATTTGTGGAAGTTGATAAGTTGTTAAGAACTCTACAAATTGTTTTGGAAGCCGATGACCTATCTGCTGTTCTATAAATTGCAAATCGGGTTCTACCAATATTGACATTTTCAATGGTTCTGAAAACAGTTGAGGTTCTTGCTGGTACAGTGTTTCTAAATATTCTTTTGCCGTTGACATTGTATTCCTCCTTCAGCCTTCAGCCTAACTTTTCAATCTCTCAACGCTATTGCGTTCCCTCGCAAACTTCCTCGCCGCTTCCCGACGTTCTTCGCTGTATGGCGGCGCTGATTTCTTACGTTCCATTATACCGTTCCGCAGGATTTTCTTCAATCCCGCTTCTTCGGCACCAGCACATAAATCCTGTTCGGCGCTCCGATCTCCCAGCGCACCCGCAGGATCAGTCCGTCGTCCTCCAATTCCCGAAAGGACCGCTTGCAGGTCTGTGTACTGTGCCGGTAGTGTCAAGGAATTTTCGCAAAATGGTTTGCAGGCCCTGGCATGAGAGAAGT
>ERZ827194.258-NODE-258-length-49393-cov-9.73357_pt1 | contig 49393 bp, 44 predicted proteins | sample MGYA00519777_ERZ827194 | MGnify/ENA primary metagenome ERZ827194 (study PRJEB31778, sample SAMEA3449277) | human gut metagenome | biome: human gut; feature: human-associated habitat; material: faeces | place: United Kingdom | collected 2010/2012 ...
CTAGAGAAAGTTTCCCCTCCCCCTCCAAGCCTCCCCCTCCTCTTCAAAGATTTTCGAATGGTGGGGAGGCTGTGCAACAGGAGTTCGTTCCGGCGAATAGAGAATAAGCGAAGCAAGCAGGCCGACAGTTCGTTTCACTTAAAGAAAGACGCGAGGCACTACCGCGCGTCTTTCTTTTTGACACAGGGAAAGATTGAAAACATTCCCCACCCTCCATCCGGGGGTGCAGGGGAATCATTCCCCTGCCGGGGGAGTCTGAGGGGCGAGGAGCCCCTCAGTCTTTCAGTTTTCTACAGCCAGCCTTTTTCCTTGTAGTATTTTGCCGCGCCGGGATGCAGCGGCAGAGCGAGCCCCTGACCCGCCTTCTCGGGCATGAAGGATTTCCAGAACGGGCTGGCGATCACGATGTCGTCGCGCTTTTCGCACATGGCCTTGACCATCTTGTAGGCGATGTCCTCGGAGACGTTCTTGTTGATCATGAGTTCGGTGCTGGCGGATACGGTGACGATGTCCTTGCCGAACTTGCCGCCGTAGAACGACGCCGGGATCACGTCGCGCTGGAGGCCGTACTTTTCGCCCACGGCCTTGATGACGTTCTCGTCCACGGGCAGGATGTCGAGATCGACGCTGTTCATCATGTCCTGCACAATAAAGGCTTCGCCGGGTCCGATCCACAGGGCCACGTCAAGCTGGCCGTCCTTCATCATGCTGGCGGCGTCGTTGGTGGAAGGCGTGTAGATCTTGCCGCCCCATGCGGTGATGTCCTGCTGGCTGATGCCGTATTCCTCAAGGATCCACTTGCCGAACAGATAGGAGTTTCCGGCGGTGTGGGACATGGAGATGCGGATGGGCATCTTCTTTTCCTTGATCTGGGCGAGGGACGTAATGCCGGAAGCCTTGTTCACGATGAAGTGCATCCGGGTTGAGTCGTGCAGGTTGAGAAGGCCCATGACGTTTTCCGTGGGCTTCTTGTAGGGATCGATGCCCTTGGCCGCCGCGAAGATGACGCTGTGCGCGGCGATGCCGAAGTCGCTCGCGCCCTTCTCGACGTGCATGACGTTGGCGAGCCCGCCGCCGGGGAAGAGGGAGACGTCAAGCTCGGGATACATGGTGGAAATGGCTTTGCCCATCGCGCCCATGCCGACGTACCACGCGCCGCCGGCGGGCGATGCCGCGGCCTTGAGTTCGGTAAAGTTCTTGGCGAGGGCGGGAGCGGCACCCACGGCGAGGGAAAGGGCAAGGGCTACGGCCTTGAAGAAATGCTTGCAGGTCATGATTTATGCCTCCTCGGGCAGTTCGATGTTCAGAAGCTTCGCCGCGTTCTTATAGAGGAGCTTGGGCAGGACTTCAGGCTTGAAAAGCCCCTTGAAATGGCTCACGCAGTCCACGATGGGCATCAGCGGGTAGGCCGTGCCGAACAGGAAGCGATCCTGCATGAAGTTGTTCGCCGCCATGATGTAATCCGCCGCGCCCGAGCAGTTGAAGAGATACATGTCCGGGCACAGATAGATGTTTTTCTGGAAGAAGCACACGCCGAGGATCTGCTGCACCCACGGCCAGCCGCCGTGCGAAATGATGAAGTTGGTCTTCGGGAAGTCGGCGGCGATGCGGTTGATGATCTTGGGATCGCTGTAGGTGATGTCCGGCCCGGCCCGGCCTCCGAGCATCAGGATGACCGGGATGCGGTGCTGTTCGCACAGATCATAAATGGGATAGATGCGCGGGTCGTCGGCGTACATGGGCTTGTCCAGAGCGCCGGGCTCCATGCAGATGCCCTTGAGGGGGCCGTTCAGCACGGTGCGGTGGATTTCTTCCAGCGACTCTTCCCTTTTGGAGGCGTTGAGCCCGGCCATGCCCACGAAACGGCCCGGAAAATCACCCAGCAGGCTGATGATGTCGTCGTTGGAGATGGACCCCTTGAAGTGGCCGTTGCGGCCCGGGATGACGCCCATCGTCACCCCGGCGGTGTCCATTTCCTGAAGCATCAGTTCGGGGGATTTCTGAGCGACGGACGGGGCCTGTTTCATGGAAAAGCATTCGGTGAGCTTTGCGGTGCGGGCCACGTCGTCGTAGACGCCGATGTTCAGGAAACCCCGTGCCGGGGGCCGCATACGGAAATCGATGATCATCTTAAAACTCCTTGAAGCTGTTTATGTGAAATGATTGTGGGACCGAAACAGCCTTCCCGCGGGCGGGATGCCGGGTGGACCACCCGCAGGAAGGGCTCCTGCCGGAGCTGGGTTATGCGGCGATGGGTGCTCTCCTGCGGCGGAGCATCTGGACGATGCCTACGGAGAAGAGGAGCCCGAAGCCGATGATGTCGGTGGAGAGGCCGGGATAGATGAGCGTCAGCCCGCCGATGAGCAGGAAGGCGCGTTCCCATGCGGAGGTCGAGCACAGAAGCCAGCTCTGCATACCGCCCGCGATGCCGATGACGCCGATGATGGCTGTGATGGCGGCCCAGATGATTTCGGGCGTTTCGCCGATGCCGAGGAGCGCGGGCTGATAGACGAACATGTAGGGCACGATGAAGGCCACGATGCCGAGCTTGAGGGCGATAAAGCCCGTCTCCATGGCCTTGCTTTCGGCGATGGCAGCCCCCGCGAAGGCCGCGACGCACACGGGCGGGGTGATGAAGGACAGGATCGCATAGTAGAACACGAACATGTGGGCGACGAGCTGCGGGGCCCCGGCCTTGATGAGCGCGGGTGCGCCGAGGGTGGCGACCACGATGTAGGCGGGAGTGGTCGGGATGCCCATGCCGAGCACGAAGCTGGTCAGCATGAGGTAGACCATGAGCAGGAACAGGCTGTCCCCGGCGAGGATGGTGATCAGGTTGATGAACTTGTAGCCGATGCCGGTAAGCGAAAGCACGCCCACGATGAGGCCGGAGCAGGCGCAGCAGGCCGAAACCATCAGGGCCCCGCGCGAGGAGGCGACGAGCGCTTCTATGAAGGATTTGAAGGTGAAACGGGTCTCGGCCTTGAGCATGGCGAGCAGGACGATGCTCAGCGTGGCGATGTTGGCGCAGAAGACCACGCTTCGGCCCATGCCGAGCAGCAGAATCAGCACGGCGATGGGTACGAGGTAGTAGAGGCGGCTGACCACGGACTTGGTTTCGGGGACCATGTCGGGCGAGAGCTTGCCAAGGTCATTCTTGACCGCTTCAAAGTGGATCATGACGAGCAGGGCGAGATAATAGAGGATCGCCGGGAGCAGGGCGGCTTTGGCGACGTTGAGGTAACCCGCGCCGGACAGATCCGCCATCAGGAAGGCGGCGGTCCCCATGACCGGGGGCATGAGCTGCCCGCCGGTGGAGGCGACGGCTTCCACCGCGCCGGCGAAGGGGGCGCGGTAGCCGACCTTCTTCATGAGCGGGATGGTGAAGGTGCCGGTCCCGTAGACGTTGGCGGCGGCGCTTCCCGAGATGGTCCCGAACAGGGCCGAGGCGAAAATGGCGACCTTGGCGGGCCCGCCCTGCGAGTTGCGGGTGAGCAGGCAGGCGAGATCCATAAAGATGGAACTCATCTTGGAGCGTTCGAGGAACGCCCCGAACATGATGAACCCGAACAGGGTCGACGTCGCCACGCCGATCGGGATGCCGTACACGCCTTCATTGAGCAGGAAAAGATGTTCGACGATGACGTCGAAGGTGAAGCCCGTATGCTTGACGGCGCGGGGCAGCATGTCTCCGAAGAAGGCGTACAGGATAAGCGTCGAGGCCACGATGACCAGCGCCCAGCCCGTGGTGCGGCGGGTGATTTCGAGGACGAGCAGGACCGTTGCGGCGGCGAAGAATTTGGCCGCCGGGGTTACGTCGTCGATGTAGCGCATACGGGTGGTGATTTCGGTCAGATGCAGGGCGAAGTAGACCGCCGTGGCGATGGCGAGACCCGCGCAGCACAGGTCGATAAGCAGAAACAGCGTGGGTTCTTTCTCGTTTTCCTTGTATTTACGGCAAGGTATGAACATAAAAACGAGTACTGTGATAAACGACACAAACATGACACGCATCATGGAGCCGTCAAGCACCCCAAAACCCGTGGTAAACCAGATCTGGAAGAGGGCCAAAGCCAGCGCAAACCCCTTTGCAACCGGCTTTATCCCTTCCCGTGTCAATGCGAATGACATGGTGATCCCCTTCTTCACGCAGGCCGTGCGGCCTGTCCAAATGTTCAACCTCTGATGAAGCCTCGGACTATCATGCTGAAGGGAAAGCAATAATTGGGCCGGGCCGTATCTTGGGCGCCGTATTGTGAAAAAGGGAATAAAAGAGGGTGAGAAATCGGGAAGTTCTCGGGAGAGAAGACGAAAAACGGCGTGTTCACGCTTGTAGAAAAAAAGAACATGTCCATAGACATGTATAAAATCTGATTATCACGCGACACTCCTCATTCTGGGTGATGGCCGGGCCTGTCGACATTCAGATTCTTCTCCATGAGGCCGGAACGGAAAAAGCCCCACGGATAATGCGTGGGGCTTTTTGTATGGAAAGAAGATGTTGGCTGGAAGTGCTGAAGCCACTGTGGAGCACAAGGTACGATGCAGAGGGCCGCATCCTTCTTTCAGAAGCGGGCCTTGTTATCGGGGAAGTCCCGAACTGCCTTTATTTCATGATACGTCAATGGTGAGGCCTTCCCACGCCACATTGCGCAAGTCGGCTTCCCAGGCCGGGGTCCGCTGCGAGCGGGGTGTGTAGTCCAGACACCACCGGGCGAGGCTGAGGGGAAGGACCGCTTCAAGCGGGAGATCGGCAAGGCGTTGCAGGTCCGCCCTGCTGATGCCTCCGGAGGTGAGCAGTTCCAGCATACCCGCAGGGAAAAGCCTCCCGGTTTCTCGGGCTTGCATGGAAATGGCGAAAGCCGCCAGCATCGTCCGGCCCGGGAGAGGCGGGAGCGGTTCGCCGCACTCCATGAATAGATCACGCACGGCGTGGAGCATGGTCGGAAGATAGCGCACGAGGAAAATCCCGCCGTGGCAGCAAAGTCCGTGCTCAAGTGCAAGCGTCATGTAGGAAACGAACAGCCCCGGATAGATGTTCCGGTCGCGCAGGGCTCCGATGACGGCTTCCGGCACAAGCGGCAGATGGAAGCCCGGAAATTCGAACGCGCCGTTGTCCGGCGACAGGCGCAGAGGGTGCCGCCGCCCGCGCCCGTCTACTCCCCAGAAAAAGGCCGTGCCGTTCCCGGCTGTCCGGGGCAGCTCGCCGCCGGAAGCCACGCAGGGTCTCCAACAGCCGCGCACGCCGGCCAGACGCCGTAAAAGCCCCTCGCGCAGGACCGGCGTAAACAGCGCCCTGTGCAATACCGAATCGGGCCGGGCAAGATCGCCGATCAGCAGCTCCCGGGCGATTTCCTCCAATTCGAGATAGGCGACTACGGGCCGGGCATCCGGAAACAGGGCGGCGTACAGCTTCGCGTTGACCCGCGCGGCCTGTTCCCCAAACCGTTTGAGCGCGAGCGTGTCCGGGTCAAGCAAATGGTGCAGCACCGTCCCAAGCCCGCGCTCCTCATAGGCCCTGGTCGGCCTCCAGTGGGCGGCACTTGAACGTACGTCCTTTGCGGCCAAGGCGGGGGCATTCAGTTCCACGGTATCCTGCCAGGAACTCCGGAACAGCGGGAACCGTGCCGGGGCGTCCGCGTGGAAGGATTGCAGCCCGCGCGGGTATGCCGAACTTTGCAGGGACACGCCGCCGCAGGACAGCACGGGGATTACGGCCCCCGGTGTGCCGCCGGCCAGACGGTTAAGGCCGAAGAACCATACGGCCTGCACCATTTCAGGCAGGCAGTCGATGCCGTGCAGATTCGCCGACAGGACGGCGCTGTTCCGGGAAAAATACCGCTTGACCGCCTCGCCAACATCGTTGCCGAGGCTTCGTGCCGCGTGTTTCGCCATGCAGTCCACGATGGCGTCGGAAGGCCGACGTTCCCCGTCCGCCGCCGCGTAGGCCGAAGCGGATATTTCACCGAGGCTCATGCCGCGCCATGCCGCAAAGCAGCCGGGAAGATAGGGAAAGGCCTCCCAAAGAGGCTTGAAGATGGGCATAGCCAGCGGATCGATCATGTGTGCTCCTTTGCAAGGCGGCATCCAGCGGTGCCAACACTATTGCGCATCGTTGTCTCTTGCAAGGAACAAAGCAAAAAGCGGGCCGGAAAGGAACCCTCCCGCGTGAAATGCCATACTGCGGCGCACGGAGGAGGATCGGAGGAGGCGCTTTGCGGAAAACATGTGGCGTCTATGCAAAAAGCGGAAGCTGGTCCCCTCAAGGGGAGGGCGGCAATCCGTCATGCGCCAGCCTTGGCCAAGCGCCCGGTCAGGGCGAAAAGGATGTTCAGGACGGCGAGGACCGCCGCCATCCCGAGCAGTCCCGAATTCACGCCCCACAGGGCGATCACCTGCCCGAGAGCTACCGGGCCGAGCATTTGGCCGAGCCGTTCGGTGATATTGTAGATCCCCACCGTCCTGCCGGATCCGACCTGCCGGGAAACCGGGATTTCGAGCGCATAGGTTCCCTGCGCGCTGGCGACGATGGCATTGCACAGGGCGAGCAGCGCCACGCAGGCGAAAGCCGCCGCGAGCCCGTCGAGAAGGAGCAGGGCAATGATGCCGCCGATGCACAGGAACCCGCCGCCCACGAGCCAGACGAGCTTGTTGGGCGACTTGTCCACGGCCCTCCCGAAGAAGGGGCCGAGATAGATGATCACGAGGCAGAACAGCAGGAACACCCGCCCGATGCCCGCCGGGCTGACCCCGGCCTGGCTGAGCGACACGGGAAGGAAGAATTGGAACAGGCACACGGTCACAAAGGCGCAGGGGAAGATGTTGCCCAGCAGCAGGCCCGCCATCTTGATGTCCGAGAAAAAGGCGCCGAGCCCGCGCAGGGAGATGCGCCCTGAGGCGGACGGTTCGGGAGCCCACGCCTCACGGGGCAGCGCGAAATGGAGGAAGATCCCGATGATGGCCATCAATCCCGCCGAAACGAGGAAGGCCGACGCATACCCGAGGTTATCCGCGATGAGCCCGCCGAAGGCGCTGCCGCACAGGAACCCGGCGTACAGGCCCGCGACGAGCGCGGAGAGGTTCCCGGCCCGGTGCTCGGGCGAGGAGTGCGACACGACGAAGACCTGCCCGGCGAGGTTTATGAGGCCGTAGCCGAACCCCGCGCCGCCTCTGGAGAGGATATAGGCGAGGGAATCCGAGACAAGGCCGCTTGCGACGTTGCCGAGCGCCACCAGCAGCGCCCCCCACAGCAGAAGGGGCCGCCAGCCGCGCTTTTGGCTCCAAAAACTGCCTATGAGGATGCCTATGCCCACCGCGCACATTTCAAACGACAGCGGGAGGCCCATCACCACATCGGGCGGGAGCCCAAGCAGGCCGAGATCCATTTCCGCTATCCGCAGAGGGATAAAGGAAGCGGGCAGATCGATGGCGAACATGCACAGAAAAATGATCGGGCGCATGATGCGCGGCGGCAGGGGGTCACCGGCGGCCTGCCCCACGCCCTGCAGGGGCACAAGCTCCAGCATGAACAGCATGGCGATGATCATGATGGTCAGGGTGTCGTAGACGATGGAGCGGAAGGCTTCCCATACCGTGCTCTCGTCAATGCCCACGGTCACGGAAACCGGGCTGTCGGCGGACAGGGGCATGCCCGCTTGGAGGGGCGTCCTCGGGTTCCCCGCCGTAAAGGTGGTCCCGCCGGCGTCGCTGACGGTGATGGACTGCGCCCAAGGCAAGCTTTGGCGTATGTGGTCCAGATACGTCCTGACGGAAGGCACATCCGCCAGCTTCAACCCGAGATCGTTGATGTGCGCGACATCATGCCCAATGTAGCGGGCAAGCTGCGTTCCGGCGTCTCGGGCGTTTTCCTCCAAAAAGGAAACGACCGGGCCCCGGAGGAAAAAAAGGAAAGCGATCTGGCTAACGAGCAGGGGGATGATGAGACATCCTTTTCCGAGCCTGGGGAAAGGGGGCTTGCCTTCCCGCAATACCAGCAGGATAAACAAAGAGCCACCCAGTACGGCCACCCCGAGGAACAGGAGCGCGTGCATGGAGGCGGCTTTGCCGACAAGCGCGGTCATGCCCGCCTCGTCGAACCCGGCGAGCACGCTCCCCACATCGGCTCCGGTCCGGTTCCTGATGGGCTGGACGATCCAGACCTTCCCGTCGGCGTCGAAGGTCTTCACCTCGCCGTGCAGCGTTTTGAGCTTGTTTTCGTCCTGAGGGACGGGCGGGGCCTCCGATGCGTCGGAGGGCCAGGCGGCGATGCTCCGCCCTTTTCCGTCCAGTACGGCAAGGCGGCTGACGCCCGCGATTTCGCAAAAACGGCGCACGCGCTCGGCCATGTCCTCCACGCGTTCGGGATCTTTGCCGAAACGGGCCAGACGCGAGAGATCGAGGCTGAACTTTTCGCTGGCAATGGCCTGCACCGAAACAAGGGAAGTCTTATAGGATTTGTACAGGGTAGCCAGCGTGAGGATGCCATACAGGCACTGCGCGGCGAGAAGCGTTGCCAGACCGCCGATGAACAAACGCCTACGGGATGATTCCATGTTTACTCGCCCGCGTTTTTGATGTCCTGATAGATCGCGTCCGCCGCCAGCAGGATCTCGAAAGGCGGGTCCCAATAGATGAGCCGCGCCATTTCCAGATTGATGGCAAGCCCTATTGCGCTGTCGAATACCTGCCCGACATCTCTGGGGCGTATACCGTCCATGACTTTGACGATGGCTTCGGCCCCGAAGCGGCCTTCACTGGAAAAACTGCTTTGGGACAGGCTCATCAGGACGCCGAGCTTCGTTTCCTCGATGCCGCTCTGGGAAAAGGAGGGGACGCCCGCTTCAATGAGCGGCTGGAGCAGTTCCCGCATCCGGTTCCACTGCATACCCGAGTTGGTGGTGAGGTACACGGCGTCAGAGGTTTTCGCCAGTTGGGAAACACACTGCTTGAGATTGGCGAAGCTCTGATCCGGAGGCACGTTCAGCGCCGTGGTGCAGCGCACAAGCTCGATGCCAAGCTCATCGGCGGCGGATTCGATGGCGGCCAGCGAGACGTCGGAACGGCCTTCCGGCGTATCCTCATAAGGGATGCCCATTTTCTTGAAACCAAAAATATCATGGAAAACGGCGATCTGGCGCTTGTAGCGCTCGGGGTCGATCTGTGCGTGCAGGTTGTCGCGCCCGGAGTCCTTCAACGATTTGGCGATACCCGCCTGTACGGCGTCGGTGACCGACATGGAGAACACCGGAACGGAAATATCGGCTGTGGCCATGTCCAGCCCGGCCCATGTGCCGAAGGCGAAAATCATGTCCACGTCGCCCTTTTCACGGATACGGTCGAGCAGGGCCTTTCTGTTGGCGGCACGTTGCGCCGCGTCCCAGTTGGCGGAATAGTAGCCGTCTTTCAAAAACACCAGCCGATCGCCGCCCGCATGTTCGGCGAGCCAGTCCCAAATGGGCCGGGTGTCGTCCGTCTTCTCCGGGATGGGCACATCGCCATCGGCAATGACCCCAAGTTCGGCAAGCCCCTTGGCCGTTGCGGCAAGGATACGCTGATAGTCCGTGTACCCGCCGCCCTCAATGTAGGCCACCCGCCATTTTTTTGCGGGATGGGCGGGAGTTTTTTCCTGAACAGCTTGGGTTCCGTCGCCGGCGGACGCGGGAACGGCGGCAAAGAGCAGACCGCCGCACATCAGCATAAAGAGGAACAAACGGCAAAAGCGATTCATGGCGACTCTGTTTTTCACAAGGTTAGACAGGCGGCCGTTCAAGCCGCGTTCCCGGAGGAGCGTGCACGCCGGGACATCCGTATGCTCCCGAATCGTAAGACGTCAGGAGATGATTTCGCTTTTACGTGCATTCTCAAATACATTCAAGGCCAGCACATGTCCGGAAAGCCTTTCACCGCGAACCAGGGGCAGGGCTCTCTCCGCATCAGTCGTTTCCATGAAATGCGCTATGGGCGATAATGCAATGAATATCAGCATACTAGAAGGTTATCCCTTCTGTGCAGAGCTTCCGGCGGAACACCCTTGCTCAAGCGTATGCCTGCGCGGAGGCGGGATACTCTCCGGAGCCTTTCTCTATATCGGCACTGCCAGCCTTGATGACAAAGGGGCTCCTTGCGGCTACTGTACCGACGAAAGCGCTTGGCATACCGCGTGCCTGATGCATACGCCCCGAACATGCCTGTGAGCGGCGTTCCGTGGGCAACAGAGGTTGAATCCAGCCCGCATCCCGGCAGCGGCGAGTGTGCCGAGGACTTCAATAACAGCTTGACAAGCAAGGAGACTGCCATGAAGACCGTGATTTCCACTTCCAAGGCTCCCGCAGCCATTGGCCCCTATTCGCAGGCTATCCGTAAAGGCGACACCCTGTATCTTTCCGGTCAGATCGGTATGGTCCCGGCCACGGGTGAACTCGTTTCCGATGATGTGAAGGAGCAGACCGCGCAGGCCCTCGCCAATATGAAGGCCATCCTTGCGGAAGCCGGAGCCACGCCCGCGGATGTGACCAAAGTGACCGTGTTCATCGTGGACATGGCCGAATTCCAGATCGTGAACGGCGTATACAGTGAAACCTTCGGCGCCGATGCCCCGGCCCGCTCCTGCGTCGCCGTCGCCGCCCTGCCCAAAGGCGCGCGCGTGGAAATCGAAGCCATCGCCGTCCTGTAAATGTTTCGTTTCCGCTTTTACATCTAATCGGTTTTTTTCCCTCTTTTCCCTAACCCTCGGCCCGCCGAGGGTTTTGCGTATGGGGAGGTCGGGCCTTCTCCTTCCTGAGCGCTTGTCAGGGCAAAAACGGGAAGGGAAAGCCGCGTGCCCCTGTACCCTACAAGGGAACCTATCGGAGCTTCGGCTAGAGACAAAAAGCCCCGCACGGGGCAGGGCTTTTATTCAGTGGGGAAATGGGCGCGGCGCTGGGAGCGGGCTGTCTTGGGTTTTTGTTCCGCTTCGCAGATTTGGGCCAGCCGTTCGGCGGAATCGGCATAATGCGCCCGCACGGCTTCTTCGATGGTGTACGGATTGCGCGTAAGAAACGCCTCATACATGCTGTTGTGCCGCTGAAAAAGTTCTTCGGTCGTGTACAGCGTACGCCATTGCTGAAACATGAGGTACTTGGAAATCACCCGGCAGGAGCTGCGGGCAATGGCGATAAGCAGGGGGTTGCTGGCCCTTTCGAGGATTGTTTCATGGAAGGCCGTTCCGAGCGCCGCGTGATCCTCGAAGGACGTACCGGAAAGCACGCCCTGCTTCATGCGATCAAGCAGCGCTTCCAATTCCTCCCACGGGCCTTTGGGCAGGCTCAAGACTACATTAGCGGCGGCGGCCCCTTCGAGAAGCCCGCACAGTTCGTAGCGGTGGCGGATGCCGTCGCCTGTGAGCAGGGTTACGCATTTGCCCCGCTTCGGATGGGACATCAGAAACCCTTCCGTTTCAAGCTGATAAAGCGCCTCACGGACGGGAGCCCGGCTGATGCCGCATTCCTCGGCTATGCTCGCCTCGCTGATCCGATCCCCGCTGCGGAGTTTTCCGTTACGGATGCGCTGGCGGATGAGGTTGACGACCTGTTCGCTGTATGTCGGTTTATTAAGCTGTTGCATCGCTCACCATAGTTCGTTGGCGACGTCCGATTGTGAACGCCGTATCTTATGTATCTGACACCAAATAGCCTCTCCCCATACACGTCGTCAAGGGCTATCGCCGGGATCCGCCACTCAGAATGTCTCCGGCTACGGCCCCGGAAAGCCGCAGGGCCTCGGGCCGGATGACGGCGATGACGCCGCGTTCGCCCGCATTGATGTACAACATCCCGAGATTGAAAAGGGATATCTGCGCGAACACCGGAAGCGGCGAGGGGAGCCCGAACGGGCAGATCCCGCCGGGTTTGTATCCGGTCAGCCGTTCGGCGTTTTCCGGCGAACTCGGCTGGAGATGCGGCACGCCCGAAAGCCGCTGGAGCTTGTGCAGGGATACGCGCTCGTCGCCGTGCATGAGCGCCATGACTGCCTGCCCTCCCTTCCCGTCGTCGAACACAAGGCTTTTTACGATGTCGTGTTCGCACAGCCCAAGCTGCCGGGCCGCGTCCTTCGTGCCGCCCCGTTCGACAAAACGATATTCCAAACGCCCCACGTCCTCACCCGCTTCTTCCAGAATACGGATGGCTGGTGCCTCTCCTTTCCCGTGCATTCCTCTCCTCCAGGTTCGTCGTACCGGCAGGAGATACCTTATATCCCGCTTACTGTCGACTGCTTTAGTCGACAGTTGCCGCTTCCGCTTTTCTCCTCTGATGCCTGCCGATGTTTCTTTGATACCCGGTTAGAGCGTTTCTCGACAGGGATACTCCCAGAGGCATAAGGAAATACGGGGAACCACGCCCGGGTGACGGCGAAGTTTCTTTATTCGAAAATAAGTCGACGGTATACTGTTGACCATTTTACGTGTCCGAGGTATTGTGCTTTCAGCAACAAGCTCAACCCTGACGACAAAGGAGAACCACATGGCTACAGTTACCGCAAAATACCTTGGCGATCTGCGTGTCGAATGCACCCATGTCGCGAGCGGGACCAAACTGGTGAGCGATGCCCCCGTGGACAACAATGGCAAGGGCGAAGCCTTTTCCCCCACAGACCTCTGCGTGACCGCCCTCGCGTCCTGCGCTATGACGATCATCGGCATTTACGGCAAGATGCACAACGTGGACGTTGTCGGAACGGAAATCGAAGTCGCTAAGACCATGAGCGCCAACCCGCGCCGCATCGGCAAGATCGAGGTGACCTTCATCATGCCCGATCGAGAATACACCGACAAGCAGAAGACCATGATCGAACGTGCCGCACATACCTGCCCGGTCCACCTGAGCCTGCATCCCGATGTCGAGCAGGTGTTCACCTTTAAATGGGCGAACTAACGCAAACAAGGAAAACGCCATGAAAACCGTGATTTCCACTCCCAAAGCCCCCGCCGCCATCGGCCCCTACTCGCAGGCTATCCGTAAAGGCGGCACCCTGTATCTCTCCGGCCAGATCGGTATGGTTCCGGCCACGGGTGAACTCGTTTCCAATGATGTGAAGGAACAGGCCGCGCAGGCCCTTGCCAACATGAAGGCCGTCCTCGCCGAAGCCGGAGCCACGCCCGCCGATGTGACCAAAGTGACCGTATTCATCGTGGATATGGCTGATTTTCAGGCTGTGAACAGTGTGTACAGCGAAACCTTCGGAGCCGATGCCCCGGCCCGTTCCTGTGTCGCCGTCGCCGCCCTGCCTAAAGGCGCGCGCGTGGAAATCGAAGCCATCGCCGTCCTCTAAGCCTCCCTCCCAGATACCGTCTCCCATATAACCCCCGGTCCCGCCGGGGGTTTTACGTAGGAAGGGTGTTTTCTACAGGATGGCGGGCCCTTTCTGTAGACGGCTGCGGGAAATTGTATAAGTCGGTTTATTTTAGTCGACCATTATTGTCGACAATAAAACGGTTTTCGGCTATGCTCCCTACAGACCTTTTGGAGAAAGCAATGCGACCAGCGCTTCTTGGGATCATCGGATGCGGCGCAATGGGGCGGCTCATCGCCCGGCATATCCGTGAACAGCTGCCGTCCTACCGTCTCGGCGGGCTTTTTTCGCGCACCACGGCGCACGCCGAGGGGCTCGCGCTGGAGCTCGGAGACGTTCCGGTGCTAGGCCTGCAACAGCTCATCGAAACATGCGATTTGCTCGTTGAAGCCACGAGTGCCGCCGCCATGCCGGATATCGTGCGGGCTTGCCTTGCCGCCGGAAAAGCCGTCGTGCCGTTGAGCGTCGGCGGATTTTCGCTTGATCCCGCTCTGTTGCGCGATGTGGAGGCGGCCCGCGCGGCGGTGCATGTGCCGTCCGGAGCCATCGCCGGGCTGGACGGCATCCGGGCCATGCGGGAAATGGGGCTTGATGCCGTTACCCTCACCACTGTGAAGCATCCCCGCAGCCTTGGCCAGATGCCGCCTCTCTCGGAGCTCATCCCGCCCACGGCGGAAGAAGCGCTGATCATGTCCCCCGAAGCGCGGCTGCTGTTCAGCGGCACGGCGGAAGAGGCGATCCGGCGTTTCCCCGCAAACGTGAACGTCGCGGTCAGCCTTGGCCTGGCGGGGCTCGGTTTTTCCCGTACGCGGGTGCGCCTGTTCGCGGATCCCTGTGCGGCAGGGACTCTGCACCATATTTCGGCCAGGGCCGGGGACTGCACATTGGAAACGATGACCCGCCCGGCCCCGTTGCCCCAGAATCCGCGTAGCTCGGCACTCGCCATGTATTCGGTCCCCGCTCTGCTGCGTGGGCTCGCCGCCAACCCGAAGCTGGCGGGGTAACTGTTTTCATGGACATGGAAGCCGGATAGGAACATTAATCTCCCGCCATCCCACAACAAACAAGGAGTCAGCAATGTCCCAAAGCATACAGGTTTCGTTCGTTCAAGAAGGCGACGTTTATACCGTCCATACGGGTTCATCTGTCCTTAAAGATATTGTCATGGACTATACGGGGGTCCCGGAAACGGAGCGGGGCGGCAACTCGTCCACCCTGCTCATCGCGGCGGCCCTGAGCTGTTTTTGCGGAAGCATCCGGGCGGCGCTCGTGGCGAGGGGGGTCCCTTTCCGCGCTATCCGGGCGCAGGGAACAGGAACCAAGGAACCCAATGCGGACGGCGCGATGCGCCTTGTGGGCATTGATATCGACGTGACTGTCGACGCGGACGAAGCCTACGCCGCCAAGGTGGACCACTGCGTGAAGATCGTCAAAAACTGTCTTATTACGGCGTCCATTTTTGAAGGCATCAACGTATCGCATAGCGTCCGCAGGGGAGGGAGCGCGTCATGAAGCTGACCATCATCGGGGGCGGCCCCGGAGGTTACACCGCCGCATTCGCCGCCGCGAAAGCCGGAGTTGAAGTCACCCTCGTCGAACGCGCCCACCTCGGCGGAACGTGCCTGCACACGGGCTGCATCCCGACGAAGACGCTGCGTTCGTCGGCGGACGCGCTGGACACGGTTGCCCGGCTCAGGGAGTTCGGCATTGCCGGGGATTGCGCCGCCACACCGGACATGTCCGCCATCGTCGCCCGCAAGCGCAAGGTGACGGCAACCCTGCAAACCGGGCTCGAAAAGACCGCCGCCCAGCTGAAGGTCCGTGTCGTTCGCGGCGATGCGGAATTTTTCGGCGCCGGGCTCGTCAGGGTTGCTTCCGTGGACGGATCTCTGGAAATTACCGGGGATCGGGTCATTCTCGCCACCGGGTCCTCTCCGCTGGAGCTGCCTTCTCTGCCAGTGGATCATCGGCTTGTCCTGTCCAGCGACGACGCGCTGGAGCTGCAAACCGTGCCCGAACATTTGGTCGTTGTCGGCGGCGGGGTTATCGGTTGTGAACTCGCTTTCATCTACCGCGCCTTCGGTGCGAAAGTGACGGTCATCGAAGGGCAGGGGCGTCTGCTTCCCCTGCCATCCGTAGACGGCGAAATCAGCCGTTTGCTGCTCCGAGAAATGAAGAAAAAGGGCATCGCCGTGGAACTGTCCCATACGGTTTCCCGCGTGACCCCGTGTGACGGCGGGGCGGCGGTGGAAATAGCGCCTTTCCCCACAGGGGCGGGCGATTCCCGTGTCCTGAACGCTTCCGCCGTTTGCGTTACCGTGGGCCGGGTCCCGAATACCGCAGGATTGGCCGAAGCGGGGATTGCGCTTGACCAGCGCGGGTGGATCGTCGTCGACGATACGCTGGAAACATCGGTCCCCGGCGTGTATGCCATTGGCGACGTCACCGGCCCACGGCGGATCATGCTGGCACACATGGCCGCAGCCGAAGCGCATACGGCGGTTCATAACATCCTGCACCCTGAAAAGAAAAAAGTACAATCGTATACGGTGGTTCCTTCGGCCATTTTTACTTCGCCGGAAATCGGCGATGTGGGATTGACGGAAGAGCAGGCCCGAGAGCAGGGGATAGCGGCCCGTTCGGCGGTTTTCCAGTTCCGGGAACTCGGCAAGGCGCAGGCTATGGGCGCGCTTTCCGGACTGTTCAAAATCGTTGCCGAAGAAGGCACTGGCAAACTCCTCGGCGTTCACATTGCCGGGGCGCACGCCTCGGATCTCATCGCCGAAGCAACCTTTGCCCTTCAGAAGGGGTGCTCGGCACGGGATCTCTTTGAAACCATCCATGCCCACCCGACCCTTTCGGAAGGGCTGTACGAAGCCGCCGGGATGCTCGCCTAGCTCCCGTTTCCCTCAACCATGCCGCACAGGTCCGCCCGGTGCGGCGAACAGCCGGAGGCATCATGAACACACAATCCCTGAACCTTCCTGAAGATCTCGGTTACACGGCCCGCCACGTATGGGCCCGCACGGACGGCGACACGCTGGTCATCGGCATCACGGATTTCGCACAGGATCAGCTTGGCGAAATCCTGTTCGTCGATCTGCCCGATGCGGGCGCTTCCTTCGGAGCCGATGACGAATTCGGGACGGTGGAATCCCTGAAGACCGTCAGTTCGTTGTATATGCCCGTGGCCGGAGAAGTGGTTGAACGCAATGAGGCGCTGGAAGGCAAGCCAACGCTCGTGAACCTCAACTGCTATGCCGACGGCTGGATGCTCCGCATCCGGCCCACGGAAACGCCCGCCCTGATGACGGCGGCTGACTACCGCAGCCAGCTGGAAGGCTAACGGGCATCCATTCGGATGAATGCAAAAACGCCGGGGAAAATCTCCCCGGCGTTTTTGTGTTCTCTTGGTACCGGATAGCCCATACATCTTCCTCACCCACCCGTACCAGCTGTTGCCATCAAAAAAGCCCTCCGATCCGTCTGGTGGTACGAACCGGAGGGCTTCCTGCCGCGTCGCCGCAGTTTGGCCTTATCATGTCAGAAGGGGAACGCCTCCGCCTTGCTACTGGATCAGCCCTTGCTCCTTGAGGGTCTTGCGGGCCTTTTCCTTTTCCTGTTCGATGATTTCGCCAAACGCCTTCCCGTCCCTATAGTAGGGGAGCAGACCGGCTCCGCGTACGCCCGCCTGATATTCAGGATCGGCGCATACTTTGGCGAGCGCGGCTTCAAGATACGCCTGCGCTTCCGCAGGGAAGTTCGGCGGAGTGGCGAGTCCGCGATACTTGGCGGATTCGAGCTTATAGCCAAGCTCGTTCATGGTCGGGACGTCAGGGCAGAGCTCATAGCGATCCTTGGTTGCAATGGCGAGGCCGCGCGCGCCCTGCATACGCAGGAAGTTGGATGTGGAAGCGAAATAGCAGTCCACTTCGCCGCCGAGCAGCGCCGGGGCCGCTTTGCTGCCGCCGGGATAAGGGACTTGCGTGAACTGCGCGCCGGTGAACTTTTCCACGTTCATGAGAAAGATATGGTCGCCGGTGAGCTTGCCCACGGTCGCGGCCTTTACCTTGCCGGGATTGGCCTTGGCGTATTCGATCAATTCTCCGAAACTCTTGAACGGGCTCTTTTCACTGACGATCAGAATATCCGGATCGAATACGAGGCAGCAAAGCGGATTAAGCTGTTCCGTTTTGTAGCCCGGCTGGCCCTCGGGGCGCAGCATGGGCTGGAGCACGATATGGGGGAGATCCACGCCGCCGATATTGTACCCGTCCGCCTTCGCGCCGATCAGCCACGTCCAGCCGATTTCCCCGCCCGCGCCGGCCTTGTAGGTTACGACGATGGGCTGAGGGATGACACCTTTGGCGAATTTCTCGATGAGCCGATGGCTCAGGTCGCTGCCGCCGCCCGCGTTGAATGCGGTCATGAGCATGATCGGCTTGGCGGGGTATTCCGCCATCGCCGGGAACGTGAGGCCAAGACAGATCCCCAAAGCAAGCAGTAAAGCATAGAACGTTTTCATAGCTACCTCAAAGATGGGTGGTGAAAAGACATTTTGTCGACCGTTGACTGTATTAAAACTCGGTCGACTGCCCGTGTCAAGTGCTGTTTGTCACAACACCTAAAAGTTACTCAAAGAGGCTGTGACGAGTAGGTAAGGAGCGGTGCTTTGGGCGGCGACAGAAAAACCAGCGAGTCAGTAACCCGGAAAGCCGGGAAGGAAGACGCAAAGTAGTTCCCACCCGGCATCAGGCCGACGGCCTGCAAGCGCGGTTTCAGGGAAAGGGGAGAGGCCGGAGCGGACGGGCGTTGTGCTCATTCCATGTATAGATTTTCAATTATTGTAAATATGTTGCGCTCTCGGTGGTGAAAACGTAAAAGCCCTGTGCCGCGCAAGACCTCCAGTGGGAAGAAATGTGCGCAACGCTCAAGCCCGGAAGGTTCGGATTTCTGTTGCGCCACCAGGAAAGAGGCAGTCTGCCGACCGAACCCGTATGGAGTGCTGAAAGAGAACACTGGGCGGAACTCCCGATTTTTCCGTTTTTGGCGGCTCAAAAATTTCACTGGGAGCCTGTTTCCGTAGGAAATCGGCATCGGCCATGTGAGCAGCGGAAACATATTCTTTTGCTTTTTGAGGGTATAGAATACACTTATTTTATTTATATAATTAGATAAATGAAGATATTTCATTGAGCGGCGCATGATGTGGTTCATTTTTGTCGACTATTTTTGTCGACAAAGTATTGACAGGGCGTGTTTCTTTTCACATACTGTCGACGGACGACTAAAAAACGTCGTCACTGCTCGACCGTTGTTCGTACACGAGAGGCGTCAAGCCTTTTCCACTCAGGAGGATTCATATGCATACAGAATGTCTGGGGCTTGTTTGCCGTGAATGCGGGAAACGCATTCCTGAGGCTGAATGTGCCCTGTCTTGTCCCGATTGCGGCGCACCCATGCGCGTCATGTTTTCCGAGGCGTCGCTCCGTCAGGCACTGAGCGCGGGGCTGCCCGCCCCAGAAGGGCGTTCATTCCTCCGTCAGTGGCGGTCCATCCTGCCGATTTCCGACGAGTCGCTCATTGATCGCGTGAGCCTCGGTGAAGCTGAAACGCCGCTGTTACCTTCTCACCGCTATGGTGAAAAGCTTGGTATTCCGGATCTCTATTTCAAAGTGGAACAGGGGCCGACCCTGTCCCTGAAGGACCGCGGCACGGCCTTGTGCGTGCTCAAAGCACTGGAATTCGGCTGCAAGACCGTGTGCCTGTCCTCGTCCGGCAACAACGCGGCCAGCGTATCCGCCTACGGTTCCCGGGCCGGGCTGAATCCCGTGGTCTTCGTGCAGAAGCACGTTTCCGCAGCGAAAATCTTTAAAAGCCTCGTCTACGGCGGGCGCGTGGTCCGCATCGACGGCGACATGGCCGCCGCCAGCCGGATCTGTGGGGAAATGGTCAAGCGCCGCAAATGGTTCCAGTGTGGCGGCCCAAATCCTTACCGCATCGCCGCGAAGCGTACCTTCGCTTACGGCATCGTCCAGCAGCTTGGGCGGGCCCCGGATACGGTTTTGATCCCTTGCGGCGGTGGGGCCGGGATGGTCGCCGCGCATGATGCTTTCCGCGAGATGTTTGCCGCCGGGGTCATTGATCGTATGCCGCGCCTCGTCGGTGTGCAGCTGCAAGCCTGCGATCCCACGGCCCGCGCCTTCCATGAAGGTCGCGATGCCGTGACACCCGTGGACAAGAAGCCTTCCCTTTCCGATGCCATCATGAACAACAATCCGTACTGGGGGCGCTACTGCCTACAGGCCGTGCGCGAAACCGGCGGTACCATGATTTCCGTTTCCGATGCCGACTTTATCCGCACCATCCGTGAACTGGGGCGGGAGGAAGGCTTGTTCACGGAACCGGCGGGTTCCGTCTCCGTGGCAGCCTTGCGGTACCTTGTGAAGGTGCCCGGTTTTGAAAATCCGGGCCTTACCGTCTGCAACCTCACCGGACATGGGCTGAACGTTCCGCAGGTCGCCACCGACGAAAGCGAAACGCCCGGCGTCATCCCCCCGACCGTGGAGGCCGTGGAAGCCTTCCTGCAAAGCTGAATCCCGGACAACGCCCTGTAACTGCCACCTGAACACCTGTTGGAGGTAGACATGAAAAGCTTGTTCCTTTCCTCTCTCCTGGCCCTCGGCCTCTTGGCCGTTCCCGCGCAGGCAGCCGAGTATCCGGCAAAGCCGATCACCCTGATGACCGCGTTCAATGCGGGTGGCGGCAGCGACGTCAGCCACAGACTCCTCGAAAAATTCGCCAAAGGTGTTTTTGATCAGCCCATCGTCGTAACCTACAAGGCCGGCGCGGGCGGGGAAATCGGCTGGACGTGGCTGGTCGGCGCGAAGGCGGACGGCTACACCATCGGCGGCGTGGACCTCCCCCATATCGTGCTCCAGCCCATGCTGCGCCCCGAAGGGCAGCCGGGCTACAAAACGGAACAGCTCAGCCCGCTTTGCGGCCTCGTTTACGACGCCGACGTGGTCATGGTTCCCGAAGACGGCCCTTATAAGACGTTTAAGGATCTCATTGAGTACGCCAAGGCCAATCCCGGCAAGGTGAAGGTGGCGACAGTGGGCAAGCTCACCGGCGATCATCTCTTCCTCATGCAGATTGAAAAGCTCACCGGCGCGAAGTTCACGCAAGTCCCCTATTCCGGCAGCGGCAAGGCCATCCCGGCTTTGCTCAGCGGCGAAGTGGACGCCTATTTTGGCTCGGGTTCCAGCTTCCTGCGCATGGAAAAGACCCGCGGGCTCGCCATCGGCAGCAAGGAACGCTATGAGCTGTGCCCCGACGTGCCCACGTTTATTGAACAGGGCTACGCCATTGAATCCGGCAAATATCGCGGGCTCGCCACGCCCCAGAACATTCCTGCCGAAGCACGGCAGTATTTGGAAACCAAGTTCGCGGAACTCTGCGCCAACCCTGAATACCAGAAGGCGGTCAAGAGCAGCGGCCTGATGCCTCAGTTCCAGACCGGCAAGGCCTTCGGTGAAATCATCCGTACGGAAGGCGAACAGGCCAAAAAAATCCTGGAGGCCTACGGTCTCCTCAAGTAGGTTCCGAGGGAGGGGGAAACCCCTCCCGCCATTGATGCTTCACCAATGAAACGAGCGAGATGAACATGTTTGATCCGTGGGTAGTCCTTTCCAATCTGTCCGACCCGGTCACGCTGCTGCTCATGACTCTGAGCGCCTGTTTCGGCATCATTATGGGGGCCGTCCCCGGATTGTCCGGCACGCTCGGCATCGCGCTGCTCCTCCCTTTTACATTCGGGCTTGAATCGGCAACCGCGCTGCTGATGCTTGGTTCCGTGTATTGCGGCTCAGAGTACGGCGGGTCCATCCCTTCCATTCTCATCAATACTCCGGGAACGGCTGCGGCCCTCTGCACCACGTTCGACGGATACCCTATGGCCATGAAGGGGCAAGCGCAGAAAGCCCTTTTTACGGCGCTCATTTCGTCGGTGTTCGGAGGGATCTTCGGCGTTTCGGCGCTCCTGTTTCTGTCCGTGCCCCTCGCCAACGTGTCCATGAAATTCGGTGCGCCCGAACAATTCTGGCTGTGCGTGTTCGCACTGACGATCATCGCTTCCCTTTCTTCGGGCAATGTCCTCAAGGGCGTGATCGGCGCGCTTATCGGCCTCGTTCTTGCCTGCGTGGGCATGGACCCGGTCACCGGGTATCCCCGCTTTACCTTCAATACCATGGAACTCATGGGCGGGATCAACGTGGTCCCGGCGCTCATCGGGCTGTTCGCCATCCCTCAGGCCCTGTTGCTCCTGCGCCCCGCTGGGGAAAAGGGCGCCATGGCTCCCTATAATCCGGCCCCCGGTGTATTCTGGCAAACGTTGAAGGATTTCTTCCGTCGCATATGGGTCACGCTTGTAGCCGGTGTGATCGGGGTCATTGTCGGCATCATGCCGGGCGCGGGCGGCAACATAGCGACCTTCGTAGCCTATAATGAAACCAAGCGTTTTTCCAAGAAGCCCGAAGAATTCGGCACCGGGGTCATGGAAGGCATCATGGCTCCCGAAGTCTGCAACAACGCAGTTGTCGGCGGAGCGCAGATCCCGATGCTCACCCTTGGCATCCCCGGCAGCGCACCCGCCGCCGTGATGCTCGGCGCGCTGATGACCCACGGCCTGAAGCCGGGCTTCGATCTGTTCTCGGAGCAGGGCGACATCGTATTCACCTATACGTTCGGGCTGATCCTGTCGAACTTCATCATCCTGCTGCTCGGCCTCGTGCTGGTGCGTATCTTCGTGCGGGCGCTGAAAATTCCGCAGCACTTTCTGGTTGTGGCGATCCTGGCGCTGTCGGTGGTTGGTTCCTACTCCATCAGCAGCTCGTTGATGGACGTCCTGTCCATGGCGGCTTGCGGCTTACTCGGTTACGTGCTTGTGCGGTATAAGTATGGGGTCGCTCCTATGGCGCTCGGGCTTATCCTCGGCACTACGATGGAGGAAGGATTCAAGCTGTCGCTTCATCTCGGAGCGGCGGAAGGCAATATCATGCTGTTCTTCTTCTCCCGCCCGCAGAGCCTTGCGCTTATCATCCTTACGCTGCTTTCGCTCGGGTATTCCATCTGGAAGGAATGCGGGGCCAAGAAGGTTTGATTTTTGGAACATATCGCCTTTACTGCACAATGGCGTATACGGCTCAATAAGAAAATGTTGGGATGCGGCGCAGCCCATCAGGAAGGATGCAGATGAAAGAACGTACCATAGATATTCTGACCGCTGTTTTTCTCATCGCCTTCAGCCTCGTCATGCGGAGCCAGCTTGAGGGCATCCCCCGCGAGGGCGTACTCTTCCCGCTGTGCGTGTTGTACCTGATCATGGCGAGCAGCGTGCTGTTGGCGCTCAGGGCCATCATGGCAGGCAAGGGAGAAATGTCCTTCTTCGGAGACATTCCCCCACAGCGGTGGTGTCTTGTTACCGCGGTTTTCATCGCACAAGTGCTTGGCGCGATGTATGTTTCATTCAACATCTGCATGGCCGTCGGCATATTTGCTATGCTCATCGTGCTGACCCCCAAAAAAACCGGTAAGGCGCTGCTCGCCAATCTTGTGTTTACGGCGGCGTTTATCGTGTTTTTCCAGGTCTTTTTCACCAACATCATGCATATTTACTTTCCGGAGCCTTTCTTCGGATAATCCCCCTTTCCGAGAAAGCTTCCGGTTCCTCCGAACAGGCGGCACGGTGCCGTCTCATCAACGTGCCGCCTGTTTCCCCTACAGACAAGGACGCCCCAGTTGTTGGGGCGTCCTTGTCTATGAACTTTGCCGCGTCTCCTTTTCGCCCAGCAAGGCGGCGGATGAAGCTTGGCGGGACCATGCCGTTCCATCATAATGGATGTTCAGCTCAGGAGACTCTAAGCCTGATTGCACAGCAGCGCGCTAGGATGCGGTTATTCCTCGTCAAAGATGGCACTTGCCGGAGACATAAGCTGGGCCGCCTCGTTGTAGTGCATGGTGGTTTGGATATTCGCATGTCCGGCAAGGGCCTGAATGCTTTCAAGGCGGGCTCCACGGCTTGCGAGCTGTGTGAAACAACTATGGCGAAACCAGTGCGGCGAAACGTCGCCTCTGGAGATGACAAGGGAAGACCATTTCTTGACGAGAGCATACAGCCCGTGCCGCGAGATGGGGCGTCCTCGGTGGCGGAGGTTTTCAAAGATCGGATACTCCGGTCGAGGCGAGGTGTGACGCCGCAGTTCTTCAAGCGCCGCTTGGGCTTTCTGAGGAAGATACACCCGCCGTGCCTTGCTGCCTTTACCCAGCACGTCAAGATACCAGCGCCCTTGCCAGTTGATCACATTCATCCATTTGAGAGATACCGCTTCTTCGGCGCGCAGTCCCGTCATGAACAAGACCCGGAAAAGGACAATATCACGAAACGGTGCGCCTACTTCCTCCATGCCAGCGAAAAGGCGCTCCAGTTCATCACGCCCGAGGCTATGCGACAGATGGCCCGGCAAGGACCCCTTGCCGTCATTACGTTTTCGTTTCAAAAAAGCGGCGGGGTTGACTGTACAGACGCCGGAATCGACGAGATGCCGGAAAAAACTCCGGAGCGTGGCCGCCGCCGTGTTCCGAGAACTTGGTTTCAACCCTTTGTTTGTCAGATGCCGCAAATAGGCATCAATATCCCATGCTTTCAGATGGTTAAAGCTTTTCTTCGCATAATTGAAAAGTCCAATGATATACAGTGCATATAATTCTATTGTTTTTGTGGAGTTGGCATACACCGCATGGAGGAAAAAGAGGATGACGCGTTCGTCGGGCAGGAGATCCGACTGAAAAGAAATGTACTCTGCGATATTTTCATAATCGCGGCTGAGCATGAAATGTTCCAGGACACGCTTCCGATCAAGCGGTGTCCAATCAGGTATGGCTTCGGGAAGTTGTGTAGATGAGAGTGCCGGAAGGGGCATGAATAAAACCTCCATGAACAAGAGACAGCTACAGCCTATCGAACTTATGAGGGCACCGCAAGGCACATTCCTTTTGCATTTCATGAGATTGAGGGTATTGCGATGGGTCGGATATGTTGCCGGAGGCGGCTTTCAGGATAAAAGGCTTTTATGGTGTTGTTCGGCACAGAAAACAAAAACCACCCTCAAAATGCCTGATGTGAGAACGATGTTGGCAGCATAGAGCTTTTACAAATCTGGACCGGGATCGCGCTTTCAGGAGATCTGTTAAGCAAGTCAGGAAACTTTATTCCCGTAAATCGAGATATGGTCCGTATGACTCCAAAGAAAAAGTCTTGCAAAAATCGATTTTAAGGCGCTAAAATTTTTTTTACGATATATGAATCGTAAAGTGCTTCAAAACGATTACAGCGCATTTTAAGGGCTTTTATTCTACTTTAAAAGTTTAGTTAACTTTATGACAGTAAAGTTAACTAAACTAGAAATGAACATTTTCCATCTTTTTTTCTATACGGGCACCTCATTTTCATAATTTATCGTATAATTACAAATAATTACATAAGCAATACGGTAGTATGCGCCTTCTCTAAAGAAAATTTGCCATTCCACAAAAAAAGACGCGCGGAAAAACCGCGCGCCGCATATTCATCCCAACTAGCAACTAGTGTACCGAAGCCGCCATGCTCGAAAAACAATTGAGTGTCCGAGAAATGGCAAACGGAGTATCCGCGATAAACTCAAGGCATGTTGGAGACAGTCGTTTTGCACCGGGAAGCATACAGAAAAGATCTGCATGGTAGGTCCGGACTGTGGAAACCTGTACGGAAAACGGCCCTGCAAGTTTCAACGGCTTACATGAGACATTCCGCAGGGCCTTTTGGGCGGCCACGTGTAAGGCCTTATGGACCACCCCAATCGGCTGATGGACGGCCGCCCTCGTACTCAACGCCCGTTTCACAGTCACGATCTCCGCATTGGTGTAAACGGAAACAGCTTCTTCAGCGAGCCGGTCGTCACCGCTGATCAGACGGACGGGAACATCGTACTCCCCAGCCAGCAATCCATTCAGATAATACTCACCTACAGGAGCACCGTTGATGCGGACTTCGGCGAACGCCGATCCGTTGATGGTGTGGGCCAGCACGCCATGAGCTCCGGCACGCGCGTGATATCCGATCAGAAACAAGCCATCCCACGGACCGCAATCAAGGCCGCCCATCATACCAAACAGGCGCGGCTTTCCAGAGACCAGGCACGCACCCGGATGCAGCTCTTCCAACAGGATATTGTTGTATTGCCCATGCCCGTCAGCCACCCATATCTCGGTAGCTCCGCCTTCCAATGCACCTTCGACGGCGGCATTGACTTCTCGGGTCATGAGCAGCCGCGCCCGTTCGTACTCGCCAGATCCGGGGCTCGTCTGCTCCGGGCTCATAACCCCGCTGATACCTTCAATATCCGCAGAAATCAAAATGCGCATCGTTTTCTCCGTATTCCGAACCAGAGCTGTTGCGGTTTTTAGCTCCGTACGATATCACGCCATTCCGGCAAAACTTCCTGAATGGAGGGCCGTCTATGGCCATCGCGCCCGACAAACGGTTCCGCAAAAAACAGGGCTTTGAAAATAGCTTGTTCGGTCGCCTCGGCGGCAGCCTGAAACAGTCGGTCCATCCAGCCGTCCGGTGCATGAAGAAGCGGCACGGCGGATTCCGCCAACTGCGGGAGATGCTGGCTGGAAGAAAAGGCAATGGCTACGTCTCCGCTGCCATGTCCAAAAAGAGAGCCCGTCCGTGCAAGGCCATTCCCAGCCCGCCGGGCCAGCCGTCCGAGCTGCAATACATCCAGCGGCGCATCGGTCGCCAGCAGCATGATGATGCTGCCCTTTTCCGGTGCAGCGGCGAGCACGGCGGCTTCCGCACCGATACGGTCCAGCCGTTCCTGCAAAAGATGGCCCACGGGACGGCCAGCCAACAGGCAGTGTTCCGCTTTGCCGAAATTGGAGAGCACCAACGCGCCTACCGTAAAGGCCTGCCCACCGCACTCCGCTATTCGGGAGGCCGAACCAATGCCCCCCTTGAGATGGAAACAGGACATGCCCCGCCCGGCTCCAACACTTCCCTGCCTGAATTCGCGTGAAGCCGAGGCGCAAGCTTCGATATAATGTTTTTCAGTTACGGCAAGAGATTGGATATCGTTCAAATACCCATCGTTGCATTCAAGAACCAGCGGGTTGACCGTCGACCACTCCCGGCCTACTTCCGGATGCGCGGACACCGCCGCACGGATCTGCGCCGTGGCGATTGCCCCTACGGAAAATGTGTTGGTCAACGCCAGCGGCGTTTCGAGACAACCGAGTTCCGCCATCTGCATCAGACCGACACTTTTGCCGAAACCGTTGAATATACAACTGGCGGCAAGCGGCTTTTGCATGAGCGGATCGTCGTTGGGGAGCACCACAGTCACACCGGTATGAACATTTCCTTCATCCAGCGTGCAATGCCCGACGCGGATATCGCCCACGTCCGTGATCGCATCCAACTGACCGCTCGGCAAAACCCCAACGCGGGGGAAATCCAATCCGTTCATGGCTATTCCTGATCGATCTTGGGATCAAGCGCGTCGCGCAGGCCATCACCGAAAAGGTTAAACATGAGCACCGTCAAAAAAATGGCGAGGCTCGGAAAAATCGCCACATGCGGGGCCACCACCATATCGGCGCGGGCCTCATTCAACATCGCTCCCCACTCAGGTGTGGGCGGCTGCGCGCCAAGACCGAGGAAGGACAAGCTGGCGGCGGTGATGATGGACGTGCCGATACGCATGGAAAAGTACACGACAATGGACGAGATCGTACCGGGGAAAATATGGCGCAGCATAATCGTCATCGGACCGGCGCCGAGACTGCGGGCCGCCTCGACAAATGTCTGGCGCTTGAGTGACAGCGTGTTGCCGCGCACCAAACGGGCGAATGCGGGAATGCTGAAGATCGCCACGGCGAGAATGACGTTCGCCATACCGCTTCCGAGAACCGCAACCACGCTGATGGCGAGGAGGATGCCGGGAAAAGCGAACAGCACGTCACAGACGCGCATGACCACACGGTCCCACCAGCCTTCAAAATACCCGGAGGTCAGGCCAAGCAGCGTCCCGACAACCGCGCCAACCAGCACGGAGGAAAAACCGGCAGTAAGCGAAATGCGCGCGCCCGCAAGGATGCGGCTGAAGATGTCGCGCCCGAGGGAATCCACGCCGAACCAATGCTGGAGCGAGGGGCCAGCATTCAACATATCGTAGTCAAAGTAATTTTCAGGATCATAAGGCACAAGCCACGGCCAAAAGATGGCGATCAGAACCAACAGGCCAATGAAGCTGCCCGCAAACAGCGTCATGCGCTGCCGCTTGAACTTGCGCCAGAATTCGCTCCACGGAGTACGGACTTTTGTGGGGCCGGATGCGACTGATACGTTGTTTTGCATACTCATATCACTTGAAGCAGATTCGTGGGTTGATGACGGCATAGAGGATATCCACCAGCAGGTTGATCAGGATGAATTCGAGCGAAAACAGGAGCACTTCGGCCTGAAGAACCGGATAGTCCCGCATTTCCACGGCATCCACGAGCAGACGGCCAAGGCCGGGCCAGTTGAATACCTTCTCAACCACGATGGAACCGCCGAGCAGAAAACCGAACTGGAGGCCCATCATGGTCACGACAGGGATGAGCGCATTGCGCAGGCCGTGCTTGACGATGACCGCCCACTCGCTCAGGCCTTTGGCGCGGGCCGTACGGATGTAGTCGTCCTGCAGGATCTCCACAAAAGACGCGCGAGTGAACCGGGCCATGACAGCGGCGACGCCCGCCCCCAGCGTGATGGACGGCAAAATATAGTGTTTCCACGAGTCCGCTCCGACAGTGGGCAGCCAGCCCAGCGAAACGGAAAAAATTTCCATGAGCAACAGCCCGAGCGCAAAGGTCGGGAAGGAAATCCCGGAAACGGCAAGCGCCATCCCCGCGTGATCCTGCCATTTGTTGCGCTTTGTGGCTGAAATCATGCCGATGATCAGCCCAAAGAAGACCGACCAGACCATGCTCCAGACGGTGAGCCAGAAGGTCGCCGCGAAACGCTCCCCGATTTCCACACTGACGGGGCGCTTGGTCCGCAGGGAGGTGCCGAAGTCGCCTTTGGTAATGATGTTGCCGAAATAGGTGATGAACTGTTCAGGAAGGGGCTTGTCCAGCCCAAGATCCTTGCGCACCAGTTCCACGGTGACCTGATCCGCTTCCGGCCCGGCGGCAAGGCGCGCGGGATCGCCGGGAAGCATGTGCACAAACAGGAACACGATCACCGCGACCAGAAACAGTGTGGGCAGCAACCCGAGGAGGCGTTTGAGAAAATAGTGGAGCATCCGTTGAAACCTCGCCGAAGGGCGGAATGACGGGCCGGGCATGACGCCCGGCCCTGACACTGGAATTATTGCAGATCGATTTCTTCGAAGAAGTAGTTGGCGTCAGGCATGACGTACATGCCGGTCAGCTTCTTGCTGGTCGCGTAGAGCAGCTTTTCGGTCACGAGGAAGGCCCAGGGCGCATCCTTCCAGATTTCTTCCTGCACTTCGGTGTACAGCTTGGTCTTTTCGGCGCGGTCGGTGGTGCCGAGCGCCTTCATGATGTCCGCGTCCACAGTGGGGTTCTTGTAGTAGGAAATGTTGTACATGGAAGGCGGAGTCTTGTCGCCGGCGAACAGCGGGCGCAGGCCCCAGTCGGCTTCGCCGGTGGAGGAGGACCAGCCGGTGTAGTACAGGCGGACGGGGGCGGTGGCGGCATCCTGATGGCTTTCCACCTTTTCCACGCGCTGGCCTGCTTCCAGAGCCTGAACCTGAGCCTTGATGCCCACCTGAGCGAGCTGCTGCTGGATGAACTGGATCACCTTCTGGCCGGTGGTGTGGTTGTAAGCGGACCACAGCGTCGTCTCGAAACCATTGGGATATCCGGCTTCGGCAAGCAATTCCTTAGCCTTCTTGGGGTTGTACGGCCAAGGACCAAGCTTGACGGCATAGTCGACGCCCTGCGGCAGCGGGCCTTCCGAGGGGAAGGCGTAACCGCTGAAAGCTACCTTGGCGAGGGCTTCCTTATTGATGGCGTAGTTGATGGCCTGACGCACACGGAGGTCGTCGAACGGCTTCTGGAGCATATTCATGTTCAGGTAGCGCGTCACGATGGAAGGCGCGGCGACCAGCTTGAGGTGCTCGTCCTTTTCCAGAACGGCGGCCTGTTCATACGGCACGGGGAAGGTGAAGTGGGCTTCGCCGGTACGCATCATCGCGGAACGGGCGTTGTTGTCCACAACGGGCACCCAGGTGATGGTATCGATCTTGGGCAAGCCGGGGCGCCAGTAGTTCTCGTTCTTCGCACCCTTAAGATAATCGGTCTGCTTCCATTCCACGAACTTGTACGGGCCGGTGCCCACGGGGTGGAACATGATGTCCTTGCCGTACTTCTTGAGCGCGGTGGGGGAAATCATGACCGCGGAGGGGTGCGCGAGCTGGTTGATGAAAGGCGAGAAGGGCGTTTTCAAGGTCACCTTGGCGGTGAGGTCGTCGACCACTTCGGTCTTGGCGATGTTGGAATACAGGCTGTAGCGCTTCAGCTTGTTTTCCGGGTTGGTAACACGGTCGAAGTTGACCTTGACGGCTTCGGCGTTGAAGTCGGTACCGTCGTGGAATTTCACACCCTTGCGCAGATGGAAGGTGTACACGAGCCCGTCGGGGGACACGTCGTAACTTTCGGCGAGCACGGGACGCAGCTCAAGCTTCTCGTTGAAGCCGAACAGCCCTTCATAGAAGGTTTTCGCGCAAGCGTGGGACAGCGTATCGTTGGCATCCCACGGGTCGGTGGTGGTCAGGGTCGAGGCGATGGCAAGCACCACGTCCTTGGACGCATGGGCCTGCGGAGCGCACAACGCCACAACCATCGTCGCGGCAATAAGCACTTTTTTCCATGTGTTACAAAAAAACATACATACTCCTCACTGATGCGCCTGAACGGCGGGTTGATGACGACGCCCTGCGCCATCGCGGAACGTCGGACAATCCTGAACGTGTTGAACGAACTCAGCGCTTCCGCTCCAACAGGCTCGAAAGGCACCCTTTATGCAGCCAAGCTCGCCATGAAAACGGAGTCCCGCCGAAAAACGTCTCCCTCGGCGAAGCACTCTTGAAGCGCGAAACGTTAGACGATCCTAAAACCAGTTCGCCACCTGCTCTTCAGATACGAAATGGCCAGGGCTCACTTCTTTCAGGGGGGCCACCACGGGCTCATAATCCGCTGAACGGACAGGGCTTGGGATTTCGCCAGTCAACAAGGTATGCGACATGGTGCGCCGCGAGGGATCCGGAATAGGCACGGCGGACATGAGTCGTTTGGTATAGGGATGCAACGGGTTTTCAAAGACGTCACGCCGGGAGCCAAGCTCCACGATCTGCCCGAGGTACATAACGGCCACCCGATGGCAGACGCGTTCTATGACGGCCATATCATGGGAAATAAAGAGGAAGGCAATGCGGAATTCTTTTTGGAGGGCCAGAAGGAGGTTGATGATCTGGGCACGTACGGATACGTCGAGGGCGGAAACGGATTCGTCGGCAATGATGATTTCCGGATTCATCGCCAAGGCGCGGGCGATACAGACGCGCTGGCGCTGCCCGCCGGAGAACTCATGCGGATAGCGGACAGCCATCGCGGGATCCAGATCGACGCGCTCCAGCAGTTCCCCAACCCGGCGTTCGGCCTCCTGCCGGGAACAGACCTTATGGATCAGCAGAGGTTCCATGATGGAAAAGCCGACCGTAAGGCGGGGGTCCAGAGCCGCATAGGGATCTTGGAATACATACTGGATATTACGCCGCAGCTTTTGCAGCTGAGAGCCGGATACCTGCGTAAGTTCTTGCCCGTTAAACACAATACTGCCCGAACGCGGGGTCTCAAGCCCAATCAGCGAACGGCCGATAGTGGACTTTCCGCAGCCGGACTCACCCACCAGGCCGAGGGTTTCACCGGGATACAGATTGAAACTCACCTGCTCCACGGCATGGACGCGGCGTTTCACCTTGCCCCAGAAACCGGTTTCCACATCAAAGCGGGTGATCAGGTTATCCACACTGAGCACGGGTCCATCCGATACGGATGGCGCGGAAGCGGCAGGTTCGGGCATGTCGACGGGCGTTTCATCCATGTCGGCGGTGCCCAGCTGTTCGGCTTCGGGATCAGTAATACGCAGCAGCGGGAAGGGAGCGGGTTCGTCAGTCCCCCGCATGGACCCGAGGCGCGGGACAGCCGCCAGCAGGGATTGCGTGTAGGGGTGGCGCGGGTTGTGGAAAATCTGCTCACAGGTGCCCTCTTCCACCGCTTCCCCGTGGTACATGACGAGTACCCGGTCAGCGACCTCCGCCACCACGCCCATGTCGTGGGTGATGAAGATGACCGCCATGCCCATCTCTTCCTGCAGCTGCCGGATGAGCTGGAGGATCTGCGCCTGAATGGTCACGTCGAGCGCTGTCGTCGGTTCGTCGGCGATAAGCAGGGAAGGCTTGCAGGACAAGGCCATCGCGATCATGACGCGCTGGCGCATCCCCCCGGAAAGCTGGTGCGGATACCGCTTGAGGATCTGCTTGGCTTCAGGGATACGGACAAGCTCAAGCATCCTGAGAGCTTCAGCCTCGGCCTCCGCGTGGCTGAGCCCCTGATGGAGCATGACCGCCTCCGCTACCTGTGTCCCCACGGAGAACACGGGGTTCAGGGAGGTCATGGGCTCCTGAAAAATCATTGAAATCTCGCCGCCCCGGATAGTGCGCATGACACTGTCGGCGGCCTTGGCCAGATCGAGTTTTCCACCGTTCCTGCGGGTGAAGGAGATCTTCCCCGAGGCAATGGTTCCCCCGCCATGCTCAATGAGGCGCATCACGGACAATGACGTAACGGATTTCCCGGAACCCGATTCACCCACGATGGCCAGAACTTCCCCGGCCCGCACGTGAAACCCCAGATCCTTTACGGCAACAACGCTTCGTTCGGACGTATCGAAGCGGACGGTCAATCCCTGGACTTCCAGGACGTTTCTGTCACTCGGCCCCATTCCCTTCTCCAATTCCCAACCTAACAGTACTCCGCCCCTTCCGGAACGGTTTCCAGAGACGGACGCGGACAAGCCAACAACTTTAGCGGAACAAATTCGAGGCTGGGGATTTCACAGGGCCTTGCTGAACCGGCAAAACCACGTTGGGAAAATCCCGCAGCCTTCGTTTTCGTTCGAGAATATCCATTAGAAGCCTAAACAACCCTGTTCTGTCAATAGAAAAAAAGCACTCCCCCTCTACAAAAAAGGGCTGAATGCCTTTTTTCTTTTTATCGTGAAAAACAGAACAAAATCACCGACCTCGCTCATCTTCACGAATAAATGCAAACAACAGGCGGAAACGACATACAGAATGAACTCACCACCTGTTTTTTCTACGCTCAACAGCCTTCTTCCTGTCCATAAATGGCCACGAGCGGAGCCTCCGCCCCCCTGACACATCCCCGGTACATGCCTTCGGAGATGAACGGCAGCGTCACATGCCCCATTTTATCCACGGCAATGAGCCCGCCCGTGCCTCCAAGCTCACCCACCCGGGCCAGCACGGCGCGTACGGCGTCCTCAAGGCTCGCCCCCTGATAGCGCACGCGGGCCGCTACGTCGTGCCCCACCACCAGCCGGATGAAATATTCGCCGGAACCGGTGCAGGAAACCGCCACGCCATCATCGGCATAGCAACCCGCGCCGACGATGGGCGTATCCCCTACCCGTCCGGGAAGCTTGTTGGTCATGCCGCCCGTGGAGGTCGCCGCAGCCAGATTGCCCCGGCTATCCAGCGCCACCGCCCCCACAGTGCCCATTTTCGTCTTCTCGTCGAGCGGATTTCCGGCGAAGGAAAGTTTACTCGCCGCAGCCGCACCGTCGTGGTCGAGCACTGCCGCGCCGGGCTGCCTCGTCTGCGCCTGATGCAGCTGAGCCAAACGGTGTTCCGTGTCGAAGTACGCATCGGGCATGAATTCCACGCCGTGCTCGCGGAGGAACGCCATCGCGCCGTCGCTGGTCATCAGGACATGCGGAGACTGCTCCATGACCACACGGGCCGCCCGGATCGGGTTCTTGACGCCGTGCACGCACGAAAGCGCGCCGGTCCGCAGCGTGCTGCCGTCCATGATCGCGGCGTCCATCTCATGGGTTTCGGCACTGGTATAAACCGCGCCGCGCCCGGCATTGAACAGCGGGCAGTCCTCAAGCATGGACACGGCCAGCGTCACCGCATCAAGGGCGGAGGCTCCGGCGGTCAGCGCGTCCCGCCCTTTCTCCAGAATGGACTGAAGGGCGCCGCGGTATTCGCGCTCCGCCTCAGCGGAAAGGGCTTCCCGGTTGATTGTGCCCGCGCCGCCGTGAATAGCCAAAACAGGAACCTGTACCATGAACGTTTCCTCCAAAAAAACGGAAAGGAATCTCCCCGAAATATGGCGCATTCCTACCGCGCCTTCATTTTTTTGTATAGCCCGCTTTGACGGGATAACCGAGGAAGGGAGTTAGTACCGACGCGCTTTGAAACGGTGTGGGGCTATTGAGGAAGAGGAACTTTTCCAAAGAGAAATCCCCCCTTCCCCAAACGTATCGTCATTCAGCCTCTCAAAAGGCTTCGTCTTGAATGCCTGTTGCGCCTTCCAACGCGGGTTGTCCTTGGAAGAAGGCCTTTTCAGAATGAACCTCCCCGCGCACGAGCCTCCTCAGACGCAGGACGCCTTGAGCGCCTTGTAATCGGTCTTTCCGGTTCCAAGAACCGGGATAGACGCCAGTTTTTGCACACGGGCGACGGCGGACAGCCCGGAAAGGCGCGCGGCCCGCAAGGCCGCATTGGCCTCTTCCCGGGTAATGTCGAGCGTAGTGAACAGGACAATGGCTCCGTCCTCTCCGCTTTCGACCGCAAGCGCGGGGCCCTGTTCGCCGGATTCTTCGGAACGTCCCTCGCCGAAAGCCGCCGCAAGCACGCTCTCGATCTGCGGGAGTGAAATCATCTCACCGCCAACCTTGACGAAACGCTTCAGGCGTCCACGGAAGGTCAGGCACCCGTCGGCAGCCTCGCTCACCAGATCCCCGGTGCGGTACCATTCCATACCCTCAAAAGCCACAAAGGGTTGCTTGTCCGCATCCACGCCCAGATACCCGCCGAAGACGTTGGGGCCGGACACCAACAGCATACCTGTTTCGCCGGGAGCCACACGGCGCGGTTCCCCTTCCGCAGACACGACGGCAACCCTCACGGACGGCAGCGGCTGGCCGATGGTGCCGGGAAGGACGCTTTCGGGACGGTTCACACTGATGACCGGGGAACATTCCGTCACCCCGTAGCCTTCGCACAGGACGCCGCCGGGAGCTGCCTCGGCAAAGGCCGCATACACGCTGTCGGGGCACTTCTCCGCTCCCACGAACCCGAGGCGCAGGGAAGCGAGATCCCCAGGGCGGGCCTTCCGCAACATGCCGTCAAGGAATGTGGGGGGAGCCACGGTGATCGTGGGCTTCCAGCGCCGGGTCAGGGCCGCAAGCCGTGCTCCTTCGGTGGGGTTCGCGTAGTAAACGGCGGGCAGGCCGAAAGCCAGCGGCAAGGCGATGTTCCCGGTCAGCCCGAGGGAATGGAACGGCGGAAGCATGGACAACATACTGTCGTGCGACGTGATCTTGAGCACGGCGGCGATGTCCCGGCAGTTTGCAAGGATGTTCATATGGGTGAGCGGTACGGCCTTCGGCAGAGCCTCGGAACCCGAGGTGAACAGGATCGCCGCCGTTTCCGGCACGCGGCGCGGGATGACGGCCTCTCCGAGGCAGGGAATACCCAGCAGGCGGGACTTGAGGAACGCGCCGAGCTTCGCCGGGAGCGAAAGGCGCTTCGCGTCTTCAAGCGCCACCCAGACATCGGCATGTTCGCCGACGGGGAACCCTTGCCCCGAAAGCTTGTCCAGCAGGCGGGATGAAGTGAAGACGCGGCGCACGCCTGCCGCTTCAAGGCCGTGGGAAAAGTTGGCCGCCCCACTCGTCCAATTGCACATCACGGGCGTCTTTCCGGCCATGAGCGCCCCGAGCCACGCGAGCACGGCTGCAGCCGAAGCGGGCAGCATGATGCCGACGCGCTCCCCGTTCCCCGCTTTTGCCTTGATGAAGGACGTCAGCACAAAAGCCCGCATGATCATATCCCGCGCCGAGAGTGCGGCAGCTCCGTCGGCAAGCATGAGCCGCGAGGGAGAGCGCATGGCCTGCCGAAATGCCGTCTCCACCAGATTCCGTCCGTCCGGGACCGAAAGGGTGCGCGCCTCTCCCGTGGGGAACCACGCGGCGGGCGGTTCGGCGGCTTCACCTGCCGCGCCGAGCAGTCCTGCCGCCGCGAGGATACAATCACCAACCGTGCGCAGTGCTTCAAGCTGCTCGATGGGCTGGCCGGAAATCTCCTCAAGCCGTACGCTGACATTGATGAGCGACAAGCTGTCGATCCCCAGATCCGTGGCGAGCGTCGCCGTATCTTCGATAACCTCCACCCCGCTCTCTTCCCGCAGGATGACCAATACCCTTTCCCTGATGGCCTTTGGTACGTCCGCCAAGGCAGCCCCGTCCGGGGTTTGCATTGCGGGCGCGGGCAGTTCCTTCGGCGTGGAACCGAGCAAGAAATGGTATGGTACAGCGAGCGCGGGCGTCATGTCCGCATTGTAGAAGGTTTCCAGCGCCTCGTTGAGCGTGCGCAGCCCATCGGCCTGTCCGGGCAATTCCGGTTCCGATACCGATATCCGCACCCGTCGGCGCGGCATAAAGAATATGCCGTTGAGCAGCAGTTCGAACACGCCCCGGGCCAACCCCTTGAGGATATCCGGAGCCGTACCCCGCGCCCAGCTGAACGAGCTTCCCCAGAGGCCCGTCGTCCTGACGAGTACCAGCCGTACATCCGGAACCAGCCCGCGCAAACTGTATACCCCCCGATTGCCGCCGAGCCGTTCCCGGCCCGTACGGGTAAGCCCCCCGGCGGGATAGAGAAGGACATTCCCGCCCGAGCGCAGGACTCCGGCCACGCGTTCCAACGCCTCACGCACCCCGCTCTCCGCCGTGCGTCCCTCCCGGCGCAAATCCGGTATGGAAATGGTTCCGATCAATCGGGTCAGCGTGCGGATCACCGGCTGTTCGACTTGGCGTTCATCCCCGAGGGGCCTCGGCGCAAAGCCCGCAAGGCTCATGTAGACAAGCGCTGGGTCGATAAGTGCCGGATGGTTGGGCAGGAACAGAATCGGACGCCCATCGTCGCGGGCGCGCACGGCTTCAAGCCCTTCCACCTCTATCGTATAGCGCAGCCGCAACAGCCCGCGGACAAACGCCAGCAGCGCCCGAAAACCGGGACCATGCGCAACCGGGGGCAAGGATGAAGTCGCCGGGACCGGCTCCGAAAACGGTTCTTCAGGGTTTTGATGCCGCCCGAAACCACGCATCACGGCCAGAAACATGCAGGCAACGCCCAAGCTGAGAATGCCGAGGACCACATGCCCGTGCGAGGGCCGCAACAATGACAGGGGCAGATACAGTTGGCCCGCAAGCAGGATGCCGGTGAAAGAAAGGCAGTTGTCGAGCCCGAGGATGCGCCCCTTGTCCGTGGCGGCGGGGCGGACTTGGATAAAGCTGGTGATCGGGATGAGGTAGAGCCCGCCGCACGTCCCGGCAAGCGCGTACAGCCCGAACAGCAATGGAAGCCGGAGCGCGGGATCGGCAGCGGCGACGACCGGCACAAGGCACAGCAGGACGCCGATGCCCATGATCGCCGGGACCAGCAGCGTGCGCCAGCTTTCGGGCGTGCCTCTGGCGGCGAGCAGCGAGCCCGCGCAGATGCCGACCATCAGGGCTACGGGCAGGAAACTGGTCGCCGTATAGGACAGGCCGAGTTCCGCGCCCCCAAGGTTATTGATCTCGAGCAACAGCAGGGTCGAGAGGAAATAGAAGAACGCTTCCGCCCAGATGACAAGGTGCAGCGGGCCATCCTTGCGGAGAGTGCGCAGAAAGCGGAAGGAATCGATGACCGCCGACCATGGGAAAGGGTTACGGCTTCCGGCTCCCGGGTACGCGGGAATGAAGGCCGTACTCACAAGCCCCCCGGCCGCGACGGTCACGGCCAATATCGCCACCAGCCAGCGGCCGAAGGGGTAAGCCGTTTCGATCCATGCCTGATCCAGCGCGATCCCGGCGAGGAATACCCCGAACAGGATGGACGCCGTGGTTCCGAGCTTGAACAAGGCGTTGATGCGGGGGACTTGGCCGACGGGGAACAGTTCGGGGATGGAACCGTTGAGCGCCGGGCTGAACAGCGTGGAGCTCAGGCCCATGCAGAAGGTCATGGCGAGCATCCAGTTCCAGTCGAGCGTCACCATGCCCCATGCTCCCGCCAGCATAGCCGCGAGTTCCAGCGTCTTCGCGCAGATGACGAGGCTTTTCTTGGCGAAACGGTCGGCAAGCCAGCCGCTCCATGCTGAGAAGAGCACGAACGGCAGCGCGAATAGGAACGTCACCTGCGATTGGAACACCGCGTTGCCCGTGGTCACGGCAAGAAGCAGGCCAGCCTGCTTGAAGAAGTTGTCGTTGAAGGTCCCAAGGGCATAGCTGGTCCCGAGGGCAAGCGCCTGATATTTCCGATTCCCGCTGTCGGTACTCATGGAACGACTCCAAAAAGGTGTGTCATTGCGCCGCTTCGGTCGCGGCAAGCAGTTCGTCGGCGTACGTCTTGACCTGTCCAAGCGCATGGACGGCGCAGGCAAGGTTGAGCGTGTACGAAAGAGCTCTCCCGTGCTTGTGTGGGATCAACAATCCCGCCTGCTCCAAGACTTTAAGGTGGTGCACCACCGCCGAACGGCTCAGCGGCAAGATGTCCACGAAGGTTTTCAGCTCGATGGATTCCCCCGGCTCAAAGAGCAGCAGGATCGTTTGCCGTGTCCCATCCCCCAGTGCTGAAAAAACTTCAGCGATGGCGGTCCATTCCTGAGGCAGTCCGTTGAGGTAGTGTGTATTCATAACTAAAAAACTAGTTTTTTAGTTATAATAAGTCAAGCATTTTCTTCCTCACGCGCGTTTTTCTCACATATACGCTTGAATGATTGTATTTTTCTCTTTTTATTATACACTATTAGGTGTTTTCTGTTCCAACGGGTGCCTTCCGCTTCCTCTGAATAGGGCTTCACGATGTTCAAGAAACGATTTGTAACGCTATCGACAGAAACGGCGGCACACCGTATAAAAAATCTGGAACGCGATCAAAAAATACTTCAAAAAACGCGCATCCACCCTGCCCTCCTCCGGGCAGGATCGAATATGCAATGAGGCGGTCTGCCATGAAAATAGGATTGGCGCTGGGGAGCGGCTCCGCACGGGGCTGGTCGCATATAGGCATCATTGAAGCACTCGCGGAGCTGGACATCCACCCCGAAATCGTGTGCGGGACGTCCATCGGTTCGATTGTGGGCGCGGCGTACGCCACCGGAAACCTTGGCCGGCTGAAGCAGCGCGTGTGCGCGCTGACCAAACTTAATACGGCGTCGTACTTCAATTTCAGCATGTCCATCGATGGGTTTGTGAATAAGGAAAAACTCCGTGCCTTCTTCGCGGACTGTGTGACCCCGCCGGGTATGCTCATCGAAGATCTGCCCGTGCGCTATGCCTCCGTCGCCACGGAGGTGAGCACCGGCAGGGAATACTGGCTGAAGAAAGGTCCGCTTGAAGAAGCGATCTGGTCTTCCATCTCCCTTCCCGGTTTGTTCCCGCCCGTCTTTTATCATGACCGCTGGCTGTTTGACGGCGGGCTGGTCAATCCCGTGCCTATTTCCGTTTGCCGTGCGCTTGGGGCGGACATCGTCCTCGCCGTCAACCTGAACGGCGAGCTCATCGGGCGGCACTCCGCCAAGAAAAAGCCGAAAGAAAATAAAGAGGGCGAGGGAGATTTCGTGGAACGTATCGCCATGACCATCAGGCAGTACGGCACCACGCTGTTCGGCGAAAACGAATCCCCCGCACACCACCCGCCGAGCGTCTTCGGCACCATCGCCAGTGCCGTGGACATCGTGCAGGACAGGATCACCCGGAGCCGCATGGCCGGAGATCCTCCGGACATTTTTCTGACGCCGAGGCTCGCCCATGTCGGGCTGCTGGAATTCTACAAGGCCGAAGAGGTCATCAACGAAGGGAAAGCGTGCGTCAGCAGGGCGCTCCCGGCGCTTGAAACACTCCTGCATAGGGACTTCGGCCACGCGCACCAAGGCGATTGACATGACGGACGATCCGGGTGAAAGGCAAGGGGACATCCTATCCCGCCATGCAGCAACACCTAGGCCGCCATCTCAAGAGTTCCCCATGCCCACTGTTTTTTCCCATCCCGCACCCGTGCTCGCGTTGGCGGCACTCCTGGGCGGACGGGTTTCCACCCGGATGCTGCTCTTCGGCATCCTGTGCGCCGTTTTGCCGGATGCCGACGTCATCGGCTTCCGGTTCGGCATCAGCTATGCCGACGCGTTCTGGCCCTTCGACCAAACCCGGTACTTCTGCGACTGGCGCCCTATCCGGGTTTCGCCGTTCGGCCTCAAGGGGCTCCTGTCGCAACGGGGGCTCTCCGTCATGCTCTCAGAATTGCGCTGGGTATGGGCTCCGTGTCTGGCTGTCATAGCCGCCGCCTTGTTTTTCGGGAAGAACCCTATGCGTGCCATCCCCCGGAAATAACGCCTATTCCGTTATGGAGGATCTCCAAAAACGGAGTCACGCCCATAGCCACGATAACTCATGGAACTCTTTCCATAAGGAAGCTCAACGCCATAAAAAAGGGATGCCCCATACGGAGCATCCCCGACCAGCGCCGTGCCGGGACTACCGATAAAACGGGAACACGGCGTTCGCCTTCCCCATACCTGCAGGGAAAGCCTTCTGGCCAAAACAACCCTGAAAACCTCCCAAAACCGTCTTGCCGAGAATACGGTGCCGGAGAGGGGCCGGGGTACGAATCATTACAGCGTAAAGCGCGGAGTCTCGGCGGTCAGCTTATGGATGGCCGTCTTGGCTCCAGTGAAGCGGCGGAGCAGCCCGGCGACTTCTTCGGCGGCCTGTTCGGCGGTCGCCAAGGGCAGAGGCGGCATCGCGTCCACATTGATCACCGCATTCGTGGTTTCGGGCATCAGTTTGCTGCGGTTGCCGTTCTTCCAGCACCATGCCCGGCAGAACACATCTTTCGTCGCCGTATCATAATAGATGACTTCGCCGGGCTGCGGGTGCTCCAGCACGTCGGGCTGGCCGAGCGGCACATAGTTTTCGGTACCGTCCGCAATGCCGAGGCGCAGATCGCCCTCGATGACGTTCCGGTCGTCGCCCCCGCACGGCAACAAATATTTCAGGCTGATGCAGTTGAAGATCGCCACCAGCGGATTGATGAACGGAAGAGGTTTCCCCGCACGGCAGCGCTTGACGAGGTTGATCACGGACGGCGGGTTCTTCTTGGGTTTGATGCCCATGCCCGAGAAGGCTTCGGCCCATGTTTCCAGCACCGGGACATGCCAGAAATCCTCCAGATCATCACGGCGCACGCCTTCCTCACACTGGGCCAGCAGTTCGGCCAGCTCAGGGATTTCCCGGGTGTTGTCCACGCCCTCGGTAACCACGGCCATCCGCGCATATCCCGGAAAACGTTCAAAAACAGCCTGTTCGATCTCATACAGCATGACGCTACCTCGGTAACGGCTTCCGCAGACGCGAAGGCCCGAAATAGGTGGTGGCCCACGTCAGGGCCAGGACAAAAACCGCCGCAAAAATGCTCGACGCGATGTTCCAAGGCCAAGGGGCGGACAAGGACAGGCGCATGATCAGCGTCCCGATCACGAAGCCGGAGTTGCGGAACACGGCGTGAAAATCCGGCATGAACCGCTGCGAAATGAGCACCAGCGCGATGTCCGCGAAGATCAGGATGGTGTAGATGGTTTCAAAGAAGTCAGCGTCATTGCCGGTCTGCACGAACAATATCAAATCCCGGACGGCGATGCCTACGAAGAGCAGGAACAGCACGAGCGAGATGAGCTTCTTCGACATGACGTACCGCATCTGTTCTTCTGGATTGGTTATATAATTCTGATGGGTACGGAGCTGATAATAAAAACCGAGGCAAATGAAGATGATCAGCGCGCCCAGCCCCGCAGAGGCGATGTGCACCACCGGCTCGATGCCTGACGTGAGGCTGACCGGCTCGGGGAGCTTGGATAATTCTTTAAAGGCGTCCCGGAGCAGGATGAGGGCCATGACTTCAAACTGCTTGCCGAGCGATTTGGAAAGCGATCCGGAAATGGTCAGGATAAGCTCCATCACCTCCATGCCGAGGATAAGCGTGAAAGCCAGATGGATCGCCTGAAAGTGGCTCATGGGCGTAATATGCTCCAGCCACGGAGGCAGTACCCCCTGCCGGTTGGCCTCGATACCCAGAAGCCCCGCAAGATAAATGAAGAAGATCAGGGTAGCGAACGCACGCTGCGTACGCCTGTGATCCCATAACTGATGGACAGCATCAAACAGATGGGTAATCGGTTCGCATTTCTCTATCACGGTTCACGCCTTCATTCCGGTCGGTTGTCGGAAGGGAATCACGGCTCGTCATCCGGGCCTCCCTCGCTGCACGGCGGCTCATAGCCAGCCTGCTCCGGCATTCCGGGCAGAACGCCCGGCAAGCCCGTCCTCTTGTTCCCACTCCCTCACAAGCGGAACCCCTCTTTCCCGGCGTATGTCTCCACATGGGCGGAAGGCCTACCTCGGCCGGGATTTGCTCTACAAACGCTCTATCCAGGCAACAAGGGAATACATTCGCACAGGCTCCCTAGCCCACAGCTCTTCCCTTGTCAATCAGGAATCATTTTTAGTTTCTAATCCGGCGCTACTTTGGTTCTATACTGATCCCATTGTAAAGAAGGGATACTTCTCTTCAACAGGGTGGAGAGCCCGACTCTCATATGTCTTTTGATACAAGTCAATACATACTGTATCGCCGACGAGCCCCCTACCGCCCCTCGGCACTGCAACCGGACATGGTTCGAACGTATGGCCAATGTCCAACAGCCACCGGATTTCTTTCCAAGAGCCCGCGTATCCGCGAGATCAGGAATCCACACGGCAAACGCATCGGCACCGATATGCTTATCATTCCAAATTCTGAATAGAAACCATTGATGAACACTCTCCATATCTTGTAAAGGATAATTTTTTTACCGCGTTGAACAAAAAAGGGAAGGCCGAAGCCTTCCCTTCAGGGCAGAGGGACATCCGTTTACTTGTAGGAGGGTATGGGCTTCTTGATGAGCTTCAGGAACTTGTCCGTGGCGTAGGAGCCGTCTTCCACCCTCTTCAGTTCATCCTTGTTGATGCTGCCGATTTCGGCGAAGAATCTGGCCATTTCGCTCTGCGCGTACTGGGCCTTGCTCTGACCCTTGGAGGCGTCGAACATGGCGAGCTGCTCGTCCAGATTGAAGACCGGGTGCGTCTGAAGATCGAGCAGTGCCAGATCGGCGGGGTAGTCCCTGCCCGCCCATTCAAGGAAGAAGCGGCGGTATTCAGGGACAAGGGACTCCAGCGGCTCGTTCTGCAGCATATTCATGGCCCGCATATACACGGAGAGGAAACGCGCGGTCACCTCAGGGTTCGCATCCGCATACTTGCGGTCGGCCACGATCACGCAAGGGCTGCTACGCCCACACAGCTTGGGGTTGGCGACAAGCTTCCAGCCTTTGGCCTCGCCCACATACGCATGGGGGGCCCAGAGACATACGCCGTCCCCGATGCCGTCTTCGTAAGCGCTGAGGGCCTGCGCCTGATCCATATTCTTGAGCACGATGTCTTTTTCAGTGAGCCCGAGAACACGCAGCCATACGCTGAGCGCATAGTGGGCGGACGAGACGGTGGTGGTCAGGAAGGTCTTGCCCTTCACGGTTTCAGGGCTGCCGAGAACCTCCGGATAATCCTTGTTCCACCCTTTCACCTTGGCGATGGGGCTGTCGGGCCGGACGAGGACGCGGTTGATGAGGAATTCCTCATCGGCATTGGCAATGACATACGTGTTGTAACGGAGAGCCCCCATCATGGCGGGCACCGCGCCGATGGCGGCGTATTGCCATTCTCCAGAGGGGAGCGCGTTCAGAATCGCCATCCCGGACGTGAAATACAGGATTTCAAGATCCAGCCCGGCTTCCTTATCCCAACCTTTTTCCTTGGCGTACCAAATGGGGAACGCTTCGAATTCATCCATCCACGCGGTACGGACCTTGGTCAGGGGAGCGGAAAAGGCCGGCGCGCTTATGGCAAGGCAGAGCAACAGGGCGATACAGCAACTGAAAAACTTTCTGAGGCGCATACGTTTCTCCTGATGAAAAAAATTCTGGTGAACGCGACTCGTGCCGCCAGTTCGGAAGAGGCCACCTCCTTTGTGAGCGTTCCCGGCCCGAATTCCCGTCCATAGCCACATGGCATAGCGGGCATAAGGAATCGCAATTAGATATTTTAATTTTATTTCAATATGTTATTTGATTACGGCAAGAAACGAAACTGATATTTATATATTTTTAGTGAAATATTTTAAAATAAAAATTATCTAAGATATTTTTCGTTTGTTTTAAATTTTTATTAATAAAAACAATATATTATTAGTATTTAATAAAAAATTAAAAACACAAAAACAGTATTTGCACAACGGTACTTTTATTTTTAGTATCATTGTGTAATTTAATATGAATCATTTTATTTGGATGTATCAGATAGCCGGCTTGTTTGTCTAGTGATATATGAGATAAAACCTTGTGAAGACTTTGGACGAACCATCTATTTCACGTATCTATATTAAATAATATACAAAATTTTTTCTTTCCGTGCCTTTCTTCTGTATCGAAAAAACTCTCCGTAACATACTTTCATTTCTCAGAAATATGTCTTTAATAACTCAATACACTTTCATTATCAGATGGTTACATAGAAAAGCCTCTCTACTCATCAAAAAACTTTTCCCTTCCTAAAAAAGCTCTTCTTTCACAAGAAAACGATTACAACCATTCGGCCCTCCCTTTTGCCCACAAAAAAAAGCAGCCTCGAAAGGCTCCCTTTTTTATGGAAAGGATTTTATTGGCATAACTTATTAATAATATTGTTTTTAAGTGTCATTTTCCGCACCATTTTGTACCCAATTGGTGCAAGCGGACAGGGCTATTGCTGCACGGCGTTGGGACGAGACGAGTGCGTGGGTATAAAAGCCTCCGGTGGTAGTGATATTCTTGTGACCAAGCTGCGCCGCTATCGCTGCTATGCCTACTCAATTCTGTGGGTGTCAAAATTGCCAATATACCGACGTTTGGGTCAAGCCTGTGAACGGCGGGCACGGCTACTGGAAGAAAGCCGCGCGAGGAAAAAACCTTCCAACAACCCCTTGAACCCTCATCCCCTTGAAATGGTATGCTCCTGACCAAAAATCAGGAGTTTTTTATGGCTGTTCTTTCCTTGCGCCACTTCTCCCCGGTCGAATTCCGCTGCAAGTGCGGGTGCGGTGCGGGCATGGAGAAGATGGACGCCGACCTGCTCCAGATGCTCGACGAGGCCCGCGATCTGGCGGGCATCCCGTTCCCCCTTTCTTCCGCGTACCGCTGCCCGAAGCACAACAAGGCGGTCGGCGGCGTGCCCACGTCCTCCCATACTCGCGGCTATGCCGTGGATATCCGCTGCGTGGATTCCCATTCCCGTTTCGTCATGCTGCAAGCCCTGCTTGAGGCCGGATTTCGGCGCGTCGAGCTGGCTCCGACGTGGATTCATGTGGACAACGACCCGGACAAGCCGCGTGACGTGGCGTTCTACCAGCATGGAGGCAAGTACTGATGGAAGCGACCGTGATTGATTTCATCCTTTCGACCTTGATGAGTTTTTCCGCGCAGTATCCCGACGCGGCGTGGCTCGTCACCGCCCTGAGCGTGGTCATGACCGTGTGCGGCCTGTGCGCCGTGGCCACCGTATGGATGCCCGTGCCGAAGGAACTGACCGGGCTTTATGCCGTCTTCTACCGCTGGACGCACGCCCTTGCCGCACACTTTGGGCAGAATAGGGGTGCCGTGGCTGACGGCAAGTCCGAAACCGTGAAGGCCGAAGTCAAGGCCGTGACGGGGAAGTGATGTGCGGGCCGTCCTTGAGTTCCTTTCATCGCTCGCCGGGCTCCTCAAGCTGTGGCTGCGTCAACGGTACGGCGAACGCCGCGAGGCTGATCGCGCTGCTGTTCGTGATGACGCTGGCGGCGAGTGGGTGCAGCACAGTGGCGGCGCCGACCACCGTGACAAGCCCGGCTCCTCTGACGCCGGGGGCCGTCGTGACGGGTGAGTGGTCCTACACCTACCGGGGCGAGACGTTCACCGAGCCCGGCGAGTGGGTGCACCTGCCCGCAGGAGAGGCCGGGAACCTGCTCCTGTGGATCAAGAGCGTTGAGGAGGCGCAATGAGCGACGACATGCAGATGTTGCGGGATCTCGGCGAAGTGAAGGCCGAACTGTCTGCGGTCAAGGCCGAACTTGCCGGACTGCGCGAGCGTATTGACGATGTGGTCATTTCAAACCTGCGGGACCATGGCAAGCGCATGTCCATGCTTGAAACCCGCGTTGCCGCGCTTGAAGCCGCCGAAAACCGCCGGGCCGGGGGCATGGCCGCGCTCGTGGCTGTAGCGGCTGCGGCAGGAGCGGCCGGGAACGTCCTTTCGCGCTGGATCGCGGGATAGTCGGCTCACATATTTCGGCTGAGGCAATAAACATCCACTCTAAAAAAGGAGAAACACCATGGCCAAGACACAAACTGCTGGTCAGGCTGTCGGCACGATAGGGCGCCGCCACTACTCCACTGGCGGGACTACTGACGGACGCCGTTCCGATCCGATCTCGGTTCCCGCGGTCGGAACATGCTCCGCCGCAAGAGTATGGGCGGCTCCGGGGGTTAATCCATAGTGGCGGCCACGACCCTTCTCTTTGACGGCATCAAGGCCGCTGCGAACATCACAGACCGGGTTCTTGTCTTCTATTCCGGGGGCAAGGACTCGGCTGTGACTCTTGACCTGTGCGCACGGTATTTCAAGAGGATTCAGCCCGTCTTCATGCGGCTTGGGCCGATACTCTCGTTCCAGCGGGCGTGTCTTGACTGGGTTGAGCGTCGCTACAGGGTTCCCGTCATGATTGTGCCGCATCCCATGCTCGTGGAATGGCTCCGGTACGGTACGTTCCGGGAATACGATTTCGACGTGCCGATCATCTCCTTCCTCGATGTATACACCTACGCCCGGTCGAAGTCCGGCGTCTGGTGGATCGCGGCAGGGGAACGCATCGCGGACTCCATCGTACGCCGGGCCATGATCAAGGGCGACGGCGGCGTGGTGAATCCCAAACGAGGGCGGTTTTCCCCCTCGCGCACTGGAGCAAGTCGGACGTGTACGCCTACATCCGGCATCACAGGCTGAAGGTCGCCCCGGAAACGCAGCACCTCAGCTTTTCCTTCCGATCACTCATGGGAAGCGATCTCGCCGCGAGCCGTCGGGTCTACCCGGAGGATTACGCCCACATCGAATCATGGTTTCCGCTCGTGGGCGTCAGTTTGGCGCAGTATGTGTTTGCGAAGAAACAGGAGGGTACGACATGAGCGTCGCCGCGACCAAATTTCAGAAAGGTGAGGAGCGGTACATCCTGCGTTCCCAGATCAAGGAGGCACCCTACAATCCCCGCATCATTGGGGAGGGGGCGGAAAAGCGTCTCCGCGCCTTTATCAAAAAGCACGGCCTGTTCGGAACCATCATCTGGAACGAGCGTACTGGAAACATCGTTTCAGGGCACCAGCGGCTCAAGGCACTCGACTACAACGAGAAGTATCCGGAGGCCGGGGATTATCAGCTCCGCGTAACCGTGGTGGCTCTGACGGACCGGGAAGAAAAACAGGCCAACGTATTCCTGAACAATCCTGATGCACAGGGAGATTGGGATGTCGGTATGCTCGGCAACCTGATGCAGGCGGACGGGTTCACTGCCGAAGAATTGGGATTTACCGAATCCACGGCGGTCATGATGTTCGACGGGGATCCTCGCTTCTCCGCACTGTTTCAGGACACCGAGGACGTCACCGCCACCAAGGAGCAAATCCGCGAGGTACGCGACCACCGGGCCGACAGCATGAAGGACATGCAGGAAGCGCAGAGTGCGGACTTTTACTTCACGGTCGTTTTTCAGAATCAGAAGGCCAAGGACCGTTTTCTCATGGAGATGGGCGTGCCCGTCTGTGAGCAGTTCGTGAATGGCGACATCCTCTCTCGGCGCTTTGGCGTCGACAGTGGGGAATAACCCTCATGATGGTGTGTGATGGGTCAATGTACGGCAAAAAGTAAACGGACCGGCGAGCGGTGCCGCCGTGCCGCCATGCACGGGCAGACGGTCTGTTACATGCACGGGGGAGCCTCCCGCCGCAAGGGTGGAGCCCCCAAGGGCTCGAAGAATGCCCTCAAGACCGGGCAGTACGAGACGATCCTCGCCTCGACCATGACGCCGGAGGAACTTTCCTATCGCGACAGTTTGGACATCAATCCTCTGACGACGCTCAGGGAAACCCTCAAAACCCTGCGAATGCGGGAGCTGCGTATTTTGTGCCGGATCATGAAGGCGATGGACGCCGAGGAGATTGCCGGAACGCCCACCGGAAAGCCGAGCATGGACGTGTAGAGACTGCCAAGGGCTTCTCCGCTCCAGCAACCCGCAGGCCCCAAAACTCATCCGTTGTACGGCCAACCCGCTCGGCGTCGGGCACTTGTGGGTCAAACGGTACTTCATCGATCCCGCCCCGTCCTTCACGCCCATCACGGACGCCGCGGGCAGCAAGCGGGTATTCATCCCCGCCACCATCTACGACAACAAGCACCTCATCGAGGCGGACCCGAAGTACCTCCTTCGTCTGGAATCCATCACGGACGACAACCTGCGGCGCGCATGGCTCAACGGAGACTGGAACGTAGTCGCCGGGGCGTTCTTCGGGGGCGTATGGTCGCCTAATCGGAACGTCATCAGGCCGTTCGCCGTCCCCAAAGGCTGGTACTGCTTCCGGTCGGCGGACGGCACGGCAGCGCCGGACGGCGTTTTCTACCCCCGTGGGGCATTGATCCGCTTTGCCGAGTGGTACGGGGCCAAGTGCGACAGCGCCGGGCGCGTCGTCCCCAATGAGGGGCTCCGCATGTCCAGCCGGGAAGTGGCAAAGGGCATCGTCAAGCGGGAAAAGTGGACATGGAACAAAAGAAAGGGGAAACCGTGGCGGAGGACAGGGCCAGCGGTCGCCGTATGACCCCTTATTTCACCTCTATCAGCCCAGACGACGTATGGGATTGGGGGATGGACGCCAAGGGCCTCGCGTGGGCGGTCGTCCACAGCGAAGAGATGGAGCACCCCGCAGCCTTCGCCGCCCCGCTCCGTTACGAAACCCTGACCGTCTGGACGCGGGACTCATGGACGCGCTACCGCCGCCCGATGAAGGACAAGGAAAACACCGAGTACGCTCTGTCCGAAAACGGCGAGCGCAGGCACGGGCTCGGCGCCGTACCGCTGGTGCCGTTCCTGTTCGAGCCGATCTCCCCCATGACCGGGCTCCCCGCTACGGACGACGTGCTCTCCCTGATCCTGCGCATCTACAGACGGGACTCGGAACTCGACAAGATGCTGTTCGACCGGGCCGTCCCTCTGCTCAATGTGGGCGGCGTAAGCCAGGAGCATTGAGACACGTTCGTGGTCGCCAGCTCCAACGCCCTCATGAGTACGGAACCGGGCGGCATCACCGCGCAGTAGGTGGAGCCGTCAGGCACCGCGTTTCAGGCGCAGGCCGAAGCCCTTGCCCGCGACGAGGCCAGCGTGTGGGAAATCGCCCTTCGCATGGTCCGTCCACAGTCCGCCGAGTCCAAGGCCATCGACAAAACACAGCTCGACACGCAGCTTGCCAG